>Ga0137370_10000669_pt1 | contig 13411 bp, 10 predicted proteins | sample SagtaG_11_FD_104920 | JGI IMG/M metagenome (GOLD analysis project Ga0137370, IMG submission 104920) | Vadose zone soil microbial communities from Sagehorn Ranch, Mendocino, California, USA - Sage1_R_20_16 metaG | ecosystem: Environmental > Terrestrial > Soil > Vadose zone | place: USA... | reverse complement strand
CGGCCTTTCCTACCTCGGCGTGGGTGTGCAGCCGCCAACGCCATCATGGGGCAACATGATCGCGTCGGGAGGCGACACGCTCGTCAACGCCCCGTGGGTGGCGACGGCGCCCGGCGTTGCGCTGGTACTCGTGGTGATTGCCTGTACGATGATCGGCGATGCGCTGCGCGACGTGCTCGATCCAAACCTCAGGCGCTGATCAGACGACGCAGCGTCGGTTCGTGGATTTCGTGTGGACCATCGAACGAGACCAGCTCGTAGACGATCTCGTGTTCTCGCAGCCGGGCTTCGGTTGCGGCCACGATCTTCGGCGTGAAGAACTGATCGCGCGAGCCGAATACGAGAGTGAGTCGAGACTTCCGGAGTCGCGAGAGATCGAGGTCGGGCGGGACTTCTCCACCCCAGACAATCACACGATCGATACGCGCGGTGCCGAGCGCTGCCCAGCGGCACACCGTCGCACTGCCTTGTGAGAATCCGAGCGCGGTAACTTTCGCCCCCGTGCGCACCACGGCCTTGGAGAGCGCGTCGAGATAGCGCACGTAGTCCGCGATCTCATGCAGTCGATCTTCGCGCGTCATCCAGCTCCCGCCCACCCGACGCTCGGTCGGACTGTCGGTCAGGTAGAATCGGGATAACCCCTCAGGCGCGACGATACAACGATCGGGGGCCTCCAGGGCGCGGAATTTCTCGAGGAATCGCGACGCCAAATGCCCGTAGCCGTGGCAGACCACCCAGATGTCCCCCGCGGTCTCGGGAATTCCCAGCGTGAAGTAGCGTGCGGTGCGTGGAGTTTCGAGAAAGCGTTCTTGCATCACGTCACCATGATCGCGACGATCTCGTGCGGCTCGGCGACGAAGCGCACCAGCCGTCCCCGCTGCTCGAGAACAAGCGCGACTGCTTCGCGCTCATCGGCCCGCACGCGATGCGCGGTCTTTACGCCATCGCCGAAGCGCCACGCACCAGCGACCTTCCGCCCCGTCGCGTTGTAGCAGCGCAGCACGATCGGCGACCCGGACTGCGCCGGCTTGAGCGCGGAGAACACGAGTCCAGACCCTTCGAGCACGATGTCGACGGGCGCGAAGGTCAGCGATCCAGCATCCCGCAGCCACGTTGCCGTGAGTGGCAGGAACGCATCTTCCCACAGCGCCGGCATTGCATCGCCGCGCTCCATCTCGGCCGCCGAGATCGGAGCGAGCGCCAGCTCGACGCGCGTTTGCCCGAGGCACTGCGCGCCGGGAATGGCGGTCGGCCAACCCGCGTGGCCGGGCCGCGTCGGCAGCGTGTCGCGCGACAAGTCCCCGATCGCTCGGAACACCGTGAAGAGCAGGTCGCCACCCTCGGTCCATTCATACTCGAAGAACGCGGGCGCAAGGAGTGCGAGACCGCGCGTGCCGCGCGCGGCGACGACGAAACGTTGCGCGGGCGCCGTCCGCACCGGCGTTTCCTGCGCGTAGGCAGCGCCGTCAGCGGATACCGCGGGACGCTGCACCGCGCCGAACGCGGTCCCGGCCGTCGCGGATACGCCGGCCAATCCCGTCGGTAGTCGGGCGCGTAATCGATGGGAGCGGTGCTGATTGTCGATCTCGAGAATGACGCGGACGAGCGGACTGTCGGCGTGCAGCTGTACCACCATCCGCACGTCGATCCCATTCGTTACCGACCACCGAGCCTCGAGGGCGGCAACCAGCGGACCGGCGGCCAGCCGCCGCAGCGCGACGGGTCCCTGGCTCTTGATCAGACGATCGTGCACGGGCGGAGCGTAGCTGTACGCGTCTCCCGCGTCGCCCGAGTCCTCCAGGCGCAACACGTCGGCATACCGCTCGCCGCGTTTACGATCGATCAATGCCAATGCGCCACTCGACTCGACGTTCAGTTCGATGAAACGGTTTTCCAGCGAGCGCCCGCGCGCGCGAACGGTATCGCCTTTCACAGCAGGGATGGGAGGGCCGAGCGTGAAGCCGCCGAGTCCCAGCCCTGGAATGGACGGTGCACGAAACGCGATGCGCGCCACGTCCACCTCGTCTTGATCAGGATAATGTCGCGTGGCATCGAGTCGCTCCTGCGCCACTCGGCGGGCCAGTATCTGCACTGGTATGCTCGTGCCGTCGCGGCTGTACAGCGAGAACGGTTGATAGCCGGCCGCCTGGCGCGGTGTGCGGGTCCCGGGCGGTCCGACGAGCACGTCGCGCCGAAAAAACGTCACGTCGGCGATGGCGATGTCGCCGCGAGGCCGCGCCGCGGGATTCCAGAGCGCAAGCGTCGGATGCGCCTCCTCGTGGCGCTCGCGGGCAGCGTCGGGATCATGGCCGACGAGGTCGAGCAGCGCCGCGCGGCTGATTTCCGCCGCGTACGCCGAGACATCCGTGAGTCGCGCGTCCGCGGCCGCGGCCACTGCATCCGCGCAGCAACCGGCGATCGTGTCGTGGAACTGCGTGCGCACTAAACTGCGCCACGCCATGTCGAGCACTGCGCGGCGAGTGGGCTGGCGCGCCAACGCAGCGAGCGGCTCCGCGATTCGTTGCAGCAGCAGTTCGACCTGCCCATGCCGTCGCTTGAGTGGCGCGCGTGTCCCGTGGACGCCCTGCAGCGTCCAGGTGTAGCCGTATGACCACCGCAGCTCGCCCGCCAGTGCTCGCGCTCCGGCTGTCTCGGCCGCTTGGAAAAACTCATCGAGCCGAGAAATGCGGAATGCGCTCGCGGGTTCGATCTCCGCCAGCAGATCGCGCAGGGCGACAATCGTAGGATGCGGCGCGTGATGATCGGCCCCGATGAAGAGCGGGATGTGTTTCCCGGACGCGCGCTCCACCAGGATCGCGCGAACATGCGCCCAGGTCTCAGGAAGCTGCGCACCCGCACCCGGAAGTGCCGCGCCGATCTCGGAGCCATCCGGCGGCAGATGCCACAGCAGCACATCTCGTCCGTCGGGACCGCTCCAGCGAAACAGATCGTGCTCCTGTCCCGGGACGCCCCCGAGCCCGCGCCACAATACTGCGTACTTGATTCCGAACTCGCGCGCGAGCGACGGCAGGACGCCGGGATGGCCGAACGCGTCGGGGGAGTACAGCACGTCGAGTCGTCCGCCCAGCCGATCGGCGTCGGCTGCGCCGAGCAGCAAGTTGCGAATCAGCGACTCTCCAGACGGGATCAACTCATCGGCGAGCACATACCAGGGGCCGACCTGCAGGCGTCCTGTTTTCACCAGCGCCTTCACGTCGTTTTCCCGCTCGGGACGAGCGCGGAGATAATCCTCAACCAATACCGTTTGCCCGTCGAGCAGGAACGTGCGGAACGCCCCGTCTGCATGCAGCCGGTCGATGAGCCCATCGACCATCGGAATGAGACGTGCATGAAACGCGGCGCGCGGAAGGAACCACTCGCGGTCCCAGTGCGTGTGGGGGATAAGATGGAAGATGTACGAGTTCACGGCAGCAGCTGGGCGAGCTCGCCGGGACTCGAGAGATGCGCGTGCGCCACACGGCGACCGCGTCCCAGCAATGCGCGCACATCGCCGCGCGCCTGCGCCTGATGCAGCTGCCCGAACGTCAGACCCATGCCCGGAATGGGAAGATCTTCACCGCCATCCGCGGTGATGACGAGGAACAGGCCGGTGTTGGGACCGCCTTTGTGGAGCTGGCCCGTCGAATGGAGATAGCGTGGCCCGATGCCGAGCGTCGTCACGCAGCCAAGCTCGCGTCCCCAGGCAGCGCGCAGCGCTCGCAGCTCGATAAGCACGTCCTGCGCCGGCGGCAGATAGGCAAGAATCGCAACGTAGTCGCCGGGGCGCGCGGCACGCCGCAGCTCGGCGGTCGATAACGTCGACAGCGGCGGCAGCGGCGGCGTCGCCGCGATGTGCGCTGCCCGGAGGCTCGCGAGCTCGGCACGCGCGAGCTGTTTCGCTTCTTCGACGTCGGGTTGGTCGAACGCATTGACCCCGAGCCGGTCGCACAGCGCCGCCGTCGCGTATTCCCAGCGCAAGAATTCCGCGCCGACGTCGAGCGGTTCGGCGGAAAAGTCGCGGGGACCCGCCATTTGCACATCCGGCAGCGGCTGGGCGACGGGATCGTCCACAATGGGCACAATGCCGACGCCGTCTTTGCCGGAACTTTCCGCGACGAGCTGCTCGATCCACTGCGCCAGCGCGCCAAGGCGCGGTGGCGGGCTGAGCCGCAGCTTGTCCTGCCCCGTTTGCGCACGCTCGGCGATCGCGGCGCCAAATGCGCGCGCGGGAGCCACAGCGACGTGCCGCGTGCGCTCGAGCAGTGCGCGTCCATCCAATCCCATCAGCGCGGCCGGAAGCATGCCGATCGCCGTCAACGCCGAGTAGCGACCGCCGATGCCCGGTGGATGGGGGATGATCGCGCGAAAGCGCCGCTCCCGCGCCAGCATGTCGAGCGGACTGTCGGGCTCGGTGATGGCGATGAACTGCTCCGCGCGCGCGCGCGCGCTGAAGTAGTTCGAGAACGCAAGCGTCTCAACGGTATTGCCGGACTTGCTCGCGATCACGAAGAGGGTTTGGCGAATGTCGCGCGCGCGCTCCGCCGCGCGCACCCCGGCAGGATTCGTGCTGTCCAACACATGCAGGTCGTCCGAGCCGAACGTGTCGGCCAGTACCTCGGCGACAAGGCTCGACCCGCCCATTCCGCAGACCAATGTGTGTGTGAGTCCGTCGGCCCGTGCTGCGGCAGCTAGCGATTCAAGTTCCGACCACTGCGCCAAGGATTGTTCCGGCGCACCCATCCAGCCGAGCAGGTTCATTGGCGGCGAAACATAATGAAGTTAGGTTAGGCGCGGAGTCCTCTGATGATTGCGCTGAGTCGCTCCGCACGCCTGCGCGTTGCCATCGCCGCGATCTCGTTCGCGGCGATGGCGTTGCTCTCCGTCTTTCCTTCGCACGATCATCGCACCGTTCTCCTGATCACCGACGTCAGCTGGATCTGGGCCGCGGCATTCGCCGCGTTCTGCTGTTTCAGCGCCGCGCGCCGTATGGCCGCGATTCCCCAGCGACACACCTGGACCTGGATCGGGGCGGGCTGCGCGTCGTTTCTCGCCGGACAGCTCGTCTGGACGTATTGCGAGCTGTCGCGCGGCGCGCCGCCGTCGTATCCCTCACTGGCCGATATCGGATTCCTCGGCATTTATGTGTGCCTCGCCATGGGCGTGATGACGCTCGTCCGCGGCCAGCCCACGCGCCGCGCCGATCCGGAGCTGATTCTCGACACCATACTCGTGACGTTCACCATCGGCGCGCTGGCGTACGAGTATCTCCTCGAGCCGTTCCTGACCGGGGCGACGCCGGCCTCGAGCGCGGGATTGTTGACGAGCATTGGCGGGTCGATCGGCGCGGTCGCGGTGTTGTGGATCGTGCTGATCCAAATGCTCCGTCGCATGGTGTTCCCCGCCGCAACCGCCGCACTGGTGCTGCCCGGGGTCGTCGCATTCGCGATCGGGAATCTCATCTTCGCCGTCGTCGCCCTGGGCGGCACCTATGGCGCCGGTGGCCCGCTCGATCTCACCCGGGATGCCGGGCTCTTGCTGCTCGGCGGGACCGCGGCGCTCGCGCCCGATCACCAGCGCCATCTGGAGCGCATCGGCGGAGCGGCGCCAGTCACCGGCGTCACCGCGCGCATCGTCGCGCTGCTCGTCGGCATCGTCGGGATGACCGCGCTGGCGATCGTCGCCATCGTGCGGCCCGAGCCGGGACCGGATGTCGCGGTGATCATCGGCGTCGGTATGGCCATCATCGCGGCGCGGGTGCTGTATTCGCTCGGCGTCGACCGCCGCTACGCGCGGCTGCTCGAGGACGAGGTCGCCAATCAAACGCGCTCGCTCATGAGCTCGCTCGGCGCCACAGCGTCGGCGGAACGCAATCTGCGGCTGTTGATGGAAGCCGTTCCCGACGCGATCACGGTGCTCGATCGCGACGGCCGCGTGCTCGACGCCAATCCCGCCGGGCGCACGCTGGTGCCCGCCCTCGCCGGCAGCGAGGGGCGCTGGCTCGATCCGGCGGCCGAGCGCGTGGCGCGCGAGAATCTCGCCGCCGCGTTCGCTGGGGAGCTGCGCCGCTTCGAGCTGCCGTTCCAGCGCGCCGACGGCAGCGACGGCACGAGCCAGGTGCTGTACGCGCCGGTGCGCGAGGGCGCCCGCATCCCGAAAGTGCTGGCGCTCGCGCGCGACGTGACCGAGCAACGACGCGCGCAGACGCAGCTGCAGCAGGCCGAGAAACTGGCGGCGATGGGCCAGCTCGTCAGCGGTGTCGCACACGAGATCAATAACCCGGCGGCCATCATCTCCGGATTCGCGCAGACGCTGCTGCTGGATCAGCTCACGGCCGACCAGCGCGAGACGTTGCAGATGATGTATGACGAAGCGACGCGCATCGGTCGAATCACGTCGAATCTGCTCGCCTTCGCGCGCGCGGGCAGTAAAGAGCGCACGCTGGTGGATCTCAACGAAATCGTGAAGCGCACCTACGCGCTCCGCTCCTACCACCTCACGACGCTCAACATCACCGTCAATCTCGAGCTCGACGACGCGGCTCCGAAGACGTGGGCCAACGGCTCGGAAATGCAGCAGATGCTGCTGAATCTGCTGATCAATGCCGAGCAAGCGCTGACGGGAATCACCGGCCGGCGCGCGATCACCATTCGCACCGCGACGGTCGACGATCGCGTGCTGCTGCAAGTCGCGGACACGGGGCCCGGCGTGCCGCCCGAGATTCAGGAGCGGATTTTCGATCCGTTCTTCACCACCAAGCCCGAGGGAACCGGGACCGGGCTTGGTCTCTCGATCTGTTACGGCATCGTTCACGACCACGGCGGGCACATCTGGCTCGAGTCTGAGCCGGCGTCAGGAACCGGCGCCGTGTTCAGCATCGAGTTATTGCGCGACGCGCGCGCCCGCCAGCGCCTGACGCCTGCGCCCCTGCCGGTGCCGGCCGCCGCAAAGGTGCATGACGGGGCACTGTCGGTTCTGTTGATCGATGATGAAGAAGGCCTGCGCCGCGCCGTGTTGAGTTTTCTGAAACGGCGCGGCATCCATGGGGTCGCGGTGGGGGATGGCGCGGACGCGCTCAAGATGCTACGGCGCGAGCACTTCGACGTGATCGTCTCCGATGTGCGGATGCCCGGAATGAGCGGCGGCGAATTCCTGGAACGCCTGCGTCGAGACTATCCGGCGATGGTCGGCCGATTGGTGTTCACGACAGGCGATACATTCGCCGCCGATACATCGACGTTGCTGCGAGATTCCGGCGTGCCCTCGCTCGTGAAGCCGTATGACTTCGCGAAGCTCGAGAGCCTGCTCCACGAAGTGGTCGGAGGCACCGCTAAAACCGAGGCTTGAGCTGAATCTCCAGATCCGACCGCCCCACGCCGTTGGGTGTCGGAGTCAACGTGAAGCGCAACGGAACGGCATCCACCGCGAGCGCCTCCAGCACCTGTTCCTGTACTGCCAGCGCGTACTCGCCGGGCTTTACACCCATCAGATAGAACGCGCCGTCGTTGAACGTCACCAGGATGCGCCGGACGCCGCTCCGGCGATCGGTGAGCACGAGCGTCACCCCGCCGACCCCAGCCCCGGTGCGCACGACGCGTCCCTCGATGATGCCCGCCTCCACGACCGGAATGTCCAGACTGCGGAACCGATTCGGCCCCGGCACGATGCTCGTGCGCGCGAACAGCGGCACCCACAACGGCGACTCGAGCGACAGCGAGTCGAGGCTCACCAGGACGGGCTCGAATGGCACCAAGTCCCACGTGTGATACGCGCCGCTGGAATCGCTGCGGGCGGTGAGCGAGCCGATCAATACACGGGCGTTGGCGACCGCCGGCTCTCCAGGGTCACGGACGCCGTTCGCGTTCTCGTCCATAAACACGTGCCCGGCCAGCCCGGAGCGCTCGAGCGACGGCCCGGGCGCCACACCGAGCCTTTCGGTGCGGCGGTCCCACAGCACCGAGCCTTGCACGGACTGCGTTGCGCTGACCGCCTGGCCGGGCGGCGCGAGGACCGAGGTGACCGCACGCACGGCCGGCAGATACGAGGTCACCGTCAGCGTGTAGGTGAGCCCGGCGGCACTGCGCAGCCAATTCGCGCCTGCTTCGATGCGCACACCGCGCGCGATGGGACGCGCCGCGAATGCCGACCATGAAACCAGGCCCGCGCGGCGTTCGACCTCGGTCGACGTGCGAAACAGCACCTGGCTGAGAAATTTCCCCCAGCGCGGGCGCGGCAGCGTAAACGTCGCCATGCCGAGGAATTCCCGGTTGGGCTCGGTGCGAACGTAGGGCAAGAGCCGGATCTCGTCGGTTTGCAGCGACATCCCAACACGCGCGCGCGTCTGTCCACCGGCATCCGTCGTGATATGATCGACGCGCGCATCGAAAAAGAAAAACCCATGACCGGTCCGGGGACGCACGAATCCCGTGAGTGCCCATTGCGCCCGCCGGCCGGGAACGGCGAGCACGGACGCCGAATCGCGCACGAAATGGACATACTCGCCCTCGAGGCGGAGATCGACCGACGGCTCAAAGCTCACGGCGCCGCGCGCCAGCCCAGCGGCGATGACCTCGCTCTGGATCGCCCAATCGTTGCTGGGATTCCCCACGACGGCCGCGTACGGATGCGTCCGATCCGACAGCGAATCACGCCAGACTTGATCGAGTCCACTCTGCACGGTCCAGCGGCGCGTGAGACCATAGCGGAGGTCGAGATTGAGCGTCGCGTCGCACGTGACGGGATGGCCGGGGCAACGCCCACCCGCGACGCCGTACTCGAAGCGGCGCGCGGGAAGCAGCTCGCTCGAGACGCGATACGTGCGATTGAACTGACGGATCTCGCCGAACGGTCCGTACGCGACGAAGTCCACCGGGTTCTCGCCATAGCGCACCGGGAGATCGATCGCGAATCCGCCCGCGGCATCGGCTGAGTCGAAGGCCACGAGGTCACCGCCACGGTACGCCTCGACGGACCACCCAGGGTCGAGACGGCCGGTGTAACGCAGTCCGCCGAGCAGCGAGGGCCGCACAAACGGCGCGTTGGTGACGGCGATGCCTTCCAGCGCGCGCGAGCGCGGTCCGGTGGAAGGCACGTCGCCGAATCGCAGCTGTTTCACCCAGCGGTTTTCGCGCCACACGCCCGTCCACGACGCATCGACGTGCAGGCGACCGGTCTCGGCCGCGCCGACGCTTTGGCCCACCATCTCGAGCGAGCCACCTCCGACATCGGCGCCGAGACCAAACCCATACGTCGAGCCGGCGACCGGATCCGCCGAAGGCGAGAACAACGAGTAGTCGACGACCACGCCGTCCCACGACGGCCGCTGCAGCCCAAGCACCACGTCCGGGCGCAACCCGTCCGGACGGCGCAGGTACGCCTCGCGTGCCGCCTCGCGTCGGAGCCGCCGCGCGATCGGCAAGCTGCTCGGGTCAATCACCGTCGCCGTGAGGTCCGACCAGTCGACGGCAAACATCACGCCGAGCAGGTCGCCCAACCGCTCGCTGCCCACGTACAACTCCGGCGCCTCGAAGCGGATGAACTCGTGTTCGACCTGAACGCGGTGATCACCGTACTGCATCGAATCGGCGCGCGGATCGATCACGATGTGCACGTTCCCAGGGTCGACCGTGGCTTCGAGTCGTCCATCCGGGGTAATGCGATGTCGGACCTCGGCGAGCTGAAAGAATTGCGACAGCGGCAACAGCACCTCGGAGCGGACACGATACGCTTGGACCGTCGTACTCGTGATGCGGCCGATCCGAAGATCGATGACGACAGGCTCTGGCGTGGTATCCTGCGAAGCGGGAGCAGCGTGCAGCGCAGCCAGCAGGGCGAAGCCCCGGACCAGTACCATAGCTACTGGTAAATCAGTGAAACGATTACCGTCCCCTGGTAGATGCCCGGCTTCGCCGCAGCCGCGGGGCTGACGGTACCGCCGATCCAGATGTACATGTTCGGATTGGCAGGGGGCCCGAGCCGGCCGACCGTTCCGACGGCCGGGTTGAATGGCGTTCCGGCGGCGGCGTTGTTCGTGGCGCGGTTCCAACGGGCCGATGTCCCGTTGAAAGCGATTGGTATCGTAGAACCCGGCAGCGCCTGGATGTTCGTCAGGGCAGTCGGGAGTGTGAAGCTGATGATGATGAACGCGTTCCCGCTGCCGGCGACCTGCCACGCGCCGGCCGTGGCCGCCGTCGGCTGCACCGTCGTCGCCACGCCTTTGATCACCGTGCCGAATGCCAAATCGCGCAGCGTCGTGATCGTCATCCCCACCGTAACGACCACCGCGTCAGCCGTAACCGCGGCGGACGGCGTCTGCGCCACTGCGTCACGCGCCAACCCGAAGGCGCACGTCACCAGCAGCGCCAGGACGCGCAGGCGTTTCACGGGACGATGAGCTGAACCGAATCGCGGACGGCCGGGGCCTTCAAAACGACCACTGGATCGAGATCCTCACGCTCGGTCGTCACCTCGTAACGCAGCCAATAGCGTCCCCGCGGGCGCGGTGGCGCGACCACGGTCGCCAGCCGCGGCTCCATCGTGAAGTAAACGCCGATAGGGGAGTTGTACGACGCACGAACGGCGCCCGTCGAGTCGACCAGAGTCTCGCGAATGCTGCCGATGAAGGCAGCGTTGCCACGGCGCTCCAGGCGGGCCCGCGTGATGAGCGAGTCGCCCACGAGCTGCGCGCGCACGTTCGACAACGCCACCGCAGTGGTGACCGGGCCTTTCCGATAGTTCACGCCGATGATCGTGCGGACTTCGAGCTTCAGCCCGACCTGGATCGCCGTCGTGTCGCTGACGCCGGTGATCGGTACGGTACCGGCCTGCGCCGCGATCACAAGGCGGAGCCAGTACTCACCATCGGGCAAGCCGGCCGGCGGGCGACCCAGCAGGCGCACGGTCTGCCGCTCGCGGGGCGCGACCGTGAGCCGCCGCGGGAATGCTTGGATCCATGCCAGGGCAGACGGGAGTGAGGAGTCTGGCGTCTCCACCGTCCGCAAGCGAATCGCGCCGGTGGAGTCGGTCACGGGATACCCGAACAGCGTGGAGATCGTGACCTCCACCGGCTCGGTGCCGGGATTGTAGAGCAGGACGGCGCCGCTACGCAGCCGATGGTCGATGAACACCGCGTGCGGCGCGACCATCACGCCCTGCGCTGCCAGCGTGGCGTTCCCGAGCGCGATCAACCCCGCGACGAACCAGGCGCGCTTCACGGCAGCACCGTCACGGTGAGCGTGAGGGTGGCCGTATACCCACCCGCGCGTTGGTTCGTCGCCGGTTTGGCCGTGCTCCCCACGAACACCGAGCCGCGGCCATTATTCGACAGTGTCGCGGTGAACGGCTGCTTCGGATCAAATCCCACTTGGCTCCCGATCGTCTGAGCTTGCGAATACCCTGCATCGCTCGATCCAAACGTCACCGGCATCAACGCGCCGCCGGGGCCGGTCATGACGAGCGGCAGCGTGAACGACAACAACACCTGACTGCGGTTCGGGCCGCGAATGTCGAACTGGCCGCTGTTGGCGGCATCGGTGCGCAAGACGACGCCCGGGATGCCGGGAAGAATTGCCCCAAACGTCACGCCGCGCACACCGGTGACCGTGAGCGGCCTGCTCTGCGCCCGCAATGGGACACCGAGCAGCATCGCGCCAACCAGAACCGACAGTCCCCGCGTCATTCGTTGATTGCGCCTGCTTGTGACAGCGCCGGCAGAGGAATCTGAGTCCCCTGCCGGCGCGCCATCAGCTCGACGCCAAACTCCCGTCGCTTAGTAGACCACCGTCATGGTGATGCTGCCTGTGTATATCCCCTGTGCCTGATTCGTGGCCGGGGTGACGCGCGCACCAAGCCAGATGAACAGCAGGCCGGTCGCGCTTAGCGTCGCGGGATTACTCGCGCCGGGAACGAAGCCGACCCCGCTGGTCTGGGAGCCGTTGTCGGCGCGAACGCCAGCGTACGTGTCGATGGGCATCGTGTTCGAGCCCGAGGACAGCGTGGCCGGCAGCGTGAACGAAAGCGTCACCGGAGCGCTCGACTGCCCGGTGACATCGAAGCGGCCGGCATTCAACAGATCGGTCGCCGCCACAGTCTTGTTCACGCCAGGGAAGACGTTGGCGAAGTTCAACTGCTGACCGGCCGCGACGTTAATCGGCGTCTGGACAGTAGCCGTCGCCGTGATGCTGGCGTTGTTCGTCTGAGCCTGGGCAACCGTGCCCGTCAACGCGAGCGCGGCAGCAGCCAGGGACAGCCTTGCGGTGGTGCGCATTTATGACTCCTCGAGGTGTCGAGCTTTTATGCAGCGGGAGTGCCATTCAGCTCCTCCTGCTTCCGGGAGCCTGTAGTGGCAAGGCTTATGCCAGCGCCCGATTTTTAAGCATGCGTCAATTTTTTTGACGATTCACCCACAAATCGGGAAGCGAAAATAGGACAAAGACTTACCGGACGCAAGCGGAATGAGGTGTAAAGAAGGTTCACACTTCACTCATAGCGTGTCGAAGACGTGTCGTGACGTAAGTGATACGTGGACTTTGCCTTACTGATCGCTACGATCGCGGTATGCCGTCTGCATTACCGGTGGGCGTGAACCACAAGATCTCCCACTCGGAGCAGGCAATGCAGCGGATGATTGGCAAAACAGTCAGCGTTGCGACAGTGTTGCTTGTCGGCGCGACAGTCCTCCCTCGCGTCGCAGAAGCCCAAGCGCGCGGCACGTTGCAAGCGACCGCCACTGTCGTCGATACGCGGACGAGCTTTGCTTCGCTCGATGCCGCCCGCAACGCCGTACAGGCGACGCTCGCGCCGCGCGGCGCCGCGCCGGTTGCCGTTTCCACCGTTGCGCAGGTGTCAGTGCGTCGCGCCGATGACCAGACTGCTCTGGTGGTGACGATCGACTACGCGCGCAACTAGCGCGGTACCGTTGCTCTAGACGCTTCGCGAGACCTCCCCGCATCCTCTAAGCGTGGATAATCTCGCCCACGCGTTGGTTGGCGCCGCCCTCGGCCGCGCCGTCGCCGACCGGCATGTCGCCCGCGCCGGGTTGATCGGCGCCGTCGCCGCGAACGCGCCCGACTGGTGCGAAATCTTCACCGGTTATTTCCACTGGAACCGCGCCGACTTCCTGCTGCACCACCGCGGCATCACACACTCACTCATTGCCGCGCCGCTGGAAATTACCGGACTCATCCTGATCATCGGACTCGGTACCCGCTGGTGGACGCGGCGCCGGGGCGGAACGCCCGCGCCATGGGTCTGGCTCACGGCCTGCGTTGCCATCACGCAGCTCAGTCATTTATTCATGGATTGGCAGGGCTCCTACGGCTGGCGTCCGTTTCTGCCGTGGGACGGTACGTGGTACTATCTCGATTGGGTCGCGATCGCGGATCCCTTCTTCTGGTTAGTGCCCCTGACCGCGCTG
>Ga0137370_10000666_pt1 | contig 13430 bp, 10 predicted proteins | sample SagtaG_11_FD_104920 | JGI IMG/M metagenome (GOLD analysis project Ga0137370, IMG submission 104920) | Vadose zone soil microbial communities from Sagehorn Ranch, Mendocino, California, USA - Sage1_R_20_16 metaG | ecosystem: Environmental > Terrestrial > Soil > Vadose zone | place: USA... | reverse complement strand
TCTTACAAAGAGCTCGCTAAAGGGTTCGAGGCGAAGTATCCCGGCGTCAGGATAGAGCCTTACCGCGGCACCAGCGTCGATCTCATGACCAGGATCATCGCCGAGGCCGAGGCCAAGCATTTCCTGGCCGATGCGATTGAAACCACTTTGCCGGTTTTAAGATACATGCGTGAGAACAAGATGCTCACCCCTTATGTTTCCCCTTCGCTGGCCAAATACCCGTCGAACGCCAAAGAGAAGGCCGACCGCGGCCTTTTCTACTGGGCCATCGATCGCGAGACTTACATGGGAGTAGGTTACAACACGACCATGATACCGGCCTCCGCGGTTCCAAAGAATTACGCGGATCTCATGAAGCCAGAGCTCAAGGGGAAAATCGCATTCGCCACCAGCGACACCGGAACCCGGACCATCGGTTCTATGCTCAAGCATAAAGGCGAAGAGTTCGTCAAGAAGCTGAAAGCGCAGGACATCATTCTGCACTCAGTCTCGGGACGGGCGATGGCTGACATGGTGATTTCGGGGGAAGTCGGTATTTCGCCGACGATCTTCCGTGACCATGCGATGGAATCCAAATCCAAAGGCGCGCCCATCGATTGGGTGCCGATGGAAGTCGTTCCCACGAATGCCGGTGGTGTCTCTTTAGTCTCTCAAGCGCCGCATCCCTACGCAGCCACGCTGTTGGTGGATTTCCTTTTTAGTCCGGAGGCGCAAAAGATTCTCGCCGACCTCGAATACGGCAGTCCATTCACGCCGGTCAGCTTCAAGCTTTGGTATCCCGAAGCCGGCATGTCCACCGCCCAATACGACAAAGAAAACGCCCGGTGGGAAAAACTGCTCAGAGAGATTGGCCGCAAACAGTTCTGAAACGGCACGGTGCGGGAGCGTAAATATCGCACCGATTAGCTCCTGGGCCGGCTTTCAACCGCGGGTGCCGCGGTACATCAAAATTGTGCGGCGCTAGTCCAAAACGTCCACTGCTCTCACGACCACCTGAGTCTCAATGTGCATTTGTCGCAGATTCCTACCTGGAAAGGACTGCATATCAGAACTGCAGTGGCCTCTCTCTTGCTTTTTTGAAGGGACAGCCATGGAGTTACGGCACCATCCACTCATGTCTTACCGAGGGCTCCCTAACTGGCCGCCAATTTGGCTCTGGAGATGCGGCGCGGAAGATAAGCATCCCGAAGGGGAAGTAGGGAATCTGAAAAGTGTGCTGGTGTCCGGTTTTGAAGGATTCAGCAGGTGTTATCTGATCATTGACTACGAAGGGGCGGAGTATGTGGGGCGCCTTTTATTCGATGATGGCCCCTTCTGCAGCGAAGTCTATAAGCTGCTGCGTGACCACCGCGGCCATTCCATCCAGGAAATCGGCGGGCTGGAGGTCAGTCACACTCCCTAAGTATTTTTTCTTAACGTCTCGTCGGTGCCTTCGCCGATCTCTCGGGTGCGACGCGTGTTTCCGATTAATCGGCTGGCACGATACGCCATCGCCCACCCCGATGCCGCCATCGTAAAGGCCAGGAGGCTTGGCAGCGTCCAGTGGAGAAGCGCGTCCCAGGAGCCGATCGAACCACGAACGAGCGTGTCACTGATCACGAGCTCGCCGGCCACCCAGCCAAGAACTCCCCCTCCGAGCCAGACAATCCATGGGAAGCGATCCATAAGACGCGCCAAGAGACTACTTCCGCAAATCACAATTGGGATAGAAAGGCCGATGCCGAAAAGCACTAGGGTGAAATCCCCATGAGCGGTTGCGGCCACCGCCAAGACATTGTCGAGACTCATAATCAAGTCCGCAACGATGATAATTCCCATCGCTTCCCAAAGTGTGCCGACCTCACGCACTTTCTGTTCCGTCCCCTCGCTCGCGTCCTGACGCACCAGTTTGTAGGCGATCCACATTAACACCAGTCCGCCCACCTCCTGCAGAAATGGAATAAGAAGTATCTGCGTGATGACGGCGATAAGGGCGATTCGCAGCACGACGGCGCCGAGGGTTCCACCGATCATGCCAAAAAGTCGCTGTCGAGGGGGCAAGGTAAGGACTGCCATCGCGATAACCAAAGCATTGTCACCCGCCAGCGAGAGATCGATGATGACAATGCCTAGCCAACGAGCCCAGAATTCAGGTTGAACCAGCAACTCCATCGATGAGCCTCTGAACAACGATCAAGTTTCTCGCGGTGCCGGCGCCGACGCAGGTAGCCCGCGCAGTCGCCGCCACCAGGGAGTGATGACGGGCATCAGGAAAAACAGTATGGCCAGCGCCGTGATCACTCCAGAAATCGGCCGAATGAAAAAGATCGCCAGCGATCCTTGCGACATGATCAAACTCTGGCGCAAGGCATTTTCTGCCATGTCACCCAGGACCAGCGCCAAGACGAGAGGGGCCAGGGGGTAGTCCAGCTTTTTGAAGACATATCCCACCACGCCAAATAGGAGCATGTACCAGACATCGATCATGCCGTTGTGGACGGCATAAGAGCCGATAGCGCAGAGCACGACAATCAGCGGCGTGAGAATTGCGAACGGAATGCGCAGGATGGCTGCGAAAAATGGCACGAACGCGAGAACAATCAGCACGCCCAGGATGTTGCCGGTGTACATGCTCGCGATCAGTCCCCAGACAAACTCCGGCTTCTCTTTGAACAGGAGCGGCCCTGGTTGCAGCCCCCAGATGATCAAGCCGCCGAGCATCACCGCGGCGGTCGGCGAGCCCGGAATACCGAGCGTGATCATCGGCAGCATCGCCGCGACGCCTGCGGCATGGGCCGCGGTCTCAGGCGCCACAACTCCCTCTAACTCGCCTTTCCCGAATCGGCCCGGATTTTTGGAGAACCGCTTCGCGAACGAGTAACTCATGAACGATGCGGGCGTTGCTCCGCCGGGCTTGAAGCCCATCCAAAACCCGATAAAGCAACTGCGCCCGAAAGTGCGCCAGTAGCGCGGTAAGATCTTCCAGGTGTCCAGCACGACGTGGAGATTCATCTTGCTGCGGACCCCTTTGAAGCTCAGCCCTTCCTCGACGGAAATCATGATCTCACCGATTCCAAAGAGGCCGATGACGGCTATAATAAAATCAAAGCCCTGCATGAGTGAAGTGACTCCGAAGGTCATGCGCAGCTGGCCCGTGACAATATCGAGACCGACCGTAGCCAAGATAAAGCCAATGGCAATCGAGACCACCGTCTTAAGGGGGTCGCCTCCGCCGAGACCGACGAATGCAGAGAAGGTCAAAAGTTGGATCGAGAAAATTTCCGGCGGGCCGAATCTGAGCGCCACGTCCGCAAGCAGCGGGGCAAAGAAGGTGATGAGCACGGTCGCGAACAGAGCCCCGACGAACGAGGAAGTGAACGCGGCAGTCAGCGCTTGGCCACTCTTACCCTGCCTGGCCAGAGGGTAACCGTCAAACGTGGTCGCCACCGACCAGGGCTCGCCTGGGATGTTGAAGAGCACGGAGGTGATGGCGCCGCCGAACAGCGCTCCCCAATAAATGGATGTCAGCAGGATGATCGCCGAGGTCGGCGGCATCCGCAGGGTGAGCGGCAACAGGATAGCGACGCCATTGGCGCCGCCCAGACCGGGCAGCACGCCGATGATCGTGCCAAGAATGATCCCGATGGCGGCGTAAAGCAGGTTCTGCTGGGTCAAAGCCTGCTGGAACCCGAGAAAAATATTTTCCAGCCCCATCAGTAGCCCAGCCAGTTCTCGAGCGGTCCCTTCGGCATCGGCACCAAGAACCACGATTCAAAGATGAGAAAACTGATGACAGGTATCGCAATCGAGAGTCCGGCCACGGCAAACCAAGAGTGGCGTCCGACCCACCTCATGTAAAAGCCGATATAGAGGGCCGAGGCGACATAGAGGCCGACGAAATGAGTGAGAAACACCATGGCAGCCGCGGGCCAAAACACTTGGAGGACCGGCCCGAGTTGTTCACGCGTAACGAATGCTTCACGGGACGATCGCCATAAGGTTTTGAGAATAATGATCCCACACGTCACGACCATGATCAGCGCCAGCCAGAACGGGAAGAATCCGCTCTTTGGGCCGTCCGTGCCCCAACCGATACCGAGGCGGACGGCATCGAAGAGCACAATCCCGCCCAGCAGCATCAATACCGATGCGGTGACGAAGTCTGCAGCGCGCATCTTATTTTTTGCTCAGCAGACCGCCCTTTGTCATCAGCTCGCGGTGCAGTTTTTCGTTTTCCTCCACCCACTTGACGTACTCGGCGCCAGTAGCGAACTCCGGCTTGAGCGCTCCTTCTTCCAGATATTTCTTGAAATCGGGAGTGTCATAAACTTTTTTGAGAAAGCCGGTATACCACTCAACGGCGTCCTTTGGCATGTTGGGTGGCCCAAAGATGCCGCGGAGCATGAGATAGTGAATGTCTGTGCCCAACGCTTCTTTAACGGTTGGAATTTCTTTCCAGTCTCCCGCTGAAATCCGAGCCGTATCGAAAACGGCAAGTGGCCGCACCCGCTTCGCTTTCCAGTGGCTCACGCACTCGATTGGATTGTTGACCGTCGAGTCCACGTGCCCTCCCACGAGGTTGACGCACACCTCGCCCCCGCCTTTGAATGGAACGTAGGTGAACTTGACTCCCAGAGCCTGTTCGAGCTGGATCGTGATGATCTGATCTTCCTGGGCGGAGCCGGTGCCGCCGATCTTCATGCGGTTTTCGCCCCCGGCGTGTTCCTTCACCGCGGCGATGTACTCCTTTGCCGTTTTATAAGGAGTGTCGGCATTGACCCAGAGGATGAATTGGTCCAGAGCCATTCGGGCCAGGGGTGTCAGATCCTTCCAGATGAAGGGAACTCCCGTGTGAAGGGGAGTCGTAAAGAGATTGGAGAGCGTGATGATCATCGTGTGGGCGTCTCCCTTTTTCTCCTTTACGTAGAGAAAGCCTTCGGCGCCGGCGCCGCCGGATTTATTGACGGCGATGATTGGCCGCGGAGAGAGCTTATGCTTGTCAGCGATGCCGCCGATCAGCCGGGCCATCTGATCAGCGCCGCCGCCCGTGCCGGCCGGTATGACAAACTCAATTGGCTTCGTCGGCTCCCAAGCCTGTGCCGTGTTCATGGGAGAAAAAATAATCGGCGTGAGGAGCCATAGGAAAAGATGGAATGTACGTTTCATTTTGTGCCCTCCTTCGCGGTTAAGATTCCCGAAACGCGTTTATCACTTGTGAATGTGTAAAGCAAATCCTGGCAAGCCTTGCCCAATAAACGGAATGTTGCCCATAAACGGGTTTGACACGCAAAATTTCGCGGTGCTATAGCGGGCGCTGGATAGATGTGAGACTACAACGAGGGAAGGCGACCGTAGGGAGCGGGTGAAAACAACGCGGCACGGGGTCTCGATTGCCGTATCAGAGGTCCGAGTGCCTCATATCTCATGTAACTTCGTTGACGGCGCTGTATACGATCGGATACGCCCTTCGTCTCTGTCTTGCGCCAAGTCCTTGCTCCATTTCAAAAATTAACCTTCCAAGTCAACTTCTTCTGCTATCGGTTTAGCCAAGTCTCTTTAATGGCATAACAGTTGCGGTTTTTCGCAATCACTGACCGTTATTAGGTAGCATCTCCAGGCGACCAACTTGCATCGACGAGGCCGATTGTCGTGGGGGGGTAGAGACGAACAAGTGGCTCAAGCAGATATTTCTCCATCGACTAGCAGCTTGTGGTAAGTTGCGGTTTGGTCGCTCGGGCGTCGCGATGACCCTGACCTTACAAAGCGGTGCGAGGTGGAAGCTTGTAGGAATCTCGTTCAAAACTGCTGAGCGACAGCGGGAATTTCAACATGTCGCGGCTATTTAAAGCCAGCCTCTTGGGCTTTCTCCTGGGAATCCTCGGGGTGGTGGCAAGTCTTTCTCATTTTGCCCACGACATCGAGGAAGATGCGGGATTGGGCTTGCTGTTCAAACTGCGAGGACCGAGAAAAGCACCCTCGGATGTTGTTGTGGTGAGTATCGATAGGGAGTCTGCTGAGCATCTTAATGCGCCCGATGACCCGGAGAAATGGCCTCGATCCCTCCATGCGCGTTTAGTTGAAAAGCTGGCGAGAGAGGGCGCTCGGGTTATTACCTTTGACGTATATTTTAGAGAGCCCCGCTCTGCCCAGGAGGACACGTCGTTTGCTGACGCCATAAAAAAAGCCCGCAATGTAGTGCTCGCCGAATCCCTTAAATTAAAAGAGATTCCATTGTCGGATATCGATGGGTCTAATAGGGGAGAGCACAGTATCGTGACAATAATGAAACCGTTTGCACCGCTTTCAAGTTCGGCTTTTGCGACCGCGCCGTTCGTCTTGCCTAGAACTCCAGTAAGAATAAACCAATATTGGACCTTTCAGACATACGCCGGAGACTCGCCGACTTTCCCGGTGGTTGCGTTCCAACTCTATACTTTGAGTGTCTACGATGGCTTCGTCCGTTTGTTAGAGAAGGTCAGTCCGGATCAAGCGGGGAAACTGCCGCGTGATCCGGCTACAGCGATTCGAGCTAAAGGCGCCGTTAGGTTCATCAGAGATATAAGAGCAATTTTTGAGAGCGACCCGCTGATTGCCAGAAAAATGATTGAAGAATTGGAGCACTCGGGTAGCGCCTCAGCCGATGCGGACAAAAACAGATTACTCAAATCTCTCATCAAGATGTATGGGGGTGCCAATCGCCGATATCTGAACTACTACGGTCCGCCTCGTACTTTACCCACCCTGCCCTTCTATCAGGCGCTGCGACTCGGTGAAGACCCGGCCAGCAACAAAACAGTGGACGTTAACGGTAAAGCCGTCTTTGTCGGACTTTCGGAAATATTGCTTTCAGAAAAAGGAGACAGCTTTCATACGGTCTTTTCACAGGCCAATGGCGTATTTATCAGCGGCGTGGAAATCGCCGCAACCGCATTCTCAAACCTTCTTGAAGATGCGGCGGTGAAACCGATCAGCTCACTCTATTACATACTCATCATTCTCGCCTGGGGTATCCTCGTCGGCATTATTTGCCGCGTGACGACTACCCTGGTCGCCGCCTTGGGAGTGACAGTGGTTAGCATTCTGTATCTCGCCGCCGCGCAATATCAATTTAATTCGGACGGCACCTGGTATCCAGTTGTCATCCCCCTGTTCGTGCAGTCTCCTCTGGGATTCTTCGGCGCCGTTTTGTGGAATTATGTCGAGACCAATAGGGAGCGTCAGCGCATTCGAAAAGCTCTCGCCTACTATGTGCCCGATGAGGTGGTCGATCATTTAGCGAAAAACATCGTCGATATCAAAAATAGCGGCCAAACCGTATACGGCGCTTGTCTGTTCACGGATGCCGCCGGGTACACTACCGTTTCGGAAGCCATGGGCCCCAAAGAATTGAGCGATTTCATGCACAAATACTTTGAGGCTACATTCGAGCCGGTGAAGCAAAACGGTGGCCTCGTCGTCGACGTGAAAGGAGATTCGATCTTAGCGATATGGAAGGCCGCACGACCCGAGGCCGAATTGCGCAGACAAGCCTGCCAGGCAGCCCTCGGCGTCGCCAAGGCAGTAAGTCAATTCAATCAGTCCTTTGACAATCTAAAACTCCTCACCCGCGTCGGTGTTCATGCCGGACAGATTTTTCTTGGCAATATCGGCGCCGGGGATCATTATGCCTACGGCGTTACGGGAGATACCGTCAATACCGCATCAAGGATGGACGGTCTCAACAAGTACCTGGGAACTGAGATCTTGGCATCTGAAGAGGTCATCCATGAGCTCGATGGTTTCTTGACCAGAGAGGCGGGAAAATTTCTGCTGAAAGGAAAGGCTCAGCCGGTCGTAGTTCATGAATTGTTGTGTCGCATGGAAGAAGCCGATGAAAAACAGAGGAAGGCCTGCGCGATCTTCTCTGAGGCGCTTCGAGCTTTCAGACGGCGGTCTTGGGCTGAGGCGAAAGAAAAATTTCATCAATGCAGTAAAACGTCGGGGAGCGATCGCCTGGCGAATTTTTATCTGAAGCTGTGCGAACAGTACGAAACTAAACCGCCGCAAGAGACATGGGACGGGGTTATCCCAATGGAGGAAAAATAGTGACGCTCCCGGGTCCCAATGTGATATAAAGCGGGACCACGAAAGCAGGCGAGCCGTGAAGAAGATCTATCCGTTATTGGCGATTCTTTGCGCAATCCTTTCCATAATATTGCTCCCTTCCGATATTTCTCTGGCGGCGACGACCTGTGAACCGTCCGTTGCCAAAATGGTTTCAGCGCAGGGGAGCGTAGAGGTACGCAGGGCCGGGCAAACGCAGTGGCAGCCGGCCGGTCTAAACGACACTTACTGCGCCGGTGACAGGATTCAGGTTGGGGAGAGAAGCCGTGCCGACGTAGCGCTAATCAACCAACCGGTGCTCCGCCTTGATCAGAACACTACGATCACATTTGGAGGCGTCAGAGAACAACGAGCGTCTCTCATAGAGCTAGTCAAAGGAGCTCTCCATTTTTTCAGCCGTGTGCCGCGGAATTTGGAAATAATTACAGCTTTCGTCAATGCGGGCGTGGAGGGAACGGAGGGTCTGGTCCAGGTTGAGGCGGATAGGACTTTGATAACAATATTCGAAGGCAAGGTTTTAGCTGTAAACCAGGCCGGAAGCCTTGCGCTCACGGATGGGCAGTCGGCTGTGGCCGAAAAAGGTCAGCCTCCGGTCTTGCGTACCGTTGTGCGTCCCCGGGATGCCGTGCAATGGGCGTTATACTATCCACCCGTCACCTATTTTCGCGCCGACGAATTTCCTGCCGGACCCGGTTGGCAAGGCATGGTTCGGAATTCGGTAGAAGCTTACATGAAAGGCGATTACCAGAGCGCTTTCGAAGCCATCAGGGGGGTTCCCAACGATCTCCGCGAGCCCCGTTTCTTTGTCTACCGTGCCTCGTTGCTGCTGGCTGTGGGACGGGTCGATGAAGCAGGTCCGGATCTAGAAAGGGCGCTGAGCTTAGATCCGAAATACAGTGACGCAATCGCACTCCAGTCGATAATTGCCGTGGTACAAAACGACAAGGAAAAAGCATTCGCGCTCGCGCGAAAGGCCGTCGAGGCCGACCCGAAATCCGCCACGACGCTGATTGCTCTTTCCTACGCACAGCAGGCGAACTTCGACCTCGAAGGCGCGCGAACCAGCTTGCAACAGGCGGTGCAATCAGACCCGCGAAATACCCTTGCCTGGGCGAGACTGGCCGAGCTTCATATGTCATTCGCGCAACTGGATGAAGCCCTCGAGGCGGCCAAGAAGGCAGTAGACCTGGACCCAAATTTATCGAGGACGCGGACCGTGCTGGGTTTTGCCTATCTGACTCAAGTTGACACGAAGGAAGCGAAGGGTTCGTTCGAAAAAGCGATTGAGTTTGATCAGGCGGATTATCTCCCGAGGCTGGGCCTCGGGTTGGCGAAAATTCGAGAAGGCGATTTGCCAGAAGGCAGAAGAGAGATCGAGGTCGCCGCAAGCCTCGACCCCAACAATTCCATCGTCCGGAGCTACTTGGGCAAAGCCTATTATGAGGAGAAACGCGGCCCTTTGGATGAGCGCGAGTATGCGATCGCCAAGGAACTGGACCCGAAGGACCCCACACCTTGGTTCTACGATGCGATTGCGAAGCAGACTACCAACCGTCCGGTTGAGGCTTTACAGGACATACAAAGAGCCATCGAGCTAAACGACAACCGGGCGGTTTACCGATCGAGTTTGCAGCTCGATTCGGACCTCGCTGCGCGCAGCGCAAGCCTCGGCCGCATCTACAGCGATCTCGGATTTCAGCAGCTTGGGTTGGTAGAAGGATGGAAATCCGTCAACACCGATCCGAGCAACTTTTCTGCCCACAGGTTTCTGGCAGATTCCTATTCCGTTCTACCACGCCACGAGATCGCGAGAGTCAGCGAACTTCTCCAATCCCAATTGCTTCAACCTTTGAACATGACGCCGATTCAGCCCCACCTTGCTGAGAGCAATTTATTTCTTATCAGCGCCGGAGGACCGGCGGGCGTTTCGTTCAACGAGTTCAATCCGATCTTCAACCGTAACGGGATCACGTTCCAAACCAGTGGCCTCGCCGGCGAGAATAGCACCTACGCGGGAGAAGGTGTGCTCTCGGGAATTTACAAAAAATTTGCGTTCAGCCTCGGCGGCTTTCACTTTCAGACGGACGGATGGCGAACGAACGCGGACCAGAGGGATGCTATAGGCAACGCGTTTTTGCAATTGGAACTTTCTCCCCGGACAAGTTTTCAAGTTGAATATAGATACAGAAACAAGGAAACAGGTGATCTTGACCAGAGATTCTTCCAAGACAACTTCTTCCCTGGCGCGAGAAACCGAGAGGAGAGGAATACGGTTCGCCTCGGTGCACGGCACGCGTTTTCCCCCGATTCAATCCTTCTCGCCTCAATCATTTATCAGGACGCTCAACTTAGTTTAAGGGATAACCAGCCTGTCGATATACCTGGTCTTGCTTCTGAAATTTTGAAACGGCCTGAAACAGCATTTGGGCAGGAGTTTCAACATCTGTTCCGTTCGCAGTACTTCAATCTAACAAGCGGTCTAGGCCACGTCGACATAAACGGAAGACTTGATACCAGTCTACTGCCATTTTTTCCCTTAAGCCGTCAGAGCTTGAATCTCCGGCATAACAATGTTTACGCGTATTCGCACATCAAACCCCTAACTAATGTGACGTTTACGCTTGGGGCGAGCGGGGATTTCACGAATGGCGACGCTGTAGATACGAGAGGTATAAGCCAGGCCAACCCGAAAGTTGGGATGACTTGGTCCCCTTTTCCATCCACCACTCTACGCGCTGCTGCGTTCAGGGTCTTCAAGAGAACGCTGATTACGAACCAGACTCTCGCACCCACCCAGGTAGCCGGGTTTAACCAGTTCTTTGATGATGTTAATGGAACAAAAGCGTGGCGTTACGGGGTCGCTTTAGATCAAAAATTCTCATCACACATATTTGGAGGCGTGGAAGTCTCCAAGAGGGACCTCAATGTTCCGGCTTTCGATCTATTTGGCGCACTTACACGAGTGGGCTGGAAAGAACGCCTGGCCCGTACGTACCTTTTTTGGACTCCTCATCCGTGGCTGGCACTCAGAGCGGAATATGAATTTGAGCGAGACATAAGGGACCCGCTATTGACTAATGGAGTAAGGGAGATGAATACGAATCGCGTTCCGTTAGGGATCAGTTTTTTCCATCCTTCCGGGTTGAGCGCCTTCCTGACGGGGACCTACGTAAATCAAGCAGGCAAATTTGAATCAGTAAGATCCCCGTTTCCCACTCGGCCCGGTAGAGATGATTTTTTCACAATCGATGCGGGAATCAGATACCGTCTGCCAAAGCGGTACGGTCTCATCACGGTTGGTGCTACCAATCTTTTTGACAAAGAGTTCAAGTACTTTAACACAGATATTAACAACCCCGGTAGCCTACAACCGAAGAGGACGGTATTTTTTAGATTTACAGTGGCGTTGCCATAGAATCATCGTTCTCTTCTCGCAAGAGAAGTGACGCCGCTACCGGCGGACCAACATCCCACGGCAAATCACTGAACAAGGAATGCTTCAGAATAAAGAGAAGACTAAGGCTTTTCCAAGCTTAACAGACCTTCACAAGGCTGCCACCTATCAAACGAACGCATCCGGGACTTGAGTGACTATGCACGATCCAGGCAACGGTATCATACCCCGCCCCACTCTGACCATGACAACATGTCAGTTCCCCTTCCTGCATTTCACGAACCTCCGCACCGTTCTTACCTTCTATGTTAACAATTTTTCCAGAGTCGAGGTCTATCGTAATAACCGCCAGTTTTCCTGTTATCTCTTCCGCCATTGTAGATTCCTCCTTATATTTAAGAAATCAGAGAGTTAGATGCACGTTAACGATACCCGTATAATGACTGTTAGCTTTTCGAGGGCAGACGCGTTCGAACTATTCCTCGAACAGCCACAACTCGGCCTGCCTTCGAGCAGTGCGGCACTGCGCTACCAGAAGCTTTTCCCTTAGGTGGCGGGACTGTAGTCAAAAGTGAGCTTGTGTGTCAAGGAAATTCTTTTAAGCTTAGCGGCTTAGGTTTGGAAATCTATTTCGGCTGTCAGGAAGGCTAATCATCCAAAAAAAACGTGGTAAGAAGCGCTACGACCGTCGAACGGCAAAAGCTTCGGGTGAGTCATCGCCGCCATTTGTTTGTGAGTATTTGTGGCTGGGTTTTCTTCGCCGTGCTGTTGCAAGTCCTCGCACATGCTGCGGAATTACGCACCGTCAAGCAAGTGACCGACGGCGATACGATTCTACTCGAAAACGGCGAGGTTGTGAGTCTCATCGGTGTCGACGCGCCGGAGATCAAGCATGCGACAAAAGCCGGAGCGGAAATGGGCAAGGAATCGGCGGCGTTTGTAAGGAAACTCGTCGAAGGCAAACGCGTGAGGCTGGAGTTCGACCCGGCAAACGCAAATCACAAGGACAATCGAAAACGCACGCTCGCCTACGTCTTTCTCGAAGATGGAACTTTCCTCAATGCCGAGATCATCAAGCATGGCTACGGTTTTACCTTTCCCGGATTTGTCCACAAGTATCAAAGCGAGTTCCGCCGGCTCGAGCGCGAAGCGAGAGAGAACAAACGGGGACTTTGGGGAAAAGAACCGTAGAAGCCCGGGGCAAGGATAACGCTTGACGCTTGGACTGAGTTCCGCCTATAGTGAGCGCGCTATCGTAACAATCTTGCCGTGTATCGGGAGGAGCCCACTATGCTAATCCGTAGAGAAGGCTATGGCGACCATTTGAAACATTTTTCGCTTGTGCTAGCGCTGGCAGCGCTGCCGGTGTCGGCGGGTTGGGCCGATTCGGTCCGCGTCTATGTCACGAACAGCGCTGGAGACAGCGTTCACGTCATCGACCCTGCGACCAACAAGGTCGTGCAAGAGATCAAGGGCATTGAAGCGGCCCATGGAATCAACTTCTCCCCCGACGGGGCGCGCGTCTATATCAGCAATGAAGCCGACAGCACCCTTGACGTCGTAGAGCGAAAGGGCGGCAAGATGATCAAGAAGGTACCCCTCAGCGGCCATCCGAACAATATCGCGGTGACCAAGGACGGCAAGCGGGTTGTCGTCGCAATCGCTCGGGAGCCCGGTTCGCTGGATTTCATCGACACGAGTGCGCTGACAAGGGCTTTGACCATTCCGGTGAACGGTCGCCAACACAACGTCTATGTGACGCCGGACGGCAAGCATTCGGTTTCTGGCTCCACAAGAACCGGAGTCATTTCCGTTGTTGACCTCCAAAGGGAGGAGCCTGCCTGCGAGCTAAAGGTCGGTCCGGGGATACGCCCGATGCCGTTCGAGGCCAATCCCGACGGTTCGACGCGCCGAATATTCGCTCAGTTGTCAGACTTTAACGGCTTTGCGGTGG
>Ga0137370_10000659_pt1 | contig 13486 bp, 14 predicted proteins | sample SagtaG_11_FD_104920 | JGI IMG/M metagenome (GOLD analysis project Ga0137370, IMG submission 104920) | Vadose zone soil microbial communities from Sagehorn Ranch, Mendocino, California, USA - Sage1_R_20_16 metaG | ecosystem: Environmental > Terrestrial > Soil > Vadose zone | place: USA... | reverse complement strand
GCGGATCATCACCTGGCTGGCAAAGTGTACCCCCGCAAGGTGCCGCACGCTCTCCGGCGATGCCGCCACCGCGGCGACCGCGGACCGCCGCCGAACCTCCTGCCTGACCTGCTCCCATGGAGACGGCATTGATCCCTCCCCATCGATCTCCGGCCCGTCATCTGAACAGGCTGGCTCACGCATCCATGATCGCTTTGCGCTGCCTGCCGTCCAGCATGGCCGCTTCCTCGGGGCTCAGCCCCGCGCCGGGCGGCCCTCCCCGCCCTCGGCGGTCAGTGGAAGACGCGTCCGGCGTCGACCACGAGCGTCTGTCCCGTCACGCTGTCCGTCCGGCAGAACTCGACCACGAGCGAGGCAACGTCATCCTTATCGGTCTCGCGCTGGAGCAGGGCCCCCTGCTTGGCCCGGCGGCGGTATTCCGCAGACAGGTTCTCGCTCATGCGCGTGCCCTCCATGAATCCGGGCGCGACGCAGTTGACGAGAATCTCCGGGGCGAGCGCCACGGCCATGCACTTCGTCAGGTGGTTCAGTCCGGCCTTGGAGACGGCGTAGGCAATGGACGACCCGGTCGGGCTGAGGCCCGCGACCGAGGACACGTTGACGATCCGCCCCCCGCCCTGCTGCTTCATCAGCGGCGCGGCGGCCTTGATGCAGAGAAACGGCCCGGTCAGGTTGACCGTCAGGATCTGGTTCCAGTCTTCCACCCGCAGGTCGTCCAGCTGGTGGTACGGGATCCATTTATTGTAGGCCGCGTCGTTGACGAGGATGTCGATGCGGCCGAACATCCGGACCACATCGGCCATCAGGCTGCGCGTAGACTCCGGGGACCCGACGTCCACCTGAAACGGCGCCGCGCGGCCCCCGAGTCGCTCCAGGTCGCGGGCCACGGTCTCGGCCTCGTCCCGACGCTCGCGATAGCACACGGCCGCGTGGGCGCCGGCCCGGACCAGCTTCTGTAAAATCCGGCGCCCCAATCCTCCGGTGCCCCCCGTCACCACCGCGACGCCCCCGTGGAGATCCATGGCGCCCTCCAATGGTCAACACTGTGACCAGGGGGGTTACGGGATGGCGCGGACCACTTCCTTTCCTTAGGAAAGTCCTTGGAAGGCGGACGGCCGCCTAGCGGCCGGCGAACGTAGGCGGAAGGAGCATGCCCGTGAGCAGGGACAGCAGAAACAGGACCATGTGGGTGAACACCCGGAAGATCTTGCGGTCCATCACCGTCCAATCATGCACCGCCGCGGCACCGGTCCGCTATCGGTCACGTGAACGATTTTGCAACATCAAATGATCAAAAGCCGCCCCGCGCGGGGGGTGGCCCCCGAGTCTGCAGCGTTCGTCCTGCGACCTCCCCCAAAACCGCGGCCGGCGGCGCTGTTCATTCGAACTGTTGTCGAAAACCAGCCAAAGGGAGGAGGTAAACTCCTGCGCGCGCGTGCAACCTCTCCCTGATCGTTACTCGATGCGGGTCGGTCGGCGCCGCAGAGGGCCCGAGACACGCCGGGAGAAGGGCGGGTGGGAGTCATGAGGCACTACTCGTACTCGGCGGGTCCGGTCACGATTCGGAAGACCGCCAGACCGAAGCACGAGGGCATTCCCCGGGAGGGCGTCCCGAAGACGATGACATCGCTGGACGTGCTGCTCTCGATCTGGATTGCCGAGTCAATGCTCGAGAGCGAGACCCGCCCCAAGAAGCGCGTTCGAAAGGCGGCCGTCCGAGCCTGACCGCAGGATTCTCCATCGGGCCGGCCCCGGGGTCCTGGCCCGATCCTTGGGGGTCAGGCGCTCGGGAAGGACTCCCCGGTCATGAGGACAATTATAGATGCTGTGATGACCCGTCCTCTGGCGAAAGGAGCCATACCGTGGACTTGGGGATTTTCTTGCTGCTCGCGGGACTGATCTTGTGGGCGACCGGCCACATGGTCTTGCGATAGCTCCGCGGAACCCTGCGTTGCCACGCTACACCGAACCGGGGGCCTTCGCTTCGACACGCGCGCCTGACTGACTCTCCAGCCGGGCCTTGATCCCCCGAGGGGGCACGCTCTCCGTCTCCATCAGGTGACGGATCCGCCGGATCAGCGCGATGTCGCGGCTCGAGTACAGCCGGTGTCCGCCCCTGGTGCGCGCCGGACTGAGCAGCCGGTATTCGACCTCCCAACTGCGAATCCGCCGTGCGGGAACGCCTGTCAGCGCGGCCGCCGTGCGGATCGGATAGATTGGCAAATCCTCGGGTGCCTTCATAGGGTATCCAGGGTCCCTTGCTCTGGGTGGATACCCCGCCCGGCGGATCTCTAGTCACTTCTTCCCCCGTCTGAAGCGCATCTCTCAGGAGCTTTCCTGGAAGTTTTCCGGCCTCCACGTAATCAAATGGATGACTGAGGCGTGCCGAACGGTGGATTTTGGCCCCGCGGACGACTGCCGGACTTGTATCGGGGGCATCATGAAGAATGCAAGCGGAGGACAAGACCAAAGCGGCAGGGCCGGGTTTCGTACGAGCCCGGAGCGTAAACAGAAGGGTGGACGTGGCAGACGGAAAGGGCGCGCGGCCGACCAAGAGAGCAGACGAGGCCGCGCAATCTTAGGGGGGTAGTGAGATGAGACAGCGCAAGATGTTCGTCGGAGTCATCTTCCTCAGTATCATGCTGAGCTTCATGCTGGTGGTTACCCCGGCGGCTCGGCCGAGCACCTCGGATCACAACAACTGGAGTCTCTCTGCGGACCGGGATCGGGACGACAGTGGGTCCCAAAACAGGTACAAGGTCTGCAAGCAGAACAACCGCCCCGTGAAGTGCCCGACGGTCTCGACCGGGGGCGGCACGACCGGGGTTGCCGTGACCGTGACGTTTGACGTCCCCGGCGCGGCACTGACGTGGGCCATGGGCATCAACAGCGCCGACGCCATCGTGGGATTCTATCAGGACACGACCGCCAGCGCAGCCTACCACGGCTTCCCCCATCAGGGCACCAGTTACACCACGGGCTTCACCACGGTCGACGTCCCCGGGTCCATTCTCACCTACGTCCAGGGAATCAACGACCTCGGCGACATCGTGGGGATTTACGAGGACAACACGGGCATGACGCACGGCTTCCTGCATCATGGGACCGACTACACGCAGGGCTATCTCGTGATCAACGTTCCGGGCGCCGACTGCTGCATCTCGCCCAACGGGATCGCCAACGACGGCACGATCGCGGGAACCTACGGGGGAAAGGGCCACATCCACGGCTTCATGCATAAGGGGACCGACCTCACCACGGGGTACAGCGCGGTGGATGCCACCAGCGCGACCGATACCATCCTCAACGCGGTCGACCGCACCGACGGGGTCGTCGGATACTTCTTCGACCAGAACGGCGGGTCGCACGGGTTCGCGCAGCGCTCGGGAGTCCTCAGCACGGTTGATACGCCCAGCACCCTGGTCCCTGCCCCGATCGCCGGGACGACCCAGCTCTACGGCACCAACAGCCTCGGCGTGATGGTGGGATACTACCTGGATTCAGCCTTCCAGTACGATGCCTTCCAGGCTCAGGGGACGACCTTCAAGATGATCACCCTGGGGACGGGCAACATCGTGTTCGCCTACGGGGTCAACGAGAACGGTGACGTCGTGGGAGAAGTGTACAACAGCGCCACAGCCAAGTACCACGGCTTTGCAATCATCGCCCCGACCAGCACCGCCGCCACGACGGGGCGCACCGGGCGCGGCGACGATGACGACAAGAACCAGCACCGCGACAACGACAACAACGAGAACGGGGAAGGCGGCTCGCACTAGCCGGAACGACGCAGCGGAAGGGGACGGAAGGGGTTGTCCTCACGGGCAACCCCTTCGCGTTTCTCTTGCCTAGGCGAATTCGAACTCCCGCTCCGCCACCGCCAGGCTCTCGTCGAGAATCGAGACGATGCGGTCGATCTCCTCTTTCGACACCACCAGGGGCGGGGCGACCTGGATCGACATGAAGACGCGGCTGAGCAGTCCGCGTTCCGTCATCAACGCCATGAGCCGGCGGCTGAACGGGTGATTCGCGGCGGCCGGACCCCACCCAAACGGCTCTTTGGTCTGCTTGTCTTGCACGAGCTCCACGGCGCAGAGCAGGCCCAGGCCGCGGACATCGCCGACGGTCGGGTGCGCACGCAGGGACTCCAGGCGCCGCATCAGGTAGTCCCCCTGCTCCGCGCTTCGCTGCGCCAGGTTTTCCCGCTTCAAGATTTCGATGTTCTTCAAGGCCGCGGCGCAGGCGACGGCCTGGCCGCCAAAGGTCAGCAGGTGGGCGAGGCCGACATCGTTCCGCTTGAATTCCTCGAAAGCCCGATCGCTGACCGCCACCGCGGCGATCGGCGCGTACCCGGACGAGAGTCCCTTGGCCATGGTCATCAGATCCGGCACCACCCCGAAATGCTCCGCGGCGAACATCCGGCCCGTCCGGCCGAACCCGTTGATCACCTCGTCCATGATCAGCAGGACCCCATGCTTGTCGCAGATCTCCCGGAGCCGCTTCCAGTACTTCGGGGACGGCACGTGATTACTGTTGGACACCGAGACCGGCTCGCCGATCACCGCCGCGACGTACTCCGGCCCCTGCGCGACAATCTCATGTTCGACGGCGTCCGCGCACCGCAGGTCTTCCGCTTCCCCCTGCAATCCGAAGTGCGGCCGGTAGCGATTCGGGGACGGCACAAAGCTGACCCCCGGCATGAACGGTCCGAAGTAGGCCTCGTTCCGTGAGGAGGTGATGCTCATCGCCCCGAACGTCGACCCGTGGTAGCCGCCCAGCCGGGCGATCACCTTGTACCGCTTGGGGAACCCGCGCATGACCTGGATCTGCTTGGCGATCTTCATGGCGCTCTCCACCGCTTCGGAGCCGCCCGAACAGAGGAAGATCCGGTTCAGGTCGCCCGGCGTGATCCCGGAGAGCACGTCGGCGAGCTGGACCGCGGGCAGGCTGGTGTACGTGGCGCTGGACGCGTACGCCAGTTCACGGGCCTGGCGCGCCATCGCCTCGCCGATCTCCGCGCGCCCGTGACCCACGTTCACCAGATAGAGCCCCGAGATGCCGTCCAGATACGTCCGGCCCTGCGCATCGATCAGCCGGCATCCCTCGCCGCGGATAATGACGCGCAGCCCGTCGCGTTCGGCCAGGTCGAGCCAGCGCGCGGTGTGGATCCACACGTGCTCGAGCGCTTGTTGTTCGACCGGGGTCAGATCGGGCGCTTTGATTGTCTCCCGCATCGTCTCATTGACCTCCTGGGGATCGCACCGGCGCTCGCGCACTCCGGCGCGTCGGGGGTGGGGTCGGTCGGGCCGGCGTCGCCGCCGGTCGGGCATCCAGCAGCCCTTTCGAGGGGGCGGGCGCGGCCCCCTGCACGAACGAGGCCGCGCTCGGGTCAGGAACGGCGAGCAGGAAGGGATGGCCATCCGCCGAAGGCCACCCGAAGCATGGAGACCCCGCGAACCATGCGGCAGGCGGTCCTGCGCGCCCCCCGAGCGCTGGACCTGGCGGACGTTCCGGTTCCCGTCCCCGGCCGCGGCGAAGTCGTCGTCCGGATTCGGGCCGCGCTGACCTGCGGCACCGACCTCAAGACCTACCGGCGCGGCCATCCCCGACTGCCCTTCGGTCCCTTCGGCCACGAGGCCGCCGGGGACATTGCCGGCGTGGGCGAAGAGGTTCGGGGATTCGCGGTGGGCCAAGCGGTCGTCTTCATGCCCACCGCGCCGTGCGGCCGGTGCGGGGCGTGCGGCCGGGGCCGCGAGAACCTGTGCGAGACACTGTTCGACGACATCGCCGTCGGGGCCTATGGTGAGGCGGCGCGCCTCCCGGCGCGCATCGTTCGGCGGCACCTGTTTCCCAAGCCCGCGACCCTGTCCTACATCGAGGCCGCGTTCCTCGAGCCGCTGGCCTGCGTCGTGCACGGATGGCGGCGCCTGGGGCCGGTCGCCGGGGTGCGGGTAGCGGTCATCGGCGTCGGTCCGATCGGGCTGCTGCACGTCCGCGAAGCCGTCCGCCGCGGCCACGAGGTGGTCGCCGTGGGCCGGCGGCCTGCTGCCCTGGCCCTGGCCGCGCAGGCCGGAGCCTCACACACGATCGCCGCCGGGGGCGATCCGGGCAAGGCGCTGCGGTCCCACTGGCGCGGCGGCCCCGACCTCATCATCGAGTGCACCGGGGCGGCCGACGTCTGGAAGGCGGCGCCGTCGTGGGTCGCCGGCGGGGGTAGGGTGCTGTTGTTCGGGGGACTCCCGGGCGAAACGGCGGTGGAGTTCGACGCCACGCGCCTGCACTATGGCGAGGTCGATCTGATCGGGGCGTTTCACTATTGCACCGCGGACGTGCTCGAAGCCCTGCAGCTGCTCGCCTCGGGGACGTTCCGGCCGGGCGATCTCATCACCGCGGCGCGCCCGCTCGACGCGATCGTTGAGGTCTTTCACGATCTCGACCGGGGCGCGGGGTCCAAGTACGCGATCCTGCCGCAACCTCTGCTTGCCGTTGACCCCTCTCCGGTTTGGAGCCCCCGGAGGGGGGATGGGTCCCAATGGCGCTAGGGCGCCCCACCACCGCCACGGCGGCGGTCTATTACGCCCCCGGCGATCTCCGGATCGAGGAAGTGCCGCTGCCGCCGCTCGGCCGGGGCGAGATGCTGGTCCGCATCAGGGCCTGCGGCCTCTGCCCGGGCGAAGTCATGGACTGGTACATGGCCCGCAAGGCGCCTGTGCCCCTGGGCCACGAACCGGTCGGCGAGGTGGTCGAAACCGCCGATGGTGTGGCCTTCCGGCCCGGGGATCGCGTGTTTGTGCACCACCACGCCCCCTGCCTCACGTGCCGCGTCTGCAAGCGGGGCGACTTCGTGCACTGCGCGACGTGGCGGCCGCGGCGCCTGCTGCCCGGCGGCCTCGCGACGCACGCGATCGTGCAGGCGCCCGCGGTGGCGGTGGATGTCGTGCGGCTGCCCGAGGGCCTCTCCGACGACGCCGCGACCTTCGTCGAGCCGCTGGCGTGCGTGGTGAAATCCGTGCGCCGGGCGCGCGTGCGGGAGGGGGACGGCGTCCTGGTCATCGGACTGGGCGTGATGGGCCTGCTGCACCTGCACGCGCTCCGCGCCCTCAGCGCGCCCGGCCTCCTCCTCGCCGCCGACCGGGTCCCGGAGCGCCTGGACCGCGGCCGGGCCGTGGCGGATGCGGTCATCGACACGTCCCGGGTGCCCCTGACGGACGCCGTCGCTCGCGCCACGGATCGCGGCGTCAACGTGGTCATCGCCGGCCCCGGGAGCGTCGAAGCGTACGAGGCGGGACGTCAGGCGCTGGCCCCCGGCGGCACGCTCGTGATCTTCACCCCGACGCCGCCGGACGCGGTGTGGCCGCTGCGGATGCACGAGGTGTTCTTCAGCGAGACGACCATCGTCCCGTCCTACTCCGCGGGACCGGACGACACGCGTGAGGCGCTGCGCCTGCTGGCCGGCGGCCTGCCGGTCGAGCCGTTGATCACCCACCGGCTGCCGCTGGAAGACGCCGGGCAGGGCTATGCGCTCGTCCGCGCGGCGACCTCCGCCCTCAAAGTCGTGGTGCGGCCCTGAGCCGCCCCGGCGCGCCTCAGCCGCGCGTGCCTTCGAGGGCCAGGATCCGCTCCAGCCATTCCTTCGAGGGAATCACACAGAGGAACCCGAGAGGCTCATCACCGATATTCTCGAACTGGTGCTGTTCATCGGAGGGGATGTAGACGGCGTCCCCCGGCCCCACCTCGTGCATCTCCCAGCCCAGGAGGACCCTGGCCCGGCCCCGGAGGATGACCACTCCCTGATCGTGGAGGTGGTGCTCAAACGACGTTTGCCCTCGGGGGGGGATCTCAAAATAGCGAATGGCAAAGTGCCGGGAGCCTTCCTTCGGGCCGATGATCACCCGGCGGCAGCTCCCCTCGCTCGTCCCGCCGCCCCGATAGGGCTCATCCTCGACCCCTTCCCAGGCGAAGCTGCCGTTCTTCCCGATCTGCCGGTGGACTACGCCCATGACCGTGCCCTCATCACATGAAGTTGGGGACGGCGCCGCCGTGCAGGGCGGAGATGCGATCGGCCACGTCCCGGTCGAACCCCACTTGCAGCAGGCGCTTCACGCGGGTGGCATGCATCTCCTGGTAGAGCTCTTTGACCCGCTCGCGGCCCCGGGCGATCTGTTCCGGGGATGTGCCGCCGCCGCCCAGCACCGCCAGGGCGTGCTGGACAAAGGGGCTGGCCCCGGCCGCCTGGCGGAGGAAGGCGGCCCGGCCCTCCGCCGCCTGATGGAGCCTGCCGACCAGATCGGGGTCGTGCTTGAGGTGGTAGGCGATATGAGAGACGCCGTATCCGACATGCCGCCCTTCGTCCTGACGCGCCATCCTGAAGATCGAGGCCGTGACGGGATCGGGCGAGACCTCCTCCAGGTACTTGAGCAGTTCCATGAACGTGCCCTCCCCCAGGATGTGGAGGAGGAAGGACGCGTCCGTGAAGTTGTCCTGGGTGAGCAGGCTCTTCAGGGACCACTCCGTGGCGGCCGAGACATACTGCAGACCGCCGCCGTTGGCGAGGGCCCGCTTGGTGAAGACTTCCACGTGGCGGGCTTCGTCCTCGACCTGGGACGCCAGGAACAGCACGACCTCGGTGAACCGCGGGTCCACCTGGGTGAGCAGCTTCGCGGGGAGATAGAGCGCGAGATATTCATTCTGAATCATGAAGGTGCAGACCTGACAGACGGCCTGCTCCAGGTCCGCGGGCAGCGGCCTGAGGTCGCGCCATGAGATGTCGGTGGCGGCGTTCCACTGACCCAATTTGGCCTGCTCGACCAAATCCGCGATGTTCTCCGTCCAGACCTCGATCTTTTTGCTGACGGGAAAGTCAAATGGCGGAGTCTGCGGATCGATCACCGAGCCCCGCTGCGCCAGGCCCCAGTGAGCCGGCGCATCTTCGGGGACCCGGCCCGCCTGGCCGATGAAACAGTCCCTCAGATCGATGCCAAACCCGTCTCGGGGCGGGACGCGAATCCCCCAGTCGGGCTTGCCCCAATTCGCGGTGTCGGGGAGCTTGGTCTCCATTCCCTCGTGTCCTCCTTGTCCGCAGAGGCGGTTGTCGAGCCGAGGTGCGGGGCCACCGCTGGTAGGTTGACCGCTGCCGGGGCCCTTACCTTTCAGCCATTTTACCCTCCGCGGAGGGTCGGGTCCAGCATATCCCGCAGCCAGTCGCCCGTCCGGCTCACCACGAGCGAGGTGAGCATCAGCACCGCGCCTGGGAAGATCGAGATCCACCAGGCGCTGTCGAGGTAATCGCGGCCTTCGTGGATCATGCCGCCCCAGGACGGGGTCGGCGGCTGGACCCCGAGCCCCAGAAATGAAAGGGTGGCTTCGAGCACGATGGCCCGGGCCAGTTCGAGCGTCGCGATCACCATGAACGTCGAGGCGACGTTGGGAAGGATGTGCCTGACGATGATGCGCGGGACGGACCCCCCGAGCCCGATGATCGCATCGACGAACTCGCGCCGGCGGAGCGAGAGCACCTGCGATCGCAGCACCCGGGCGTAGGTCACCCATCCGGACAGGCCCACGACGAGGATGAGATTCGGGAAGGACGGTCCCAGGACCGCGATGATCCCGATGGCGAGGAGGATGAACGGGAACGCCAGTTGGGCGTCGGCGACCGTCATGACCACCTCGTCGATCCAGCCGCCGCGGAAGCCGACCACAAGCCCGAGCGTGCCGCCGATCAGTCCTCCGATGGCGACCGCCGCGAAGCCCACGGTCAGCGAGACGCGGGTGCCGTAGATGACCCGCGAGAGGACATCGCGCCCCAGGTGGTCCGTGCCCAGCAGGTGGGCCCGGCCGTCGGCGCCGGCGAGCGTCGGCGCCTCGAGGCGGGCCCCGAGCGCCCCGCGCTCGGGATTGGAGGGCGCCAAGATCGGCGCCGCCGCCCCGATCACCACGAGGGCGCCGACGAGGCCGCACGCGGCCACGATCATCCAGGGGACGCGCCGGGCCTTCCGCTTCGCGCGCGCACCGGCCACGCCGGCGGCGCGGCCCGGCCACGCCGCCGGCACGTCCTGCCTCACCCGCGGAACTCCCGCGACCGGGGATCGAGCACACCGTAGAGGGTATCGAGCGTGAGGTTGATGAAGATGAACAGCACCGCCGCGATGAAGACGGCAGCCTGCACGACCGGGTAGTCGCGGTTGTAGATCGACTGGATCGCCAGCCGGCCCATCCCCGGCCACGCGAACACCGTCTCCGTCACCACCGCGCCGCCGAGCAGCGTCCCGAACTGGAGCCCCGTGATGGTAATGATGGGCAGGGCGGCGTTCTTGAGCATGTGCTTGACGACCACCACGAACTCGGCAAGCCCCTTGGCCCGCGCCGTCCGGATGAAATCGGCGCGCTGGACCTCGAGCACGGCCGAGCGCGTGATGCGGGCGATCGACGCCATCGCGAAGGCCCCGAGGGTGAGGGCCGGCAGGACCAGATGCCGCCAGTCCCCCCGGCCCGAGGTCGGGAACAGGTCGAACCGGAGGGAAAACACAAGGATGAAGAGGACGCCGAGAAAGAACGTCGGGGCGGACTGGCCGATCAGCGCCAGCCCCATGGCGGCGTGATCGAGCAGGGAGTTCCGGCGCACCGCCGAGAGGACGCCCACAGGAAACGCGACGACGACCGCGACCAGGAAGGCGGCCGCACCCAACTCGAACGTGGCCGGCAGGTAGGAGAGCGCCACATCCATCGCCGGCTGTCGGAAGTGGATCGACCGCCCGAAGTCCCCGTGGAGGACGTTCCCGATGAACACGGCGTACTGGACCGGAAGGGAGCGGTCGAGCCCGAGGTCATGACGCACCCGCTCCATCTCGGCGATCGGGGCGTCGGGCGGGAGCAGGAGCGGCACCGGGTCACCCGACAGCCGCATCACCGCGAAGACCACCGACGAGACGAGCCAGAGGGCGATCAGCGTCCGGAGGAGCCGGTAGGCGAGGAAGGCGCCGAGGCCGTGCATGGGGAACGCCCGGCGGCGCCGGCGCTACGGGCGGCGCATGCGGAAATTGAAGCGGCGGACCTCGAACTGCTGGTTCGGGTTCGGCGTAAAATCGACGTATTGCTGAAGGCCGTAGTCCTCGTCCGGCTGGAGCACGACGATCCAAGGGTTGTGCTCGAGGAAGATCCGGGTCATCTTCCTGTACGCCTCGTCGCGGAACGTCTCGTCCAGGCTGAAGCGGGCCGCGTTCCCCAGCTCGTCGAACTCGGGAAGCCTCCAGTAGTCCTGCGGCCCGCCCGGCCCGAGGAGCCGCCACATCATCCCATCCGGATCGCCGAGGGTCGAGGTCGGATCGGACCAGAACACGCCCTTGAAGGACCTTTCCCGGTTCTTTTGGGCGCGGACGGAGTACTCGATCACCTCGACCACCGGATTGAGCCCGACATCCTTCCACATCGAGGCGATCGCCTCGGACATCGCTTTGTCGTTCGCCAGGTAGCCGACGGTGGTCTCAATGGTGATCGGTTCGTTCTTGTAGCCGGCCTCCTTCAACCGCTCCCGCGCCCGCTGCGGATTGTATGTGAGCGGAGGAAGCGCGGGGTCGTAGTGGTTGTCGCCCTTCGCGATCGGGCCGTTGGGGACGAGCCCGCGTCCCCGGAACAGGTCCTTGACGATGGCCACGCGGTCGATCGCGAGCGACATCGCCTGCTTGACGAGCGGGTTGTCGAGCGGCTTCACCTTCGAGTTGACGGCCAGCACGTAGAGCCCCGCGTAGAGCCTGCCGACGCCGCGGGTTGTCGGGTTCTGGTTCACACGGCTCCATTCGTCGGGCGGGAGTTGGGAGATGACATCCACCTCGCCCTTGAGGAGGGCGGCCACCCGCGGCGCCGTCTCGGGGATCGGCCGGAAGGTCACGCGATCGGCATCGATCTTCCCCCCCCAATAGTCGGGGGTCGCCTCCAGCACCAGCCGGTCGTCCTTGGTCCAGGAAATGAAACGGACGGGGCCCGTGCCCACCGGCTTCGCGTTGAACGCCTCGGGGCCCACCTGCTCCAGGTACTTCCTGGGGACGATCTGGCCGCCATAGAACGCGAGCCGCGCCGCCAGGAGCGGATCCGGCTTCTTGGTGTGCATGACGAGGCTGAACGGGCCAGGAGCCTCGATCCGCTCGATGGTCGTGAACACGGTCGCGACCAGCGTTTTCGCGGCCGGGTCGTAGGTCCGTTCGATCGAGAACTTCGCGTCGGCCGAGGTGAAGGGGTCCCCGTTGTGCCACCTCACCCCCTGGCGCAACTCGAACCGCCAGGTGGTGGGCTCGGTCCTCTCCCACTGGGTCGCGAGCCCGGGGGAGAGCTTCCCGTCGGGGTGGCGGCTGGTCAGGTTGTCGAAAATGTTGAAGGAGACCCGGATGTCGTTGGACGAGGTGGAAAAATGGGGATCGAGCTTCGAGATGTCCCCGCCCTGGGCGACGGCCAGCTCCCGCTTCTTCGTGGTCTGAGCGGCGGCGGGGCGGGGCCCGATCGCTTCCCGGAGCCCGGCCGCCGCGATGCCGGCCGCTGTGACGCCGAGCCCGGCCGCCCGGCCGAGGAACCCGCGGCGCGATAGTGCCTCAGAACCCTGCTCGCCTGGGTGCATGGCCAACCTCCCTGCGTCCCTCGCCCGTTCTCTACGGCTACGGGTTCTCCTTCGGGGATGCGGCCCCCAGCCCTGCGCCGGGCCGCCGATATTCCTCCCGCGGTGGTGCAAAGATATCGAGGATCATGCAGCGCTGGCCGAGCGTCCGTCCGCCGTGGGCCACGTTCGGCGGCGTCTCCCAAAAATCGCCTGCCCTGACGGGAAATTCCCGCCCTTCCTGAATCCGGATCCACCCGCCCTCGAGACACACGCCCCACTGCTCGTTCGGATGCGAGTGCACCGGCGACTCCGACCACGGCTCCAACTCGACGACCGAAAGCATCAGGTGCGTCCCGGGAAAGATCCGAGCCCGGATGCCCGGGGCGAGCGCCCGAGGAATGCCTCCCTCACGGAGGTTATGGAACCGTTCCCCGCCCATGGCTCGCAGCTCCCCCGGGCGCGCGTCGCCGGCGGCCCGCTATCCGAGTGCGCTGCGCCTTCTGTCGGCGGTCCGGCTTCTCCTGCTTGCCCTGATCAACGCCACGAAGGGAGCCTTCGCCCGGGCGACCACGTAGGCGGTGAAGCTGAGTGCCGTGACGAAGAAGCTCACCGGCCACGACGTGTACAGTGCCAAGACGAGCCCGCCGGTAGTCGCCGCCAGCGCAATGGCCACGCTGCAGACAGTGATCAGGCTGGGGTGCGCCGTCAGCCGCTGCGCCGCTCCGGCCGGGACGATCACCAGGGTCAAGACCAACAGCGCGCCGACCACCTGGATGACCTCCGCGACCGCGAGCGCCAGGATCAGGAGGAACACGGTCGACAGCAGCCGGACCGGCACCCCGCGGGCCTCGGCGACCTCAGGATCGACGCTGGCAAACCGAAGCGGCCGGTAGATGGCCG
>Ga0137370_10000657_pt1 | contig 13489 bp, 11 predicted proteins | sample SagtaG_11_FD_104920 | JGI IMG/M metagenome (GOLD analysis project Ga0137370, IMG submission 104920) | Vadose zone soil microbial communities from Sagehorn Ranch, Mendocino, California, USA - Sage1_R_20_16 metaG | ecosystem: Environmental > Terrestrial > Soil > Vadose zone | place: USA... | reverse complement strand
GGGTGAAGGGGCATAAGTCTAAGAACCACAACGCACAAACTCAAGCGCACAGGTGGCCGGGTCATTTGACAGCGGCGTCGGCCCAACACTATCTTCGCCCAATTCCCACAAAGACTTAGGCAGTCGGGCGGGGGGCTGTGGCCTACACCAGCGAAATCGACAAACTCGAAGCGCGCTTTCGGGACAACCCGAAGGGTCGAAATTTCGCGCCACTGGCCGACGCCTATCGTAAAGCGGGGCTTATAGATAACGCAGTTGACCTGTGCCAGAACGGCCTCAAGCTCCATCCCGATTACGTCAGCGCCTACATCGTCTACGCTCGCTGCCTTGTCGATAAGAAAGACGATCCGGCAGCGTTGGCCGTGTTTCGAAAAGTGCTCGAGCTCGATGGCGAAAACATCATCGCGCTCCGCGGCCTCGCCGAGCTCGCGGAGCGGAATGGGAAGTACGCAGAAGAGGTCGAGTGGCTATCGCGACTACTGAACGCCGATCCGATGAATGGCGACGCGGCAGAAGCGCTCGCGCGGGCCAAAGGAAAGGCGGGGACGGCCGCGACCACGTCGATGACCAAACCCGATTTCGCCGTGGAGCACGAGGAGCCCGAACCCGTCGAGCTGGGCAAGTCGTCCCGTCCGTCGACCGCCGCTCCTGAAGTCGAGAACTTCGAGGACCCGATCAGCTTCAATCCCAATGCGCATGCCGCCGCCAAGGCCGAGGGGTTGGAGGTTCAGGAAGACGTCGAGTTGAATCCCCAGCAGATCGAACAGGTCGAGATCGAAGGGCTGGCCCGCACGCAGTACGAGGGGAGTGGCATGTTCAAGCTCGACGCTCCCGGGCCCGGCGGGTCGCCTCCGGATCTCGACGAGTCGCTGCCGCAGGTCGATTTGCCGCTGATTATGCCCGATGATGACTTCCGCGCACCGGCACCGAAGCCCCCGCCGGCCCCCGCGCCGCCGCCCCCGCCGCCCGCTCCGCGCCCGCCCCCGTCACCTCCGTCTCCGCCGGCGGCGGTCGCGATCTCCGATGACGACGGCGCGGCCGACACGGCGACATTGTCACAGGCGGAGCCTGTACTGACAGAAACGATGGCCGAGCTCTATCTGAAGCAAGGCCACCAACAGGATGCGTTGCGCGTGTATCAGGCGCTGCTGACACAGCGACCGAACGACACGAAGTTGCGCAGTAGAGTCGAGCACTTGTCGGGTGGGGGCGGCAAGAAACGTTCGGGGGTCTCGGCGCAGGCCTTTCTCAAGGGGATCTGGGGCCGGGCCATTGGGGGAGGCCCCACGTCTGCGTCGGACGAGCCACAAAGCACACTGGCGGCCGCGTTCGATGTCGCCGGTCCACCTCCCGGCGAGCCTTCTCATCCCGCGACCGACCACATTTCGCTCGATTCCGTCTTTGGTGAGGACGCGGCACGACGTGCCAGCGCGCCGTCCGCTGAGGCGGCAGCGGAGGCTGGAACGTCGGGGGCGGCCGCCCCCGCTGCCAGTGACGGCTCGAAGACCGGGGGATTCTCCTTCGATGAGTTCTTTGCCGGCGGCAAGCCCGGTGCCGATGCGCCTGCCGGCGAAACGGCACCGCCCAAGACGCCCGGCGCCAGCCGTACATCGGGACGGACGCAGCGGCCCCCCGAGGACGAGGCGGAGGCGGATCAGTTCCAGCAGTGGTTGAAGAAGCTCAAGTCCTAGTGCATCCCCGGATCGCCGTGCTGAACGGCCCCAATCTGAACTTGTTGGGCGAACGCGAGCCTGAGATCTACGGCCGCACGAGTCTCGCCGACATCGAACGAATGACCAAGGAGCGCGCGCGCGCGTTGGGCGTCGAGTGCACCTGGATTCAGACCAATCATGAAGGCGAGCTGGTCGAGGCGATCCAGGGGCTGAAGGGTCGCGCCGATGGAGCGGTCATCAACGCGGCGGCCTTTACACATACGAGTCTTGCGGTGCGCGATGCGTTGCTCGCGGTGCGCGTGCCGTTTGTCGAAGTGCACCTCTCCAACATTTTCGGTCGCGAGCCGGAGCGGCGCCGGTCGTTGCTCGCGGATCTCGCCGTAGGGGTGGTGACCGGGTTCGGGGCCGACAGCTATCGTCTGGGGCTCGAGGGTCTTGTCGGACGGCTCAAGTCGCGATAGACGGCCGGAGCGACACGCGGCGCTCGCCGCGCTGCTCGAAGCGGAGGGCCTAGACGCCCTGCTCGTCACGTCCCGTCCCAATATCCGGTACCTGACGGGATTCAGCGGATCGGCGGGGGTCGTCGTGGCAACGCGCGGCGCCCTGCTGCTGGTGACGGATTTCCGCTATGACGAGCAGGCGCGCGAGCAAGCCGGTGCCGTAGCGCGCGTCGAGATCGAGGGGACGAGCGTTTGGGACCGGCTCTTCAAAGAACTCGGGGCTGGGGTTTCGGGCCTCTTGCCTGGGGGTTCGATCGGTTTCGAAGCGCACGCGATAAGCGTGAAAGATGCGGAGCGGTTTTCGACGGGCCCCGGCACGGCGTGGCGCTGGAAGCCCGCCGGCGAGCTGGTGGAGCGGCTGCGCGTCCGGAAAGATCCTGGCGAAGTCGCCGCGATTCGGGCTGCGGCGGCGTTCGCGACCGCGGCGCTGCGGGAAACGCTGGCCGGGGTGGGGCCCGGACTCACGGAGTTCGAGATTGCGGGACGACTCGAAGGAGCGCTGCGGCGGCACGGCAGCGAGGCGCATCCGTTTCCGACGATCGTCGCGAGCGGGCCACGCAGCGCGCTTCCTCATGCGCTCACGAGTGCGCGTTCCGTGGCGGCGGGCGAGTGGCTGCTGTTGGACTTCGGCGCGGTCGTGGACGGTTATTGCGCCGACGTCACGCGCACGGTGATTGTGGGCGCGCGCGCGGACGAATCGCAACGCGCCCTGTATGGACTGGTGCAGGACGCGCAGCGCCGCGCGCGTGAAGGGGTCCGCGCGGGGATGACGGGGCGTGAAGCCGATGCGCTGGCGCGCGATCCGATCGAAGCGCGTGGCCTCGGTGCGGCGTTCGGGCATTCCACGGGGCACGGTCTCGGCCTCGAAGTGCACGAAGCGCCGCGGCTCGCGCGCACGGTCGGGGATCCGCTGCCCGAGGGTGCCGTCGTGACGATCGAGCCTGGCGTCTATGTCGCCGGGCGGGGCGGTGTGCGCATCGAAGATGACGTGTATCTGTCGGCCGAGGGACCGGTGCTGTTGACGGATGGCTGCACGGACCTCGTGGAACTGGTGTAGGGAGCCTTGGGGGGTATCTTCACGGTATGAAGCTCGACATCATCGCCCAGATCGTGCAGATCTTGAAGGATGCCCCGGAGGTGGGCGCCATCGAGATCCGCCGCGGTCTGTTCGGTGCATGGTCGTCGGTCCGGGTGTCAAAGGCCGGGCATGGGGGAAACACCTTCGGGCCTGGGGCCGGGCATGTCGTTGTATCGCAACCTGGTGGGGCCGGTGTCGCACCGGCGCCCCAGCCGGCCAGTCCCCAAGCCCCAGCCCCAGGCCCCCAGCTTTTAGAGATCAAGTCTCCCATGGTGGGGACCTTCTATCAGTCGCCGGAGCCTGCCGCGCAGCCCTATGTCAGAGTGGGTAGCCGGGTGAACGTGGGGCAGGTGGTGTGCATCATCGAAGCGATGAAGATCATGAACGAGATCGAGTCCGAGGTGGCGGGCGTGATTCGAGAGGTCACCGCGCAAAACGCGCAGCCGGTGGAGTTCGGCCAGGTCCTTTTCCGGGTGGATCCGCATGGGTGAGGCGACGCACAGCAATCTGCCGGCATTCAACTTCAAACAAGCAATCACGCACATGGTGCAGCGCAACGGCTCCGACTTGCTGCTGAAGGTCGGCCGGCCGGCGACGATCCGCGTGAACGGCGATCTGGTGGCGCTGGAGACGGCGCCCCTCAAGCCGGAGGAGCTGAAGTCGCTGGCCGAGCAGATCATGACGCCGCGGCAGGTCAAGGAGTTCGCCGAGCACAAGGAGGCTGACTTCGCCATCGGCGTGCCCGGCGTCGGCCGGTTCCGGACCAACGTTTACCAGCAGCGCGGGACCGTGGCGTTCGCGTTCCGGGCGATCCCTTACGAGGTCAAGCAGATTCGCGAGCTGAATCTGCCGCCCGTGCTGGAAGAAATCGCCCTCAAGCCCCGCGGGCTCGTGCTGGTTACCGGCGTGACGGGCTCGGGGAAATCGACGGCGCTCGCCGCGATGATCAATCACGTGAATACGAACCGCCGCGTGAACATCATCACGATCGAGGACCCGATCGAGTTCCTGCACCGCGACCAGCACGCCAACATCTCGCAGCGCGAGGTGGGCAACGACACGCTGACGTTCAACTCCGCGCTGCGCCACGTGCTGCGGCAGGACCCCGATCTCATCCTCATCGGTGAGATCCGCGACATGGAGACGCTGGACACCGCGCTCAAGGCGGCGGACACGGGCCACATGGTGTTCTCGACGCTGCACACGACGGATACCACGCAAACGGTCAGCCGCGTGATTTCATTCTTCCCGCCGCATCAGCACGACGAAATCCGTCACCTCCTCTCGACCGCGCTGCAGGCGATCGTCTCGCTACGGCTCGTGCCGCGCAAGGACGGCCGCGGCCGCGTGCCCGCGGCCGAAGTGCTGATCAACACCGCGGCGGTGGCCGACAACATTCGCGATCTCTCCAAGCAGCTCAACATTCCCGACCTCATCGCCGAAGGCTCGGTCCAGTATGGGATGCAGAGCTTCGACCAGTCGCTGTTCCACTGGTACAGCCAGGGCGTAATCAGCTACGAGAGCGCGATCTTCTACGCGACCAACCCGAGCGAGTTTGCCTTGAAGGTGTCGGGCGTCGATTCGTCCGGGAACCGGCTTGGTGGGGGCGGGGGAAGCACGGCCGGCATCGAGCTGACGCCGTAATGTTCAAGAAAGTGCTGATCGCCAACCGCGGGGAGATCGCCCTGCGGGTGATCCGCGCGTGTAAGGAACTGGGCGTCGAGACGGTGGCGGTGTACTCCGAAGCGGACCGCGAGTCGTTACACGTCCGGTTCGCCGACGACGACGTCTGTATCGGCCGCGCCCCGAGCCGGGACAGCTATCTCAACATCCCGCGTCTCATTGCGGCCGCAGAAATCACCGGCGCCGACGCGATCCATCCCGGGTACGGCTTTCTGGCCGAAAACGCGGAGTTCGCCGAGAAGGTGGCGGCCTCGAACATCACGTTCATCGGTCCCAGTCCCGACCAGATCCGCCAAATGGGCGACAAGGCGACGGCGCGCAAGCTGGCGAAAGAACGCGGCGTGCCGACGGTGCCCGGCTCCCCGGGCCCGGTCGCGTCGCTGGAGGACGCCCAGGAGATCGCGGGCAAGATCGGCTTTCCCGTGATCATCAAGGCGTCCGCGGGCGGCGGCGGGAAAGGGATGCGCGTCGCGAACGAGGCCGATCAGTTCGGGCAGGCCTTCACCCTCGCCAAGCAGGAAGCGCTGGCGGCCTTCGGCTCGGACGAAGTCTATATCGAGAAGTATCTCGCGCGCCCGCGCCACATCGAAATCCAGATCATGGGCGACACGCACGGTAAGGTGATGCACTTGTGCGAGCGCGATTGCTCGGTCCAGCGGCGTCACCAGAAACTGGTCGAAGAGGCGCCGTCGCCGGCCGTGGATCAGACGTTGCGCGAGGACATCGGCGATGCGGCCGTGAAACTCGCCGAAGGCATCGGCTACGTCGGGGCAGGGACGATCGAGTTCCTGCTCGACTCCGACGGCTCCTTCTATTTCATGGAGATGAACACGCGCATTCAGGTCGAGCATCCGGTGACCGAGATGTGTACGAACTTCGATCTGGTGAAGGAACAGATCGCGGTGGCGGCGGGGGCGCCCTTGTCGTTCGTGATGAACGGGAACCGGCTCCGCGGTCACGCGATCGAGTGCCGGGTGAACGCCGAGGACCCGGGCCGCAATTTTCAGCCGTCGCCGGGCTTGATCACGGCGTATCATCCGCCGGGCGGTCCCGGCGTGCGGGTCGACACGCACATCTATGCCGGCTACACGGTGCCGCCCTATTACGATTCGCTGCTCGCCAAGGTCATCGTGCACGGCAACACGCGAACCGAGGCGCTCGCCCGCATGCGCCAGGCACTCGATTCCTTTATCATTGAGGGCGTGACGACGACAATTCCGTTCCTGGGCCGGGTCATGCGCCACCCGGACTTTGTCGCGGGCAAGGTCGATACGAAATTCCTCGAGCGCGAGCCGCACCTCCTCAAAGATCCGGCATGAAGATCGACGTGTACTTCACACCACTCGGTCTCACCGCGGGGGAGCTGACCGGCCGAGCGGCCGTCGTCATTGATGTGCTGCGGGCCACCAGCACGATCGTGACCGCGCTGGCCGCGGGCGCGAAGGCGATCGTGCCGGCCGCCAGCTCGGAAGAAGTCGTCCGGCTCACGGCGAATCTCGAGAAGAACGGGATCGTGCTCGCGGGGGAGCGCCGCTTGCAGAAGATCGAAGGGTTCAACCTCGGCAACTCGCCGCGGGAGATGACGAAGGATGCCGTCGGCGGCAAGACGCTGTTTCTCGCCACCACCAACGGCACGCCGGCGCTACTCGCCGCGCAGGGCGGCGATCCCGTGCTGGTCGCCGCCGCGTTGAACTTCAGCGCCGTGGCCGAGCGGGCGCGCCATCTGTTCACGGAGCGGGGCGAGCTGGTGATCATCTGCGCGGGCCGCGAGAAGCAGTTCGCGCTGGAGGATGCCTATACCGCGGGGCGCCTGATCAAGGCGGTGAAGAAGGGCGTGCCGCCGAAGAAGCTCACGCTCAATGACGCCGCGCAGGTCTCGCTCGATCTCGCGGCGCAGCAGGGCGGCTGGCAGGACGCGCTGGGCGCCAGCGATGCCGCGCGCCAGCTCGGCGAAGCGGGATTCGGCGAAGACGTGAAGTTTTGCGCCAATCCCGATCGCGTGGCGATCGTTCCGGTTTACGCGGACCGACGCATCGCGGCATGAATCCTAAGGCTCGGCAAGAGCTCGTCGGCATCGCGGCCCTGCTGGTGGGGTTTTTCCTCGGCCTGACGTTGTTGCCGGTGTCGTTGACGGGAAGCTGGGGACGCGCGATGGGCGCCGCGCTGTGGCAGGGGTTCGGCATCGGCGCGATCGTCGTGCCGATCCTCGGCGTCGGGTGGGCGCTCGCCGCGTTCGACCGGCTGGGCGCGCTCACCTGGGGCCGCGCGGCGGTGCTCGGCGCGGGCCTCATTCTCCTCGTTCCCTACGGGGTCGCCGTCGCGATCTCCCCCACCTTCCCGCCCGATTACGCGAACTGGACGCGCAGCGAGCGGCTGGTTGGCCTGTTCCCAGCGTTTCTCGCGACCGGCCTGGAAGGCGCCATCGGCACGGCGGGGGCGGTCCTGGCTGGCCTCTTCTCACTGTCCGCCCTTGGAATTCTGACGATGGGCTGGCATCCGCTGATGCTGTTGAGACAGCGTGATGCGAGAAGCGGGATGCGGGATGCGAAACTGCCCACTAGAGAAAAGCGCGACGAGCCAGCCGAGCCCGTACGCTTCCCGCTTCCCGCATCCCGCATCCCGAAAGATCGCAGACCGAAGCCCTCGCCGCCCCCGAAACCCGCCCCGCCACCGCCGCCGGGTTCGCTGATCCCCCCGATCGACTTGCTGACCGAAGGACCGGGGGCCGTAGAAGACGCCGACGCGGCGCAGATCGAAGACATGGGCCGACGACTGGTGTCGACGCTGGAGACGTTTCGCGTCGGTGCGCAGATCATCAATAAGACCGTGGGCCCGGTCGTCACGAGGTTCGAGCTCGAGCCGGGACGCGGCGTGAAGGTGGGACGCGTGTCGTCACTCGCCGACGATCTTGCCCTGGCGATGCGCGCGCAGTCGCTGCGCATCGTGGCGCCGATTCCGGGCAAAGCCGCCATCGGGATCGAGGTGCCCAATCCCACGCCGCGCCTCGTCCACGTGCGCGATTTGATCGACAGCGCGGAGTTTCGTCGGACGGCGCGCGTGCTCCCCGTCGTGCTCGGCCGCAACCTGGAAGGCGACGAGGTCGTCGATGATCTCCCGAAGATGCCGCACCTGCTTATCGCAGGCGCGACGGGCTCGGGAAAATCGGTGTGCATCAACGCGATCATCACGAGCCTGGTCTACGCGCATGGACCTGACAAGCTCAAGCTGCTCATGATCGACCCCAAGATGGTCGAGTTGTCGATGTACAGCGCGCTACCGCATCTCGGGTTGCCGGTCGTCACGAGTCATCACAGGGCGGCCAACGTGTTGAAATGGGCCGTGTGGGAGATGGAGCGGCGCTACCGTTTGCTGCACGCGAATCACGCGCGCAACATCACGGACTTCAACAAGAAGGTCGAAGCCAAAGCCCCACTCAAGGGGCCGCGCGAAACCCTGGCGACGCAAGCCGGGATTCAGAAGGAGCTGCCGCTCGATGCCGTGTACACGGGCGGCATCTTGCCGTACATCGTGCTGATCGTCGACGAGCTTGCGGACTTGATGCTGACCGTCCAGGGCGAGATCGAGACGCCCCTCGCGGTGCTGGCGCAGAAGGCGCGCGCGATCGGCATTCACTTGATTCTCGCGACGCAGCGTCCGTCGGTAAACGTCATTACGGGATTGATCAAGGCAAATTTCCCCTGCCGGATCGCGTTTCGCGTGTCGGCGAAAGTCGACAGCCGGACGATCCTCGATCAGAACGGTGCGGAAACCCTGCTCGGCAACGGTGACATGCTGTTTCTGCCGCCAGGAAAGAGCGAGCCCTTGCGCGTACAGGGCGCGTTCATCTCGACCGATGAAACCGAGCGGCTGATGGAGTGGTACAAGGCGCACGCGGCGGCCGCGGTCCAGCCCCCGGGTACATCGATCGACGAGCAGGTGGCGGCGCTCGAGAAGGCGGAGAAAGAGGAAGAAGGAGGCGGGAGCCAGGAGCCGGGAGCCGGGGAACGCGATCCTCTGTTTCGGCAGGCCGCGGAAGTTTGTATCCAAAATCAACTCGGATCTACTTCGCTGTTGCAGCGGCGGATGAGCATCGGGTACGGGCGGGCCGCGCGCATCATCGATCAATTGGAGCTCGCTGGGATTCTGGGCCCCGCGAACGGATCGAAACCGCGCGACGTGCTCTTGGGCCTCGAAGAACTGGACGAGCTCACCGGACCCGAGAGTGCAAACTCGAGCAGCTAGAAATGATCCGTCACGCGTATTTGCGGTTATTGCGGACTGGCGAAGCCCGCTAATTTCGGGGCGTGTCGAGCGGCATTCACAGCGACCCGGAACATTGGAGCGATCCTCGTCAGCAACGAGGACTGGCCGGTGAAGAGCAGGCGATCCGTTACTTGCAGGCCTGCGGTTGGGAGATCGTCGCGCACCGCTTTCGCGTTGGACGGATCGAGCTGGACCTTGTCGGGCGGCGCGGCTACCTGGTTGCCTTCTTCGAAGTGAAGACGCGGCGGGGGACCGCCTTCGGCAGTCCGTTCGAGGCCGTCACCGGCGCCAAGCGTCGCGAAATCGTGAAGGCCGCTCGGGTTTGGATGGACCGCTATGGCCAGCGCGGCGACGTGTATCGTTTTGATTGTATCGGAATTGTTGACAACAAGTTAGAGCATCTGGAGGACGCCTTCCGTCCCGGATGGCGATGAGAGCTGTTTCGGTATATATTCGGGCCTTCGCCGGGGCATGGCCCCGCCGCTAACAGGAGGCTCGCCACCTATGTCGAGGTCAACCATGGCAGAACAGCAGCCGGCCAAGTCCACCCCCTCTCTGACGGACGACCGCCGCAAAGCGCTGAACCTCGCGATCACCCAGATCGAGAAGACGTGCGGGAAGGGCTCCATCATGCGGATGGGCGCCGACTCGCCGCAGGTACGGGTGGCCGGAATCTCGACCGGCGCCATCAATCTCGATGCGGCGATCGGCATCGGTGGCATTCCCCGTGGTCGCGTCACGGAAATCTTCGGGCCCGAATCCAGCGGCAAGACGACGCTCGCCCTGCACGTCGTCGCGCACGCCCAGCGCGCAGGCGGTGCCGCCGCCTATATCGATGCCGAGCATGCCCTCGATGTGGAGTACGCCAAGAAGCTGGGTGTGGACATCGAGAATCTGCTGGTCTCGCAGCCTGACACGGGAGAACAGGGCCTCGAGATCTGCGAAATCCTGGTGCGCTCGGGCGCGGTGGACGTCGTGGTGGTCGATTCCGTCGCCGCACTCGTCCCCAAGGCCGAAATCGAGGGGGAGATGGGCGATTCGCTGCCGGGGCTGCAGGCCCGACTCATGAGTCAGGCGCTGCGCAAACTCGCCGGCGCGATCAACCGTTCGCGCACCGCCGTGATCTTCATCAATCAGCTGCGCGAGAAAATCGGGATCATGTTCGGTAATCCCGAAACGACGAGCGGCGGCCGCGCGCTGAAATTCTACGCCTCGGTGCGGCTCGACATGCGGCGCATCGGGCCGGTCAAGGAGCGCGAGGTCGTCATCGGCAACCACGTGCGCGTGAAGGTGGTGAAGAACAAGGTGGCGCCGCCGTTCCGCCAGGCGGAGTTCGACATCATGTTCGACGAAGGGATCAGCCACGAGTCGTTGCTGGTGGATATCGCGGCGGAGGCGGGAATCATCGAGAAGTCAGGCGCCTGGTACTCGTACGGCAAAGAGCGGATCGGGCAGGGGCGTGAGAACGCCAAGCTGTATCTGAAGGACCACCCGGACATGTCGGCCGAAGTCGAGACGCGCGTGAAGGAGCACCTCGGCGTCGGTCCCGTCGCTGATGCGGGTGGCGCAGTTGCCGACGAGGAGAGCGCCCCGAGCGAAGAGTGATTCTCACCGGACTCGCCCCCGATCCACGCCGGCCGGACTATAGGTTGGTCGACGTGGATCGCGGGCGTTTCGCATCCCTCCGGGCCACAGATCTCGCAGACCTTGACCTGCGGATCGGCGCAGAAATTCCCGCCGGTCTACTCGAGCGGCTCCAGGAGCTGGCCGATCTCGAAGCTGCGCACCGCGCCGCGCTCCGCGCGCTGGCGCGCCGGGCGCATGCGCGCTTCGATCTGCGGCGCCGCTTGCTCCAGAAGCAACACCCTGCCGCGGCCGTCGATGGCGCGCTGGCCCGGCTGAGCGCTGCCGGCCTGCTCGACGATACACGCTTCGCTGTCGACTACGCTGCCGTGAAGGCGCGCCGGGGACGCGGTCCCGCGCGGCTCATCGCTGACCTGCTCGCCCAAGGCGTGGATCGTCGCGTGGCGGAGGAAGCGGTGCGCGCCGCGCTCGCGTCCGAAGGCGTCGATCCGGCGCTGGCGGTGCGTACACTCGCGGCGAAGCGGGCCAGGCAGCTCGCGGGGCTGCCGCCGGCGGTGCGGAAAAGGCGCCTGGTAGCGTTTCTGGTGAGGAGAGGGTTCGCAGGACTCGATATACGCAAAGTGCTGGAGTGATTCGGATAATGAGGCCTACGGGTGGTTTTTGTTGCCCCGCGGCACGGCCGCGGGGCTCGCCACCCGAACCGGATTCAGCTCGGTATGAGATCTCACGGACAGCACCAGGCATGCCGGTTGTTCGTCCACGTGACTTGGCATACCTATCGCAACGAGCGGGCGATTCGCGCGAAGGCGGTGCCCGTCATCGCGGAGTCGATCCAGCACGCCGGGACGCGGACACGATCGCTCGTGCTTGCGCAGGCGGTTCTCACAGATCACGTACACATTCTGATCCGTTGTGCACCCGACGCGACCGTTAGCGCATTCGTGAGAGAAGCAAAATCCGAATCATCGAGACGAGCCGGCAAATTGCTGCGATGGCAGCGCGGTTACTCTGCGGATTCTGTCAGTAGGTCGCACGTCATGCGCGTGCGGGGCTACATAGCCAAGCAGTTCGCCCATCATCCCGACAAGATCCCCCCAGGCTAGTGAGCCCCGCGGCCGTGCCGCGGGGCTTCAAAGAGTTCTCTGCGGCCGTGGGGCTACCAAAGGCGGTAACTCCCATTCTTCCTTTCAGTTGCACCGTTTTGCGCGCTATATTTCTTGCCATGAAGTCCTCCGACATCCGCCGCAAGTTCATCGACTACTTCAAGGGCCAGCGGCACCAGGAGGTGCCAAGCTCTTCGCTGGTTCCGGCGGACGACCCCACCCTGCTGTTCACGAACGCCGGCATGGTGCAGTTCAAGCGCGTGTTCCAGGGTCTGGAACGTCGTGACTATGCGCGCGCGGTCACCTGCCAGAAGTGCGTCCGCGCGGGTGGGAAGCACAACGATCTGGAGCAGGTCGGCCACACGGCCCGTCACCACACGTTCTTCGAGATGCTCGGCAACTTTTCGTTCGGCGACTACTTCAAGAAGGACGCGATCGCGTACGCCTGGGAATGGGTGACGAGCAGCCAGTGGCTCGGCATCGATCCCGACCGCCTGTATGTGACGGTGCACCATTCCGACGATGAAGCGCGCAAGCTGTGGAGGAAGGTCACGGGGATCGCGGACGGCCGCATTTTTGGCCTGGGCGACAAGGACAACTTCTGGCAGATGGGCGATACCGGACCGTGCGGACCGTGCTCCGAGATGCTGGTCGACATTCGGGGGAAGGGGGACGGGGGAAGGGGGAAGGGTGCCCCCAGCATGGACGAGTTCGTCGCACTGAGCGAGGACGGGCAATTCCTCGAGATCTGGAATCTCGTGTTCATGCAATATGACCAACAGCCAGACGCATCCCGCATCCCGCTGCCCGCGCCTTCGGTTGACACCGGAGCAGGATTGGAGCGCATCGCGGCTGTCATGCAGAACGTCCCTTCGAATTTCGATACCGATCTGTTCCAGCCGCTCATCGCGCACGCGGTGGAGGTCGTTGGGCGGTCCTACGACCGCGGTCCGGCGGGCGCGCCCTACCGCGTGCTGGCCGACCACGCACGCGCCGTCACCTTCCTGCTGGCCGATGGCGTCTATCCGTCCAACGAGGGCCGCGGGTATGTGTTGCGGCGCATCCTCCGCCGGGCGGTACGCCACGCCTGGTTGCTGGGTCGCCGCGAGCCGACCTTGGCGCCCCTGACGCGCGCCGTCACGGGAACGATGGGCGAGGTCTATCCCGAACTCGTCGCCAAGGAGCCGCACATCGAACGCGTGACGCGCGCGGAAGAGGAGCGGTTTCTCGAGACGATCGAAGGCGGGCTCGCCCGCATGGAGGAGCTGCGACATCAGCCGGTCATTTCCGGAGAGGACGCGTTCAAGCTGTACGATACGTACGGGTTCCCCCTCGATCTCACGCAGATGATCGCTGCGGAACACGGGCACACCGTGGACGTCGAGGGGTTCGAGAAGGCTCTCGGGCAACAGCGCAGTCGATCGAGGGCGGCGCGAAAGGCGGCGGCGGGGGGCGGCGAAGGGCGGCGAAGGGGCGGCGAATGGGTCGAGGTGAAGAAGAAAGGCAAACAGAAGTGGATCGGGTACGAGGCCACCAAGGCCGAGACCGAGCCGATCGCGTTTCGCCAAACCGGGGACCAACTCGAGCTGATTCTCGAAGAGAATC
>Ga0137370_10000652_pt1 | contig 13504 bp, 10 predicted proteins | sample SagtaG_11_FD_104920 | JGI IMG/M metagenome (GOLD analysis project Ga0137370, IMG submission 104920) | Vadose zone soil microbial communities from Sagehorn Ranch, Mendocino, California, USA - Sage1_R_20_16 metaG | ecosystem: Environmental > Terrestrial > Soil > Vadose zone | place: USA... | reverse complement strand
TGGCGAGCGCGCGGCAGTATGCAAAATCGGCCAAACCGAATGACCGCATCGCCGCTCACGCCTGCCTCGTGCGGGTTGGAGCTCGGCGGAGCCCCGTGGAGCCTCGGCTGCGCGACCTGTCGCAAGACCAGCGGTTGCTGCATGACCCCTGCCTCCGTTATCGGCTGGCTAAAGGTGCGTGACGTGGCCGGGCCTTCCGGCGCATCCCCCGACGCATGCGATGAGCGACTCCTGCGGCACACAGCGGCGGTCGTGGCGGTTACCCGGAGGATCGCTCCGCGCGAGGGGGTCGGCAATTGGACGAATGTCGAGAGCGATCAGCAGAAGGACGAGAGGCTCCTATACTTTCGTCCAAGGGGTTTACGACTTTACACGAGAGGACGTGAGCCTATCGGAATATCGAAAGCCGCTGCCGGGAGCGTTTCGGCTCCAGCCGCTTCGCCAGCCGGGCGAGTTTGATCACGCGCTCTCGGCTCCAATTTCCTCGATATCCGTCGCACCGACGATGAACTCGACACGTCGGCCATCGACGCGCGTCATCCTCCGCTTTGCCGATGACGCTCCTCCCTCTGGCGTCGGCGCTAGATGGCGTATGTCGACGCGTGTGCCCTCGCCCGGCTCTGACAACGGCTTCGACCCCTTGAGCGCCATGGGTGGCGCCTCCTTCCTCGGCGAGGAGGTGGGCGGGCGCGCCGGCACCGCAAGTCCGATGCAGATCTTGCGGTGCACGCGGAAGGGTATCGCAGGGCTTCGTCTGAGCTATTGCGGGGAAAAGCCGTTAAGCGCGCGGTTGATGCCCAACTCCCCGCGCGTCAAACCCGATGGGTTCTGCTGCAGCATCTGCTGCTGTGCCGCTCTCAGCTGAGTGGCATAATTATCCTGCATCTGCTGTTGCAACGGGCTGGTTGCAGGTGTGGACAGGGTGAGACCGCCTGGCGGGGCCGATATATGTGGCGGTTGGACCGGTGTGGGAATGGTGCTGCGCAGCTGGGCCGCCGCGGGCGTGGCCGCAAGTGCCGCGAGGATCACCAACAAGGCCGGGAACGACACGCTTTTCATCAAACGCCTCCATCTGAAGCTCAGCTCTGGACCAGTCCACCCTTGGGCATAGTCCAAACATCGGTTCTGTGATCACCAATAATTAGCGGGCTTAGGCAAACCGTCGCTCTCCCGGAGGTGAAATCGCTTTTAAGGCCGATTACGCGGCCTTCAGTTGTGTGGTGTCGATCGGCAACGCGCGTATGCGCTTGCCGGTCGCGGCGAAGATCGCGTTGCAGATCGCTGGCATGGTCGGCGGTACCCCGGGCTCGCCGGCGCCGGCCGGCGGCGCGTTGCTGTCGACGAGGTAGACGCGGGTATCCGGCGTGATGTCGGTCCGCGCGACCTCGTACGCATCGAAATTGCCTTGTACGATACGACCGTCTTTCGCGCTGATATTGCTGTAAAGGACATTGCTGATCGCCATGATCGCGGCGCCTTCCATCTGGGCGCGCACCCGGTCCGGATTGATCACAAGCCCGCAATCGACCGCCATGTCGATGCGCGGGATCGTCACCTGTCCGTCATTGCCCACCGAAACGTGGGCGACGGTTGCGACATAGGTCAGAAAACTGCGGTGCACCGCGATGCCGCGGCCCTGCCTCGCGGGCAGCTTCTGACCCCAGCCGCTCTTCTGCGCCACGACGTCGAGGACACCGCGCAGCCGCCCCGTATCGATCGGATAGACGTCGAGCGAGGCGCCGTAATTCGGATAATCGACGCCCAGCGCCGGCAGGTCGATATGCCGTGCTGCGCCGATCAGCTGCCGCAGATACTCGAGCGGGTCTTGGTCGGCTGCTGCGGCGAGTTCGTCGGCGAACGAGCAGACGGCGAAGGCGTGCGGGATGTTGAATACCGAGCGGTACCAGCCGATGCGGACATGGTTTACCGCCGCGCCATTCTCGCAACGGACATTCGGGATGGCGTAAGGCATGTCGGTCACGCCCTGCTGCAATTCGCCGGCGGCGCCATAGGTCACATCGGGCTGAAATGTCGCCTCGATCGGCGGGAACACCGTTCGATGCAGCCATGCGGTCGCGTGGCCTCGCTGATCCAGTCCGTCTTCGAGGTGCTGGGCGCAGATGGCATGATAGTAGTCGTGCTGTATGTCGTCGGGCCGGCTCCAAGTCAGCTTGACCGGTGCGCCGAGCTTCTGGGAGAGCAATGCCGCCTCTGCGACGTAATCGGGTTTCGACTTCCGGCCGAAACCACCGCCCAGCAACGTGACATGCAAGGTCACCCGCGTTTCGTCCAACCCGAGCACCTGAGCGACCAGCGTTCTGGCGGCTTGCGGGTTCTGGGTCGGCGCCCAGACCTCGCAGCGATCGCCGGTGAGATGGGCAATTGCGGCCGGCACTTCCATCGGCGCGTGCGCGTAATGCGGCACGAAGTAGTCGGCGGATACACGACGTGCCGCCGAGCGCAGCGCACCCGCGAAATCGCCCTCACCGCGAACCAGCCGGCCCGGCTGTTTCGCCGTCGCCTCCAATTCAGCGCGGTAGGTCGCGGTGTCGTAGCTGGCGTTGAGGCCGAAATCCCAGTCGATCTTCAGCTTTTCTCGCCCCTGCTGTGCCGACCAGGTGTTGTTTGCGACGACTGCGATGCCGCCAAGCGGGTTGAAGCCCGACGGGATCGGCGCGGCCTCGATCTCGATGACTTTTTCCACGCCGGGCACCGCGAGGGCATCCTTCGCATCGAAGGACCTGGCGCGGCCGCCATAGACCGGGCAGCGTTCGATCGAGACGTGCTTCATACCCGGAACGACGACGTCGATGCCGTAGGTCGCCCGCCCGCGCACAATGTCGGCGAGATCGACGATCGGCACGGGTTTCCCGACATAGCGCCGCGCGTTGGCCGGCTTGAAGCGGAGCTGCATGTGGTCGGATGACGGCAGCGGCAGGTCGGCCGCCACCTTGACGAGCTCACCAAAGCCGAGCCGACGCCCGGTCGGCTCGTGCACGACGGCGTGGTTTTGCGCATGACAGGTGGCGGGATCGGCGTTCCAGACGCGTGCCGCCGCCTCTTCGAGCATCTGCCGCGCGACCGCGCCGGCTTCGCGCAACGGCTGATAGAACTGCCGCATGCTGCGTGAGCCGTCGGTGTTCTGGTCGCCGTACTTCACGTCGCCGTCGGCCTGAACGATCTTGACGCGGTTCCAGTCGGCATCGAGTTCGTCCGCCAATACCATCGGCAAGCCGGTCTTGATGCCGGTGCCCATCTCCGAGCGGTGGGCAACGATCGTCACCAGACCCGTGTCATCGATGCTGACATAGACATTCGGCGCGAAATTCGTTTCCGGCGCGGCTCCGGCCGGAAAGCTTCGGAACCCGACACGAAGCCCGAGCACCAGCCCGGACCCGATGCCGATGCCGCGAAGGACGTTGCGCCGGCTGAGATTTTCGACTGCGATCATGCGCCCAACTCCGCCGCTTGCTTGATCGCTGTTCGGATGCGCTGGTAGGTGCCGCAGCGGCAGATATTGCCAGACATCGCATCGGTGATCTGTTGGTCGGTCGGCTTCGGCGTGGTCTGCAGCAGCGCAGCCGCCTGCATGATCTGGCCGACTTGGCAGTAGCCGCATTGCGGCACGTTATTGGCGATCCAGGCGCGCTGTAACGGATGCGTGCCCTCCGGGCTCAGCCCCTCGATTGTGGTGACTTGTTGATCGCCGACATCGCCGATCGCGGTGATACAGGACCGGACGGCTTGGCCGTTCAGATGCACCGTGCAGGCGCCGCAAGCGCCGATGCCGCAGCCGTATTTTGTGCTGGTCATGCCGAGTAGGTCGCGCAATGCCCAGAGCAGCGGCATCGCTGGATCGGCATCGACGGCGCGTGTCGTGCCATTTACGCGTAGATTTATCATCGGGTGTTCCTCGTCGGCTCGGGTCACTGGCTCGCAGCGGATTGTGGAGACAGCGATTTGAGGTAGGCGATCACGCGCTGCCGCGTGCCGGCGTCGGGCACCGTGGCGAACATTTTTGTGCCGTGGACAAGGCCGCCTGGGCTCTGCAGAAACTTGTCGAGCGTCTGCTGGTCCCAGGTCAGGTGCGCATTCTTCATCGCGTCGGAATAATCGTATCCGGGCACCGAGCCGCTGCTTCGGCCAACCACGCCGGCCAGTGACGGGCCGATCTTGTTCTGGCCGGCCTGTGTCGAATGGCAACCGGCGCAGCGCGAGAAATCCGACGCTGTCGGTGCGCCGGCGGGAGTCGCCGCCGAGACTGACCAAGCCAGTGACATGCCGCCCAGCCAGGCGGCCACCCCGAGCGACAGGTGGCCTATCTTGATCGCCGTCATCAACCACTCTCCTTGAAATTCGATCGGGTTGGATTCGATCAGGTGCTGAGGGGCTCAGGCGACCAGGCTCTCGGCCACGCTCTGCGGCGGGGCCATGAATTCGGGGCCCACCGGGCTCGTGATCGTGTCCCGGAGGATGCGATCGATTTCTCGCATGGAGGGCTCATCGAGCGACCACCCCGTCACCTCGGATATTGCGTCGACCTGTTCCGGCCGCCGTGCTCCCCAGAGCGCGATCGTTGGCCCTTGATCGAGGACCCAACGGACGGCCAACGCCAGCGCGCTCTTTCCGAAATTCTTGCGGGCAAACGCGTCGAGCGCCGATACCGCAGCCAAGTATTGGTTGAAGCGTGGTTGCTGGAACTTCGGGTCGACGCGCCGCAGATCATCGCCGTCGAACCGCGTCGCCGACGACATTCTGCCGCTGAGCAATCCGCGGCATAGCGCACCGTAGGCGAGGACGACGAGACCGGTCGCTTTCGCATAGGGCAGCAAGTCGCCTTCGATCGCCCGTTCGAACAGATTGAACGGGGGTTGTATCGTCTGCACCGGTGCGATCTGGCGGAAGCGCTCCGTCTGCGCCCGGTCCAGATTGCTGACGCCGATGGCGCGGATCTTTCCCGCCTGAAGCAGCTTCGCAAAGGCGCCGGCAGTCTCTTCGATCGGAATGTTGGGATCGGGCCAGTGCAGGTGATAAATGTCGATGTAATCGGTCTTCAGCCGCTTCAGCGACTCGCCGACTTCCTCGCCGATGCGTGCGGCCGAGGCGTTGCGCCGAACCGTGGAGCCCCGCCACTCGAGCCCGCATTTCGTGGAGATAAGGATGCGCTTGCGGCGGCCATTGGGGGCCAGTGCCCGACCGACGATTTCCTCGGCATGCCCGAAGCCATAAACCGGCGCGGTGTCGATCAGATTGACACTATTATCGATCGCCGCCTGGATCGTGCGAAAGGCGCTGCGCGCATCGCTGCCGCCCCACATCCAACCGCCGATAGCCCACGTCCCAAGAGCGATCCTGGACGCGACGATGTCGGGGCCGCCGATCTCGATTGTCTCCATCCCGGCTCTCCTGGGGTGGGGCAGAACCGGTGCAGCGGTCTTGATCGGCAGATTGCGCGGATTAAACGTTTCAGCACTCATCCTTGCCTCCGATGCTGCTCACGACCCGCAACATAAGATTCGCGCGTGACGCTGACTTCGTCGTGAGATGAAATCGGATTTAGACGGGCCGAATAGGCACCGTGCTCCGCCTTGCGCCGGAGCCGTACGTCTAGGCCGCGTTGAGGCAGGAAGTGTGCGGCATCAGTCGCCAGGGCGACGCGAGGGTCCGAACTCGCTGCGCGTTTCCAGAGGCCGGCGCTAAGGATTGGCCGCCGGAGGCTCGGGAATGATCTGCACCTTGTTGCCGTCGGCAAGGTTGACCGGCGGTTGCAGGATTACCTTGTCGCCGTCCTTGATGCCGTCGTTGACTTCGACCTCGGTCCCGTTGTCGGCGGTGATCGCAATCTTGTGCAGATGGGCGACGCCGTCCTCGACCACCGCGACCTGCATGCCGCTCTGATTGAAAATGATCGCGGAGGCGGGCACGATCAGCGACGGCGATTGGCGCGGGATCCGCAGCTCGACCGTGCAATAGACCCCCGGCTGCAACGCGCCGTCCGGATTGGGTATGTCGACCTCGGTCAGCAATGTGCGCGTCCCCGGCTGGAGCGCATCGGCAATGCGCGTCACCTTGCCATGAAAGGTGAGGTTGGGCATTGCCGGCACGCGAATGATGGCCTCGATGCCGGGTTTCACGCCGAAAGCGGCGTCTTGCGGCACATAGACCCAGACGCGGATCACGCCGCTCTGCACCACCGTGAACATCGCGGTGCCGCTCGTCGCGTTGGCCGTGATCAGGCTGCCGACATCGATGTTGCGTTGGGTCACGACGCCATCGAACGGGGCGACCACCTGCTGATAGATCTTCTGCTGATTTGTGTATTGAAGCTGGGCCTGCATCGCCGCGGCGCTGTTCTGCGCCGCCTGTGTCGCATGCTGCTGCGCCTGAAGCGTATATCGATCGGTGTCGCCCTGCTGTTGCGTCACCCAGCCCTGATTGACCAGGATCGAGTCGCGCCCCCAGGTAACCTGGGCAAGCGAACGGTTCGCTGCGGTTTGCCGGGTCGTCGCCTCGGCTTGCTGAAGACTGTTTTGAAGCTGAGCAACTTGGTAATCGACTTCCGGGGCGGTGATCTCCGCGAGGAGTTGCCCGGCCTTGACGCGATCGCCGATGTCGACATTGCGCTTCAACACATAGCCGCTGGCGCGCGCGTAGATGTCTGCCTGCTCGAAAGCGAGCGTTGTGCCCGGAAGCGACACGTGGAGCCTGCCGTGACGCTGCACGACCTGCTCGACCCTTACGCTCGGCATGAAGGCTGCCTGCTGCTCGGCCGTCGCGGCGACGTCGCGGCTCTGTTGAAAATGCCGCCATGCGCCAAAAGCGAGCGCCGCGACCACAACCGCCAGCACGGCCAGCCCGAACAGGCGGCGTCCGGCACCGCCGCGCCGCCCGGGACCATGGGGCGGTTCCGGGATCTCGGGCCATTGCGGCGATGCCGGCGGTCGCCGTGGTTGTATCTTCGACGCAGGCAGCAGATCGGAGTCATTCATTCCGGAATCTCCGCAAAGACGCCATGGGCCTCCTTGCCGTCATTGCGTCTGCGCAACAGGGCAAACAGGTAGGGCACGACCAGGAGCGTCGTCGGCGTGGCAAACGACAGGCCGCCGATGACGGCACGCGCGAGCGCGGCATTCTGCTCCTCGCCCGGTCCGCCGATCGCCATCGGGATCATGCCGACGATCATGGCGGCCGCCGTCATCAGCACCGGTCGGATGCGGGTGTGGCCGGCCGAGATCGCGGCATCGGTGGCTTTCATCCCCGCCAATTGCTGCTCGCGCGCGAAGGTGACGAGCAGGATCGAATTCGCCGAGGCGACTCCGACCGCCATGATCGCGCCCATCAGCGAGGGAACGCTCAGCGTCGTATTGGTGATGTAGAGCATCGTGACGATGCCGCAAAAGGTCGCCGGCAACGCGAGGATGACGACAAAGGGATCGCCGAAATTCTGATAGTTCACTACCATCAGCAGATAGACGAACACGGCAGCGAACAAGAGGCCGATCCCCATGTCGCGGAAGGCATCGTTCATGCTCTGGATCTGGCCCGTCACCTCGATCGTGTTGCCGGGCGAGAGCTGCTTCTTCAACTCCGTCGTGATCTTGTCGATATCGGCGGCGATGCTGCCAAGGTCACGACCCTGGGTGCTGGCGTAGACCTCATAGACCGGCTGGATGTTGGCCTGATTCGCGCTGCCCGGGACCGAGTCGCGGGTGACTGTCGCCATGTTGCGCAGCTCGCCCGGGATCAGCTGCGCCGTCGGCGGCGCGGTCCCCGTGCCGACCGGCGTATTGGCGAGATCGTTAAGCGAGCTCACCTGATATTCCGGCGTCTGTACGGCGATATAATAGGGAATGCCGTTTGTCGGATCTGTCCAAAAATTGGGCGACACCTGCTCGGACGAGCTGAGGCTCGTGCCCAGATTGGTGCCGATGTCGCTCGTGGTGACCCCGAGCTGCAAAGCCCGCGCACGGTCGATCTGCACATACAGGTCCGGGGCATAGACTTCCTGCTGCAGATGCGCGTCGGCGATGCCCGGAACGGCCGCTATGCGACGGCGGAGCTCCTCGGCTACCCGTAGATTCTTGGCCCGATCGTAGCCGACGGTGCGGACATTGATCTGTGCCGTGAGCCCGAAATTCAGGATCTGCGTCGTCATGTCGGCGGGCTGGAAATAGAACAGATCGTCTGGGAATGCCGCCGGCAGATCTTTCCGCAATTTGCCGACGTAGTCGGCGGTCGGCGCATGGCCCTCCTTGAGCGCGACCATGATGACGCCGTCATTGACGGCGATCGTGGTGCCGTCGGCGAACGCCCAATTGTAGGAGCGCGCCGGCACGCCGATATTGTCGACGATCAGGTCCAGATCTTTTTTCGGAATGATCTGGCGGATCTTGTCTTCGACCGCCTGGAAGTTCTGCTCGGTCGTCTCGATCCGGGTGCCCGGCGGGGCGCGCACGTGAAGCTGGATCATGCCGCCGTCGATGGCCGGATAGAAATCCCGCCCCACGAAGATGAACAAAGTGCCGCCGAGGGCGAGCACGATGACCGAAAGGATCGGGACGATGCTCCGCCGCGTCAGAAGCACTCGGAGAAGGGCGGCGTAGCGCTCGCGTAACTGCTCGAAGCCGTGCTCAAAGGCCGCGTGGAAGCGAGCAAAGAGGCTCTTACGGGCAGCTGTTGGAGAGCCGCCGTTGCGCTGGCCCTTCAGCAACAGCCCGATGATGATCGGAGTCAATGTCCGGGACAGGCCGTAGGAGGCCAGCATCGCGAAAACGACCGCCAAGCCCAGCGGGGTGAACAGGAATTTGGCTGGTCCTTCGAGAAAGATCACCGATGTAAAGACGCAGCTGATGGCAAGCGTCGATACCAGCGTTGGCATCGCGATTCCAGCGGCGCCGTGGAGGGTGGCCTCGGGCAGCGGCATCTTCTCTTCATCAAGCAGGCGGTAAGTGTTTTCGATCGTGACCGTAGAATCGTCGACCAGGATGCCGACCGCCAATGCCAACCCGCCGAGCGTCATGGTGTTGATCGTCTCGCCGAGAAAGTAGAGCACGACCAGCGAGGTCAGCATCGCCAGCGGGATCGAGATCATGACGACGATCGTCGGCCGCCAGGAGCCGAGGAACAGGAGGATCATCGCGGCCGTGAGCCCGGCCGCGATCGCCCCTTCCCGGAGCACCGCCATGACTGAGGATGTAACGAATACCGATTGGTCGAACAGGGAGTTGATGGACATGCCGGGAGGCGCCGCCGCTCGCGCGACATCCAACACGTGCTTGACCGCGTTGACGACCGTCAACGTCGAGGCGTTGCCGTTCTTGATAATGCTCAGCAGGACCGAGTGCTTGCCGTTAGCCCTGACGATATTCTGCTGCACCAGATTGCCGTCCCGGACATGCCCGATATCCCGAAGGAACACGGTGGCGCCGTTCGTATAGGAAACGGGAATGTCATTGAGCGCCTCTACCGTGGGCGGCATCGAGTTTGTGCGCACCGTGTATTGGGTCTCGCCGATCTTCGCGGTGCCGCCCGGCAGGGTCAGGTTCTGGGCATTGACGGCGTTGACGACCTGCAACGGTGTCAACCCTTTCGCCAGCAGCTTTGTCTGGTCGATATCGACCATGATCTGCCGGTATTTTCCGCCGGCCGGTGTCGGCAAGGTGACGCCGTGCACTGGCGCGATCATCTGCCGCAGCCGGTAGATCCCGTAATCATAGAGTTGCGTTTCGCTCAGCCTGTCCGAGCTGAGGCTGATCTGCATGACCGGAACGGCCGACGCGCTGTACTGTACAACCACCGGCGGCTGAATGCCGGTCGGCATCAGCGCGCGGATCGAATTGGTGGCCGCGACAATCTGCGAGATCGCGAGGTCGAGATTGACGTCCGGCTGGAAATAGATCTTCTGCACCGAGATGCCGTTGACGGTTTCGGCCTCGATGTCGCGGATGCCGTTGACGTTGGAGCTGATCGAGTACTGGCTATAGGTGGTGACGCGCTGCTCCATCTGGGTCGTGTCGAGACCGGTGTATTGCCAGATCACCGACACCACCGGAATGTTGATCTCGGGAAAGATGTCCGTCGGCATTTCGACAGCAGCAGTGACGCCGAGGAACAGGATTAGCGCCGCCATCACGTAAAACGTGTGCGGGTATTTCAGCGCAAAACGAACAATTCCCAAGTATGGCCTCCTGTTCGCAGCGAGGTGTTCTCCCAGGGCCGTCCCAGGGCTTCACTGAACCCGAGCGCTCGACGAACGATCTGGGAAAGCGGGTTAGTTGGCCCGGGCTGCGATGCCAATGATCTTCATGCCGACCGATGCCGCCGCATCGTTTGGCCACTCGATACGCACGATTTAATGATGCGAGGTGGCCGGCACTTCGCTCGTCGATGAAATCGACTTTAACTTCAATGGGACGGGAGGGCGGCTTTCGGCCGGAGCGCGTCGCCTTTTGGGCAATCAGCCGATCCAGCGCGGCACTCATCTTCCGCCCGCGTGTGGCGGGGTGCTCTCACCAACTGGCCTGAGCCCGGCCGCAAGCATCACGAACCGCTGAGTTATCTGAACCTTCCCCGCCCGGTTCAGCTCATTTGGGGAAGCCCTGGTCCAGGAGCTACGGCTCGCGTCGGCGAGCCTTTTCCTCGATTTGGAACCAGAACGGAAAATAACGGAACGACACGAAGACAATGCCTTGGTTTGTATTCGGCGCGCCACCGATGCCGTTGAAGGCCTGGCGCACGGTGTAGGAGCCCTGGAGGCCGGCGGCGCCGCGGCCGTAGGGACCGTTGAACAGATCCTGCCAGATGCCGCCCGTCAGCTGTCTGATGTCCTTGGTTTCGGCGGCACAGACCGTCGATCCTTCGATGTTGCAGCCGGTGTTGATGAGGGTCGGGGAGCCATAGCCGGCCACCGACCTCGCGCCCGCGCGCTCGGCATGCTCCCATCCGCCATAGACATAGACGTCGGTGCCGGGCCAGGGATGGCCGACAAGCCCTAGCAGCCCTTGCGCTGCCGGAATGGCGACGAGCGAATTGTTCGCCGACAACGCAACGTCGGGAAACAGCGTCGTGCCGTATCGGCCGATGCCGTCGCCGACAAGGCCGCTGATTTGCAGATCGAGATATTTCGGGACGATAGGCAGCGTCGCCGCGCCGCCGACGCCATAGCCCCAGGTCTCGTGGGTCCTGCCGTTCGCGCGGTCGGTAAAGAGACGAGCGAGGCCTTTCAGCTCGTAATGCCCCCAGCCCGGGTCGAAAGCGAACTTGCCGATCGTGTCCGGAATGAGGTCGTTCGAATAGGTCGTGGTGGCGTTGAGGAATCCGGCGCTGTCGCCAGGATTGCTGACGTTGACACCGGTAGGCGCGGCGAAGGGGGCGAGCGGGAACAGGGCTTGCGGCGTCTCGAAGGAGACGCCGGCGGAGACGGCGTCGCTGAACTTCTCGACGAACCGCGCCTGCGGGCTGCGCGTCCAGTTGAACCCGGGCACAAACTGATGTTCGATGGTCGGCGGGATTTGCTCGGAGCGCGGCACGATGCCGTTCGTGTTCGTCGTCAGCAGGCTCCAGGCCTGGCCGGCAAGAATGTGGAACCCGATCCGGTCGAAAACGACGGTTCCATAGCCCTGCCGAAGCCGCGGCACGTAGCTGTTGCTCTCCCGCGAGTTGGAGGTCGTGCCAGCGGCGAGAAAATCGCTTTCCACGTAAGCCGCGAGGTGCGTGTCCTCGCTGACATCGCCGCTGATCAGCAATGATAGGCGGCTCTGCCGGGCGCTGCCGCGGAACTCATGCTCATGGGCGAGGGGCGAATTCTTGAAGGGAATGCCCTGGTAATCCGTACCGATATCCGAGACCTCGTTGCGCGTGCGAAAAATTCCAGCCGCTTCGACGAAGCTGCCCGCGCCGGGCTGCAGCCTGACGCCGCCGAGCTGAATGCTGCCGTCGGACGTCGTGATGATGGCGGCGGGGGAGGGAGCTACCGGCGGTGGCTGCTGCGCCGTTTTCGACTGCTCCTGTACCCGCTGCGCCGCATCGCGCGCTCGTAGTGTTCCCTCTTGCGACGCTCTAAGCAGATCCCGCGAGCGCTTCAGCTCCTCTTGAGCGTTTTGCGCCTCGCTGCGCGACTGGCGCAGCAGCTGCTTCGCCTCCCCGAGTTCGCTCTTGAGGCGGCGCAACTCGCTTTGGAGCCCGCCGATCTGGCGCTCGATCGCTTCGATCCGCTCGATCGCGATGCCTTGCGCCTCGGCGGCCGCGACCGGTGCAATCGCCGTCGCAAGCACGATCGCCGCGCTTTTGCGAAGGCGGCGTTCTTGAAATCGCCAAGCCCCTTGCACGGCGTCTCTCCTCTGTGGATAAGGTTAGAAGACGGGGGTATTCCTGCTTGTCGACGGCCACTGTACAGCAGCCGAAACGCAGCAGTGGGGGTTACCTTCCTGGTCTCATACCGGCGGTGATGCTGCGTGTAGAGATAGGCAAGCCGCCCCGATACGACGATTAAGCCGCCTGGAAGCCGCCGTAGGGGCTGTAACTGAAGACCCAGGAGCTGATCTTTGACAGAAACTAGTCAGCGCCCTTGGCCCAACCGGCTTAGCTATGGCAGCGCCTGCCTAATCCCGCTGGAGCGTAAGCGATGCGCATGCAGCTAACAGTGGGTGCACCGTAACTGCAAGCGGGCCGCGACACTGTCCGCTCACTTGATCGCCGTTGCCTGCGTTGGATCCGCCGTTCTGAGTATTGCGCTAGTCGTAGAAAGATGATCGCGCGCCGGGCCGAGCGCTAGGTCGTGAATTAATATTAGCGAGTGGGCCGAATCTACTCCCTAATCCGACTCGTTATCGTTACGGCTGGGGGACGGCAAGGGCCGTCCCCCGATCTGTCCTCTCATTGGAGATGGGCTTCGAGGAACCACAGGTTCTTGTCGAGGGCGCGCGAGAAGGAAGTGAAGAGATCTGCCGTATCGACATCGCCGGCATTATCAGTCTTGTCGATTGCCGCGCGTACCGCGCTCGCGACCTTGGCGTAGCGCTCGGTCAACGCGACCAGATGGTCCGCCGCCGCATAGATGTCGGTTGGGTAGGGTGTGAGAGTGGTGCTGTGGGCAACGGCCTGGGTGATGCCGATCGCAGTTCCACCGAGCTGGACAACACGTTCGGCCATCGTATCGATGTGCTCGTCTAGATCCGTCCGGAACCCGTCGATCATTTCGTGCAGCGCGATGAATTGCGGTCCCTTGATATTCCAATGCGCTTGCTTGGTAAGGAGCGCCAAGTCGATCGCATCGGCGAGGCGCTCGTTGAGAATCGCGATCGATACGCTCTTCGAATTCGAGCTGACGTCGTTGTGGGTTTTGAACGGTTGCATGGCCATGCCTCTTCTAAAACATGGGCGGTGAGAACCATTTATTGATTCCGGAATGCCGCCGAAGAGCCGAATCTGTGAGCGGCGCATGGCCTAGCCGTCGCACCGAGATGAAATCAATTTAATCGGCAAATCACCGCGGTGTCCGCGGTGA
>Ga0137370_10000650_pt1 | contig 13507 bp, 8 predicted proteins | sample SagtaG_11_FD_104920 | JGI IMG/M metagenome (GOLD analysis project Ga0137370, IMG submission 104920) | Vadose zone soil microbial communities from Sagehorn Ranch, Mendocino, California, USA - Sage1_R_20_16 metaG | ecosystem: Environmental > Terrestrial > Soil > Vadose zone | place: USA... | reverse complement strand
GCCACATCCGCGCCTTCTTCTTCCTGCGGCAGAAAGGTTCGTCCCATGATTGGCCGCACGCCGAGCACGTCGAACCAGTTTGCGGTCGCTTTGAAAATCGGCACCGACAACGGATCGCCGAGACCCGACACCGTCGCCGCCTGTTGATTCTCCGCCGCGAACCCCGAGAAAATCGTCTGCCCGTCCCGATAAATCATGAATCGCGGCGCCGACATCTGGAACTCGTCCGTCCGGTCTTTCCCCTTGGTCAGGATATGCAGGACCCTCTCCGGTTCCTGGAACGGCAGGCCTTTCAGGAAGAGAGCGCTGATCAGCGAAAAGATCGCAGTGTTCAGTCCAATCCCGAGCGCTAATGTGATCACAGCAATCGCGGTGAACGCAGGCGATTTGCGGAGCTGGCGCAAAGCGAATTTTAGATCGTTCATATCACTCGGTGCGCAGTCTGATTTCGGAAACCTTTCATGGCGCTCTTCGGGGTTTGCATTGCACGTCAGTAATCATTCGGCGCGAAGTGCAATAACAGGATCAACACGCGCAGCACGACGCGCCGGTAACCAGCATGCGATCATCACCGCGATGGCGAGCACGATCACGGCGCAACCGCATGCGATCAGATTCGGTGTGGGCATTTCAGCCCATTGATTTCGCAGTAAGCCCACGACACAGTACGTCGTAAGCGCGCCGCCAGTGAAGCCTAACAAGAGCAAAATTGCGCCTTGTCGCGCAACGAGCTGCATTATCTGACGTGCGGTAGCGCCGAGTGCACTGCGGATGCCGAACTCGCGTTCCCGCCGGGCGACCTGGAACGCGAGCAGGCCATACAAACCGACGGCAGCGAGCGCGAGCCCGACAAATCCGAAGGACGAGACGAGAACGAAGATGAACCGCTCCGTGGTGCGCGAGCGAGCGGCGGCATCTTCGAGCGACAGGAAATTATACGCGGCTAGATTGGCATTGGCGCGGGCCAGCGCGGCACGGATTGTCGGCTCGTTAACCGAGCGGCCATTGGTGTGTAGGACAAAGGTGATGTCGTCGAGCGATGTCGTCGCGTGCACGAGCATTTGCGCGAGTGGTCGCGCGATCATGCCGACCACTTCGCCGTCGCGCGGGTCGGCAATCGCTTTCATGTCGCCGACGACGCCGACAATCGTGAACCACGGGCGAGTTCCATCGAGCCGCCCCCAGCGGATGCGCTTGCCGATCGGCGAATCGTTAGGCCAAAAACGCCTCGCGATGCTTTGGCTGACAATGCAGACCAGCGGCGTGTCGGCTGTATCGCTCGCATTGAAATCGCGGCCTTGCAAAATCGGCTGACCGATCCTCTGGAAATACCCAGGCACGGGCACGCGCGAGTAAGCGGTGTAGACACCGCGCGGCTCCGGTGCGGGCGTTCCTTCGGCGTTGAACAGCATCAATGTCCACGGCGCGTCCATCGGCGAGGGCGAAACGACGGTGGCCGATTTGACTGCGGGCACTTCCTGTAGTTGCGCGAGCGAGGCTTCGAGCGCGCTTTGTTTTGCCGCAGCGGTGGGAAAGAATCGATCGGGAACCGTGACGTTAAAGGCGAGGCGGTTTTTTGTCTCGAAACCCCATGGTTCTTCAATCAGCTTCCGGAAATATTGCGTTGCGGTGACGCTGGCCGTCAGCAGCGCGGCGGCAATCGCCAACTCGATCACAACAAATGAACCGAGCAATCTGCGCGCACTACGGTCGAGTGTTGCACCGCGCGAGGTAACGCTCATTGCACTACGCAGATCTGTGCGCGCTGCGCGCACAGCGGGTAGCAAGCCAAAACCCAAACCGACCAGCGTCATTGCACCGGCAGCGAAAGCGAACACGGGCAGATCGAGTCGGGCCGAATAGTCGAATTCGCGCATCGCGCTGCCTGTCGCGTCCGCGCCTTCCGGGCTCAGCGCGAAAAGCATTGGCGTGATCCAGAATGCGATGAGCAGACCCAGCGCGGTTCCCATCAAAGCGAGCAAAAGCGCCTGAATGAGTTGCTGCCTCACCAGTCGTCGCCTGTTTGCTCCGAGCGCAGCGCGCAAGGCGAATTCCCCTTCTCGCTCAATCACGCGGGCGAGCAGCAGACCAGCGAAGTTCGCCGCCGCGATCAACAGTGCGCAGACTGCGGCCCCGACGATGACTAGAATCTTCGGCCGCAAATCCATCACGAAACTTTCGCGCAACGGCGGGATGTATGCGGCACGCACGTTCGCCGGATTCGGATCGTCGCGGTTGATCATGGCGCACATGCGTTTCACAGCTTCTTCCGCTTTCACCGGCGTGACTCCAGGCCGCAGTCGCGCAAGGCCATAAAGATAATGGTTGTTGATCGTCGCCGGATTGTCAGGCTCAAGCGCAAGCGGCAGCCACAAACTCGCGCGATACGGATGCCGGAATGCTTTTGGCATCACGCCGATGATCGTCCGCGGTGTTCCATCGACCACGACCGTGCTACCGAGCACGTCGCGGCGTGAATTCAGCGTACTGCGCCAGAAGTCGTCGCTGATGACGACGACGTTCGTTGCTTTTCCGCTTCCCTCTTCTGCCGTGAAGTTGCGGCCCTGCAACGGCGGTAATCCGAGGACATCAAAAAAGTTGTAGGTTACAAGCGCGGCGGGGACGGTCTGCGCCGGTGAAAGAGCGTTTACACTAACGACTGAGGCCCCGCCGGTTCCACCCGCAACATCTTCGAAAATATCGCGCCCGAACTCGCGGAGCCGCGCAGCTGTGCGGTCGCTCAGATTCAGCGTTGCCGAACGCGCACCATTTTCATCCAGGGCCTCGTAGATTCTAACGAGTCGTTGCGCATTCGGAAAGGGCAATGGGCGCAAGAGCGCGCCCTCGACAACGGAGAAGATGGCAGTGTTCGCACCGATGCCGAGTGCGAGAGTGATGATCGCGACAGACGTAAATCCGGGTGACTTTCGGAGTTGGCGTATCGCGAAGCGAAGATCATTCATCTCATTCAGTCCGCAATGCTTCGATCGGGTTGACTAGCGTCGCACGGCGCGCCGGAACAAAACAAGAGACGGCTGCGACGAGCGTGAGCAGGCCGGCGACGGCGAGATAGATGGACGAATCCAGCGGATTCACTTTGAAGAGAATGTTTTTCAGAGCGGCCGCCACGATAACTCCCAACAGCAAAGCGGCCCCACCGGCTCCGAGCGCAAGTCCAATCACCAACTGCCACGCGCCCTGCTGCATCACCATTCGGAAAATTCGTGCCGCGTCTGCGCCCAACGCCATCCGGATGCCAAACTCCTGCGTGCGCTGATTCACAGAGAAACTCATCACGCCGTAAAGACCCACGGCAGAAAGCACGAACGCTACTGCGCCAAAAATGACGAACAAGTTGGCCACGATTCGGTTCCCACCGAGAGTTTCATCGTGTAAGCGCGCCGCTGTGCCGGGAAAATAGATGGGTAGATCGCGATCGAGCTGTGCGACAGCTCTGCTCAAGACCGGTCCAAGCATCTCCGCGCGCTGGCCGGAACGGGGCCGGACAACGATGGTACAGAATTGGGCAGCCGGCTCAGCACCGAGTAACGGCATGTAAAAACCGGCGTTGTCGGTTTGCTGATCGAACGGTCCCTGCATAAGCGTGTCGGGGACCACGCCGACAATTGTTCGCCACGGTTGTGGCTGACCAGGATTAAAGATGCGAAGCTGATGCCCGATTGCGCTCTGATTTCCCCAATACTTCCGAGCGAAACTCGCGTTTACGATTGCGACCGGCTGGTTTGCGTCAGAGTCGTCGATCGTGAAGTCGCGGCCCTCCAGAATCTTCAGACCAATTGTGGAAAAGTAATTGTCAGACACCGATTCGAAGTTCCCGCGAGGACGATCGCGATCGGTCATGTACATTTGGCCATCGATCTCGTACTGGCCCTGATTGGCGAATGTCATGCGAAAGCGATCTGTAAGTGCCGCAGCATTGAACTGCGGATTGGCACGAAGCTCGCGCAGAGCACGCCGGAAAAACTGACGCTTCCCATCGTCGGTCGGGTAAGAGCCCTCCATCAAGCCTATTCGGGCGCTGTAAATCGCGTGTTCGTCGTAACCATAGTTGAGTGTGATCTGATTCCGGATCGACTTGATTTGCAGGGTTGCTGCGATCAAAAGCGCCGCAGTCAATGCGATCTGTCCGACAACAAGTGAGCGCGTGATCAGGTTAACCAGGCGGCTGCTATTCCCGCGCCCGCCCTCTTTCATCGTTCCGGCCGGATTGCGGTGGGCGCTGATGAGAGCTGGGACAAGACCAGATACGACGGTGGCCACGAACGTGATGGTCACCGTGAACGCGAGCACGCGCCCATCGATCGTGAATTGAATCCAGTATGGCAAGGGAAACGGCAGCGCGCTCATCGCGCGTGTAAACAAATCCACTGCCCAGTAGGCGAGGAGGATTCCAAAAACCGCTCCGAATGCAGCCACAACCAGGCTCTCGGTCAACATCTGCTGAACCAGTCGCCATCTGGTCGCGCCGAGCGCACCCCGAATCGCCAGTTCTTTAGCCCGCAACGCGGCCCGACCGAACTGCATGTTCATTACGTTCACGCACGCGATGAGCAAAACGAGAATGACCGCGGCCAGCATGGCCCAAACGGTCTGGCGAAATTGCGGACCGACCATCGAATTCACCAGCGGCTGAACGTTTGATGACGTGAGATTCTGATTTGTCTTTGGATTTTCCTCGGCCAAGCGACGGGCAAGCCCAACGAACTCGGCGTTCGCTTGATCGAGAGTCACATCTGGTTTGAGCCGTCCCATGATGGACGGCGCTGTATTGCCGGCGCCGAATATGGGCGCACCGCGCGGTCTCAACGGGAACTCGTTGTAATAGGGAACCCAAAGTTCTTCGGAGACTGGGAACTTAAAGTTGGGCGGCATCACCCCGATCACGGTCGCGGCTTTGCCATTGATGCGAACACTCTGGCCGACAATGTTCGGATCGCCGCCGAAATAACGTTTCCAAACTTCGTGACCAAGAATGGCGACCTTTTCCGCGCCGGGTTTGTCGTCCTCGGCGGTGAAGTCGCGACCCATAATCGGACTCACACCAAGGATCTTAAAGAAATCCTCAGTCACATAGCCACCGGTGTAGCGCTGCGGATTATTTTTGTAGCTGATGTTGATTGTCGATCCATTCAAGTACGCCGCCATCATGGCGAACGAATGTTGCGCGTTCTTCAGGTCTTCGTAATCCTGGGCTGAGGGAATGTTGCCGAGCCCGAAGTTATTGTTTTGATCGCTCGCCTTCGGATCGATCAGCCCGACAGTCATCAGCTGTTCGGGATGCGGAAAAGACAAACCGCGCAGCGCGATCGCGTTTACCACGGTGAATTGCGTGGTGGCACCGCCAATGCCCAAGCCGAGGACGAGCACGGCGAGAAAACAAAAAGCTTTGTCCTTGAACAAAACACGGAGGCCGACTCGCACATCCTGACGAAATGAATCCAGAATCATACTGATGACCTCTGGTTGCCGTCGACTACGCAACGGTCGCGCAAGCGGCGCTCGCTTAGTCCCAAAGCTTTTTCGGCGCGTTTCAAAACGATCCGTTCACGACTTTCCTTACCCGCGCCTTGGAAAAGGAACGTCACAATGAGGTCATTCTTGTCGATGAGACGAATCTCTAAACCGTGAACATGACCTGCATCCGCCGTCCGCAGATTAGTTATGTCAGTAAATCCAAAATCGATAATGCCGTGGGCCAGATCAATTCGCTCGGCCTTCAGGCGCGGTTGGTTTTGAGCGCCGCAAAAATGCGTAATGCGAAGATTCGCACCATCGAGATGGTAAACGCTCATCATTACAGGTGTGCCTTCCATGATCAGGTCTTCGACAAGCGCGGAGCCGTTGCCTGTCAGGCGATAGACGGCGCTAATCGGACCAGCCCCGGTGCGAGCTCCAGTCCACTCGTAGGTGCCGTTCCAACCGCCAACCAGCGATTTCAATTGCGAAAATGCGTTCGCTGCACTGTCTTCTGCGGCCTGGGAAACGCGGGCCAGAGCAAGACAACACAGAACCACAAAAACGCAGCTGCGATTCATGGCTACATATCGTGACCCAGCGCGATCATTGGATCATCCGCCGGAAACCCGGGCGATGTGAGGAGGAGACACAAAGCGGAGTGGAGGTCGTTCGTGGCTTTGTTGAAAAGCCTTCGAAGAACGGATGGGGCATTCACTGATGTCTCCTCAAGCTGCGATTCGGTCTTCGACTACGCGGCCGTCAAATAGATGCACGGTGCGATCCGCATGCTGAGCGAATCGCTCGTCATGTGTGACCATGCAAATGGTGGCGCCGTTCCCGTGCAATTCCTTGAGTAGCTGCATCACTGCTTCGCCGTTACGCGAATCAAGATTGCCCGTTGGTTCGTCGGCTAACAGAATGGCCGGCCTGCCTGCGAGCGCCCGGGCGACAGCGACGCGCTGTTGTTGGCCCCCTGAGAGCTGACTTGGCAAGTGTTTTGCGCGATGTGCCATCCCCACGCGCTCAAGAGCTCCGGTGACAAACGACTTGCGCTCACTGGCGGCCATTCCGCGATACGTCAGCGGCAGCTCAACGTTCTCAAAGACACTGAGATCCCCTATGAGATTGAAGCTTTGGAAGATGAAACCGATCTCACGATTGCGAATCCGCGCCCGATCTGCGAACGAAAGATTGGCAACTTCGTGTCCCTTTAGCGAGTAGCTGCCGTCCGAAGGTGTATCGAGCAGGCCGAGGATTGAGAGCAAGGTCGTTTTACCGCAGCCCGATGGTCCAGCGATGGAAACATATTCACCAGGTCGAATGTCGAGGTGGATTCCGGATAGCGCATGGGTTTCTACTTCGTCAGTGAGAAATACCTTTGTAACGCTACTTAGTCGTATGAGGGGATCTGATCCGTTATTCATGAGTTGATTGCTGATTGTTGATTTCCGAGTGCTGACTGTGACTTGCTCGCGACTTGGCATTGGGGAGTGCGGCGACATGTCGCCGCTTTCGAAGCGCGGACATGTCCGCGCACTCCAAAGCGGGGATCGTTTTGTTCCTTACGTTCTTGTGGGTTCATTTTGAAAACGATCAGCAATCAGTAATCAACAATCAGAAATCAATTCAGTCGGATCCGTTCGTGCCCGTCCCAGGCACTGGTATCGGAAAGAATCACCTGATCTCCCGGTTGGAGACCGCTTAGAATCTCAATCGTGTTAACCGAGCTTTTACCAAGTTTGACCGGTGTGCGCGACGCTTCCCCGTTGCCATTGATGAGCTTAAACATTCCGACGGTGTTGTTCTCCTGCCCAAACGCCGGGCGACCGACGTAAACGACATTATCGAGACGCTCGAGCTCGACTGTTCCGTCCACGCTAAGATCGGGGCGCGCGCCTTTCGGCAGCGGCTCATCGAACGCGACATCGACCGTAACAGTTCCCTGCTCGACTGCCGGATCGACGCGGGTGACGTGGCCTTTGACGGTTCCGTTGCGCGTGTCGATCATAGCGCTTTGATTAATCTGAATATCTTTCGCCTGTGTCTCGGCGATCTTTACCTGCGCTTTTAATTTCGTTGGATCGGCAACGCGCGCGAGATTGTCTCCTATCTTGAGTCGCTGGCCGATTTGCACCGGTAATTGCTGCAACACGCCGGACATTCCGGCTTTCACATGCAACGCTTCCACTTGGTCGAGTCTCAATTTGGCCAACTGTTTGGCTTGATCGACTGCGGCTTGTCTCGAGGCCAGCTGCGGCTCGATCGAATCGCGCGAAAACGCCAAGCGTTTTTGTTCGATCTCATCGCTCTTCTGGCATTCCTCTTCTTTAATTTTCGAAGTTTTGTAGACGAGATCGGCGACAAGACCGTTCTTTGACAACTGATCGTTTGTTTGACGTTCCATTTTCGCCTGCTCGTATGCGGCGTGCGCCACGGTTGTTTTTGATTCCTGATCGAGCAGTTCGCGCTGCAGAGTTGCGCGCAAACTCGTTAGATCGGCCTCCGCTGCGGTGGCTTTTGACTCCGCGTCATGGGCGGCTTGCTCTAACTCAGGACTGCTTAATTCCAAAATTACCGAGTCTGGTTCCACGGGTGTGCCAGGCCAGATATTTATTTTTTCTACCCGCCCTTCCGTGTTTGCTGGGATCCAGCGAATATCCTCTGGCACAAGTGTGCCTAGCCCGCGTACCTGTCGGGTCATTGGCCCGCGCTTAACGGTATCGATCCAGACCGTCGAGCGGTCGATGCTGGGCACTGCTGGCTTCAGGCGCGAGATCGCTATCGTCGCCAGAATCAAACCAAGCGCCGAGCCAGCGATCATCATGATACGGCGCTTTCGCTTCTTTGCTGCTACGCCTACGCGCGGCACGTCCATCGACGAAAGATTGGACGTGAATCCGGCCGGCCGCACAATCGTTTCTTCTTTTGATTTTCGTTGAGGGACCACGGCTGTATCAAAGCTGAGCGAATGTACGACAGAGATCCGCCACCGCATGTGCCGCAATCACCAACGGCGCGGCGGCTGTGAAGATGATGAGCACGAAGCAAACTGCTTCCACGAGAAAATCGTGTCGCGCTTCGTTTTGAAAATATTCACTGCTGATATTCTGAAAATGCGGCGTCCGCGTTTTGATGCATCGTCCCCGATACCCATCAAGCGTCATTGGGCGATAATTGCAGTCAATCGGCGGGAACCTGTTGCTCTTTCCAACAATTGCTGAGATTGGCTTCATGTTTCCTTTCTGTCTGCTTGACATGGTTACTGCAATGTTTGTGCCAACTCGGGAAAGTACGCCATAATACCCACTAAAAGAGGAACTTACCTTTTTGAGCAAACTCGCAGGAGATCTCCTGCGGGTCCGGTTGTGGGACAACGCCGTCCCAAGTTTGGGATAGAATTTGGAGTGCGCGGACATGTCCACGCTTTCAAAGCGGCGACATGTCGCCGCGCTCCAAAATCACTTTGGCAGGCGCAGCAAGGCTTCCGCACCTTTCCCATTTTCCCGATTCACTAACGCTAACGATCCTCCGTGGGCCTCGGCGATTTGACGACTCAGCGGCAGACCGATTCCAGAGCCATCGGGCTTTGTGGTGAAAAACGGAACGAAGAGGTTCGCAGGATTCATAATCCCAGGACCTTCGTCTTGAACAAAAATCTCGACTGCGTCTTCTTTCTCACGCCATCCGATTACGACATTGCCGTGTGTCTCGAGCGCGGCATCAACGGCGTTGTGCACGAGGTTGATTAATACCTGTTCGATTTGTGCTGCGTCTGCACGAATCGCTGTTTGAGGACCCGACATGATTTTCACGTTGAGCCTTGGTTCCAGGTCCACGACGCGCTGCACCACCTTACCAAGATCGACGTCTTGTTTTTGGGGCGGCGGAAGCTTTGTCAGGCGCGTGTAGGCTTGCAGAAAACGGCTGAGCGAATCAGCACGGGACGCGATAGAGTTCAATCCGGCACCGGCATCATCTTTCCAATCCGGAGGCAGAGGATCGCGTCGCAACAGGGATTCAAGGCTGGCGGCGAGAGATTTAATTGGCGCCAGCGAGTTGTTCATTTCATGGCCGAGAACACGCACAAGCCGCTGCCAGGCGCGGCGCTCCTCTTCGCGCAGCGTTCGACTAAGGTCGGTCAACACCAGTAGTTCATGCGGTAAGCCCTCCTCACGAAATGTGCTTCGCCGGATACCCCAACGGCCTGATGCCCCGGGGAAATTCAATGTAAGCGGTTCGTCCTCGTTTGCTTCAAGACACGTGCCGAGAGACAATTCGCTTGCCGTTCTGCCTAACAATTTGTCCATCGGTTGACCCAGCAAAGTTTCGCCCGCGCGATTGACGAGCCGCAAACGCCGGACGGGATCAAAGGTGAAAACAGCGACGTCGATTTCGCTCATGATTGTCCGCAAGAGCGCGGTGGCCTCGAATGCCCCGAGACGCTGCTGACGCAATGTCTCGCCAAGCGAATTAACTTCGAGAAGGACTTCTCCCAGTGCGCTACCTTCACGGGCACCCCTCGCACGGATCGAGTAATCGCCCTCACGTAATGCCGCGAGCAAATTAGACATGGTTTGTAACGGACGAATGGTGTGTTCACGCGTACTGGAAATGAATGCAAGGAAGCAACCAACAATGAGAATGGTCAGCGTCCACTGCAGTTTACCGCTGTAATCACCAAACCAAAGAAGAGCGAGCGCAACAAGAATTGCAGGGGCCGTTGCCGCAAACGTGAGCCAGGTAATTTTTCCTTCGTAGGAAAACCGATGCGGATCTTTCGGCCCGCGTCTCATGACAAGGAAAATTCGAAAATCGAAATTCGAGATTCGAAATTGTCAGAGGCCATATTGCTGCAGACGACGGTAGAATGCACTTCTGCTCAACCCGAGTGATTCCGCCGCTTTTCGCGCGTTGCCGTCGTTTCGAGCCAACGCTTTCTTGATGAGAAATGCCTCTACTTCTTCAAGACTCATTTCCTCGAGATTGCGCGATTCACCGCCGCCATTCGTCAGGCCCAGATCGCCTGCGCAGATTTGTCGATCTTGCGTCATAAGCACAGCGCGTTCCACGATATGATCAAGCTCTCGAATATTTCCAGGAAAGCGATGCCGCAGCAGACGTTCTCGGGCTGCCTCATCGAAACCGCCAATTTGCTTTCGATAATGATCCGCGTGTTGAGCGAGGAAAGTATTAGCCAGCGGCATGATGTCATCCCGCCGGTCTCGCAAGGGTGGCAACGCAATCTGGATTGTATTCAGTCGAAACAAGAGATCCTGCCTGAACCGGCCCGTTGTCACTTCGTTCTCAAGATTTGAATTTGTTGCGGAGATGATGCGCACGTTCGCGTGCAGAGTTTTCGACGAGCCGACCCGTTCAAAGTCTCCCGTTTCGATGACTCGCAACAACTTCGCCTGTTGAGCCAGCGGGATGTTTGCGATCTCGTCCATGAAAAGAGTGCTCTCATCCGCAAGTTCGAATCTGCCTGTGCGATCCGACTTTGCGTCGGTGAAGGCCCCTTTGACGTGGCCAAATAGTTCGCTCTCAAACAGCGTCTCCGATAAGCCGCCCATATTTACAGTGATCATTGCGTGCGATGCTCGCGGCGAAACAGCATGGATCGCCCGCGCAACCAGGCTTTTTCCAGTGCCGTTTTCGCCGGTGATCAGAACGTTGGCGTCAGACGGCGCAACGCGTGAAACCATTTCCACGACAGGCCGCATCGCAGGAGACTGCGCGATCAAATTTGGCATGGTGCCGCGCAGAAGTTCGTTCTGCGCTTCAAGCTTTCGTTCGCGACGGAGCGCAGAAGCGAGCTCAATCTGCGTCTTCACGATGGCCAATAACCGTTGGTTATCCCAAGGTTTGGTCACAAAATCGCGCGCGCCGCGTTTCATTGCTTCTACGGCCAATTCAACCGTCGCCCAGGCAGTCATCACAACAATCGGAAGGGTGTTATCGATTTGCCGGATTCTAGGAATGGCTGATAAGCCCTCCTGGCCGGACGTGGTATCGCGTGTGTAATTCAAATCCATCAGCAACAGCGCATATTCCTTTTTTTCCAGCGAGTTGAAGATGCCGGCTAACGACGTTGCCGCTTCTGTCTGATACCCTTCTCCCTTGAGCAAAATGCGAAGTGCTTCGAGCACATCGCGTTGATCATCCGCAATGAGAATCCTGATCATTTCCTCACGGCGCGGCGGCCGTTCCACCCGCAATTGAGATTCTTTTCACTAGCTAACTCTCAACCGCGTTTCCGGCGGTATGTCAATCTCATCGACGTAAAGTGACTGCTATTCAGTGTGTAGCGCCACAATCGGGTCGACGCGTGAAGCGCGGCGGGCTGGAATCCAGGCCGCGACGAGCGTTGCGCCGAAAAGTATAAGCCCAACGCCAAGATAAATTCTGGGATCGATCTCTTTGACCTCGAAAAGCATATTTTGCAACGCGCGCGAAAGGGCAAACGCGGCGATCAAACCGATTACCGAACCGATCGATAGCAATTGCAACCCGTGCGAAAGAATAAGCCGACGGATTTGGGCCGGGCGCGCGCCAAGCGCAAGTCGAATACCGATTTCAGGGATGCGTTTGAGCGTGGTATAGGCGAGCAGTCCATAAAGACCGATAGTCGCCAGCACCAGCGCGAGCCCGCCAAAGATGGAAAAGAGAAAACTTAACAGACGTTGCGCGCCCCAGGTCTCGCGGACGCGATCGGTCATCGGCCGGGCGTCAAAAACTGGCAGAGAAGAATCGATTGACGTAATCGCATCACGAATCGAGTGCTCGAGTACGGGAGAAGCCATCGTCGATCTTACAAAGAGAGTGAGACTGGTTCGCTGGGCCTGGCCTAAGGTACAGTAAATCACCGGCGACGGCGCCGTTTCGTCGACTGCATGAAACCGCATGCGTGTGACTACGCCGACGATTTCGCTCATCACCCAGCCTTCTTCGTCGTTGCCGGCATCAACTCCGAGGCGTTTGCCGATCGGATTTTCACCGGGAAAATATTGTTCAGCCATTGCCTGATCGATAATGATGACGCGAGGCGAGTCTTTGGTGTCGCGCTCGGTAAATGTGCGACCACGCAACAACGACGCCTTGAGCGTCGAAAAATAATCGCCGCCGACCACTTCGAGATCGCTGTTCAACATGTCCGAAGGCTGCGGTCGGGCATTCTCTTCGCGCCAAAAACCAGTTTGCAACCCGCCCATGAGCGGTCCGTTCGAGCTGACGGCAGCGTTTTGCACACCGGGCAACGCGCGGACTTTGTCGAGCAATGTCCTGGCAAACGTGTCGATCTTTTCGCAATCGTTATATTTTCGCCACGGCAGTTCGAAGCGCGCGGTGAAGAGTGCGCGCGGTTGGTAGCCCAACGAAAGCGATTGGAGGCGCGAAAAACTTTTCAAAACCAGGCCGGCTGCGACCAACAAAGTGAGCGTGAGCGCAATTTCGCAGATCACCATCCAATCTCGCGCGCGCTTGGCCGATGGAGGATCGCCGCTCCCAGCGGAGCCGGCTTTCAACGCGAGTTGAACGTCGGCGTGCGAGGCTTGCCATGCCGGCCACAGACCGAAAAGCACAGTCGTAAGGGATGCGATGAAGAAGGTGAAACCGAGAACCCGGAAATCGAAGGAAACCTCTTGAAATCGCGAAACGTCTCCGGGACTCAGCGCGATCAAGCCGTCCCGGACCCAGACCGCCAGAAAGAAACCGAGCACTCCGCCAAGGAGCGCGATCAAAAAACTTTCGATGAATAACTTCTTGATAATTTGGCCACGGGTCGCGCCAACTGCCGCATGGATGGCGAATTCTCTCGCGCGGGCAGCGCCGCGCGCGGCAAACAAATTGGCCAGATTCGCGCACGCGATAAGCAACACCAGTGCGACTGCGCCGACAAGCAATCCTAGATTGGTCCGATATTTGCCCACGAGATTTTCCAGCAACGGCGTCACCACAACCGTCTCCTGTCCGTTCGTATCGGGATAAGTTTTTTCCAAACGCGCGGCGATCGCCTTCATTTCCGTGCGCGCTT
>Ga0137370_10000641_pt1 | contig 13577 bp, 7 predicted proteins | sample SagtaG_11_FD_104920 | JGI IMG/M metagenome (GOLD analysis project Ga0137370, IMG submission 104920) | Vadose zone soil microbial communities from Sagehorn Ranch, Mendocino, California, USA - Sage1_R_20_16 metaG | ecosystem: Environmental > Terrestrial > Soil > Vadose zone | place: USA... | reverse complement strand
GCGCGCGATCTCGACTACAGCGATCGCTTCGAAGTCATCACACTCCCAGGCGGCGACTCGATTCGGCTGGCCGGCACCACCGGACCACGGCGCTCGAGTGCTGGCGGAACGGCCGCCCCGCGCGGCGGGACCCAAGGTTCCCTCAACTATCCACTCTATCAGGCACTGGGCGCGGATTTCGCGCTCGACATCACGGCCGCTGGCGATACGACGTTGGCAACGTTGCACGACATCGCGGGCGCGGGCATTCGCCGCACGTTGCGCGTGCGGCTACCTCGATCGTCCGATCCCGATTTCCGGCAGGCCGTCCATCGACTCGCCGATCAAGCGTTGCAGGCCGCAATCGGCACGCCCGGAATCGCGGCCACTCGGATCCTGTTCGTCAAAGACGGGAAGGTGTATCAGATCGATCAGGATGGGGCTGATCAGAAACTCGTGTCGTCGAGCGACCGCAAGGCGATGTCACCGGCGTGGGCGTCTGACGGCCGGCATTTTGCCTACATGGAGTTTCAAGCGGGGAAAGGCTGGCTCTACCTCCAGGAGATGGGTGGCGGCAAGCGCACCGCGGTGTCGACCACGGGCTCGGCGCTTGATTTTACGCCGGCGTTTTCGCCCGATGGACAGACGCTCGCGTTCAGCCGCGCCACGGAGGAAGGAACGGATGTGTACACGATTAACATCAAGGACAACTGCTGTTTACGCCGCTTGACCGTGGGGCGCTTTTCAGACAACTTGTCCCCGACGTTCAGCCCTGACGGGCAGCGCATCGCATTCGTCTCGACGCGCCCGGGTCTGCCGCAGATCTACGTGATGGCGGCGGATGGAACGGACCAGCAGTTGTTCGCCCCATTCGATTACGGCGTAACCGGGGCGTCGAACGCGCCGGAGTGGTCGCCCGACGGGCAATCGGTGGCATTTCACCGAGACGTAGCGGGTACGCTGCAGGTGTTCGTGCTGGACGTGCGGACGCGCACAGTCCGGCAGCTCACCTCGGTGGGCCGCAACGAGGATCCGACCTGGGCGCCCGACAGCCGTCACCTCGCCTTTGTTTCCGACCGGTCGGGCTACCGCCAGTTGTGGATCATCGATCTGGACACCGGCCGAATCCGGCCACTGCTGCAGCAGAGCGGGGCGCGTTTGCCGGCCTGGTCTCCACGGCTTTCGGAGGCTACTTCTTCCACCCCCTGATCGGAGAGACAGGATGAAATCGGTATCGTTGCTCCTCGCGCTGGGCTTAGGCGCTGCCGTGATCGCGGCCGCGGCCTGCGGCGGTAATCCAGCACCGCAGAATACGACGCCGGCGGTCGACACCGCGGCCGAGAACCAGCGGATGCGCGATTCCATCGCCGCGGCACAGGCCGAACGTGAACGGCAGGAGCGTGAGGCAGCGGATCGCGCCGCGCGCCAGCGGGAGGCCGACGCCGCGGCCGGTCGCGCGTCCGAGGAGGTGCGCAACACGTTGGCGTCGATGATCCATTTCGACTATGACAAGTCGAACATCCGCTCGGACGACATGGGCACGCTCGATCAGAAGGTGGCGATTCTGCAGGCGAACCCCGAGTTGCGGATCCGCATCGGCGGTCACTGCGATGAGCGCGGCTCGGACGAGTACAACCTGGCTCTCGGCAATCGCCGGGCGCAGTCCGCCAAGCAGTACCTCGTGAGCCACGGCATCGATGCGAGCCGGATCGAGACGCAGTCGTGGGGCGAGGAGAAACCGCTGGTCGACGGCCATGACGAGTCGGCGTGGTCGCAAAACCGGCGTGACGAATTCGAAATCACCGCCGGCGGTGACAATCTCCGCCATCCGTAGTACAGCCGTTCTGGCGCTGGGGCTCGCCGCCGGCTGCGCCCTGAAAGGGGACGTCCGGAAGGTCGAGCTCCAGGTCCAGGCACTGCAGGCGGATCTCGCCAAGAGCGATGTGGCGCGGGCGGCGGAACAGGACACGATCCTCGCCGCCGTCCGTTTGCTGCAGCAGGCGCTCGCGACGCAGCAGTCCTACCTCGTCCAAATGCGCGGCGACCTGCGGACGGAGCTGCTCTCCGTGCAGCAGCAATTGGTTTCGGTGCAGGAGCTCACCGGGCAGAGCCAGCAACGGCTCACCGAGCTCCGGTCGCGAATTGAATCGCGGGCACAGCAGCCGGAACCCAGCATGCCGGTCGGCCCCTCGGGCAATGCTGCGGGGCCGGGCCCCGACCAGATGTACGATCTCTCGCTACAGCAATACCGGCGCGGCAGTCTCACCACCGCCCGGCTGGGATTCCGGGAATTCCTCCGCGTGTTCCCCACCCACGAGCACGCGCCCGATGCGCTGTTCTATATCGGTGAAAGCTTCGAACAGTCGGCACCCGATTCCGCGGCGGCGGTGTACGATCACGTCGTGAAGACCTATCCCAAGTCGCCGCGCGCTCCGTCTGCGCTCTACAAGCAAGGCGTCCTCGCGGAGCAACGCGGCGATAAGGCGCAGGCGCGGACCTTCTACTCTCGCGTGATCGCGGGCTACCCGCGGTCTCCCGAGGCCGATCTCGCGCGACAAAATCAGCAACGCCTTCGGCCGTAGCAGGCCCCCGCGCTGGCCGTAGCCCAGACCATGACGCCCCCGCAGTCCCCGCCCCTCCCGCGCCCCCCGCGCGGTGAGATGCCGTTTCTCGATCACCTCGAGGAATTGCGCTGGCGCATTCTGTGGAGCCTGCTCGCCATTCTCGTATGTACGATCGTTGGCTGGTGGTTGCTCGGGAAAGTCGACATCATCGAGGTGCTCAAGCGGCCGGTCGCGCCCTATCTGCCGGGCGGCCGGCTCGTCTTCACGAGCCCCGCTGAGCCCTTCATGCTCACGCTGAAGGTCGCGTTTGCCCTCGGCGTCCTGCTCGCATCGCCGATCGTCATCTACCAGATCTGGGCGTTCCTCGCGCCCGCGCTCTACGAGCGTGAGAAACGGTTGATCGTCCCGGCGCTCGCGGTGGGTGTGGTCCTGTTCCTGGCGGGCGCAGCCGCGTGTTATGAGTGGCTCCTGCCCGCCGCCTTGAAAGTGCTGCTCGGGTTCCAGCGCAGCGACCTCACCGCGATGATCACGATCGACCGCTACTTCGGCATGGCGGTGCCATTCGTCGTCGGGTGCGGCCTGATTGCGGAGCTCCCGCTCGTGGTGACGATTCTGGCGGCCCTGGGCATCGTGACCCCGCAGTTTCTCGGACGCCAACGGCGCTACGCCATCGTGATCGCCGCGTTTCTCGCTGCGATTCTGACCCCGCCCGATGCGGTGTCGATGATGCTGATGCTGGGACCGCTGCTCCTGCTCTATGAGGCGAGCATCTGGTGCGCCTGGATCGCGAGCCGGCGGCGGGCCCGCCGGACGGCGGCGGCGACGCTGGTCCTGCTCCTCCTGGGCATGGGATCGCTGCACGCGCAGAATCCACCGCCCCCCCCGCCCCCGCCGCAGCGCGCGGTGCGCGACACGGCCGCGAAAGCCAGGCCTCCCGGAGTGCAAGACACCACCCGGGGCCAGAGCGTGGATACCGCGACCGCGCGCAAGCTGGGCCTGCCGACTGCACCAACCAGGTCGTTCCCTCCGCCTGATGCGATCATCGATTCCTTGCTCAAGCTGCCGAACTTTCGCACCACCCGATATGTCGCCGACACGTTGATCGTCCAGGGCGACAGCCAAACGATTCTCTTGCGGCATGAGGCGTACGTGGAGCGCGAGAGCACGCAGCTGCAGGCGGACTCGATTCGCTATCACGAGGCGAGCTGCCAGCTCCATGCGTCGGGCGATCCACAGCTCTTTGATCAGGGGACCGTGCTGGTCGGGGAAGGCATGCAGTACGACACCTGCGTGCGGCGCGGGACGGTGCGGGACGCGCTCACCGATTTTCAGCAGGGCGGGGTCACGTGGTACATGAAGAGCCGCGGTGCGGCCATCGACTCCGGCTCGACCCGCGTGTATGCCCGGTCCGCCAATTTCACGTCTGATCCCCAGCCGGTCCCCGATTATCACTTCGCGGCGGGCCAGGTGAAGTGGATCAACAAGAGCACGATGATCGCGCGCCCCGTGGTGCTGTATGTGCGGGACGTGCCGATCATGTGGCTGCCGTTCATCTTCAATGACATTCGGGGCGGACGCCGCAGCGGCATTCTCTTCCCCCGGTTCGGGCTGAACGATCTCGTCCGCCCGACGCGCCACTATGCCCGGCACATCACGGATCTCGGCTACTACTTCGCGCTCAACGATTATGTAGATGTGTTGTTCACCGGCGACTGGTTCTCCGGCCGCTACGTGCAGTTTCACGGCCAGGCCCAGTATCACTGGATCGACCGGTTCATGGATGGGCAGCTCACCTACTCGCGCATGTCCCAGCTCGACCAGCCCGCGGTCAATTCGCGCATCGGCTGGAACCACACGCAGCGCTTCAACGCGCGCACGTCCTTCAATGCCCATGTCGACTACGCGACCAACGGATCGGTCATCCAGCGGAATTCGCTCAACCCGTGGGAGGTCAAGTCGACCATCGCGTCGAACTTGAACTTTGCGAAACAGTTCTCGTGGGGCGCACTCAATATCGGCGGCAGTCGCTCCCAGGATCTCTCGAACGACAACATCTCGCAAACATTTCCGACGATCAATCTGACGCCGGCGGCCGTGAACATCACGCCGTGGATGACCTGGTCCCCGGGGTTCTCCTACCAGAACCAGCAACAGTTCCACGTTGCGAGCGGCACGCTGCTGGTACCCGGCCGCGATACGCTTCCCGTGGACACGTTGCACCTGTTCAAGGACAGTCGGCAGACGACGATGAGCATCAACACGCCGCTCCGGATCGGCCGCTGGAACTGGGCGAATTCGATCTCGGTCAGCGATGTGCGGGCGAACGGGCGCCAGGAATTCACGCTGCCGGGGGACAGCACCGGCGGCGTTCGCCGTGTCCTGTACGGTGAGACGTTCGAGACGCAGGTCGACTGGCAGACGAGCATCAATCTGCCGTCGTTCTTCCCCAGCACGTGGAAGCTGCAGCCGAGCATCGGGATTCAGAATCAGGTGGGCGGTCCCTTCATGATTCGCAATCAGTTCAGCGGCGGGGAGTTTGTCCGGCAGGGAAAGCGGCTGGCCTTCAACGTCGGCGTGTCACCGACCTTCTTCGGCTTTTTCCCCGGGTTCGGCCCGCTCGCGCGCATCCGGCACTCGATCTCGCCACAGATCAGCTATCAGTATGCGCCGGGCGTGATCGTCGACTCGGCGTTCTCTCGTGCGATCGACCCCGGCGGTACTTCCAACCGATCGCATAGCGATCCGCAACAGACGATCAGCTTCGGACTGTCCCAGAACTTCGAAGCGAAGCTGAAGCCACCTCCGGGAGACACCTCCAGCACGGCCGAACCGCGCAAGATCCGTCTGCTCAGTATCAACACCAGCGGCGTCGGCTACAACTTCGAGCAGGCGAAACAGCAGCATCATACCGGGTGGCAGACCGGCTCGCTCACCAACACGTTCTTGTCCGATCTCGTGCCCAGCTTTCAGTTGTCGATCACGCACGATCTGTGGAAGGGGGACGTCGGTACGGACTCGGCAAAGTTCAGCCCATTCCTGTCAAACCTCTCAGCATCCTTCACCGTGACGCCCGCCACCTTGCAGGGTTTGGGTCGCATGCTCGGGCTTCGCGCGAAGCCCGCTCCGGCGGCGGCGCCGCCCCCTGACACCACGGGTCAGCTGGGCGAGCGATCGGACGACTTTCGGCGCTATGACGGGAGCACGCGGTCTCCATACGCTCCGCGCGGGCTCGGCCTCGGCGTCGGCGGGGGCATCGGCGGCGGGGGCGGCGGCCGTGGATTCACGCTCAGTGTCGCATTCTCGAGCACACGCAGCCGCACCGACACCACCCCGCAGCAGCGTCACGTCCCGGGCCGGCAGACCACCACGATGAATTTGTCGTTCAGTCCCACGCGCAACTGGAGCGCGACCTGGAATACGTCGTACGACTTCGCCACGCGCCAGTTCGCCGATCACTCGCTCACCTTCCAGCGCGACCTGCGCCGCTGGCGCGCCGTCTTCGGCTTCCATAAGACTGCGACCGGAAGCTTTTCATTCACCTTCAACATCACGCTGACCGATCAGCCGGCCATCAAGTTCGACTACGATCAAAACACGTATGTGCAGTAGCGCGTGTTGTCCTCTCACGGAGACACGGCAGCCAGCAGCATTTCAGTAACCTCCGTTAAATCAGCAACTTCGCTTTAGGCATAAGGCGTGCTTACACCTCCGGCGATCCCCGTCCTGAGGCTTTTATGCGCGCGTTCTTGTCGCTGGTCTTGCTGACCGTAGTGGCTTGCCACACGTCCCTCGTTGGACCGGACGGTGGCAGTGGCCCGTCGACGCCGGCCAACCTCTCCTACGAGCTCGAGCCCAGCGGCGATCCGAATCGCCCCCTCGGCATTCTGCTCATGTGGGACGACGTCACCGATGCGAATCTCGCGAGCTATCGAGTGTATTCCCGCGCCTCGACGAGCGGGTCCTTCGACCTGCGTGGCGAGACGACCTCGAACACGTTCCACGACAATGGCGTTCCGCACCTCCAGTACCTGGTGACCGCGGTCGACGACAACGGCGTCGAGAGCGGCGGCAGCAACGTGATCACGGTGGACGAGCGGTTGCAGCTCGACGCCCCAGCCTGGCTGAATTCGATTTCCTTGAACGGCGCCATTCATTTGGAATGGGACGACACCTCCTACCTCGCGGCGCCGACCCGGTTCAAGTGGTACCGCATTTACAGCACGGGCTACGATCTCGATACGGGGCTGTGCGGCACGAGCTGGCTGCTGGAAGGCACGACCGTGGCCCCCGAGTTTCTCGCCAGCGCCATGAGCAATGGCGTGCCGCGCTGCTTCGGTGTGTCGGCGGTGAGCCGTGAAGGCTACGAGAGTCTGTGGTCGCCGTTGCGTCAGGACACGCCGCGTCCCGACGCGCGCAACACGCTCGTGTTCGCGTACGCTGAGAACCAGGGCCAGTCCGGCTTCCGGTTCTGGCAGGACGTCAACGGTGACGGCCGTGCCCAATCGTCGGAGCTGGGTCTGGTCCAGAACGGCAATCTGACGAGTAGCATCGATTTCCGCGTGTACCGTGACCCGACCGATTCGACGCTGTGGTTCGTGCCGGAGTTTTCGGGCACCAAGATGCGTGTCTATGGCACGGGTCCGGTCGCGGATCTGACCTCGATCGACGTCGCGCCCGACTCCGGCTACTCACGGAACATGTTCCAGGCCGTGCCCGGATATGGGTATGTCTTCCAGATCGTCGAGGGCACGACGCTACGGTACGGCGCCCTACGGACGACACATGTCGGGCGTGGCTACTTGATCTTTGACTGGAGCTTTCAAACTGATCCGGGCAATCCTGAGCTGCAGATCCGCGCCGGGCAGTCGACCGCCATGGCGACTGGCACCGAGGTTTCAGGCGCGAAATAGGTAGTCCGGGTCAGCGAAGGCGCCGGAGTGGTCGCAACAGCCACTCCGGCGCTTTAGCTTTTGGGGCCATGGTGAAGCCCTCCGCTGTCACGCTGGATGGGAAGTCCCTTTCTATCGCTGAAGTGGTCGCCGTAGCGCGGCACCGGACGCCGGTTGCCATCGATCCGCAGGCGCTGAAGGCCGTGGAGCAATCGCGCCGGGCCATCGAAGCGGCGATCGAGCGGGGACAAACCATGTACGGCGTGAACACCGGTTTCGGGAAGCTCGCGCATGTGCGGATCCCCGTGGCGCAAGGTCGCCAGCTGCAGCTCAATCTCATTCGGAGCCATGCGTCCGGCGTCGGCGACCCCCTGCCGCAGGACGCCGTGCGTGCGATGATGTTGCTGCGCGCGAACGTGCTCATGCGCGGCTCCAGCGGCGTGCGGCCGGTGCTCCCCGAGCTGCTCGTCGAGATGTTGAACCGGGGGATTCATCCGACCGTACCCTCGCAGGGCAGCGTCGGCGCGTCGGGCGATCTCGCGCCGCTCTCGCACCTCGCGCTCGCGATGATCGGCGAGGGCGACGTGCCAGTCCCGAACCCGATCACGCTCGAGGCCAAAGAAGGGCTGGCGTTCGTGAACGGCACGCAGGCGCAGACAGGTCTGGCGGCGTTGCTCGTCACCGATGCCTGGACGCTGTGGCGCACCGCCCATGCGGCCGCCGCCATGAGTCTTGAAGCGGTGCGTGGCTCGCCGGATCCGTTCGACGCCCGCATCCATGATGCCCGCCCGCATCCCTGGCAGCAGCGCTCGGCCGCATTGCTGCGTGAGCTGCTGGCCGACAGCGAGATCCGCGAATCCCATCGTGAAAACGACCCGCGCGTGCAGGACGCCTATTCGCTGCGCTGCACGCCGCAAGTCCTGGGGGCGGTCGGCGAAGCATTCGCCTTCGCCGAGCGGCTCGTGGCCACGGAGCTCAATGCCGCGACCGACAATCCGCTCGTGTTCGGCGACGAGGTGCTCTCGGGCGGCAACTTCCATGGGCAGCCCATCGCCCTGGCGCTCGATGTGATCGCGATTGCGCTGACCACGCTGGGCGGGCTGGCCGAGCGACGGCTCGAGCGCGTCGTCAACCCGGATCTGTCGTCCGGTTTGCCTGCGTTTTTGGCGCGCGAACCGGGCCTCGAGTCGGGGTTCATGATCGCCCAGATCGCGGCGGCGGCGCTCGTGGCCGATTGCCGCGTGCTCGCGACACCCGCCAGCGTGCAGTCGGTGCCGACGGAAGGAAATCAGGAAGATGTGGTCCCGATGGGGATGAGCGCCGCGTGGAAGGCCGGCCGGATTCTCGCCAATGCGGAACGCATCGTCGCGATCGAGCTGCTCGCCGGAGCGCAGGGGCTCGAGTATCTCAAGCCGCTGCGACCGGCGAAGGCGGTCGCGCGCGTGCAGGCGGCCGTGCGCCAAGAATCCGCGGCGCTCACGGCCGACCGGCCGCTCACGGCCGATATCGAACGGGTCACGCTGCGCATCCGGGAAGGCCGGTTTGTCGCGTGAAGGCGCCGCGGGGGACCACGAAATCGTGCAAGGGGTGGATTCAGGAAGCCGCCTTGCGAATGCTGATGAACAATCTCGATCCGGAGGTGGCCGAGCGGCCGGACGATCTCGTCGTGTACGGCGGCACGGGCAAGGCGGCGCGGAACTGGGCGTCCTTCGATGCGATCTGCCGCACGCTGCGCGCGCTCAACGACGACGAGACGCTGCTCGTGCAGTCAGGCAAACCGGTCGCGGTTTTCACGACGCATGCCGACGCACCGCGCGTGCTCATTGCGAACGCCAACCTGGTCGGCCGGTTCGCGACCTGGGACGTGTTCCGCGATCTGGAACGGCGTGGGCTGATCATGTACGGCCAGATGACGGCCGGGTCGTGGATCTACATCGGCACCCAGGGGATTCTCCAGGGCACCTACGAAACGTTCGCTGCGGTCGCGGCACGGCACTTTCAAGACTCGCTGCGCGGCCGCATCGTGCTCACCGGGGGGCTGGGCGGGATGGGCGGTGCGCAGCCGCTGGCCGCGACGATGAACGACGGGATCTGCCTCGCCGTCGAGGCGGATGCCGCTCGCGTCCAACGTCGTCTGGAGACGCGCTACCTCGATCGCTCGACGGCGTCGCTCGACGAAGCGCTGGGGTGGTGCGCGGATGCGCAGCGACGTGGCGCCCCGCTCTCGGTCGGGCTCGTCGGCAATTGCGCGGACGTCTTGCCCGCACTCGTGCGCCGCGGGTTCACGCCTGATGTCCTCACCGATCAAACCTCAGCGCACGATCCGCTCAACGGGTATATCCCCGCCGGGTTCAGCCCCGCGGAGGCCGCCGAGTTGCGTCACCGGTCTCCGGACGACTATATCGCGCGCGCGCGCGCGAGCATTGCGACGCACGTACGGGCGATGCTCCATCTGCGGAAACGTGGCGCCGTCGCGTTCGACTACGGCAACAACATCCGCACCGAAGCACGCGACGCCGGCGTGACGGACGCATTCGACATCCCCGGGTTCGTCCCGGAATACATCCGGCCACTGTTCTGCGAGGGCAAAGGGCCGTTCCGGTGGGTCGCGCTCTCTGGTGAGGCAAAGGACTTGCATCGTACCGACGATCTGGTGCTGGAACTGTTTCCCGGCAACGCGCATCTCAAGCGCTGGATCACCATGGCGCGGGAGCGTGTCGCGTTTCAGGGATTGCCGGCACGCATCTGCTGGCTGGGGCAGGGTGAGCGGGCGCGCTTCGGCGTCGCTTTGAATGAGCTCGTGCAACGCGGCGAAGTCGCAGCGCCGATTGTCATCGGCCGGGACCATCTCGACACCGGATCGGTCGCCTCGCCATTTCGCGAAACGGAAGGGATGCGCGACGGCTCCGATGCGATCGCGGATTGGGCCATCCTGAATGCGCTGCTCAACACGGCGTCGGGCGCATCGTGGGTCTCGTTCCATCACGGCGGCGGCGTGGGTATCGGCAACTCGCTGCACGCCGGGCAGGTCATCGTCGCCGACGGAACTGCCGCCGCGGCCCGACGGCTCGAACGCGTCCTCACCAACGATCCCGGTATCGGCGTGGCGCGTCACGCCGATGCCGGCTATCCGGAGGCGATTGCCACGGCGCGGCGCCATCACATCCGCTTGCCCATGAGCGAGGATCTCGACTGAAGACATTGCTGGTCGGCGCGCGGCAAGTCGTCACGTGTCGCGGGCCGGCACGCGCCCGGCGCGGGCGCGAAATGGCCGAGGTCGAGGTGCTGCGCGACGCGGCGGTGTTGATCGACGGCGACCGCATTGCGTGGGTCGGACCGCGCGGGGATGTGGCGGCGCACCATCCCGCGCCGCTACAAGAGATCGAAATCGACGGTGTCCTATTCCCCGGGTTCATCGATTGTCACACGCACGGCGTCTTCGGCGCGCCCCGCCTCGATGATCACGAACGCCGCGCGCTCGGCGTCGATTACAAGGCGATCGCCGCGGCCGGCGGGGGCATCCTGCAATCGGTACACGATGTGCGCAGGCGGCCCGAGGAGGAACTGGCGTCGCTGACGCGGTCGCGTCTCACCGCTTTGCTCAAGGGCGGCGCGACGACGATCGAGGTGAAATCGGGCTACGGCCTCGAGCTGGAGGCCGAACTGAAACAGCTCCGTGTTGTCCGTCAGCTCGCCGGCGAACTGTCGGCGACGTTGATCCCGACGTTTCTCGGGGCGCACGAGGTCCCGCCTGAGTACCGCGGGAAGCGCGCGGAGTACGTGCGACTCGTCTGTGAGGAGATGATCCCGGCCGTCGCACGCGAGCGCCTCGCGCGGTGTTGCGATGTGTTCTGCGAGCCCGGTGTTTTCAGCGCGGCGGAAAGTCGCCAGATCCTCACCGCCGCCGCCCGCTATAGACTGGCGATCAAGCTGCACGCGGACGAACTGGAGGGATCAGGCGGCGCCGAGCTCGCGGTCGAGCTGGGCGCGTTGTCGGCCGATCACTTGGCGGCGATTTCCGATACCGGCATTCGGGCGCTCGCCGGCAGCTCCACGGTCGCGGTGCTCCTTCCCGGGACGATGATCTTTCTGGGCAAGCGGTCCCAGGCCCCGGCGCGCCGGTTGATCGAGGCTGGGGCGGCGGTCGCTCTGGCCACGGATTTCAATCCGGGCACGTCACCGACGCTGAGTCTGCCGCTGGTCATGGCCCTGGGCGTCTCCCAACTCGGGCTCCGTCACGCGGAAGCTGTGACGGCGGTGACGATCAATGCCGCCGCCGCGCTTGGCCTTGCGGCAGACCGGGGACAAATCGCTCCCGGATGCGTTGCGGACCTCGTCGTTGCGGCGGTTGACGACTGGCGCGAGGTCGCCTATTGGATGGGCGCAGGCGTCGTAAGCGCCGTCTGGACAGCAGGTTCGGCTTGTCCCGCCTAGACGGGCCCGATATCTTAGTCGTTCCATGTCAAAGCTTGAGCAGCTCAAAGAGAAGGCGAAGGGTCTCGAGGCCAAAGATCCCAAACGGGCCGTAGAGATCTGGCTGGATGCTTTGAACAACCAGGACGATACCAATCCCGACCTCTCTATCTACAATCGGATCGGCGATCTCTACATCAAGCTGAGGGACCCCGCGCAGGCGGCCGACTACTATGACCAGGCCGTGGACAAGTACGCGGAGCTTGGATTCCACAACAACGCCATCGCGATGTGTAACAAGGTGCTGCGCAATGCCCCGGCGCGGCAGACAACCTATCTTAAGCTCGCCAAGCTCTATGCGGCCAAGGGGTTCATCGCGGAGGCCAAGCAGAACTTCGTCGAATACGCCGAGCGCATGCAGAAGGTGGGAAAAATCGACCACGCCTTCGCCGCACTGAAGGAGTTCACGGACATTTCACCGGAGAGCGCGAACCTCCGGGAGATGCTGTCCGAGCACCTGAAGATGTACGGCACCGATCCCGGTAAGCGCGCGGCGTCGGCAGGGGGCCGTGCCACTCCCCCCACGACGGCCCCGCCCAAACCCCCGCCTCGTCCCGACGGTGGCGAGGACGTCAGCAAATCTGGGAAGCGCAAGACGTCCAGTCTTGTCTTTCTCGATCTCGATGAGCCGCGCCAGCCTAAAGGGGCCAAGGCGCCCGCCGCCGCCGCGGCGCCCGCTCCACCACTGCCGGCGCCTCCCTTGGCGCCCCCGCCCGCTCCCGCCGATGAGCGGCTGATCGAGGACGTCCAGCCCGAGCCCGATGAGTCGCTGGAAATCGAGACGACCAGTCTCGTTGACGAAGCGCCCGGGGTGGGCGGAGGGAATACCGGCGGCATGCTGGAGGGTCTCGAGACCACGACTGCGGATTTCGGCCAGGTGCGCGCCGCCAGTCCCAAGACCCCGTCGATTCGTGAAGAATTGAATCCAGCCGATCTTGAGCTCGAGCCCATCGCCGAGTTGGAGCCCACCGCGCCAGCGGTGGACCCGGATGAGGGGATAGAGCTTGAAGGCGCAGATCTGGTGCTCGAGGGGAACATTGCCGAGCCTCCGAAGCCGCCGCCCGCTGCCAAGGCGCCGCCGAAGACCGCGAAGCCCCCAATGTTCAAGAAGCCCGCTGCCACGGCACCCGAGTCCCCGCGCGTAAAACCGGTGGTGCCCAAACGGCCCCCCGCGTCGGGTCCCGGGACGCGGAAGGCCGTCGTGGAAGTGCCCCCGCTCGAGCTCGAGCCGGACTTCGAGACAGGCACCACGGACGCGGGACACGACATCGACGATCAACCGCTGGCGCTCGACGAACCACCACGTCATCCCAGCTTTATCCAGACCGAGGACGAGACCTCGATCTCCACCGGCGGGCGGCGGTCCGGGTTCATCGATCTCGGGATCGACGAGATCAGCAGCGGCACCGACCAGGCCGGCTCGCTCGTCTTCTCCAACATCGAGGAGACGCCGGCGGCGCCCGGCATCGAGGAGCTCGAGTCGCGTGTCGCCGACAATCCGGATGATCCGGAAGCACATCAGGCCCTTGGCGAAGCGCTGATCGAGCAGGGTGACCGCGAGCGGGGGATCGAGGAGCTCGAGCTCGCGACGGCCGGTTACGAGAACGCGGGCAATCTCTCGCACGCGCGCGATCTCGTCGACGAGGTGCTGCGGCTCGATCCGAACAGCGTC
>Ga0137370_10000634_pt1 | contig 13658 bp, 13 predicted proteins | sample SagtaG_11_FD_104920 | JGI IMG/M metagenome (GOLD analysis project Ga0137370, IMG submission 104920) | Vadose zone soil microbial communities from Sagehorn Ranch, Mendocino, California, USA - Sage1_R_20_16 metaG | ecosystem: Environmental > Terrestrial > Soil > Vadose zone | place: USA... | reverse complement strand
GCCGCCCGCTCCTCCCAAACCACCGGTAACTGCTGCTGGATCAGCACCAGCGGGCCAGCCCAGCGTGCCGGCAGCCTCTTCGGCTGTTCCTGCTGACACCACACCGGCTCCTGCTCCAGCCCTGGCAGCGCAACCTGCAGATAAATCGAACTAGCCCACTCTATTTAATGCGAACGGTTTGGTGGCCTTCAGGAGAAGGGCCGGCCAGTTTGCTGTGCTTCAGGCCGTATCCCATGTAGACCACAATGCCTATGGCAGTCCAGACAGCGAATCGAATCCAGGTCACCCATGGAAGAAAGCCCATTAAGCCAAGGCAGGCCAGCATCCCCAGAATGGGGACGACCGGCATGAACGGAAGACGGAATGGACGGAGCTGGTCGGGTTTTGTGTAGCGCAGGATCACGACACCGATACAGACCAGGACAAAGGCAAAGAGAGTGCCGATGTTCGTCATGTCCGCCGCATCACCGATGGGAATCAGGGCAGCAAGCGTGGCTACGGCGATGCCGGTGAGAACGGTGGCATAATGAGGCGTGCCATAGCGCGGATGCACGGTTGACAACCAGGGACTCAGGAGGTGGTCGCGCGACATGGCAAAGAATACCCGGATCTGACCCAGCATCATCACGACGAGTACGCTGGTAATTCCGGCTACGGCTCCGATCGCCACAATCGCTGCTCCCCACTTGAAGCCCACCATACTGAGCGCTTCCGCCACCGGCGCATGGATGTCGATCTGTGCAGCGGGGATCAAGCCGGTCAGGACAGCGGCCACGGCAATGTAGAGGGCAGTGCAGATGCTGAGTGAGGCGATGATTCCGATCGGCAGATCCCGTTGAGGGTTCTTGGCTTCCTCCGCGGTCGTCGAGATGGCGTCGAATCCGATATAGGCGAAGAACACGATTGCCGCTGCGGCACCGACGCCGGCGAATCCCTGCGGCATGAAGGGCGTCCAGTTGTCTGGATTCACGGCCGGCGTCCCCACGGCAATGAAGAAGAGGATGACCGCGAGCTTCAAGCAGACAATGATGCCGGTCGCGCGGGCACTTTCTTTGATCCCGATGACAAGAATAATGGTGACGAGTAACACGATAATGGCGGCGGGGAAGTTTGCCACGCCCCCGTCAGGTCCTCCGGGTGGATGAGTAGCCCAGTGCGGCAGTTCGATCCCGGCCAACCTGAGCAGATTGTTGAAATAGCCGGACCACCCGATGGCGACGGCGACACAGGCCACACCATATTCGAGAATTAAGTTCCAGCCGGTAATCCAGGCCAGGAATTCTCCTAACGTGGCATACGAGTAGGTATAAGCAGAGCCGGCCGCGGGAATCATGGTGGAAAACTCTGCATAGCAGAGTGCCGCGAAGGCGCAGGTCAAGCCGGAGAGCACGAAGGACAGAATGATTCCAGGCCCTGCCCCGGGCCGGTGGGCATCGCCGACGATGGCGGTGCCGATCAGAACGAAGATGCCTGTGCCGATGATCGCGCCGATGCCAAGCGCAGTCAGATCCCAGGCCGTGAGGGTTTTTTTCAAACGATGGTCGGGATGATCTGCGTCCGCGAGGATCTGTTCAATGGACTTGGTTCGGAGGAGTCGGCTGATCACCGTACCTCCTCTGACCGCGGGGATGGCGAAAGGCGCTGTAGGGTCAACGAGCTTCTGTTCCATATGGGACCAAGTATAGCAGGCCTTCTCCAGAGGAGAGCCGAGCGAGACCGGCGGGACGGGCGAGTTGGACAAGGGTTCAAGATTCGAGGATTCCGGAACTTCGAACATCCATCGTCATAGGTTGACTCCTGCCTGACACGATGTTCCCCCCATCCTGCCTTTCCCGCCCGTCGCGGATCGCTCGCGTCTCGGGTTTCACGTACCACGGTCTGTGGAACGGGCGGCGCGCAGGAAGGCTTCGAACAATCGCCGGTGGAAGGGGTGCCGGTCGAAGAGAAATTCCGGGTGCCACTGGATGCCGAGAAAGAAGCGGTTGGTCGGAGATTCGATCGCCTCCACGATACCATCGGGAGCCAGGGCGCTGGCGATCAGCGACGGCGCGACTGCTTTGACGGATTGATGGTGCGAGCTATTTACCCGCATCGACACCGATCGTACGATGCGACGGAGTAGAATGCCGGGTGTGACTGTGACGGTGTGACTGAGATTCGTTGCGGGAGTCCGTTGGCGATGTTGGAGCGGTTTCGAGATTTGGGATGAGATATCCTGAAACAGACTGCCGCCGCAAGCGACATTCATGGTCTGCATGCCCCCGCAGATGCCGAGCAGCGGGACATCAGTCTGTCTCGCCAGGTTGACGATGTCCAGTTCAAAACTCGCGCGACGTTCGCTCACGATTCCGAACGGATAGCGCTGACGTTCACCGTACAATGACGGTGGAAGGTCCGGTCCGCTTCCGGTGAGGAGGAGTCCGTCAAGCTGCTGCAGGAGACGCCGTCTCGTGGCCCGGTCTGCGAGGAGTGGAAGCACCAGCGGGACACCGCCGAGTTCTTCGATGGCACGAATGTAGCGTGCGCGTAAAAAGTAGGTGGGCTCCCGCCCACCCCATTCCTTCCGATCACCGGCGTTGAAGTCTGGGGTGACGCCGATGATAGGTTTCATCGTCTCGCAGGCTGCGGGAAAATTATTTCGAGATGGCAGAACTTCGATAGCTTGATGTATGGGACAAGAGTAGGACACCCCGCAGGATGCTCAAAAAGGCCGTCCAGCAAGGCCGCAGCGAGCGAAGAGGCGAGGCGTACGCTTCGGTACGTTAAGCCTCTGAGCGATGCGAGAACGCCGCTGGAGGACTTTTTCAGCATCCTGCTAGCGGATGGGCTCCGGCGCAGGGGCCGACGCCGGTGCATCGTTCGACTCAGCGACCCCCAGGAAACGGATAGGCCGATTGCCTTGTAGGTGATCGGGGGTAATGATGTAGGTGCCGTAAAGACTGGTGTCCCAGATGCTCTTGGCTGCTTGTTCATTCCCGCCGGAAAACATATAGGCGAGTCCTCCGACGATACCTCCCCCGATGGCAAATACCGCTTTCAGCGGCAGATATAACAGGGTGGAGAAACCGGCAGCAGCTTGCATGCCGGCGCTTGATGCGGTTCCACCCTCGGTGCCCTCGCTCGACGAGGGAGCTGCGCTTGCTTGACTCCAGGCCGATGGCACCGTTATGACGGTGCAGAGGGCTAGGAGCAGGAAGACTGCCGCCAGTTTGAAGCTGCAAGCCTTACGGGGTGGAGTAGACAAAGACGAGTATGTTTTCACAGATAATCCTCCTTCTTCGACAGAGCGAGCTAAGCGGCAGTGGTTGACTCCAGGGTACTCACTCACGATTCAGCGACAGGGGGGTTATAACAAATTCAACTCTGATTGCAAACCCCCTGCCGCTCCGACGGGAGTGTCTTATGGTGCGCTCACGTCTCTCGGTACGAGGTCCAGTTCAGATGCAATGTATGACGTAATGAAGTTCGTCCGCTTGATTACGGTGTCCCTGACTTCAGGGACCCATCTGTCGTCTGCAAGACATTGGTTCTCTTGAGTGATGCCGGATTGCAAGGCCAGGTCCAACTTGCACCAACAGACTGCTTGGATAAACAGCTCATGGGCTCGATTCTGATGAGATAGACGATCTCCATCTGCGAAATCGATCAGGGCCAGGGCCAACCAGCGGGGGAAATCTACGTCGGTGCTAAGCGTATCAATCTGATTCTGGGTGATCACGACGGCGACCTGGATTCCGCCCTTCCAACTCCGTTTCTTGACGTTAAATATACAGGAGGAGGCGTCGGATCTCCCCTCCACTGGCTGTGGTCCGACAAACAGGGTCACCCGGAACTGGGAAGGCTCTGGTGCAAGCTCAATTGCCATGGAACTCATTGTAGCATGACCACTGATCTTCAACGGCCATCTTATTGACGGCTTGGTAGCGCGACGATAAGATGCGCTCTACCATGACCACGGCCATAGATCAGCGTGTCAGCGAGATTCAGCAAGCACTGCGTGATCCCGAGATCGACGGCTGGCTCTTCTATGACTTTCGCGGGAGCGACCCCCTCGCCTATCGCATACTCCAACTCGATCCTACAATTCATGTGACGAGGCGATGGTATTACTGGATTCCAGCGCAGGGAGCTCCTGTCAAGCTGCTGCATCGCATCGAGCCGCACGTGCTGGATACATTGCCGGGACTGGCCGACTATTATGTGTCGTGGGAGCAGCAACGGCAGATCCTTGCGCGCCTGCTCGCCGGTGGCCTCCGTGTCGCTATGCAATATTCCCCGCTGAATGCGGTGCCCTATGTGTCGCGCGTGGATGCCGGTACGATCGAGTTGATCAGAAGTTACGATGTCGAGGTGGTGAGTTCAGCCGATTTAATTCAGACGTTTGAAGCGCGCTGGACGGACCATCAACTCGAATCCCATCAGTTTGCCGCGGCGGCGCTACGGCGCATCGTTGATCAGACATTTAGTCATGTGCATGACTCGGTGGCACAGGGCCGAGGTCTCAGTGAGCATGGAGTGCAGCAGTTTATTCTGGCTCGTATACGCGAAGCCGGGATGGTCACGTCGAGTGCACCGATTGCCGCCGTTAATGCCCACAGTGCTGATCCCCATTACGGTCCGCCAGAGAAGGGGTCTGACGAGATCACACGTGATGCATTGCTCTTGATTGATCTGTGGGCTAAACGAGCGGAGGCCGGTTCGGTCTACGCCGATATTACCTGGACCGGCTATGTCGGTCAAACGGTGCCAGTGACACATCGCGAGATCTTCGACTTGGTCCGCCAGGGACGGGACGCGGCATTGACCTTCGTCCAGACAGAAGTAGCAGCCGGCCATCACCCATTCGGCTGGGAAGTCGACGACGCCTGCCGGCAGGTCATCCAACGGGGGGGCTATGGCGATCAATTCGTCCATCGCACGGGCCATTCGATCGGCGAAGAAGTTCATGGCAACGGAGCCAACATCGATGGCTTGGAGACGCAGGACACCCGCCGCCTGATGCCGAGGACCTGCTTTTCTATTGAGCCAGGGATCTACCTGCCAGGCGAGTTTGGGATTAGGAGTGAACTGGACGTGTATCTCGCTGAACGTAAGGCGTTGGTGTTCGGTTTGCCCTTGCAGAGTGAGATTGTACCGCTCTTCTAGCAGGTTGCTGAAAGAGTCCGCCAGCCTGTCATGTTCATAGTCTGTTTGGTCCATCTGGTCTGTCTGGTTTTTTGGTTGAACGAAACTAACCAGATGAACCAAATCAACCAGATAAACAAACCAAACCAGATCAATCAGATAACCAGATAACCAGACAGACCTCGCTTGCCCCACCTGCGCAAACCCCTCTGTCCCTTCCTTGACAGTGCCTCCTACAGACCTATAAAGTTAATTTGGTTCTCCATAAGGCAAGCTGACGGCGCTTTGTCGGACAGGCTCCTGGGAAAGAGGAATCACGCCATGTTTGGTACCATGGGGATCTCGGAACTCATCATTATCCTCGTCATTGTCCTCATCATTTTTGGGGCGGGAAAGCTCCCACAAATCGGTGAAGGAGTCGGCAAAGCGCTCAGAGGGTTCAAGAAAGAAGTCAACGATATCCCCCCGCCGGATGCGGCACCGCCAGAAGCCAATCAACCGGCACCGACGAGTATGCCGGGACAGACTTTCGCCGCTCCGAAGCCCACGGCACCCTATACCCCTGGGCCGGAACTGACTCCCGGGACCACTGCCGCCTTGATGCACAATATGGCTGCTTCCCCACAACAGGCTCGGCCAGTAACACCTACGGCTGCCCAGTCAGTCTCGGCCCAATCGACGGGGCAGGGCCAGCAGCCTCCCACGATGGAAGAACGAGCCGCTGCTCCCACGCCGATCATGCGGGCGCAGTACCCGCCTCTTCCTGCAGGTGCCCAAGCGAAACCTGTGGCCACCCGCCCGTCGGCCATTGTCAACAAGGATGCCGTGGCCCGTGTGCAGGCGCAGCAGGCCGCGATGAAGGCGAAGGCCGCGCAGCCGGTCGGCATGTCCCCAGGGGATATGCAGAGTTTGGGAGAAGGACTTGGGGATGCGTTGCGGACGTTCAAGCAGGCCGTTTCCGATGTCCGCAATTCGGTCGATCCTGAGCTACGGACAATCCAAGCCGAGATGGATTCTGCCCAGAAGGAATTCCAGCAATCTATCGAAGCGGCCAAGGAATCGCCTGCCTTGCACGAAGAGCCTCCTAAACAAACGTGAGCCGGGGTGCGGTCTTCATCAGCCTACACGATGCTTGTACCCCGCTCTGTCGCACGTCCTCTCGCATTATAGGGTATTCAGTCGTCCTGTCAGTCCTCTGTCTCGCCGGTTGTGTCCAGGATTCTCCACCTTCATCGAGGGAGCACACGGTCTCGCAATTGCTGGAGTTGCTCCGTGATGAGGTGCCAGAGCTGCGGCAGATGGCAGCAGAATCTCTGGGCAAGATTGGCGACCCACGAGTCGCGGACTCCATTCTTCCCCTCATTCACGATCGAGCCGCCCAAGTCCGCGCTGCGTCGGTGCTGGCCCTGGGACGCATGAAACCCGCACCGACTGATGGAGTGGTTGCCCTGTTGACGCGGGCGCTAGAGGATTCCGACGAATCGGTACGGCAGGCGGCGGTTGTGGCGATTGGCGAAATCGAACCAGGTTCTCGATTATTGGAACCTGTCGTAGGTTTACTGCGATCTTCGGATGCAAAGATAAGGAGAGCGGCAGTGCGGGCATTGCTACAAGTTGACTCAAGCCAATGGGTTCCTGCGCTTGTCGGAGCAGGGCGTGACTCCGACGCGGAGGTTCGTCAGGGGATTGTGGCCGTGGTTGGTGAATGGGGAGGGTCGGCGATCTCCCCTTGGCTCAGAGAACGGTTAGTTGAAGATTCCTCGCCTGCGGTGCGAGCAGAAGCGGCCTACCGTCTGGGATTGCTCATCGACCCTAAGGCGAGGGCAGCCCTCAGCAGGACGGTCGCGAAGGATCCAGACAGTGGGGTGCGACGCTGGGCGAAAGGGGGAACTTAGGTCACTAGGCGGGAACGATTCAATGCATCGACGAGTTCGATAAGTTCTTTGCGGACCTTTTCCTCGATGGTGGTAAATTGAACGCCCATCCCGGGGAAGAGTAGATGCCGTTCAGGCTTGTTGCGGGTCCAGGCGACCTTCGCTTTGGCCTTGTATTTTTCCCAAGGACGATCGGGCAGTGCAAACTCGACGGAAAGCTCGGTTCCAGGAGCCAGAGGGGCGCTGCTTTCGATGAACAACCCGCCTGCACCGATGCCGCCGGTTAAGCTGTCGAACTGTCTGCCTTCCGGGGTTGTGTAGCGAACCTTCACGGCGAGCGGGGCTCTCGGGTGAGAGCGCGCATGGGCGAATCGCACGTCGTCGTCGCTGGCAAGAATCTGCTCAATGACCGATCCCCACGACAGGGTGCCGAGCATTTCCCCCGTGTTACTATGAAGCGTGACCACTTCCTGTTCGGCATTCACTTCAAGGACTTTGCCCCCATGCCCTTCCGTCGTGAACACAGGAAACTTCATGGTCAAGTCCTTGTATTGAAGTACGTGAGACGATCCGGTCGCAGATGGATATTCACTAGGCTGGCTGTCCGTCGGTCTGGAGGGACTTCACCAGTTCGAGCACGCGGTTACGGATATCGGGATTAATCTCCGTAAAGCGCACCCCCATGCCAGGGCTAAATGTGTATTGGTCTGCTTTTGGGCAGACCCACGCGATGAGACCCTTCGCCGGCAGCCATTCTGACGGTTGCTCTGGTAGCGAAAATTCAAGGGCAAGCTTGGTGCCGACCGGTAAAGGGCACTGGCTTTCGATAAAAAGGCCGCCTCCGCCGATGCCGCCTGCGCGACTTTCAAACTGCTGACCTTCCGGAGTTGTGTATTTGACACGGAAGATGAGTGTAACGCGCGGCTCATTTCTGGTTTCCCGGCTCGCTTGGGGTTTACGATAGGCCAGAATCTGGTCGATGACGAAGTCCCACGACAGGTTGCCCATGGGTTCGCCGTTGATTCCCAGAAGGGTGATCACTTCACGGTTCGCATCAAGGTCGAGGGCCTTCCCTTTGTGTCGAAGGCTTGAAGACACGGGATATTTCACAAGTCCTCCACGTTCAATCTGTAATGCAAGTATAGCGCAGCATTTTAACTTGTCGAGGGAAAGCGTAGAGTCATGAGCGTCGCCACAGGTTAGGGTACGAAGATGGAGCAGTGAGTGTTCGAGAAGGGAAGAGGTGAAGGAACAACCAGTTCAGGATGATCCTGGCCCGGAGGATTCTGAGTGGACGTCCTATTGAACGAGAAAAAGGCTACTGCTATAACGACTTAGGCGGTTTTCACATCCTTGTCTTGTTCAAAGATTCGAATGGGAGCGTGCTTACCGAGGATGGCATCCTCGGTGATGAGGACTTCCTTAATCTGCTTCTGAGAAGGGGCATCATACATCACGTCCAGCATCACGTCTTCGAGGATGGCACGCAACCCTCGAGCCCCGGTTTTCTGGAGAAACGCTTTCCGTGCGATCGCCCCAAGCGCGCCTTCCGTGAACTTAAGCTTCACTTTCTCAAAGGAGAGCAATTTCTCATACTGCTTCGTGAGCGCGTTTCTCGGCTCGGTCAAGATTCGAATGAGGGCTCGTTCATCCAGCTCATCCAAGGTGGCGACGACCGGTAGCCGACCGACGAACTCGGGAATCAAGCCGTACTTGAGGAAATCTTCCGGCTGAACTTTCGCGAACAGTTCGCCAAGTCGCACTTCGCTCCGTCCCCGAACTTCGGCTCCGAACCCCATCGCCTTCCGATTCAGGCGTTGCTCGATAATTTGTTCGAGCCCGACGAACGCTCCGCCGCAGATGAACAGAATGTTGCTCGTATTGACCTGAATAAACTCTTGGTGCGGATGCTTGCGCCCGCCTTGAGGCGGCACGTTGGCAACGGTTCCTTCGATGAGCTTGAGCAGCGCCTGTTGTACCCCTTCACCCGAGACGTCGCGGGTGATGGACGGGCTGTCGCTCTTGCGGCTGATCTTGTCGATTTCATCGATGTAGACGATGCCCCGCTCGGCCCGTTCCACATCGTAGTCCGCTGCTTGCAGGAGTTTGAGAATTATGTTTTCCACATCTTCGCCGACGTACCCTGCTTCTGTGAGCGTGGTCGCATCGGCCAGCGTGAAGGGGACGTCCAAGTACTTCGCGAGGGTCTGGGCCAACAGCGTTTTCCCTGTGCCTGTAGGCCCCAGCATGAGGATGTTGCCCTTCTGGAGTTGCACGTCGTCAACGTCTTTATCCTTGGCCGAGATTCGCTTGTAGTGGTTATGAACGGCCACCGAGAGAATTTTTTTGGCCCGCTCCTGTCCCACGACGTATTGATCCAAGTGGTGTTTGATTTCCACCGGCTTTTTGAGTTTTGACGAAATCTCTTCTTTGGCTTCCTCCCAGTCCTCGGCAATGATGTCGTTACAGAGGTTGACGCATTCGTCGCAGATGTAGACGGTGGGTCCGGCAATCAATTTGCGGACTTCGTCGCGGCTCTTTCCACAGAAGGAACAGCGGAGATGTCGATCCATCTTATCCGGCTTCGCCATGCGCCCTCCCCTGTTACTTGTCCTTGGTCGAGTCTTTTCCTGTGTCGCCACTGACAGCCTTGAGGAGCTTCGGTGGCCGCGTGATGACTTCGTCGATGATACCGTATCGTTTGCCTTCTTCTGCCGACATGAAGTAGTCCCGTTCGGTGTCCAGGGATATCCTCTCCAGCGGCTGGCCCGTATGTTTGGCCATGATCTCGTTGAGTCGTTCGCGAATTTTTAAGATCTCTCTGGCATGAATGTCAATTTCTGTGGCTTGCCCCTGAAACCCGCCCATGGGCTGGTGAATCATGACCCGCGCATTCGGCAGAGCGAATCGCTTGCCTTTAGTTCCAGCGGCAAGCAAAAAAGCCCCCATGCTGGCGGCTTGGCCGAGGCAGATGGTGTTGATCGGGGGTTTCACATATTGCATCGTGTCATAAATGCCTAATCCCGCCGTGACGCTTCCCCCGGGGGAGTTGACGTAGAGATTGATGTCCTTTTCAGGATCCTCTGCTTCAAGGAACAAAAGCTGGGCAATAACCAGGTTGGCAAAGATGTCGTCGATTGGCGCACCGAGGAAAATGATCCGGTCTTTCAGGAGCCGAGAATAAATGTCATAGGCGCGTTCGCCCCGGTTAGTCGTTTCAATTACAATGGGAACTAGCATGCACGTCGTTCCTTTCCGCATACAGCCCGTTGAATCCGAGGCAAGGCCGGCCCTGCGCCTCGACACTATCCCTGAATCACCGCATTGCGGTATACGAAATCCAAGGCTTTATCCGCTAAAATCCTGGTGCGTAACTCATCGATGGACTCTTGTCCACCGGCTTTGATCATCTTGACGAGATCGGCTGCCGGCATTTTGAGTTCCGACGCCAGCCGCATGATTTCGGTGTTGAAATCGTCCTGCGTGACCGTTAGCCCTTCTTTTTCGGCGATCGCTTCTAAAACGAGGCCGAGCTTCACGCGGCGCGCTGCTTCGTTCCGATGCTCCTGGCGAAGGCTTGTGAGATCCTCTGTGCCGGGCGATTCCTGAGCGGGAGCCTTCCGCTGCTGGTGCACGTGCTGGCGGATGATGGCTTCCAGCTCACGCTCTACCAAGGTTTCCGGGAGATCGAAGTGATGGGTTTCTACAATCCGCTTGATGATCGTATCCTTATAGGTGTCTTCGATTTCTCGCTTCAGCGCCAGTTCCATCCCGTCCCGCAGTTTGTCTTTGATTTCCTGGAGCGAGTTGTAGGGGCCACAATCTTTGGCAAATTCATCGTCCAGAGCCGGCAGCTTTTTTTCCTTGACGGATTTAATCGTCAGTGCGAACAGGATCGTCTTGCCGGCAACGCGAGGATCGGGATGGTTGGCTGGGTACGGCTGAGGAATTTCGAGCACGTCGCCCTCTTTCTTCCCCCCGACATGCGAATCAATTTCCAAACCCAATATAGACGCGTGTGATCCGACCTTGTGGAGTTGACCCTCCTTCTTCGTCCCTTCCAGCGGTGCACCATCGAGAGTTCCTTGCATATCCAGCACGATATAGTCTCCGTTCACAACGGTATGGCCTGCCGGTGCGGCTTCCAAACGCGCCTGTTGTTCGCGCAAGACCTCGAGACCTCGGTCGAGCTGTTCGTCGGTGACGGTGCGCTTGTCGGGCTTGAGCGAGATCGGACTTGGCGCTTTATAGTCCCGCAACTCGATTTTCGGCTTGATTTCGACGGTCGCGGTAAATGTAAAGGGTTCGTTCTTCTTAATCTTGACTCGGTCCAGTGGAGGAATCTCGACGAGGACCGGCACAATCCCCGCTTGGCGAATGGCCTTGTCGTAGAAGTCCGGCACGAGGCTTCGGATCACGTCCTCTTCCACGGTTTTGGCATAGCGTTTTTCCAGCAAGGCCAGGGGCACCTTGCCAGGGCGAAATCCTGGGATGTTGACCTGGCGGTTCAGCTCGACGTAGGCGCGGGCAAACCGTTGCGTGACCTCATCAGCCGGCACCTCAATCTTGAGGGCACGTTTCATCGGTCCTAGTTCAGTCACCTCCATTTTCATAGCTGGGGCGTACCTTTTTAAGAGCCTTGCACGGGCTGCCGATCCGTTGCAGGCGGCCCAGTCATGGTTTGGTGCGAGAGGGGGGACTTGAACCCCCACGGTTACCCACGAGATCCTAAGTCTCGCGCGTCTGCCAGTTCCGCCACTCTCGCATGGTGGGGTCTGCAGGAGCCGATTCCAGCAAGATGACAACACAAACGAAAAGACATGTTCCTGTGGGTATTTTGTACCGTTGGAAGTATCCCACTGTCAACCCATACTCCTGCAGGGTGGAACTGTGTTCACTTATGTGCCCATGGGACGGGTAACATCCATTTTCTAATCCGGATTATTCATGAATCGTCCAGGTGAATACCATAGATCAGGCAAGACAGACATACAGCCGGTTGAGACCAGGAGAAACTTGTGATTAAATTAAAAGGTAGGATAACGCCTCGATTTGGCTCATTGTAAGTGTCATCAAAGGCCTCATCATGCATGACCCTCATTATTCACGAGGGTTCTTGACGAAACCGCCGAGACGGCAAGCGAAACGGGTCTGCGGAGCCGTGAGAGGGAGACATACTTGTAACAGTCTGTTGACCGACCGGGCGGCGAGCCCGCAGCCAGGCTTGTCGCAGCGGCGTATCGGCGGTTACAGTAGAAGCCTTCGTGAAGATGTGGGCTGCGGTAGCCTAAGGCTTGAATGACGGATATAATACAGGGTACATACGTAATTTGTCGTCAACATACCGGTTAAGAGGTGCACGGTGCTCGTTGTGCTACTGCTGTCAACCCTGGCTTTCAGTGTTGTGGCACTTTCCTCTCTCCCCTCATGGGCCTACCGCGACTATTTCACGTCGGAGCAGAAAGCGTTGCTGGATAAGATTCAAACCGTGCGCATTGAGGCGATTGCGCTCGCAGACAAGGGAGCCGTTGATGCTGCGCCGATTGCCGAACTTGTAGCCCGCCGGATCGGTGAGTTGGGATACACGGTCGTGCGCGAAGCCGGTAAACCTTATGACGCTGTGCTCAAAGTAAAATGCGAACAGCGAAAAACATGGGAAGGCACAACTGCCGCAGGAGGCGATGCGGATTTGCCCGATGCCCCGTCGCGGCTGTGGAAGGGCCCAGCCTGTCAGATGACCTATCTCCTGGGTGACATGAAGGTTAAATGGCAGAAAGAGGTCCGAACCGAGTTTGAAGATGCAGGACAAGCCGCGCAATCTGCCAGCGCGGGAGACCCGGGAACCTATGCTATGGGTAAATTGAGGGAAGTGCTTGAGACATACGAATTTCCCTTGTTGTTGGCCGCTGAATGGGGTCAGCCTGAGCGCCTCCTGAAGTTGCTCGATCTGTCCAACACACCGCAGGCCAGAAGGCTCAAAATTATTTCCCTCTTAGGCGAGATGCAAGCCGACGAGGCCTTGCCGAAGCTGAGAGAGGTGCTCAAGAATCGTGACCTGGCGAAGCAAGCGATCGGGGCGATGGGCAATCTCGGCAAAGAGGGCATTCCGCTGCTTGTCGACATGATGAACACGTCTCCGCAGTTTGAATTGCAGGCGGCTGCAGCCAAGAGTTTAGGACAATTGGGCGGGACGCACGGCGATGCGTCCGTCGTGCCTCCGTTGCTCGCCAAGCTGGAGGATCCCAAGACAGACTGGTCTGTGCTCACGGAAGTGGCTTGGTCGCTGGGTAAGATTCCGGATAAACGATCGATACAGCCACTCTACAACCTCGACAAGAAACTACAAGCCATGCGCGATCCGGAGAACGTGCCATTGAAGAAACTCAAAGAGGCGGTGTTCTGGTCGATCAAACAGTGCGATACGTGGGATCAGTATAGCTAAATCACAATCCTCTGGGATGATCTCACCCTTCTGAATCGCGCATGTCACCTATAGTCTGAGTCTTCCCGCTCCCGTATCGTGGGAAATCTTGTTGCAACGGTGGCGCGGCGGAGCCTGTCCGACATTGGCCTCTCTACTGCGACGAAGGATCCGCGACCATCTATGTCGTTCTCGGCCTGAAAAATCCTCAACGTATTCCAGTAAATACGCCTCCGGCT
>Ga0137370_10000633_pt1 | contig 13667 bp, 10 predicted proteins | sample SagtaG_11_FD_104920 | JGI IMG/M metagenome (GOLD analysis project Ga0137370, IMG submission 104920) | Vadose zone soil microbial communities from Sagehorn Ranch, Mendocino, California, USA - Sage1_R_20_16 metaG | ecosystem: Environmental > Terrestrial > Soil > Vadose zone | place: USA... | reverse complement strand
CGCGACCGTGCGCTCGTTTGTGACGTTGCCGGTGTTGAGCGTCGACTTGGGCTCCAGGAGCAGGACGTGCGCTTCTTCCTCGGCGACGGGCTGGTGCTCCACCCCGCGTGGAATGATGGCCAGTTCCCCCATATTGAGGTGGAGGTCCTGGTCCCGCAGCCGGATCAGCAGGCGGCCCTTGACGACCAGGAACAATTCGTCCTCCGCCTCGTGGCGGTGCCAGACAAACTCCCCTTTGACTTTGACGAGCTTCACGTAGGCGTCGTTGAGCTCGCCCACGATCTTGGGGCTCCAATAGTCCCGGAAGAGACGAAACTTGCGGGCCAGATTGATCGCTTCCATCGGCAGCCTCCTTGCAGGTGCGGGCGGTGGCGGCGGGCGCGCCCGCCGGGCCCAGCGGTCCGGAGCTACGCGCGGAGCGCGGTCAGGTCCATCCGCCGCTGGATGAAGTTGATGTAGATTTCGCCCCGGCGGAAGAAGGCGTTGTCGAGCGCCTCCTGGTGGAAGGGGATCGTCGTCTGCACTCCCACGATCTCGAACTCCCGCAGGGCGCGCTGCATCCGCGCGACGGCCTCATCCCGGTTCTGCCCCCAGGCGATGACCTTGGCGATCAGGGAGTCGTAGTAGGGAGGCACCGTGTAGCCGGCAAAGGCGTGGGTGTCCACGCGGATCCCCGGCCCCCCGGGAGGCACGAACGCCGTGATCGGACCGGGCGAGGGGAGGAAGTCGCGGGCCGGGTCCTCGGCGTTCACCCGGCACTCGATCGCGTGTCCGCGCGGCTCGATTTCCTTCGGGACGGACATACGCTCCCCGGCCGCGATTCGGATCTGCTCCTTCACCAGGTCGACGCCGGTGACCATCTCGGTCACCCCGTGCTCCACCTGGATGCGGGTGTTCATTTCCACGAAGTAGAACCGCTCGGACTGGTCCACGAGAAACTCCACGGTTCCCGCGTTCGTGTAGCCGACCGTCTCCGCCACCCGCGCCGCCGCACGGCTGAGCGCCCGGCGGAGCCTGGGGGAGACGCCGACGGCGGGCGATTCCTCGATGAGCTTCTGGTGGCGGCGCTGGACGGAGCAGTCGCGCTCGCCGAGCGTGGCGACCGTTCCGCGGCGGTCGGCGAGGATCTGGATCTCGATGTGCCGCGGCTCCTCCAGGTACTTTTCGATGTACACTTCGGCGTTGCCAAAGGCCGATTCCGCTTCGGCCTGGGCCTCGGAGAGCGCCCGGCGCAGATCTTCCCGGTTCTGCACGACGCGCATTCCCCGGCCGCCGCCGCCCCCGGCCGCCTTGATGATCAGCGGATAGCCGATCGTTCGGGCGACCTGAAGGGCCGCGGCTTCGTCGCGGACCGGTCCGTCGCTGCCCGGCACGATGGGCACGCCGGACTTGCGCATCATCGCCCGGGCCTGAGATTTGTTGCCCATCTGCTCGATGGCCTCGGGCGCCGGCCCGATGAACGCGATGCGGCAGTCGCGGCAGATCTCCGCGAAGTGCGGGTTTTCGGAGAGGAAGCCGTATCCGGGATGGATTGCGTCGACGCCGAGCAGCTCCGCGGTGCTGATGATCCCGGGGATGTTGAGATAACTGTCCCGCGCGGCCGCCGGGCCGATGCAGAAGGACTCGTCGGCCAGGCGCACGTGCAGCGATCCCCGGTCGGCCTCGGAGTACACGGCGGCGGTCCTCACCCCCAGCTCGCGGCAGGCCCGGATCACCCGGACCGCGATTTCGCCCCGGTTGGCGATGAGGATCTTGGAAAACATGCGTCTAGGTCGCGGGATCCACGAGGAACAGCGGCTGGCCGTACTCCACCGGGGCGCCGTTTTCGACCAGGATCCGCGCGATGCGCCCGGCGACATCGCTGGGGATCTCGTTGAACATCTTCATCGCTTCGAGGACGCAGACGGTCTGGCCGACGTGGACCTCGTCCCCTTCGTTGACGAACGGCTCGGCGTCGGGTTTCGGCGCCCGGTAGAACGTCCCGACCATCGGCGCGGCGATGGGAGCGAGACGGGCGTCGGCGGGCGCCTCCACCGCCGCGGGCGGCGGCGCCGGAAGGTCGACGGAGATCTTTCCGGCCGAATTGCCGTGAGCCTTCTTGATCCGCACTTTGACGTGGGGCGCGTCGACATCGAGTTCGGTGATGTCGGCTTCCGTCGCCAGCCGGATCAGCGCGCGGATCTCGTCGAGGTCGAGCCGGCTCTCGTGAGCCATGCGCTTCGTCCTCCCTCCCTCTGAGCGACCGCCCTCCACCTGCCTACGCGCCCTCCCCCGCCGTCCCAGAAGCGCCCTGCGCTCCCGCAGGCGCCGCGGTCTGCCCCAGGTCCTTGAGATAGCCAAGGCGGCGGTACTTTTCGTAGCGGGCTTTGAGGAGATCCTCCGCCGGCAGGGCGGTCAGCGCGGCGAGGTGCCGGCGCACCGCCGCGGCCACCGCGGCGACGGCCTGATCCGGGTGGCGGTGCGCCCCCCCGGAGGGCTCCGGGATGACCTCGTCCACGACGCCGAAACCGAGCAGATCGCGGGCTGTCAGGCGGAGGGCGCGGGCCGCCTCGCGCCCCCGCGAGCCATCCCGCCAGAGGATCGCGGCGCACCCCTCAGGGGAGATCACGGAGTAGATCGCCTTGTCCAGCATCAGCACGACGTCGCCCACTCCGATGGCGAGGGCCCCGCCGCTGCCGCCCTCGCCGGTGATCACGGCGACGATCGGGGCGCGGAGCCGGGACATGCCGAGCAGCCCGCCGGCAATCGCCTCGCTCTGCCCCCGCTCCTCGGCCTCTTTCCCGGGGGAGGCGCCCTGGGTGTCGATCAAGGTCACGACCGGGGCCCGCAGTTTCTCGGCGAGCCGCATGATGCGCAGCGCCTTGCGGTATCCTTCCGGGTTCGGGCTCCCGAAGTTCCGGGCGATGTTTTCCCGGGTGTCTCGTCCTTTGGCATGTCCGACCACCGCCGCTGTGTGGCCGTCCACCAGCCCCAGCCCGCCGATGATTGCGGGATCGTCGCGGAAGGCGCGATCGCCGTGCAGTTCGACGAACTCAGTGGTCAGGCCCCCGATGTAGTCGCTGACCTTGGGCCGCCCGGGATGCCGGGCCAGCTGGACGGTCTGCCACGGCGTGGGATCCTGCGCAATCGCCTCGCGCAGCCCCTCCGCCCGCGCCGTGAGCGCCGCGATCTGCTGCGTCAGGTCCACGCTCTTGTCCGCGGCGGTGATTCGCTTGAGTTCGTCGATCTTCCGCTCGATCCTTTCGAGGTCCCGCTCCAGCCGCTCGCCTGCCGCGTCCGAGGGTTCCGAAGCGCCGGACCGGTCTGCCGGGCCGGCGAGGTTAGACGGGATGGCCATCCGCGAGGGTGGGGAGCGGTCCCGTGGCCGCGCCGGCCGTGAGGGGAGCGCCGCACAGCCGCAGGAAACGCCCGAGCGTCGCCCGGAGTTCCCCGCGCGGCACAATCGCGTCGATGAGTCCGTGCTCGAGCACGAACTCGGCGGTCTGGAACCCGTCCGGCAGTTTTTGCCGGATGGTTTGCTCGATGACGCGTCGCCCCGCAAACCCGATCAGCGCCCCGGGCTCGGCCAGGATGACGTCGCCCTGGAAGGCGAAGCTGGCGGCCACCCCACCGGTGGTCGGATCGCAGAGCACGGAGATGAACGGGACGCCAAGCTCGCCGAGGCGTCCCACGGCGACGCTGGTCTTGGCCAGCTGCATCAGCGAGAGGGCGCCTTCCTGCATGCGGGCGCCGCCGGACGCGGAGAAGAGCACGAGCGGCCAGCGCCGCCCGCCGGCACGCTCGGCGCTGCGGGCCACCTTTTCTCCCACGACCGCGCCCATGCTCCCGCCGAGGAAGCCGAACTCCATGGCGCCCACGACCGCGCCCCGCCCCTCGATCGCGCCGGTCCCGGTGATGATCGCTTCCGGAACCCCGGTCCGGCGCTGCGCCTCCTCGATCCGCGCGGGGTACGGCTGCTCGTCCACGAACCCCAGGGGATCGTCGGGCACGAGCCCTTCGTCGTGCTCCTCGAAGGACCCCTCATCGAGCACGAGCGCCAGGCGGTCGGCGGCCGAGAGCCGGTGATGGTAGCTGCATCGGGGGCAGACCCGCAGCTTGCGTTCCAATTCTTTGCGATACACGAGGGTCGCGCAGCGGGGACACTTTGACCAGAGGCCGGCGGGAACGTCCCGGCGCCCGCTGGAGGGGTAGTCCGGACGGCGGATCCAGTTCAGCACCGCGGGGAGCTCCATTCCCGAAGGCAGGGATGGCTCAAATTGCTTCGATTATACCGTAGGAGTCCCGGGCGCGCAAAACAACCCGCCGGGATCGCCGGGAGGCCGGGGAGCGCCGCCCGCGGCCACGGGGGCGGGGGCGGCGGTGGGGCGTGGGGCCTGGCGCGTCCGCGGCACCACATGGCTGCCCACGCGAAAATGAGCCCCCGGGGAGGATGTTATAATGGAGGCGCCAATCAAAGGAGGGATCGTCCATGGCAATGGAACAACCCAGCGCGCCCGCGAGGCGGCGGGGCGCTGGATACCCGGCCGCTGTGCTGGCGGTCATCCTCGTGATCGTCGTTGGGACCCTGCTCGGAGGCATCGTCCTGCCGCAGTACCTGAACATTCATCCTGTCTTCTCGGCGCAGCCGGTCTTGCCAGCCTCTCCCGCCGCCCCGCCGGCGGCGCCCGCCCCGCCGCCGTTCGCTCAGCCATCGCCCGGGGCGCCGGTCCGCGTGGTGCCCGAGGAATCGGTGGTCATCAACGTCGTGAAACAGGTCCGTCCCTCGGTCGTCAACATCGATACGGAGTCGCAGGTGCAGACCGTCTTCGGGGTCTTCCCCCAGCAGGGGGCGGGCTCGGGCGTGATCGTGCGTCCCGACGGCTACATCCTGACGAATAACCATGTGGTTCAGGGCGCGACGACCATCAAGGTGACGCTGACCGGCGGCAAGGTCCTCAGCGGCCGGCTGATCGGCCGCGACCCGCTCGCCGATCTCGCCGTGATCAAGGTGGACAGCAAGGATCCGCTTCCGGCGGCGCGGCTGGGCGACAGCCGCGGCCTCCAGGTCGGCCAGCTGGCGATCGCGATCGGCAACCCGTTTGGGCTTGGCAGTACCGTCACCACCGGCGTGGTCAGCGCGCTCAACCGGAATATCGAGCTGCCGAACCTGATCGTCGAGAACCTCATCCAGACCTCCGCGGCGATCAACCCCGGAAACAGCGGCGGCGCGCTGGTGGACAGCTCCGGGAGCGTGATCGGCATCAACACCGCGATCATCCCGAACGCACAGGGGATCGGGTTTGCGATTCCCAGCGACGTCGCCCGCACGGAAATGGACCAGCTCATCGCGAACGGCCGCGTCATCCGGCCCTGGGTGGGGGTGATCTACGGCGGGGAGGTGGACCCGCAGGCGGCCAAAGCCTATAACCTCGGGACCGACCACGGCGTCGTGGTCCGGCAGGTCGAGCCGAAGGCTCCGGCCGAGCGCGCGGGCGTCAAGGCCGGCGACATCATCACGGCGCTGAACGGGGACCGGATCGACAACTGGAACACGTTCGTCCACGACGTCGTCAGCAAGAAGATTGGGGAGACCATCCGGCTGACCGTCATCCGCGACGGCGCCTCGCACACGCTTTCCGTGACCCTGGCCGATCGGCCGGCGGAGCCCCGCTAGCCGTGGCGGGGGCAATGGAACGAACCCTCGCGCTCGATATCGTCAAGGTGACCGAGGCCGCGGCGATTGCCGCGGCCCGTCATATGGGAGAAGGGAATACCGAGCAGGCGGATGCGGCGGCGGTCCGGGCGATGCAGGCGTCGATGGCCGAACTGGCGATCCACGGCCGCATCGTCATCGGCGCGGGGAAGCGGGATGAGGCCCCCATGCTCTACGTCGGCGAGGAAGTGGGGGGCGGCGACGGATTCGCCGTCGATGTGGCCGTCGACCCGGTGGATGGGCCGAACATCGTCGCCAAAGGCCTGCCCAACGCCATCGCGATCGTGGCGGTGACGGAGAAGGGCGGGATCCTCCATACGCCCGACGTCTACATGGAAAAGCTCGTCGTCCCCCCGCAGGCCGCCGGGAAGGTGGATCTGCGCTGGCCCGCGGAGCGGAACCTGGGGGTGCTGGCTGAGGCGCTCGGCCGGCGGATCAGCGACATCACCGTGGTGATCCTCGACCGGCCGCGCCATGCCGATCTCATCGCGGAGGTCCGCAAGGCGGGGGCGCGGATCAAGCTGATCTCCGACGGCGATGTCGCGCCCGCCATCTCCGCCGCGGTCTCCGGCCCGGGGGTGCAGGCCGTGATGGGCATCGGCGGAGCGCCCGAAGGCGTGCTCACGGCGGCGGCGCTGCGGTGCCTCGGCGGCGAGATCCAGGGGCGGTTCTGGTACCGCAACGACGGCGAGCGCCAGCAGGCGAAAGAGATGGGGATCAGCGATCCGGACCGGATCTACCGGACCGAGGATCTCGTTCGCGGCAAGTCCCTCGTCTTCGCCGCCACCGGCATCACCGACGGAGATCTCTTTCGCGGGGTCCGGCTGTTTGGAGGAGGCGTGCGCACCCACTCCCTGGTGATGACCGCGTCCGGGCGCCAGATCCGGTTCGTGGACGCGATCCACATTCAGGATCCCTCCCGGGTGGGCGTCATCCGGCTCTGAGCGTGCTCACCCACGAGCTGCGGGCGCTCATCGCCCAGGCCGTGGACCGCGCCATCGCGGCCGGCGACCTTCCTCCCACCGCCGCTCCGCCGCCGTCCTTCGAGATCGAGGCCCCCCGGGATCCCCGGCACGGGGACTTCGCGGCCAACCTGGCGCTGGTGCTCGCGCGGACCGTCGGGGGCACGCCGCGAGCCGTGGGCGAGGCGATCCTCCGGCACCTGCCCGTCCCCTCGGCGGCGCTGCGCGGGGCGGACCTGGCGGGTCCGGGATTCCTCAACTTGAAGTTGGCGCCGGAGTTCCTCCACCGGTGGCTGCGCCGTGTTCATGCGGACGACCGCCGCTTCGGCCGCACCGATACCGGCCGGGGCCGGCGGGTCCTGGTGGAGTACGTGAGCGCGAATCCGTCCGGGCCGCTGACCGTGGGGTCGGGACGGAACGGCGCGGTCGGAGAGACGATCGCCAGGCTCTTGGAGGCGCTCGGCTACACGGTCTCACGCGAGTACTACGTGAACGACTACGGGAACCAGATGGATCTCCTCGCCCGCTCGGTCGAGGCCCGGTATCTGGAGGCGCTGGACCGTCCTGCCGCCTTTCCCGAGGACGGGTACCGGGGCGCGTACGTCGCCGAGATCGCGCGGCAGATCGCCGCCTCGCAGGGCGCCGCCCTGGCCGGTCTGGCTCCGGCGGAGCGGCTGGCCCGGATCGGGGAGATCGTCCTCCGAGCCATGCTCGCCGACATCCGGTTGACCCTCGAGACCTTCGGCATCACCTTCGACACGTGGTTCAGCGAGCGCTCGCTCCACGAGAGCGGCGCGGTCCAGCGGGTCCTGGACGAGCTGCGCCGCCGGGATCTGCTCTACGAGCAGGACGGCGCGCTGTGGTTTCGAGCTACGCGGTTCGGGGACGACAAGGACCGCGTGCTCGTCAGGAGCGACGGCCGGCCGACGTACTTCGCCGCGGATATTCCCTACCACCTCGACAAGTACGCCCGCGGCTTTGACCACCTCATCGACGTGTGGGGGATCGACCACATCGGGGACGTCGCCCGCGTGCGCGGGGGCCTCCAGGCGTTCGGCAAAGACCCGGCCTCGTTCGAGGTGCTCATCCACCAGCACGTCCGGCTGCGCAACGAGGGCGAAGCGGTGCGGATGAGCAAACGCAGCGGGGAGTTCGTCACGCTGCGGGATCTCGTGGACGCGGTGGGGCGCGATGCCGCGCGGTTCTTCTATACGATGACGAGCCCGGCGGTCCCGATGGATTTCGACTTCGCGCTCGCGCAGCGCCGGTCCGCCGACAATCCCGTCTACTATGTCCAGTACGCGCACGCCCGGATCTGCAGTATTCTCCGGGAGGCCGAGCGGGCGGGGATCGCCGTGCCGCCGGCCGAGGCGGCCGACCTGACCCCGTTGACCGCTCCGGAGGAATGGCTCCTCGCCAAGCGCGTGGTCACGCTTCCCGAGGTGGTGTACGCCGCCGGAACCAGGCGGGAGCCTCAGCGGCTCTGCGCGTATGCCCGCGAGCTGGCCGAGGCCTTCCACGTCTTCTATACGCAGTGCCGGGTGCTGACGGACGACGCCCGGTTGACCGCGGCGCGCCTGGTCCTGGTCGACGCGGCGCGGCGCGGGCTGCGCAACACCCTCGACCTGATCGGGGTGGCGGCCGTCGAGCACATGTAGGAGGCCCCCCGCCGTGGGGTGCCGGCGGCCGGCGCCCGCGCATGTTGCGGCGCCCGGGCAAACGTGGTATATATAGTACGGTCAGCCCTGCACAGCTCTTGGTGTGTTTCCAGCCCCTCGCATTGACGCGCGACCCAGATGGGGACAGGGAGGAGAAACAGGCCCTGCGGCGAATACGCCGACCAAAGTTCTTGACCGTATGCCCCCGCATGCCCGATGCCGGCTTCATCCCACGCCAGCGCCAACCGGATGGCGAGGCATTTGAGCCAGCGGATCGTCCCCGCGAGCAGCCGGCCTTCATGCACCGCTCCCTCTCGTTGGTGACGTCCTGTCTCTCCCGTTGAGCGGTCGGCACGCGCGGGTCCGGTGGGGAGCCGCCGGGGGGTCTGGCGCGCCCCGGGGGAGTGGGGGGAGACGCCTGAGGAAGCCGGACTTGGGGTATTTGAACATCTGGCGGGAGGGTGTGCGATGATCCGACTGACTCACGCCGCCGCCGCGCTGGCGTTGGCCGCGGCGGTGACCGCCGCGGTCATCCCGGTGTCGGCCGCGATCTTCTCCGATATCCAGGGGGATCCGAACCAGCGGGGGATCGAGAAAGTGGTCGTCGCCGGTGTCCTCGCCGGATTCCCCGACGGGACGTTCAAGCCGGGTCAACCCATCAGCCGGCTGGCGGCGGTGGCCTCCCTGGCGAAAGGATTGGATGTCAAAGGCTCGGGCGCGCTCCCGAACTACAAGGACCTCGCCGACGTCCCCGAGGACGTGCGGCCGGTGATCGCGGCCCTGCTGAACACCGGGGCCGTCTCGCAGCAGAAGGCGGAGATCAAGAAAGGCGACCTCCTCTACCAGCTGGCGACCGACAAGGCGGTGTACGGCACCGAGGACCCGGTCGACCTCACCATGACGATCACGAACACCGGGAAGGATGACGTGAAGTTCACGTATCCCACAACGCAGCAGTACGATTTCATCGTGAAGTCCGCGGCCACGGAGATCGCCCGGTGGTCGTTGGGGACGACGTTCGTGCAGGGGAACCTCGACCTGATCCTCGCCCCGGGGAAGTCGTTCGTCTTCAACACCCGGTGGCTGCAGAAGGATCAGGACAACCACCTCGTGCCGGCGGGATCCTACGAGATCATCGGCCTCTCCCCGGCGAAGGACAACATGGTCACGGTCGCCCTGCAGTTCCAGAAGGGGCTGCTCTCAACGTTTCCGGACAACACCTTCCGCCCCAACGCGCAGGTGAGCCGCGCGGAATTCGCGGCCCTCGTGGTCCGGGCCCTGGGCCGGCAGGGGTAGGCGACGCAGAAGACCTCCGCGACACTCTCGGTCAAAGACGCGGAGGACGTTCCGGCGACCCTGCATGGGTACGTGGCGGTCGCCATCGATCAGAAGATCCTCCCACCCTCGGCGGACGGGACGTTCCGGCCCAACGCGCCGACCACCCGGGGCGAGGCCGCCGGCGCGCTGGCGACGGTGATGAGCGCGCTCAACAAGTTCAATTACGTGAAGGGGAAGCTCGTGAGCGTCGGATCCGAGGGCATCACGGTGAGCATCGAGACCTCGGCGGTGCAGTCCTATGCGCTCACTCCCCAGGTCGCCGTGTACCGGAACGACAAGGCGGTGGCCCCGAGCGATCTCAAGCCCAATGATCAGGTCCTGATGCTGCTCACGGGTCCTCGAGGACGGGCCGGCTATATCGAGGCCACGGGACAGTGAGCGCGGCCGTGACCTGCGGGGAATCCCCGGCCCTTCGGTGACGGCACAGAACCGCGTGGAGGTGGCACGGCGTGGCAATCGCGGAACTTGAGACCAAGAGTTTTGACGAGCTCCAGGGGCTCGCCAAAGACCTCAGCATCCCCAACTTTCGCCGCTACCGGAAGCAGGAACTGATCATGAAGATCCTGCAGGTGCAGACGGAGCAGAGCGGGCTGATGTTCCGCTCGGGCATTCTGGAGATCATGCAGGAAGGGTACGGATTTCTCCGCACGAGCGGCTATCTCCCGGGCCCCGAGGACATCTACGTCTCGCCTTCGCAGATCAAGCGGTTCGGCCTCCGGGTGGGGGACGAGGTCCTGGGGCAGGTCCGCGCCCCCAAAGACAACGAGAAGTACTACGCTCTGCTCCGCGTCGAAGCGGTCAACGGGCTCGACCCGGAGCAGGCCCGGTCCCGGCCCGACTTCGAGAAGCTGACCCCGGTCTTCCCGCACGAGCGCTTCAAATTGGAGCTCCCCCAGAGCGATCTCACCGTCCGCATCGTCGACCTGTTTGCCCCGATCGGCAAAGGCCAGCGGGCCATGATCGTGTCGCCGCCCAAAGCCGGCAAGACGACGCTGCTGAAGAAGATCGGGCAAAGCATCGTGCAGAACGACCAGGAGGCCTACCTGATGGTCCTCCTGCTCGACGAGCGCCCCGAGGAAGTCACGGACATGCGCCGTTCGGTCGAAGCCGAGGTCGTGGCCTCCACCTTCGATCGCCCGCCGGAAGAGCACGTGCAGGTCGCCGACCTCGTGCTCGAGCGGGCGAAGCGCCTCGTCGAAGGGGCCCGCGACGTCGTCGTCCTTCTCGACAGCCTCACCCGGTTTTCCCGCGCAAACAACCTGGTGATTCCTCCCAGCGGCCGAACCCTGTCGGGAGGACTGGATCCGGCCGCCCTCCACCGGCCCAAACGGTTCTTCGGCGCCGCCCGGAAGATCGAGGAAGGCGGGAGCATCACGATCGTCGCCACCGCGCTGATCGATACCGGGAGCCGCATGGACGATGTGATCTACGAAGAGTTCAAGGGCACCGGCAACATGGAACTGCACCTCAACCGGAAGCTGCAGGAGCGCCGGACCTTCCCCGCCATCGATATCAAGCTGTCCGGAACCCGGCGGGAGGAGCTGCTCCTCAACGAGGAGGAGCTGCGCAAGGTGTGGGTGCTCCGGAAGAGCCTGGAGACGCTCGACACGGTGGCCATGACCGAACTGATCCTGGACCGGCTGCGCAAGACTCCCAACAACCAGGCGTTCCTCCGGTCGATTATCAAGAACAGCGAGAACGACGCCTAAGGGCCAATCGTCCCGGGCCTGCCGCCGCGCCCTGGCGGCCGGCTTCCCCCAGGCCCTCCCGGACCGGCCAGATCGCGGCTACATTCCTGCCGGTTTTCCTCAAAGTTTGGTTAGGAATGGTGAAATCTGGGTAAAAGAAGGCAATAGGCCCAGAGGCACTCCATCGCAGCTTCGACTATACACTCGAATAGCAGGAAGTTTTCCCCTCCAGGCGAACAATCTGGGCTAATCCGCACACACATTTGGCATACATCCCAGTTGACATACTTTACTGAACTCACCAGACTTCGCGAAGGAGGCCAAGTTGGCGGATCGCGCGCGGCTTGCAGCTGCAGGCATACTGCTCGCCCTGACCCTCGCGGGCGTTCCGCTGGTGCTTCCCCTTGACCTGGCTAAAGCGGATCCTGTCCCTGCTTTAGGCGAAGTCCCCAAGGCGAACGTCTCAGCCGGTCCCGCTGTGGACACGGCGTCCGCGTCCGCGGCGCCGGCGGCCGCCTCGCCCGCACGGCTCTCGGGGAAACCCGAGCCGCAATCCGCGGGGGTCCAGGCTGCCCCTGGCGCCCAGCCGATACCGCACGTCGTCGCTTCGGGGGAATCGCTCTGGACGATTGCGCAAGATGCGGGCACCAACATCTGGGTCCTGGCGGATCTGAACCACGTCTCGCTCGACGATGTGCTGCACCCCGGGCAGGTGGTCATGGTTCCTCCGCGGACCGCCGCCGCTCCGGCTGCGGCGGCGCCCGCCGCGCCCGCCCAAAATACGACCGCGGTGGGCAGCCACTTCGTGGCGGCGGGGGAATCGCTGTGGTCGATTGCCCAGGACGCCGGCGTGCGCGTGGAAACCCTGGCCGACGCCAACAACCTCTCGTTGGATGAGTACCTGCATCCGGGGCAGATCCTGGCCGTGCCCTCGCACGACCCCACATTCACGGCCGCCAGGCCTACGCAGGGATCGGCATCCGGGAGCGCCGCCACGGTCCGTCTGGCCGTGGCCGAAGCCGGCGCGACGCCGATGCTCAAACCCTCGGATGGCCGGATCTCATCGCGCTTCGGGTGGCGGATTCATCCGATCTTCGGCACTCGCGAGTTCCACACCGGCATCGACATCGCCAGCCAGTACGGCACGCCGGTCCGCTCAGCGCGAGGGGGGATCGTGCGGTTCGTCGGCTGGCTGCGGGGGTACGGGCGGATCATCATCGTCGATCACGGGCAGGGACTCGAAACGTCCTACTCCCACCTCTCCCAGATCCTGGTGTGGCGGGGCGAGGGCGTCGATATGGGCCAGATCCTCGGGCGGATCGGCAGCACGGGATGGAGCACGGGGCCCCACCTCCTCTTCGAGGTCAGGCGGAAGGGTGTTCCCGTGGACCCGTTCGTGTTCTTGCATGAGTCCAGAGGATCGTCTCCGGCCGCGGCTCCTGCTTCTTCCCCCGCTTCCGCCCCAGCGCCCGCGTCCGAGCACCGCAGCCCGTCTCCCACCGCGACCCCGTAACCCGCGCCTCCGGCGCCCCAACCTCCAACCTTAGGCAACCAACCGACCGTTCTCGCGGCGGAAGACTGCTTACGCCTGCTCCATCGAGGCGACCAGGCTCGAGGTAATGAAGCGCCGGAAGAGGAGGGCCAGGAGCATCGGAGGGATGATCGACAAGACGATCCCGACGGCGATCAGCGTATAGCTGGAATCGGGGTTGACGGAGATGCTCGCGATGACGACCGGCGTCGTTTTCGCATTGATGCTCGAGGTGATGAGCAGGGCGAAAAAGAACTCGCTGTAGCTGAACAGGAAGCTGAAGGCCGCGATGGCCGCCAGCCCGGGACGGGCCAGCGGGATGACGACCCGGCGGAGCACCGCGAAGCGTGTACAGCCATCGACCAGCGCCGCTTCCTCCACCTCGATCGGCAACGAGCGAATGTACAGGGTGAGCACCCAGATCGTAAACGGCAGCGTGAACGCGCTGTAGATCAGGGTCAGCGCCAGCTTCGTGTCCAGGAGTCCGACCCGTTTCACGATCAGATAGATGGGGATGGCCACCGCGACGGCGGGCAGCAGGCGGGTGCCCAGGATCAAGAAGTACGCGACCTCCTTCCCCGGAAAGCGCTCGCGCGCAAACGTGTAGGCGGACAGAGGACCGAGCGTGAGGTTGACGGCAATGACGCCCAGAGCCACCTCGAGCGAGTTCCAGAGTCCCGGCGGCAGCAGCCGCGCTTCCTGCGTGATCGCGCTGCGGAGCAGGCCTCGGACGGCGTACCCTTCGGGAATTCGTCCCGTGAAGACGTAGAGGTAGTTCGCCACGGTGGCCGGGGCCGG
>Ga0137370_10000618_pt1 | contig 13753 bp, 19 predicted proteins | sample SagtaG_11_FD_104920 | JGI IMG/M metagenome (GOLD analysis project Ga0137370, IMG submission 104920) | Vadose zone soil microbial communities from Sagehorn Ranch, Mendocino, California, USA - Sage1_R_20_16 metaG | ecosystem: Environmental > Terrestrial > Soil > Vadose zone | place: USA... | reverse complement strand
TCAATACATCTGGAGAAATCGACGGCGCATGCGGTATCCCCAGTTCGAAAAACAAGGCTTCTGTACTTCGACCGGCGTCGTGGAGTCTGGTTGCAAAATCGTAGTTGGGACGCGGCTCAAGCGAGCAGGCATGCACTGGACCGTCAAGGGCGCCAACGCCATCATCGCCCTGCGCTGTAGCAAGCTCAGCGGACGCTTCCAGGATTTCTGGGAACGCCGCTCCGAGCGAAAGCAGGTGGCTGCATGACTTCCCTAAATCTGATGTGCGCCCTTCTGACCTCACGCAGTTCAGCCATGAGGAAAGGAATGTCATGGTCAGCGTCTTTCCAGAGCGTGAGGAAATCTTTATATGCCTGTGCTTCGCCAGAATCAAGAGCACCTTTGAAATGAACAACATACAGCGAAGGGATGTAACATTGTGACGTGCCCTGTGCCTGGCGAAATTACAATTCGCCAGGCACAAGTTGACCGCTGCTTTCCACTCTGGGGTCTCGGGTGGGTGGACGGAAGGATATATACCCGCACGCCGTCGCTAGACGCAATTCCCAGCAACAGACCATCGGGAGAAACGGCGACGTTGCTCCAGCGAAGTGCGAAAACCACGGAGAGGAACCGATCACCTTTACCCTAAAAATCGCACTCCGCTCCCGTGGTTTCGAGCAGATCCCGGCGTCCTGAGTTACGGACAGCTGCCTCCCCGAAAATCGAAAATTGGAGAGCCGATATTGCCGGGCAAGACGGCTGAAATGGGATTCGCGGGCAGCCCCAGAAGATGGACGGCATTCTTGACGGCGGCATTCGCCGGAAAGGCCTGCGCTGTGGTGAGGTAAACATCGGTTATTTTCCAGGTGCCCCGCTTATAGGTTAGCGCCGTCTTAAATCCTGATACCGAACCCGAAACTCCTCCGGGTGCGAACTGCAAGGGGAGATTGTCTTCGACCATGGGTCCGGCGCTTCCCTGCGCGCCACTATTCGGAGTCGCGAGTGTAGCGCGAATATGAAGATATTCGTCCGCCGCCGTATTGCCTGGATTGCAAAGGAACACTTGTCCTTCCCAGCCGCTAGCCTGATTAGTGACGGGACCAATAACTACAGGAACCGGACTGTAGCGATCCGGCACGTAGGGTGCCTGCAGGCCGGGATCGTATGTCGGCTCGCCCAATTGCGTTCCTTTGGGCATCGAGATCACAAAGCTTATTGAGTACCAGAGATTCTTGCCGCCAAATCCACCGGCACACGTGTTGTTCCACTTAACGTAGGGGTGGCCGGGATCGTCCCCGTTGAGATGCGCGTAGTACGTTCCTGAAGAATCAAACCAGGTCCATGCTCCGCTGCCGCTGCTGCTGTCGATGCCCAAAGGCCAATACTGATCAAAGTTGGGTTTTATCAGTGTGGCGCCGGCGGGGAGGGCTTTCTGATCAAAGAACATATCTTTGCCGTCGTTACCCCACCAGCCGCAGCCCGGGTCGTGCATCACGTAGAGGTAGCCGTTATTGTCGGTGGTCTGGTCACGACTGTCGGGGCGGCTGATGTGAGCATAAGTGGCGCCGGAGATGCGGACTTGGACGATCGGTTCGGCAATATTCAAATTTGCAGTGGCACTAGCGATGGCCGAGGCACTGCAATGACTTACGTTTGCAAACTTGCCTTTGCAACCAGCAGGAACTGGCCCCCGATAGAAACCAAGTGAGAGAACACCCGGTCCTGCGGCCGGGGCAGGGATAACTAGCGAGCCGGTGACAGGTTGGCTGGGCTGGAGACTGACGGTGGGCACGCTCGCGGCATTCGGCTGCTGCAAGGCAATACCCTGGAAGTCGCCGGTCACATAGCCTTCGACTGGAGTCCCTAAAATGCTATACAGCTGGATAGTGTAGTTGACGGTAACGGCTTGTCCCGCGACCGGATTCGCGGGACTTGTAGAGGTTATGTCGAGCGTAACAGCGACAGCTTGTTTCGCAGCTTGTGTCGCGCTAGGGGGGGGCTGCGCAGCGGCACTTTTCCCCAAGAACCCGAGGACGAGACAGGTTATGGGCAGTAGAAACAGTGGTCTATGCATCTGGAATGCTCCTGCGTCTTCCATATGCCAATGGATGCGGAGTGCTTGACGACGAGGGGCCCACAACTGAGCCGGTACTTTAGTTAAACAGATACTAAATAGCAACAGGATTCAGCCGGCACTTGCTCGCGACAGTTATTCTGGGAGGAGCCCCTTGGTAGAGGCATTGCGACATCACGTGATGAGCGCCGAGAAGTTGCACGCCGACGATCCTCCGGTGCCGGTGCTGGCACCGGGCAATGGCAAAACAAAAACGGGGCGGCTGTGGACCTACGTGCGGGATGACCGGCCCTGGGGAGATCAGCGCCCGCCAGCGGTGTGGTTCGCCTACACGCCGGATCGCAAGGGCGAACATCCGATAGCACATTTGAAGGAGTTCACGGGCACGCTGCAGGCGGATGGATACGCCGGGTACGAAGCGGTTTATAAAGGTGGACGGGTGAAAGAAGCCGCGTGCATGGCGCATGTTCGCAGGCCGTTCTACGAACTGTACGAGGCTCACAAGTCTGCCATAGCGAAAGAAACGCTTGAGCGGATCGCGGCCTTGTATGCCATCGAGGAAGAGATCCGGGGCCGTTCCGCCGAGGAACGGCGCGAGGTCCGGAATGCCCGCAGCCGGCCGTTGCTGGAATCGCTGAAGCAGTGGTTCGAAGAGACCTTGGGCAAGTTATCGAGGAAATCTGATACCACCAAAGCGATTCGCTATGCGCAGGGGTGCTGGGACGCGTTAATGCGCTTCTGCGACGATGGCCATCTGGAGATCGACAATTCTGCAGCGGAACGTTCGTTGCGCACTGTCGTTTTAGGTCGGAAAAATTATTTATTCTGTGGATCGGATACTGGCGGCGAACGGGCAGCAGCGATCTACGGCCTGATCGGGACAGCAAAACTCAACGGCCTCAACCCAGAAGCGTACGTGCGCGAGGTGCTCTCGCGCATCGCCGATCATCCCATTAACCGCATCGAGGAACTGCTGCCATGGAACCTCGCAGCGGAACTCGCCGGAAACTCACGCCGCGCTGCTTGATCAATCCTTTCCATCGTAACAACGGCGGGCCACTTTCTTTTGTCCTTTACAGTCAGAGATTTACGGCAGTAGCCTTGCCGGTGTATAGAGCTCCGCAAACTTGGTTGGTAAACTGGAACGTAGGCCATGACTGACATCGCGCCAAATGACACCGTAACTCTGACGATTGGGAAAGCGGAAGCGCTGATCCTCTTTGAGCTTCTGTTCGATTTTTATAGGCAGCCCACACTGGAAATCAAAGATGACGCGGAGCGATTGGCGTTGGTGCGCATGCATGGCGCTCTGGAAAGCACACTCGTTGAACCATTCTCGAAAGACTACGAGGAGATCATTAGTGCCGCTCGAAGAGACCTCCTCCAACAATGGGGCGATCCATTGTCGCCGCACTCTTAGAGAAATCTTCACGTACAGTTTAGCTGTGAGGAAAGGTAAAAAAACAGATCGAAGAGCTGCTGCACTGGAACGCCGGGATCGAATCTGCCGAGGACTTCGCCGCGCCGAGTAGCAACCAACCGTCCTCTACATGTCAACACGGTACGAAGCTGACGCTTACCTATCTGGTGACCGACCACCGAATGGAACTACGGATCAAGCGGCGCGGCCTGGACGTGAGGTGCGGTACGGAAGTTTTTTCCATGTCCACGTTGGACGGGCTTTTCGCTCAGTTAGAAAGACTCTGAATCGCGCTTGCAACTAATGAAGACCGAAATTGCATGTCCAAAAAAAGTCCCGAGTTGTTAAAGGCGTAGCACCACTGCCCCCGCTGCCAATTGGTGTCAAGTGGCTCCAAGGCTAAGTGTCTAGACGGTCCGGCGAAGTCACTTCAAACGACATGCGCATCTGCAGACTCACTGGCCAAAACGCATAAGTCTCGGAATGCTCGGGCTTCATAAGGCGATTCAGAACCAGAGGTCTCCAAAATACTTGTTAGGTTCTTCCTCAGATCTCGATAGATCTGTCCCATCTGCTGGACAGTTGGTCGCCGGTGTTGTCTGACGAAGGCATTGGAGAGACACCTGAAAACGCCAATAATCTTCCCGCCGTGAACGTGAACGTCGGTGCCGTTCAGATCGCTCAAGGACTTGGCCAACCGATAGGTCTGGGACTCCAAAACGAACCAAGAGTGTCGGTTGGAACCTTTGTGCGCCCAGGCGACTGAAAGCCCGAGTTCGAATGGCATATTGAAACGCGGAGTGCAAGGAGGTGTCCTATCAATTTCTATGCGCGACAAGTCGTGGAGCGCAAACTGGCACTTATGAAGCAATCCTAGAATGCGATCCAATCTTCTCGTACTTGTCGGAATTTCCAGGGTTGCCCTTGGAACAAGTCCAAATGCGCTTATGCCGGCGATGTACGCGAGATAAAGTCTCTCAAATTTCTTGTCATATGGAATGTTGAGGAATACGTCAGCGGGACGAGTTCCGACTACTCTACGAGCGTGTTTGCTTCGAGGCATGCCCTTTGCTTGAGAGCCTCCGCTTCATTTTCACCTTCCTAGACTTCCCTCCACGCTTCGATGCCACTTGCCATCTGGTACCATCACTGGCCTTGTCCTTCTTGGTTAAAACACGAAACCTGCCTTTGGAGTCCAACATCTCCGCTAGCTGTTTCTTGCGAGACTTGGATACACCAAGAATCTTAGCCGTCTGAGTCGCGGACGCAAAAGGAGTCTCGATCAAAATTGCACGGGCCATATCAATTGAAATCTTACAGCTTATGGCATCCGAGTAGCAAACAAAAGGAATCCTAGGTTTCGTCGAAGCCTAGTCATGTTCCGGAAAATGCCTCATTTTACACAATCCATAACGCGTTCATTGTCCTGTCTTCCGACTCGTATCCCTGTATTGACACCTGTCCCTACGAAAAAGTCCGGTCTTATTGAAGCACCTTTCTGAAGAACCCCATGCAGACCTTGGTCTCTGCCGATTTCTTCGTGGTTCCAACGATCACGTTCCGAGTTCTGTTCGTCTTGGTGATTCTCTCGCACGACCGTCGGCGTCCTATTCATTTTGCTGTGACTGCGCATCGCGCGTCGGAATGGACTCCCCGACAACTGCTGGAAGCCTTCCGGAAGTTGGCGGACTCCACGACCGCTACGAGCGGCGCGCGGCCTAGCTTGCTCGGATCGGTGCTCTGCTAACCCTGAACTTGACGGAGAACTGCGCTTTATAGTGTTGCGACCAACCTCCTGCGCGTCTGTGTCAGGGAATATCGCACGCATAAGCGCCACGCTAGCGAACTATAGGCCTTCGGCGGCCAATACTTAGATCGACCCTAAGTTCGTTCAGCATCTCCTGCGGTAGCGGAACAAAGGACACGTCAGATGCCGTGCCCTCGTCGTCGGACATTGTCCATGGCGAATCACTGTCGGGTACGGTGGTTCCCTTTGGGACGCTGCAGTTGCGGCAGGTGTTGGTGTGCCCATTGGTGGCAGCATCACTACAATCTACAGCGACAGAGACCTTCCTACGGAGGCACAACTCCGCGACGGCCAAGGCCGCATCGTGACCAGGATCGTTCGCAGCTACGACGCGAATGGCCGAATCATCGAAGAAAAGCAAATCCAAGACAATCCGATGTCGCTTTTTGCCGATAAGTTCGCCGAGGAAGGGCAACCACAACCCACAGCCGCACAGCTAGAAGCGATGTACAGGGCAATAAAGACTATGCTCAGCGGTCGGAATGACGCGGGAACATCGTATGTCTACGATGCCCAAGGCCGGGAAACCGAAAGGCGCGAGCTTAACTCCTGGTTTGCTAAAGTTACGACAACCAGCTACAACGAACGCGGCGACAAGATTGCGGAAGTTGAGAGCATGACGCAAAACGCTTTAGGTCCGACCAGCGGAGGATTCTCGATGGACGAAAATGGCACAATTGTTTGGGACAACCCCGACGCTAAACCACAGAATTTCCAGATGAGTTCTTGGGCGAGACGAAAGTTAGCGATGCCTATCAATACGACGGCTACGGCAACTGGACGCAACAAACCCAAATCGTAAATCATAAATCCAGCTTTGGCGAAGCATCCTCTATCTTCCGTCGCATGCTTATGTACTACTGACTATGCGGGGCGTGCAACCAACACGGCTTAACATGATGCGCTGGACGTGAGAGGATGCCGGGCTGGGAGGATTCATGGACATTCTGGCGGCGGTCAAGCGTGAAGAGAAAAAACTAGAAAAGCAGTTGAGCAAGGTACAGCATCGATTGAGTGGCGTTCGAGCGGCTGCTGAAGCGCTCGGTCATTCCGCGAGCAAAGACGTGAAAGTCGTTAAGAAGCGCGTCCTGTCCGCTGCGGCACGGGCCAGGATTGGCAGAGCTACGAAGAAGCGGTGGGCGAAGTTTCGGGCGATGAAAAAGAAACCGGCGGGATGAGACTTCACCGATCAGGAACGATGTTGTCCGCTAGCTACGCCGCCGCGCCTCTGGCCGTTCTACGCTTTGCCCTTAGTCGAGTCGAATCGTTGGTATTGAGTGCCTCGATAAGACGGCAGAGCGCGTGTCAATACCAACTAGAAGGCGGAGCTGCGGGAAGGCTTTCAGGAGTCGCGGCCTGACATTTACACGCCAGTTCTTCAGACTCCGCTTCTCCCAGGTTGCCGACGCACGCTCGAACATTCGAGTAGCTTCCGCTTCTGTAATAGCGTTCACCCGTCCAAGCTGCGCCAGGGCTTCAGGCAGTTCCCCACGACTATGCGCCAACCCCATGTGCACAGCACGGTTGCACTTCTGACATACGATCCGAAAGCCCGTCAGTATGGCTTTGCATTTTGCATCCTCGTATCGCCACTGCTCATGACAATAGAGCGGCGGTGTTGTCTCCGTGCAAGTCTGGCAGCGATGGCCAGCGCGTTCAAGCACATCACTCCGAATGGCTCTCCAGAGTGATGGCGGACGGAGTAGCCTACAGGCAGAGATTTCCCACAAAGGTTCAGGAACAAGTTCCGGCTTTAACTTTGTCATTGCCATCGCCAGTATTGCGGTTGGCACGCGCCAGTTCAACCTAATACGACAAAGACCCCTCGAAGAGTGGTCAGGGTGCGCTCGGGCAGGGTGCAGCACGGCTCAAAGGCCAAGTTGTTGTCATCGTGGCATACCCTGAATCGGCTCGACACTTTGTTCAACCAGTGTGCAGCGGGTGCGACTGCCAGGCCCAACTAAGTCCTTAAAAAGAATAGCGGGGACGACGAGACTACGAGACTCGAACTCGCGACCTCTGCCGTGACAGTTGGCCTTTCAACCGCTGGCACACGCAGAATCAGTAGGTTAGACGTGCGGTAGTCGGCAACCGTTGGGTTCGTTGGGCATGGTCGGGCGGTTTTTGTGCAACGTTTTGTGCAACGAAAGGAAGTTTTGAAAGGGAACTAAAGAAAAGAGCAGTAAGCGGGACGCGCCGCTGCTGAAACAGCGACACGCCCCTAACTCAAAACACAGGAGGGTCTATCTCCCATGCCTCAAGCTCCAGGCAGTGTAATTTATTTCCCCAAGCAATCGAAACCCACGCCCACACCGAAAGTCAAAGCTCCATTTCTGATCGAAACAAAAGAATGGGATTCGCCCACTTTTTGCCGGCTGGTTGATGCAGGGTATATCGTTTCCGGCTTGGTGCTGCTGCGCTTCGACGGCAAGTTCAAGACGTGCTGGGTTTGGGCGCTGAAGGGAAGGGGCCGAGCATCATGGGAAGCGGCTAAGCGCGCCGCTGGGATTGGGGTATGAGCCATGCAAATCACACGCTACCGCAACCGCTCACGACATCCGCCCCTGTCCCTGCCGAAAATGCTATCCGTCGCGAATACCTTTAAAATCAGCGACCAACCCCCGCGCTAACTCGGCGACAGAATGTAACGCATGTTACATGCCCTGTGGCTGGAGACATAGCAATTCGCCAGCCACAGCTGGTGTCACTACGGAAGTTTCTGCTCGACACCTTCCAGCCGCTTCACCGGAGTGGACTCCGCGATGGACGAGCCCGACAGATGGCGCTGTTTTGACTAGGCGTCTGTAACGGGCAGTTTGCCCGCCAAATAGGCAGACGATGCATCACACTCATCGTGTGTCGACTCATCGTGGTCATCAATCAAATGATGACTGCGTGCCCGCCGATCCCAGAGCTACGTTTGGAAAGCATGTGCGCAAGCTGCGTCTCGACCGTGGCCTGTCGCAAGAAAATCTGGCTGAATTAGCGGATCTGCACCGCAACTACGTTGGTGGTGTCGAGCGCGGAGAGCGGAATATCGCGATTATTAGCATCGTGCGGCTGGCGCACGCGCTTAAGGTAAAACCGGCGAAATTGCTGGAGAGGATTCCTTGAGAGAAACGAACTGATTCTCGAAAAGGGCCTAAATGTAAAACTTAAAGGGAAGGCGCGGCTCACTGCTGATCGGGGCAGATACGAGCACATCGCCTACGGCATTCGCGAATCGGATTGTTACCGGAAGACCATCATTGTGCAGACATGAATTGAAGTTGATTTTGGTCAGGCCAAGGATGTCCTCAAGAACGGTTCTCAAGGGACATTCACCACGGACAATGCGGATCAGAAGTGGATTGGGTGTTTCCGGCCCCATGAAGGTATCAAGTCGGGCGGCGTATCCGGATGTCCAAAGATAAGCCGAACGCTCGCCGGTCACCAAAGCAGAGCCGCGGATCACAGGATACGCGCCCGGCCGAAAGAGCTTTAACTCTTCGTTGGCCTTCTTGATTTGGACGCCGACCAAATTTGTGCTCGCGTCTGCTCCCTCAGAGAACCCAAGCCACTCCTCATCAGTAAAGGTAGATGTGGCGTGTATAAACAATTCCGAAGGCGCCTTTTGGTCGTGCTGGCTCCTGTATTCGGCGGTGACCATTTCAGCAAGACTTTTGGCTGCGTTTTTGTCCAGGTGAAACTGCCTGCTGTCCTCATGGAACCACGGACCCAGGGCACCGCGAAATACCACACCGTCCCCGTCAGTTAAGAACATCTGCGCCGCGCAACACGCATGCCGTGGGTCAGCCGACAGATCGTTCCGTTTGTACACCAGCCCGACATAGCACACACCGCTGCGTACATTGGCCAGTTGCCAAGGCTTTCCGCCCGCCTTGTAGAAGGACCCAGTACCGAGCTTCCATGCTATTGTGGCGGGGTCTTCAACCTTGCGCTGCGGCCTGCCATCGGGACGCAGGAACTCTTCTGGCACCAATGTCGTTTCTCGAACGATCTGAGTAACTATTCGATCTTTAAGCAGGCGAGCTTTGAGCTGGCGTCGAAAATGTTTTGAGTATTCGTATACTTTCGCGTCCTCATCTTCGACTCCGTACAAGGTTGGCTGCGTTTTGAGTTGCCTTGCTCGTCTTGCAGACAACTCGACCTGTCCTTGAATCTGCTCGTCTTTTGGCACAGTTGAGTTTGGGCGTCCCAGCTCATAGACAATTTCCGGGATTACGACGAACCAGAACGCGGGCGGATTCTCTAGTCGATTGTGCTCTTTGGTCAAACGCGACACATAGAGATCAACGGCCTCATGAATTGCTTCGTATCTGTTCGCAAGCCGTAGGACCTTATCGATCTCAGCCGAGTCGATGTCGTCTATAGCGCATACAGCTTCCGTGGGCCACTGGCAGTGGAACGCTTCGCTGAAACCTGGGAATGGTACATGTTGGGGCTCGACTTGCCGACTTCGTGGGCCGGGGGTCGGAATGGGGATAAATCGGCTGACCTTAGAAGCCCAGGATGCCAGGCGGCGAACGCCGTCCGGTGTGCCGATTACGCCGTACCGAACGGCCGGAACATCGCTTGGATCGCCTGATGGTCCGAACAAGAATAATCCGTCACGGGGATAGACCACTTTCTGTCCATAACCAAACTCCAGCAGGGGCTCTGGCAGGAAGATCATCTGGAGAGATTTCAGCTTAGGCTTTGCGCGGAGCTTCCTGGCACTTGCACGCGGCGTTGACCTGCTACGGTTACTCCGGGTCCTCATCTTTTGGCTCCTCGTCTTCCAATTCGTCATCCGCCGCAGGGTCAAGTTCCACGTCGGGATCATCTTCGTCTTGGGAAATGTCAGCGGCATCCTCAACGCCTACTGGACAATCAAAAGCAAGTGGCGGCAGTGACAGGACAAGTGCTTGATCTGAAGCAACGGGCACATCGATGACGGTCGTCCCGTCTGCAAACCAATAAAGAAAGCTCAAGAGCATGTCCCGCCATCTCGCATTTCGCCAACCTTTAGCAAAAGACCGACGCAAAGTATGCGCGCGGGCAGCGCTTTCAATGGGATTGTTGCCGTCTTGAGTGAATATCAGTCTGCTCTTCAACCTAATGTGATGGAACGGAACTCCATTGAAGGAGGCCGAAATTCCGAAATGCCATCGAACCTTGCGCTTCGTTGAGGTGCCCTGTATCTGCCTGCTCCCGGAGATTCCGGGCCACTTGAATGAAAGCCGGCCTTGAGGGCCTGTCGCTGGAACCCACCATGCGGGCTGGGGCGACGCCATTTCATGGCTCTTAAGCCCTTTGTCCCGAAGAACATTCCCAAAAGCTTGGTTTGCGATGTCGGCGAACTTCTTCCATCCATCGTTGGCCGCGAGTTCAAGAGCGGGCCAGCCCGACGCTAGGAGATGTGAGATGCGACGAGATACACAATCTTGACCCTTTTGTTTGACGCACGTAATCGCACCATCTTTGAACGGAACTTTCGGATGGTCTTTGGCTACAGCCTTAAAATCAGGGTTGTAGTAAATCCATTGTGGGAGCCGGCGAACCTCCAGCCACGTTGAGATGAGTCGCTCGGTTGTGTCCGTTAGCTTCCTGCCGTTTATCAGTTGCAAATCCAACCACGTGCCGATATTTCCCGTGGCCCTAGGGACTTTGTATGTGTCTTGGAGAGTTTCCAAAAGCTCTTTGAGTCCCGAAGCCCAGCTTCGCTCGAAGTTAATGTATTGAGCATGGGCGACCAAGAAGGGTTTTTCAAAATCACCGAGCCTAAGCGGGATGATGAAATCTGAGTCATGGATCTTCTTTGCCGTATCGGAAGCGATTTGTATTTCGTTTCTGACGCCCTGTTTGCCTACAGCAACCTGGTTAGCTGCGAACAAAACCTTGCACGCCCGGAGTCGTATGGTCTCTTCCAGCAGTCTTTGCCAATCCTGACCACCGCGCAGTCTGAGTACATCGGCCCAGACTTCATAGCCTGCGCTGGCTAACTTTGCTCCAAGCCAGATCGCGAAAGGATTGTCTTCCGGATTGGCGTGCGTAATGAAGACTATGTTGCGTTTGTCCACGTCGAAGGCGGCTTATCCTCTCACGCTGGAAGTTTACTGATTAGCGTCGTGTGATTAACAGTGTACTCCGACTTGACTGCACGGTCGTGGTCATCAACATTGTGTGGCTGACACGGGGCGGCAAGCACCTTCACCATGTCGGAGAACAGAAATACGATGGCGAGAAACCAAGCGACCACAAAGACACCGACGATTACCCAACGAGTCGGCGCGTGGTCGTAAATCCACAAGGTTGGAGATTTTCCATTACTCATGGCGTTCGAGTCAGTTCGGCGGAATCTTTGCGCAGAGGCGCGGGAAACGCAAGGACGTATACAACAATCACAACAATCATCAAGGATGCTGGTGCCCAAAAGTGGGCACACCGCCACTCGCTGAACCGCACGTGGTACGCTCTTACAGGAGGTCACATGGCAGACATCCAGCGAATCAGCGTGCAACAAGCGCACGCAAAGACAAAATCAAACCAAGCCCTGCTAGTCTGCGCCTACGAGGACGAGGCCAAATGCCGGATGCTAAATCTGGACGGGTCCATATCCTTCACCAGCTTGCAGTCCCGGGCGGCGTCGCTGCCGAAGACACAGGAAATCATTTTCTATTGAGGTTGACCCGGCGAGGCCAGCGCTGTCGGTCAGGCAGCGAAATATCGAGAGCTGGGCTTTACCAACGTCAAGGTGCTGAAAGGCGGAGTCGAGGCGTGGAAGGCTGCGGGATACTCGATGAATTGAACGCCCACGCCATTGAAGTCCGTCATCGGTGCCTAGCTCCCGACTGTACTCGCGGCTTCTGCTCTCTGAATCTCCGCGAACTGTCCCTCTAAAGCCGTAAACCAAAACACTCTGTCAAATCCGAACGAGAATCTCCATTCCTCGATTCCGCGTGGAATCATCATGCTTCGCGCTACAGTGACTCCGGTGTAAAGCAGCAGCCAAACACGCGCACCCGCTGGTAAATTGGCGCGGTAAGTCGGAACGAGTTTGTCTTTGCTGCTGATTCTGGCAGCGAGTTGTGGCCGTATGTCGTCAAGGCTGTAGCCTCCGCCCTCCCCGCACCACCAATCTTGTGATTCAGGACTTATGACGACTGAATCGAAACCATCGGGCGTCTCGGGTCGATACAGACTGACAAAGGGATTCGCCCGATGAACGTTGGCCCTCACAAATTCGGTAAGAGCGACGACCAATTCCCCTTTGTTCCGTTTTCCTCCTCTAGTGTTCGTGAAATAGACGCCGACATGAAAGCGATCGACAGCCGCCGTAAGGAGGTCGATCAATCTGCAATTAACATCGTCAAGGTAGCGGAGACAGGCACAGCTCGCCTGGCGGAGATTGAAACATTAAAGGGGTCTGCCGAGACAACTCTCAAGAGCGTGACGGAGTCTGCGAAAGCAGCTTCTGAAGCGACCTCGAGAGCAGGCGCAGCACAGAAAGAGGCCAAAGGATCATCCGATGATGCGGGGGCGCTGACCGCTGCGATAGGCGAACATCACAAAACCACGAGTGAACATGTGGCGAAGACAGAGGCTCTACTAAGGCAGGCGCAGGTGGGCGAGGCAAATGTAAAGACGATGCTAGAACACCTTTCGAAGAGCGATGAAATCGCAACAGGCCACGAAAAGCGTGTCGACGCCCTGACGCAAGAGCTACAGAGACTGGTAGATAAGGTTGAAGGGCTTCTTCCGGGTGCAACAAGCGCTGGTCTAGCCTCGTCCTTCAACAAGCAACGCTCACGGTTTGAAGGGCCGCAACGGCAATGGCTTCTTACTTTTGTAATCTGCATTGGTGGTTTGGTTTTGCTGGCTCTGCCGAATTTTCTATCCGCCATTGGTTGGTCGAGCCATCCCACAGATCAATCCTGGACGTCGGCGTGGCGTAGTCTGATTCTGCGATTGCCGATTGTGGCTCCGGTTGTCTGGCTGGCAATTTATGCCGGACGCAACTACATGATGTCATTGCGGATGGAGGAGGATTACGCGTACAAAGAAGCGATCTCGACTGCCTTTGAGGGATATAAGCGTGAAATGGAGAAGATTACTGCCGATGAAAATCAGAATCCGACTCCTCTGACAATACTTTGCACAAATATCCTTAAGGCCATCGCTGAGCGGCCTGGACGAATCTACGAGGGTAAACAACGGGACATAAACCTAGCCGGGGAAATTCAGGGCTTAGCTGAGAAGGGCGCAGAGCTTTCAAAGAAGCGGCTGGCGACTCAATAAATTTATGACAATCGAATTTTCCTTACGCCGCAGAGCTGCTCGTTCTCGCTATATGGCCACTTTATGGCTAGCCTAGATTCCCATGTTAGGGGATTGAGTTAACACCACGGAGCCCGAGCCCTACCCGAAGACCAAGCGAAGTCTTTTGTTCCCGAGCCATGGGACGCGTTGATCTACACGATCGAATCCG
>Ga0137370_10000613_pt1 | contig 13783 bp, 13 predicted proteins | sample SagtaG_11_FD_104920 | JGI IMG/M metagenome (GOLD analysis project Ga0137370, IMG submission 104920) | Vadose zone soil microbial communities from Sagehorn Ranch, Mendocino, California, USA - Sage1_R_20_16 metaG | ecosystem: Environmental > Terrestrial > Soil > Vadose zone | place: USA... | reverse complement strand
GCAGAAGAACGTACACAAACATGTGGCGGGGACGCTGTCGATGGCTCACGCCGGCAAGGATACCGGCGGAAGCCAGTTCTTCATTTGCCATTCTCCACAGAAGCACCTCGATGGCGTACATACCGTTTTCGGGCAGGTCACCAAAGGCATGGACGTCGTCAACGCCATCAAGGGCAACGACGAGATCAAGTCCATCCGCGTCTCGTAATCGCAGGGGAGGCTTTCGTGGTCGCGTTCCTATTGGCAATGATGGTGACGGTGCAGGACTCCGGCGCGTTCGTGGTACGAATCGGCACTGACACGCTGGCACTCGAGCAGTACACACGCAGCCGCACGCAGCTGCGCGGAGAGTACGTGATCCGTTCGCCGCGCAGCCTGCATCGCATCTATACGGCCGATTTGAACCCCGACGGCACGATCCGCCACCTCGAGGTCGTCACGCACAATATCGGCGGCGGGCCCGGACCGGCGGAGACGAAGAACTCCGTCGAATTCGCGGGCGACAGCGCCGTCATGACATCTCCCCGGGGCGACAGCAGCGTGACATCGAAGCTCGCGGTCCCGCGCGGTACGTTCCCGTTCCAGATTCACGTCTACGGCTTGATCGAGCAAATCGGCCGGTGGGCGCGGGCCACCGGGAAGGACAGCGCGACTTTCACGGCACTCGCATCGGCCAACCAGACCAGCGGCGGTTATGTCCGGAAGCGCGGCGGCGACACCCTCACGCTCATGTTCGATGAGGGTCAACTCGCAGGACTCGGTCCCTTTACGTTCCGCCTCGATCGGCAGGGCCGGCTCACCGGGCTCACCGGCAAGGGCAGCACCGTGCAGGTGGAGGTCGAGCGCGTCACCTCCGTCCCGATGTCACAAGCCACCAAGTCGTTCGCGACCCGTCCACTCGGCCCGCTGTCTCCGCGCGATACGGTGCGCGCGTCGATCGGCGGGGCCGACGTGTGGGTCGATTACAGCCGACCGGCAAGGCGGGGCCGCGAAATCTTCGGCAACGTGGTGCCGTGGAATACCGTGTGGCGCACGGGCGCCAACGCCGCGACGCAGCTCAATACGACCGCGGATCTCATGATCGGCGGGACGACCGTGCCCGCCGGCAAGTACACGATCTGGACGCTGCCGACGCAGAACGGCTGGAAGCTGATCATCAACAAGCAGACGGGGCAGTGGGGAACCGAGTATCACCCGGAGCAGGATCTCGCGCGGGTCGATGCCAGGGTGGAGACGCTGGCGACGCCGGTCGAGCAGCTGGCGATAGCGTTCGATCCCGCGGCTGGGCCACAGAATCTCACGATTACCTGGGACAAGACAAAGGTCACCGTTCCCGTGGCGAAGAAATAGTGCATCTCGATTTCGCGGTCGTCGCCGATTATGCGCTGGTCGATCAGTCCGGCAAGATGTCGGTCCTCGGCATCTTCCAGCACATCTGGGTCCCGCAGTTTCCGGCGATGCATCCGCGGTTGCACCTGGTGCTCCGCCTGAAGGGCAAGCGCACCGAGGTGGGCGAGCATCAGGTGCAGATCAAACTGATGGATGCGGATGACGCGGAGCTGCTGGGCGGCTCGGGGACGGTGAATTTCGCCGAGCCGCCCGCCGGCGTCACCGAAATCGAAGCGGCGGCGGTGCTCGTGTTCGACGTGCCGTTTCCGCGCGCCGGCCAGTATCGATTCGAGATCACGGTGGACGGCGAGCGCAAAGCGACGGTGCCGATCACCGTGTCGCAGATGCCGCCCATGCCCGCCCCCGCGCCTCCGTCTTCTTTCCCCCAGCCGCCGCAGGTTCCTGGTTCCTAGTCCCCCGCTGGGCGCATACGTGCGGCTGCCGTTGCTCGTGCTCGCCGCGGCGCTCGCACTCGCCTTCGATCTCGGCGGCTATCCGCTGTTCGATCCGGACGAAGGGCGCAATGCCGAAGTGGCGCGCGAGATGGCGGAGTCGAACGATTATCTGCTGCCGCATCTGAACGGCCTGCCGTATCTCGACAAGCCGGTCGTCTATTTCGCGGCCGCGGCGGCGATGATGGAGATCCTCGGCCCCACCGAGACGGCGGCGCGCTTCCCCGCGTATCTCTTCACGCTCGCGACCATCGCGCTGCTGGTGCGGTTCGCGCGCCGGCGCTGGGGCTCCGATACGGGCTGGCTGGCCGGGCTCGCGCTGGCAACGATGCCGCTCGTTCTCGTATACGCGCGCGCGACGATCTTCGACAGCGCGCTCGCCTTCTGCACGACGGCGGCGATCCTGGCGTTTTGGGAGGAGCGTCCCGTTCTGGCGTGGGCCGCGATCGGACTCGGCGCCATCACCAAGGGACCGGTGGCGATTCTGATTCCCCTCGTCACCGTCGTCCCGCACGCGTTGCTCACGGGACGGCCGGTGCGCCGGCTGTTTCCCCTCGCGGGCCTGGGTGTGTTTGCGCTCGTCGCGCTGCCCTGGTTTCTCGCCGTCTCCGCGCGCATCCCTGAGTTCCCGCATTATGTCTTCGTGCGCGAGACGTTCGAGCGCGTCACGACGACGCGGTTTCATCGCGCGGCCCCATTCTGGTACTATCTCCCCATCGTGCCTGTGGCCGCGTTTCCGTGGATCGTCCCGGCGCTCGCGCGTGCGAAGCATTGGCGCTGGGCCTGGCTCGCGCGAAAGGTGAATCCCCGCGCGCAAGAAGCGGTCATGCTCGCCTGTTGGGTGCTCGGCCCGTTGTTCTTCTTCTCGCTCAATCAGTCGAAGCTGCCGCAGTACGTGTTGCCGCTGATGCCGGCGTTCGCCCTCGCCGCCGCCCGATTGCTCACGCGTCCCACCGATGCGTTGAATGGAGGCATTGGCACGGGTCGGAGGGTGTACGCGATCATCGCCGCCGTGCTGGGGATTGCCTTGGCATCGCTGAGGCTCTGGCTGCCCGCACCGATCACGCTCACCCCGGCCGAGCGGTCCGCGATTCCGACGGCAGCGCTCGCGATCGGTGTCGCACTCTGCATCTCGGCACTGCTCGTGTGGCTTGCGGGACGGCCACAACACCCCCGTCCGCGGCTCGGGGTGATGGGCTATGCGCTGGTCGTGATGACGATCCCCATCGTTTCGGGGCCGCTCCTGGCAGCAGTGGGCGAGGATCGCTCCGCGGCGGGGCTCGCCCGTATCACGCAAAGCACCGAACCGAGTACGAGTGAGGTGCTCGGCGTTTCCGCGTTTCCGCCGTCGCTGCCGTTCTACCTCCGGCATCCCGTACCGATCGCTACCGCCACGGGCCGCGAGCTGACCAGCAATTTCATCGCCGATTATTACGACCGATTCAGAAGTATCCCGGGATCGCCGCTCAAGCCGCCCGATTCCTGGCGCGAGCGGCTGGCGCATTGTTCGGTTCCGACGGTGTTCGTCACGCGCACCGGCGATGCACTCGCGCGCGCGGAGCTGGAGCGGCTGCCGCTGCTTGCGGTCGAAGGTCGTTACGCGGCATACGGACCATGTGCGGCATCTTCGGAGCCATAGCGCCCCGCGGCGCGGTGTTGCGCCATCCTGAATCGCTGGCGCGCATGGCGGCGGCGCTGCGGCACCGCGGACCAGACGGAGAATGCATCGTGGGGCACGAGCGCGCGCGCATCGGGGCGCGGCGCCTCGCGATCATGGATCTCACCACCGGCGATCAGCCGTTCCAGAGTCCCGACGGCGCCATTTGGATGGTGTGCAACGGCGAGATCTATAACGCGGCGGACCTGCGGCGTGAAGCGAAAGCGTGGGGCTACCCGTTTCGCTCGACCGGCGACATCGAAACAATCGTGCCGTTCTACGAGCGCCATGGACCCGACGCGGTCGCGCGACTCGACGGCATGTTCGGACTGGCGGTGTGGGATGAGGCGCGCGAACGACTCCTGCTCGCGCGCGACCGCGCCGGTGAGAAGCCGCTGTTCTGGACCGAGGTCGCCGGAGAGCTCCGGTTCGCGTCCGAAGTGCAGGCGTTGCTCGAATTTCCCGATCAGCCCCGCGAACTGAACCGCAAGGCAGTCTCGCTCTATCGGGCATTGGGCTATGTGCCCGCGCCATACACGATGTTCGTCGGAATCCATAAACTTCCTCCCGCCTCACTGCTCATTTCCGAGAACGGCCGGACCGAGATCCGCCCATACTGGAGCGCGGCCACGGCGGCAGCGCAGTCGTCCAGCGTGTCGCTCGATACGGCCGACCAGCTGCGTGCGACCCTGCTGCGCGCCGTGCAACGGGAGCTCATGTCCGACGTTCCGCTCGGCGTTTTTACGAGCGGCGGGCTCGATTCGTCCCTGCTCGTTGCGGCCGCGGCGCGCGCGATGCCGGGCGAGCAGATTCACACCTACGCCGTGCGATTTGTGGAACCGGGCTATGACGAAAGCGCGTACGCCCAAGCGGTGACGCACGACATCGCGACCGTCCATCACGTCGTGACGGCAGACGATGAATCGTTGGCGCGCGCGCTCGATGTGGTCACGCACTCGCTCGCCGAGCCGCTGGGGGACCCGGCCGTGCTCCCGACCTGGCTACTGGCAGACGCGGCGCGAGCCGATGTGAAGGTGGTTCTGTCGGGCGAAGGCGCCGACGAGCTGTTCGGCGGGTATCCCACCTATCTCGGCCACACGTTCGCGCAGCGCTGGCAACGCTTTCCCGCGGTGTTGCGTCGAGGGATGCGCTGGGCGGTCGATCGCTGGCCGACGTCGACCGGGAAGATGACGTTCGAGTTCATGCTCAAACAGTTTCTGGCGGGCACCGACCTGCCGTGGCTGGAGCGGCACCTCACCTGGCTGGGCGCACTGGCGATCGAACCCGGAGTGGTCGCTGAACTCGCGTCCAAGCTGGACGGCTTCCCGCAGGACGATCCGCTCAACCGGGTGATGTGGTTCGATTTCATGACCTACTTGCCGGACGATTTGCTCGTGAAGGTCGATCGCGCGACGATGCTTGCCTCGGTGGAGGCGCGCGCGCCCTATCTCGACCGCGAAGTGATGGAGCTCGTTCTGCCCGCGCCATCACCGGTCAAGGTGCGTGGCCTCAGCACCAAGACGATATTAAAGGAAGCAGCGCGCGGGCTCGTACCTGACGCGGTGATCCGCCGTTGGAAGCGCGGCTTGTCGGTGCCCGTTGCGCGCTGGCTGAACACCGGCCTGGCGCCTCTCGCTGATCGATTGCTCGATACGCCGTTACTCGCAGAACATCGCGCGGGCCGCCGGAACCATGCGCGCCGGCTGTGGCCGCAATTGATGCTGGCGTTGTGGGCGGAAAGGTGGGGCGTCTCCCTCTCATGAATCGGGACGAAGCGCTGGCTCTCATGCAGGAGCACACGCAGTCGCCATCGCTGCGCCAGCACATGCTCGCGGTGGAAGCGGCGATGCGCGCCTACGCGACCAAGTTCGGCGAGGATCCGGAAGCGTGGGGATTGATCGGCCTGCTGCATGACTTCGATTACGAGAGGTTTCCCAACCAGGAGCATTCGCCGACCGAGGGCCATCCCGCCTGGGGCGTCGGCGTGCTCCGCTCTCGCGGAGTTCCCGAGCCGCTGTTGCGGGCGATTCTCGGCCACGCCACCTATTCCGGCGTGCCGCGCGATACGCCGATGGCGCGAACGCTGTTCGCCGTCGACGAGCTGTGCGGCTTCCTCGTCGCCTGCGCGCTGGTGCGCCCGTCGAAGAGCTTTGGGGACCTGGAGGTGTCGTCGGTGAAGAAGAAGCTGAAGGACAAGGCGTTCGCCCGCGGCGTCAATCGCGACGAGGTGCGGCAAGGCGCCGAAGAGCTGGGCGTGCCGTTGGACGATCACATCGCCTTTTGCATTCAGGCGCTCCGGCCGGTCGAACCAACGTTGGGTCTCGGAGGGTGACCATTTCCGACGTTGCACCGCTGTCGGCGGAGCTGTTTTCACGGGCGCTCGATCGCGCTACCGGCGCGCGCCCCATTCCCGGCAACATCCTGCGGCACATCGCCATCAGCACGGACGCGCTGGACACGATGATGGAGATGATCAGCGGCGCGCAGCATTCGATCCATTTCGAGAACTACATCATCCACGACGACCGCACCGGGTGCCGGTTCGCCAGTGCCTGGGCGCAACGCGCGCGCGCGGGCGTGCGGGTCCGCATCCTGTACGATGCGTTCGGATGCCGCAGCACAAGCCATGCATTCTGGACCGAGCTGCGGGATGCGGGTGTCGATGTCCGGCCGTTCCGACCGATCTGGACAAGCGGTCCGATCGAGGCCTTCAGCCGCAATCACAGCAAGCTGCTGGTGATCGACGGTAAGTGGGCGATGACGGGCGGGTTATGCATCGGCGACGAGTGGGCGGGCGACGCGGGCGTCGGGCGGTTGGCTTGGCGCGATACGATGGTGGTGGTATGCGGTCCAGCCGTCGCCGCGCTCGAGGCGGCGTTCGGGCGCATGTGGTCGCGCGCCGGTGCGTCGCTGCCCGAGGACGAAACCTTGCCGGGGCCGGATGAATGTGGGCCGTCGGCGGTGCGTGTCGTGGAAGGCCAGCCGGGCCAATCGCGCATTTACCGCGCCGTGCAGCTGCTCGCGGCCGCCGCGAGCGAGCGGTTGTGGATCACGGACGCGTATCTCATCGCGCCGCCTTCTCTCTACGCCGCCTTCGTCGATGCCGCGCGCAGCGGCGTGGACGTGCGTCTCATGCTTCCCGGCACCACGGATGTTCCGATCGTGCGCGTATTCACGCGCAGCGGCTATCGCGAGCTACTGCACGCGGGCGCGCGCATCTTCGAGTATCGCGGGCCCATGCTGCACGCGAAGACGCTGCTCGCCGACCACGAATGGGCCCGCGTCGGCTCGAGCAACCTGAACGTCTCGAGCCTGCTCGGCAATTACGAGCTCGATCTCGTCGCCGAGCACGACTCGCTGAACGAGACCCTCGCGACGGAGTTCATGCGCGATATGGCGCACAGCCGCGAGATCGTGCTCCTGGCGCGCCGCCGCCTGCCCCGGCTGCCGCCGCGACTCGTGGATACGCCCGCTGTTGGGGAACAGGTGGTCGCCCCCACGGCGCCGCTCCCGGCACCGCACAAGCGGTCGCTGCGGGAGCGCCAAGCCGCCGCCGCGGTGGCATTGATGCAGGCGGCCGGTGGAGCGCGGCGCATGCTCGCCGGAGCCGTGGCGTCGGTACTCGCGGTGATCGGCGTCCTGCTCATCCTCTTCCCGCTGGTGATGAGCGTAGTGCTCGCCGCCGGAGCCCTCGTCACGTCACTGGGATTCGCGGGCTACGCGCTGGCCCGGCGGCGGCGGCGGCGCGACAGCGATGTCCACTGATCGGGCCCCCCCGCCCCCGCCCGCGCCCCCCGCCTCGCCCCCCACGGTCGCTTCCCAACCTCACGGCGACGCTGCGCGTATGGAGGGCGAGGCTGGCCTGGTTGGCAGAACGTTGGCCGGCGACCGGGCGGCTTTTGGCGTGTTGGTAGAGCGTTTTGCGCCTCAGGCACGTCGAGTAGCGCGATCGGTGCTGGACGATCCCGATGAAGCCGACGACGCCGCGCAAGACGGCTTCCTGTCTGCCCTCGTCAAGCTCGAGCAATACGACACGCGCCGGCCGTTCGGCCCCTGGTTGATGCGGATCGTCGCGAATGCGGCGACCGATCGCCGCCGGCGCCGCAACGTGCGCCGGGCCGAGCCGCTGGATCCAGCCCTGGTGGGCGGCGGTCCGAGGCCGGATGCGGCGGCGATCCGCAGCGAGTTGGGCGATCGGTTGCGGGCCGCGTTGGCGGAGCTGCCGCAACGGCGTCGCACCGCGGTGGTGTTGTTCGATGTCGAAGGCTATTCGCATGCGGAGATCGCGGGGATTCTGGGAATCCCCGAAGGAACGGTACGATCCGAAGTGTTTCACGGGCGCCGCCGTCTGCGCGCGTTGCTGGCTGATTGGAAGGAGGCAGGCGAATGAAACAAGACGATTTCGATCACCGGCCGGATCCTGAGCTCGGCGCCGCGCTGCGCGCCGCTCTCGACGCGCCAGGTGATCAGCGGGCATTCGTCGCCGCCGTCATGGCGCGTTATGACGAAGCGCTCGAGCGCACCAGCAGCCCCATCTGGGAGGTGCTGGCATCGTGGTCGCCCCGCGGCGTCGCTCTTGCGGCCGCCGCGGCGCTGTTGACCGGCGTGCTGCTCGGCCGCGCCGCATTGATGCCGGCGCAGACGACCGATGCCGCGACATCGATGGACGCCGCGATCGTACCGGCCGAGCGCCAGGGACTCACCGCTTTGGTCACTGCGGCAGATCCGCCCGATGCGAGCGTGGTGCTCACGTCGTTGGTCGAGCCGCAGTGAATTGTGTACCTCAACTACAGAAGGAATGAGCATCAATGCTGAATAGATCGAAGCTGTCTGCGGTCGGTTTGCTCGCCGCGGTGTTCCTGGCGGGCGGTCTCGCCGGCTGGGGCGGTCGTGAGGCTGCGGACCGTGATGCCGGCCGAGGCCGGCACGGTGGGGGGCCGGATGCGATGGTAGCATATCTGGGCCAGAAACTCGATCTCACGACCGCGCAGCGGGAATCGGTGCGCACGATCCTGACCCGGCACCGTCCCGAAACCGAGGCATTGTGGACCGAGGTGCGACCCCGCTTTGATTCGATCAAAACGCGAGTGCGCGCGGAGATCGACGCTCAGCTCACACCGGAGCAACGGGCGAAGCATCAGCGACTGATCGATGAGGCTGAGCATCACCGCAGGGAGAGAGCAGACTCTACCAAAGGGAAGGCCGGGGGGGGGCGGAACTGATGCGCTGGCTCGGTATTGGTGGCGTGTCGTTGGTGGTGCTGGCGTCGCCCGGGGCGGCGCAGCGGGCGCCGGCGCAGCAGATCGAAGTCACACTGCAGGACGCGCTGCAGCGCGCGCAGCAGGTGCAGCCGAACATGGTGCAGGCGCTGGGCGTCGAGCGGAATGCCGGCGCGTCGCGGCTCACGGCATTCGGCGCCTACCTGCCCACGCTGAGCCTCAATGCCTCAACCGGCAAAGGCAACACTGGCCGCACCGATCCGACGACGGGTTTGTTCATCCCGCCCGTCCGCTCGTACACCGGCGGTATTTCGGCCAGTCTCGAGCTCTTCGACGGCTTTCGGCGCATCGCGAACTTGCGGTCGGCGGGGGCGTCGCTCGACGCGGCCGGCGCCGGTGTGGTGAATCAGCGATACCAGGTCGCGCTGGCGACCAAGCAGACCTTCTACAGCGCACTCGCGAACGAAGAGCTCGTCCGCGTGGCGCAGTCGCAGGTAAAGCGAGCGCAGCAGCAGCTGCAGATCTCCATCGACAAGCTGCACGCGGGCTCCGCCACGCGCTCCGATTCGCTGCGCTCCACGGTCGAATACGGCAACGCGCGGATCGCGCTATTACAGGCACAGGCGAACCTGGCGACCGCGCAGGCCAACCTCGGCCGCCAGATCGGCGTGGATGCGCCGGTGCGCGCGGTCCCCGACACTACCCTTCCCGCTTTACCCGACACGGCGGCGTTGCGCTTCACTGCTATTCAGTCCGCCCCGCAGGTGCAGCAAGCGGAGGCGCAAGCAAGCGCGGCACGGGCGCAGGTGTGGAGCGCCCGCTCCCAATACTGGCCCAGCATCACTGTTTCCTACAGCGATAACCGCCAGGGAACGAAGTCGCCGCAGTTTCCGACGTTCGAGAACTTGCCGGACAGTTATTCGTGGCGCTTTGGCTTGAGCTGGCCGCTGCTCAACGGTTTCCAGCGGGAGCAAAGCCAGATCAGCGCGAGCGTCAACCGTGACAACGCGGAAGCGCAGGCGGCCGACGCCCGCCGGGGAGTGAACGCGCAGCTCACGCAGCAGCTCGCCGCGATGGCGACGACGTATGAGCAGATCGACATCGCGCGCGACAATCTCGCCGCGGCCACGGAGGATTTGCGGGTCCAGAACGAGCGCTACCGGGTCGGTGCAGCGACGATCCTCGATTTGCTGACGTCGCAGGCGGCACTCACGCAGGCGGAGGTGAACCTAGTGCAAACGCGGTTCAACTACCTGATCGCGCGGGCGCAAGTCGAGGCGGTCGTGGGGCGCACGCTATGACCCAACCTCAGACGATCGATTTCCGCACCGGCGACATCCCGACGCCGGATATCGTGATCCTCACGCATCATCTCGCGCGCGAGTACCACATGGGCGCCGAGGTCGTGCACGCGCTGCGCGGCGTGGACATCCAGATCAAGAAGAACGAGTTCGTGGCGTGCATGGGGCCATCCGGGTCCGGCAAGTCCACGCTCATGAATCTGATCGGTTGCCTCGACACGCCCACCAACGGCGAGTACTGGCTCAACGGGCAGAAGGTCAGTGACCTGAGCGACGATCAGCTGGCGCGGATCCGCAACAAGGAAATCGGGTTCGTGTTTCAGACCTTCAACCTGCTGCCCCGCGCGGACGCGCTCCACAACGTCGAGCTGCCGCTCATTTACGCGGGGATGGGCGCGAAGGAGCGGCGCGAGCGCGCCGCCCGCTCGCTCCAGCAAGTCGGCCTGGGTGACCGTATGGACCACCGCCCCAACGAGCTCTCGGGCGGCCAGCGCCAACGCGTGGCGATCGCCCGCGCCCTCGTGAACCAGCCCAGCATTCTGCTGGCCGACGAGCCGACGGGAAACCTCGATTCCGCGACCGGCAACGAGATCATGGGCCTGTTTCACGAGCTGCACGATACGGGTCAGACCATCGTGCTGGTGACGCACGAACACGACATCGCGGTGCACGCGCGCCGCCAGATTCATCTCCTCGACGGCAAGATCGAGCGCGATGAAAGAACGGAAGTGCAGACGTGAACACATCCATGCGGGCCGCTGCCGCGCTCCTCCTCGGTGTCATTGCCTGTGGCAAGAAGCAGGCGCCTATCGCGTACGAGGCGGTTCCCGTCGAGCGCCGGAACATCATCGTCTCGGCATCCGCGTCGGGCGCCATCGAACCGGTGCTCACGGTCGACGTGAAGTCGAAAGCGTCGGGCGAGATCATCGGCATGAACGTGCAGACCGGCGACGACGTGAAAGAGGGCCAGTTGCTCGCCTCGATCGATCCACGGATCCCGCGCAACAATCTCGCGCAGGCCGAGGCAAATCTCGCGGTGGCGCAGGCGCAGCTCGCCAATGCCAAGGCACAACAGGCGCGTTCGGATACCCTGTTCAAGGCGCAAGCGATCACGCAGACGGAGTACGATAGCGCGAAACTGGACTACGCGAACGCCAACGCGGCGGTGATTCGCGCGCGCTCCGATCTCGAGAACGCGCGCGATCGGATGAACGACACCAAGCTGCGCGCGCCGCTCGCGGGAACGATCATCACGAAGAACGTGGAGCTCGGCACGGTGATCTCTTCGCCGACGACCGACGTCGGCGGTGGTACCGTGCTGTTCAGGATGGCGAATCTGGACACCGTGCAGATCCGCGCGCTGGTGGACGAAACGGACATCGGCAAGGTGCAGGCGGGTCTGCTGACCACGATTACCGTCGACGCGTATCCCAATCGTCCGTTCGAAGGGACCGTCCTGAAGGTCGAGCCGCAGGCCACGGTGCAACAGAACGTCACCATGTTCAACGTGTTGGTGCGAATTCCGAACCCCGGTCACTTGCTGAAGCCGGGGATGAACACCGAGGTTGAAATTCACGTCGGACAGCGCCAGAGCGTGTTGGCGGTCCCGAATGCCGCGCTGCGTACGCAGCGCGACGTGGCCTCCGCCGCGCAGGTGCTCGGCCTCGATCCCAACGACGTGCAGCAGCAGCTCGCGGCGCGGGCAGCGGCGCCGGCCGGCGGCGCGGCGAACCGCGACAGCGCGTCCCTCGGCGGCACGCAGGTGAGGCGCGACTCGGCGGCCGGCAGGCCGGCCCGCAAGGATTCCGCGGCTGCACCGGGCGCCGGCACCACGATGACCACTCCCGACGGTCGCACCATCCAGCTGCCTCCTGGCGTGACGGAGGCAGTGGTGCGCTCGGCCTTCCAGAAGCGGATGTCGGGACAGGAATTGACGCCGGCCGAGCAGAACGCGATGACTGCCATGCGGGCCGCGTTCCAACGCGCCGGTGGCGGCGCCGGCGGGGGCTCGGGAATGCGCCGCAATCAAGGTGAACCGTCGAGCTACATCGTCTTCGCATTGAAGAATGGAAAGCCGACGCCCGTACAAATCCGCACCGGCCTGACCGATCTCGATTACATCGAGGTCGTGAGCGGGTTGAGCGAACAGGATACGGTGCTCGTGCTGCCCAGCGCGTCGTTGCTCAATGCGCAGCGCGACATGCAGCAGCGCATGCGCAGCATCACCGGCGGCGGCCTGCCGGGCGTCCAGCAGCAGCAGCCCACCACTCCCCAGCGGCCGCAAGCCACACCGACCAGGCCGTAACCATGCTGCTCGACGAGATCTTCCACGTCGCGCTCCAGGCGATCCGGGCGAACAAGCTGCGGTCGTTCTTGACGATGCTCGGCATCATCATCGGCGTGGGCGCGGTCATCACAATGGTCGCGCTCGGGAGCGGCGCGCAAAAGTCCGTGCAGGCACGTCTCCAGGCGCTCGGCCCAACGTTGCTCTCGATCTATCCGGGACAATCGTTCCGCGGCGGCATCGCCATCATGTTCGATCAGCGCGTGAGCGTTACGGTTGACGACGCCAACGCCCTGGCGCGGGACGCGCGTTACGTCAAAGGCGTCGTGCCCGAGCTGACGCGCAACCTGCAAATCAAGTTTGGCGGGCAAAACGGTAACGTGAGTGTGGTGGGCACCACGCCCAACTACGCGACCGTGAAGAATTACACGCTCACCGCAGGCCGGATGTTCACGGCCGGCGAAGATGAGGGGCGCCGTCGCTATGCGGTGCTCGGCTCGGCGATCCCCGACATGTTCAACCGGAACCCGGCCGCCATGATCGGCCAGGAAATCCAGATTCGCGGCATCCCATTCGAGATCATCGGCGTCTTGTCGGCCAAGGGATCGGCGGGCGGATTCGGCAACCCCGACGAACAGATCCTGATTCCGTTGCAGACCGGTCGCTACCGGATCATGGGGACGGACCGGCTACGGTCTATCACCGTAGATGCGGCCAGCGTGCCGCAAATGACGCTCGCGATGATCGAGATCGAGCGCGTAATGCGGCGCGAGCACAAGATTCGGCCCGGCGCGGAAAACGATTTCCAGATCCGCAATCAGTCGGATATTCTCTCGACCTTCCAGGACACGGCGAAGACCTTTACCTATCTGCTCGCCGGAATCGCGGCGGTGAGCCTGCTGTTCGGGGGCATCGGCATCATGAACATCATGCTGGTGTCCGTGACCGAACGGACGCGTGAGATCGGCGTGCGCAAAGCGCTCGGGGCGACCCGCTTCAATATCCTGTTCCAATTCCTCGTTGAGGCGCTGGTGTTATGCCTCGCCGGGGGGATCATCGGGATTCTCTTCGGCACGCTCGGGGCGGTCGGCCTATCCAAGCTCGCGCATTGGAACACCTCGATAAACCTGCTTGCAATCCTCGTCGCGTTCGTCTTCAGCGCGCTGGTGGGCTTGTTCTTCGGCATCTGGCCCGCGCGGCGGGCGGCGGCACTGGATCCTATCGTAGCGCTGCGGTACGAATAGGACCGCGAGCCGACGAAGCGTCGGTGATCCGGGAAACGGGAGACGAGAAACGGGAAAGTGATAACGAATCGATAACGTTTCCCGTTTCCCGTTTCTCGTGTCCCGAATTAGTTTCCCGAGATGCTCTCCGTCCTGCTCCTTCTCCTGCAGTCATCCAGCGACCCGCAGCAGGTCTACGACGGCCGCCTGCGCCAGACCGACGTGCGGCTGCCCCGCATCGATGCGTCGGTGCAAATC
>Ga0137370_10000601_pt1 | contig 13854 bp, 9 predicted proteins | sample SagtaG_11_FD_104920 | JGI IMG/M metagenome (GOLD analysis project Ga0137370, IMG submission 104920) | Vadose zone soil microbial communities from Sagehorn Ranch, Mendocino, California, USA - Sage1_R_20_16 metaG | ecosystem: Environmental > Terrestrial > Soil > Vadose zone | place: USA... | reverse complement strand
TCAAACTCGTGCGCGCCGCGATATCGATCTTATAAGCCTCCTGAAATAAAGCGTCGGACGTCGGTTTGGGGCCGGGCGGGCCATACACTTGTAAACAGTGGTGCCGGCCGAAGCGCCACGATGTCAGAACCAACAAGGCGTAGTCAGCCACGTGGTCGTAATGTCCGTGCGTAAGAAAACAGTGAGTGATGGTGGCGGGCTCAATTTGCAGCCGGGCCATCTGCTGCACGCATGCGCGGCCGCAATCCAACAATATTCGCGCGGAGCCGACATCGACGAGGATAGCTGAACTGCCGCGCAACGGATCCGGCCACGGTGCGCCGGTGCCGAGAAAACAAATTTCCATCGTCAAAGTTCCCTCCAAAAACAGGATATTGGAGTACTGTAGTACTACGAGTGCCAACACTCCGATCCCATCACTCCACCACTCCATCACTCCATTTTTGCAGTTGCTGGGTCCGGCTCAAGACCGCGCCCAACGGACCGCTATCCACGGGCATTCCATTATTAAACGCCACCACCTGGTTCGAGTAGGGAGATAGGCGCGGGCCCGGAGTCAAGATACCCACCAGGTTAAGCGGATCTCCACTGGCAACCAAAATGGGCGCTTGTCTATCTTGGCTTCGGCGCACCGCTCGGAGCAGGTCCACCGCTTCCGCTAACGCAAACTGCTCCCCGACAAAGCCATTGATGAAGCGGCCGCCGCGAATCTCGCCTCTGGCTTCCAGCCGGCGGTAAATAGCCAGCAAATTTCTCCACGATGGCGCGCAGGATTCACGGGCGAGCACGTCCCGGAATACAACGCCGTAACGCCGCAAGAGTTGCCACGCCCGGTGCTCGGCCACCTTTTCGCCTGCCGGCGGCGTTTCGACTTTCTCCCGCCACAGAGACCACCTTCCGACGGGCATCAATCGCTCCGCCGCTCGGCCGCCGCTGATGACTCGAAGGCCGCGCCGCCGTCCGCCCCTTTTTGTTTCAGGGGTCAGCAGCACGCGCAGCCCCGCAATGCCATCGCCCGTGGCAAAGCCGTGCGCCACCAGTTGCCACAAAGCCTCTTCCGCCTTGACCTTGAGTAGACCGGTGCCGCGGGCGATATCCGCGAGAAAAGAAGCTCCGCGCTGATCCAAATAACGACCGACTTCTCGCGCCATCTCGGACAAATTCTCCGCCTCTTCCCATGAAGGAAGCCCGCCTTCGAGAAAAAACTCCAGCTCATCGCGAAGCAGGAAGGCAATCGGCGCGGTTCGCGTCGGCGCAAGCACCCGCCGCCGTCGTTTGGACTTTACGTTTTCGTCATCCGCTTCCGGCAGCTCGGCATTCAAGCGTAACCGGCCCCAGGCGATCACCCCCCCAAGGCAGAGATGCTCGAGATCCGACGGATCGTAATCCTTAACTCGCGCAGGCAAAACGTGTTGTTCCCACGCCGGCGCCGGCAGCTCTAATCCCTGCAATTGCCGGATCACTGCGAGAACGCCGTCACGGCCCCGCATCCGGCTGTCGGGCGATACATGTTGCCAGGCAAACAGGAACCTCATGAAGTCCGCCGGCGAAACCGGCTCGATCTCTTTACGCCTGCGCCCGAGTGTCAGCCGATGGATGCGCGCCAGCAGACCGCGCTCACACCATTCTATTTCAGCGCCGATCGCTCGCGCGGTGAACTCGCCGCGCAGCACGGCGCCGCTTGCCTCAAGCCCGATGAGCGCAGTCGCGATTTTATTCGGCGCGAGGCCGAGCTTTTTCGACAAGGCGCTGACCGTCGTCGGGCCTAAAACATCGAGCCAACCGCCCACGATTCTGCGCAACGCCTCTTCTTCCGGAAGCGTTTCCGGCTTGAACCCCAATGGCAATGCCACAGGCGGTTCCGCTTTTCCTCCCGGAATCGCCGTGCGGACGACGTCCCAACGCTCGGCAGCGACATAAGCCCGCCGAATCTGCTGACTCTCGTCGGGACGCCAAACTAAAACCGTTGCGCGGCCACGATCGATCAATTGATCGGCCCAATCACGCCAGTCCTGCTGCTCTTCCACCGGCAGAATGTAGATCCCCAAGAGCAAGTCGTGCAGCTCCTCCGGGTCGCGCACATCGGGCCATGCCTGGTTACAGACCTCTTGGATCGCCGCCGGGTCCAAAGCACCCCATTCGCGGTCCATGGACGGATCCAACCGTCGCAACGACACCGCGCGCGCGCGCCTCTCCTCCAGCGGCGCGTCATCGAGGAAGGCGTAGGGATTGGCATTGAGAATCTCGTGCGCCATTGGCGACGGCACTGGCGTATCAATCGCCACCGTTCGGATCTTGCCCGAATCGATCATCGTGAGGATTTCCAATAATCCTCCCAAGTCCATCGCCTCGTGCAGACAATCGCGCAAGGTTTCATTCACCAGCGGATGGTCCGGAATCTCGACCCGCCCCGGGCGATTGTCCTGACACATGACCTGTTCGGGAAAAACCGCAGCCAACAAGTCCTCGGCCCGCATGCGCTGCAGCACCACCGGCACCTTCTTCCCACCGCTGTGGCGCATGACCGCCAATGCCCGCGTCGCATTCCACCGCCATCGGTTGGTGAAAAACGGCGAGGCCAGCACGGCTTGAGTCAACTCGCGTTCTACGATAGCGGGTCGCAGCATCTGGAAAACGTCGTCGATCGGAAATGAATGCTGCTCGACGAGTGAAAGCACGATACCATCATCGGTGGCAGCCGCCTGCAACTCCCGGTCGAAGCTCACGCAAAAGCGTTTCCTGAGGGCCAAGCCCCAGGCCCGGTTAATCCTCCCGCCCCACGGAGAGTGAATCACCAGCTGCATCCCTCCGGCTTCATCGAAAAATCGCTCCGCGACAATCCGATCCTGGGTCGGCACACAGCCCAAGAGCGCGTGGGTCTGGTTCACATACTGGACGATCTGATCGGCGCCGGCGTCGGGCAGGCCGACCTCCCGCGTCAACCAAGCGATGGCGTCAGCGCCGTCGCGACGAGCCGCCACCTCTTTTCGCAAATCGGAAACCGCGGCTGATAATTCGCGGGTGCGGGCGGGCGCTTCAGCGAGCCAAAAAGGAATGCTCGGCGGCAAGCCTTTGGCGTCTTCCACCCACACTTTACCCGACGCCACCCGGCGGATGCGCCAAGAACGATTGCCCAGGAGAAAAATATCCCCCGCTAAACTCTCGATGGCGAAATCCTCATTGACTTTCCCGACCAGGGTTTCGTCGGGAAACTCGATCACGTCGTAGTCGGCCGTGTCGGGAATCGCGCCGCCGTTGGTGATGGCAGTGAGACGGGCGCCGCGCCGCGCGCGCAACACGCCATGGATTCGATCCCGATGAAGATAGGCGCTGCGCCGTCCCTTGCGGGTGGACACCCCTTCGGAAAGCATCTGCAAGACCTGTTCAAACTCCTCCGAAGTCAAATTGCGGTACTGATAGGCCCTCCGAACCGAGCGCCAGAGCGCCTGTTCGCTGATTCCTGAATCCGTCGAATGCTTTTGGTTTGCCGTCGCGTCGCTGCTTGACGCCACACTCGCCACCGTGGCCACCATCTGCTGAGCCAGGATATCCAGCGGCTTTTCCGGAATCGTTAGCCGGTCCAATTGTCCGTCTCGCACCGCACGAATCCCCGCCGCGCATTGCATTAAATCGTCGCGCGTCAGCGGATAGAAGATCCCTTTAGGTAGCGCTCCGAGCCAGTGTCCGGAGCGACCCACTCGCTGGAGCAGGATGTTCAGCGTCCGCGGCGAGCCGATGTGGCAGACGACGTCGACATGGCCGATATCGATACCGAGTTCCAGCGACGCGGTGGCGACAACCACCGGGAGCGCGCCTGATTTGAGCTTCTCCTCGACCTCGAGGCGGCCCTTGCGCGAGAGGCTGCCGTGGTGCGCGCCCACCTTGTCTTCGCCGAGCCGCTCGCTGAGTTGATGCGCAACCCGCTCCACCAACCGGCGAGTGTTGACAAACACGAGGGTGGTTCGATGGGCCTTTACCTGCGCCACGAGCTTGTCGTAAACCTCGCCCCAGATATCGTGGGTAACGATGGCGCCCAACTCTTGATCCGGAAGCTCGATCCGGAGATCCAAATCCCGTTGATGGCCCGCGTCGACGATTTCACAGTCGGGTTGGCCATTCGGCAGAACGCGTTCCGTCCCGACCAGCAGTCGGGCTACATCTTCGACGGGCTTTTGGGTTGCGCTGAGACCGATGCGCTGGAGAGGTCGCTCCGTGAGCTCCTGCAAGCGTTCGAGGGACAGCGCCAAATGCGCTCCCCGCTTATCTTGGGCTACGGCGTGAATTTCATCGACAATAACGGTCTCGGCGTTTTTCAAGAATCGCCGACTTCTTTCGGCCGTCAGCAGGATATAGAGCGACTCCGGCGTGGTGATGAGAATATGCGGCGGGTTGCGGACCATCGATTGCCGCTCATGGGCCGGGGTATCCCCGGAACGCACGGCGACTCTGATGCCGGGCAAGAGAATTCCCTCCGAGTCGGCCAACCGATAGATCTCTGCCAGCGGCGTTTGAAGATTTTTCGCAATGTCATTGCCCAGCGCCTTCAGGGGGGAGATATAGACGACTTTCGTCGTTTCATCGAGCTGCCCGCTCAACGCCCGCTGAATCAAGCGGTCGATGGACCAAAGAAATGCGGCTAAGGTTTTGCCCGAGCCGGTGGGCGCGGCGATCAAGGTCGACCTGCCGGCAGCGATCGATTGCCAGCCTCTTTCCTGGGGAGGCGTAGGCTTTTGGAAGCGCTCGACAAACCAGCGCCAAACCAACGGATGGAATTCAACCTTCAAAGCTGTTTCTCCAATCGGGCGGAGACTAAGCGTAAAGTTAAGTTTTAACGGGTCAACAGACGGGTCAAAAGCGAATCGAGATTTACTCACTTCGAAGGCTGCGCGGTGCCTCTGATTGGAATTCCCCGCTTCTCAAGCTCTTCGACCACCGCCCGGGCGCCCGCATTGCCCTGATTTGCCAGTTCTGCGGTTTTGGTTACCAGCGACTGAAGTTGTGTTTGCATTTTCTGCGACTCTTGCATCGGTGTTTCGAGGTTGGCCGGCAACGCAGTGAGATTATTCCGTTCGAGAACCAGCTGCACGGTCTGAAACGCGAACCAGATAAATACGGAAACGATCGTCAATATCAGAGGAAGACCCGAGCCGCTTCTCTCGGTGGGTTCGGCTGCGGTCACGTCTTGCTGTTCGGTCTCCTCTACTGCCGGCACTTCATTTTCCATCGATTTTCACTTTGCTTTGTCCGCCGGCCCAGGATTGGCGCCAAGATTGATGCCTTGAGAAGCCAGCAGACCCTTGAGTTGCTCGTCATTGTTTCTCACGGCGATGCTCGCCAAAGCCGTGACGATCTCCCGATGCAGGCCTTCCAGCTGCATGCTTTGCGCAATGAACTGTTGGCGCTGGCTCGCATCGACGCGCAGCGATTGGTTGCCGAGACTCAACAAAATATTCACCACTACTAGGATAAACGTCAACCCCGCCAAAATGGTGAATACGGTTTTTCCTTTGTAAATCATTTTGATTTTCCGTTAATAAAAAGGCGCGCCTCGAGGTTGCGAGAGGCATTGAATTAAAAACTTGGCCGTAACTGTAAATCCACAATCCCTTAGTGGATCAAGTTGCCGATCCGCTCCCAGCGCACCCACCGATCGCCGCCATCCCACGACCAGTAGATCAAAAAGGCTTTGCCGCGCACTGCTTTCAAATCAACAAAAACAAAGAATCGACTGTCGTAACTTCGGTCTCGGTTGTCACCCAAGAAAAAAATATGGTTCGTCGGAACCGTTCTAGGACCGTAATCGTCACGACTTAAAAGTCCGGCTGTCTGCGGATCGTCTCCTGCGAAATAGGCGTGAGAGTCGTCGATTTGTTTGCCTTTGATATAGATTTTTTTTCCTCGGACTTCGACGGAGTCGCCGGCGACCCCGATCACCCGCTTGATAAAATCTTTGGAACGATCTTCCGGAAATATAAAAACCACGACATCGCCCCGCTGAGGTTTGGCGAAATCTACCGCGTAATCTTCCAGAAACGGGATGCGAACACCATAGGCCAATTTGTTGACGAGAATATGGTCGCCGATCTGAAGAGTCGGGATCATCGAGCCGGACGGAATCTTAAACGCCTGAACGATAAAGGTTCGGATAAACAGGGCCAAGACCAGGGCCATGATGATCGCTTCGGCATATTCTCGAAAAGTCGACTTGCTTTTGACGTTTTCTTGGGCTTCCATCGTCGTCTGTTGTTTGGCTTTCGACACCTTGTCTATAGACATACCTACTCTCCGTTTACACTTTCAAGGCCGCAAGAAACGCCTCTTGGGGAATTTCCACTTTGCCGACCTGCTTCATTCTTTTTTTCCCTTCTTTCTGCCGCTCCAGGAGCTTGCGTTTTCGCGTTATATCGCCGCCGTAGCACTTCGCGGTTACGTTCTTCCGCAGCGGCTTCACCGACTCGCGCGCGATCACTCGGCTGCCGATGGCGGCCTGAACGACCACTTCGAAGAGCTGACGGGGAATCAATTGGCGCATGCGCTGCACCAGATCACGGCCCCGATAATGCGCCTTGTCGCGATGCACGATCATCGACATCGCATCCACCAAGTCGCCGTTGATCCGAACGTCCAATTTCACGAGATCCGCCGGCCGGTAACCGGCTATCTCGTAATCCATGGAAGCATAGCCGCGGCTCACCGATTTCAGCCGGTCGTAGAAATCGACGACGATCTCGTTCAACGGCAACTCATAAATTAACAATACCCTAGTCGGACCCAGATAGCGAATCTCTTTCTGGCTGCCGCGCTTTTCTTCGCAGAGATTGAGCACACTGCCGAGGAACTCTTGGGGAAGATGAATGGACGCCTCAATGACCGGTTCTTCGATCTGTTCGATGTCCCCTTCGGACGGCATTCTCACCGGGTTATCGATTTGCATTGTCTCGCCAGTGGTTTTGGTCACTCGGTAAATCACCGTGGCGGCCGTGGTGATCAGACTCAGCGCAAACTCGCGCTCGAGCCGCTCGCGCACGATGTCCATGTGCAGCAGACCCAAAAAGCCGCAGCGAAATCCGAAGCCCAACGCCTGGGAGGTTTCCGGTTCGTAAGTAAACGACGAATCGTTGAGACGGAGCTTTTCCAAAGCGTCGCGCAGATTCTGGTATTGACCGGAGTCGGTCGGATAGAGGCCACTGAAAACCATGGGCTTCATCGGCTTGAAGCCGGGCAACGGCTCATTCGCGGGCCGATCCTCCGCCGTAATCGTGTCGCCGATCCGTGTTTCCGCGACTTCTTTGATGCCCGCCATCAGAAAGCCGACTTCTCCCGCGTTCATCTCCGCCACTTCCACTGGCCCCGGGGAAAAGACTCCAAGGCGGGTGACTTCGAATGCGTTGCCGCTGAACATCATGCGGATGCGAGAACCCTTGCGCACCGATCCGTCAAAGATACGCATCATGACTACGGCGCCATGATAGGGATCGAACCAACTATCGATAATCAACGCCCGCAGCGGCCCTTCCGGGTTCCCCTTCGGCGGAGGGAACCAGTTGACGATCCCTTCGAGAATCGCTTCCGTGCCGATCCCTTCCTTGGCGCTGGCAAGAACGGCATTCGAGGCATCCAGTCCAATGACGTCCTCAATCTCCTTCTTGACCCGTTCCGGCTCCGCGCTGGGCAAATCGATCTTGTTGATGACCGGAAGAATTTCCAAGTTGTGGTCCAACGCCATATGAACGTTGGCCACCGTTTGCGCCTCGACCCCTTGGGCCGCATCGACGACCAGTAATGCGCCTTCGCAAGCTCCCAGACTGCGCGACACTTCGTAGGTAAAGTCGACGTGGCCCGGCGTGTCGATCAGATTGAGCTTGTACTCTTGGCCGTTCTTCGCGCGGTAGCGCAAACAGACCGGGCTCGCTTTGATCGTAATTCCCCGCTCCCTCTCCAGGTCCATGCTGTCGAGAATTTGATCGGTTTTCTCTCTCGCGCTCACCGCTCCCGTGAATTCCAAAAGTCGATCGGCCAGAGTGGACTTTCCATGATCGATGTGGGCGATGATGGAAAAATTTCGGATCTGTTCCGGATTCATGAAGCGCCGGCTTCCCGACAATAGGCGATGGTTTTCTTCAACCCCGACTGGAGCGTAACTTCCGGTCGCCAGCGCAAAACTTTGCCTGCGAGAGAAACATCCAAACAGCTCCGTCGCTGCTCACCGAGCTTCGCCGGCCCATGGACCGCCTTGATCTTCGATTCCAAGCCTTGGCGCAGCAATTCGCAAATCGTCACGACATCAGTCTCCCGGCCGGTGCCGATGTTGATCGGACCGACGTACGAGGCATCAAGCGCGGCGACATTGGCCCGAACGACGTCGCCCACGAAAACGTAATCCCGGGTCTGTTTACCGTCGCCATTGATGATCGGACTCTTCCCGGCAAGCAACTGCGAGATAAAAATCGCCACCACCCCTGCTTCGCCTTTACTGTTTTGCCGGGGACCGTACACGTTCGCGTATCGCAGGGCGACAAACGGCAACCCAAAGTTCAGATGGTAGTAGCCCAAATACAGTTCTCCGGTTAGCTTGCTGACCCCGTAAGGGCTCAATGGAATCGTCGGATGCTCCTCGTTGGCCGGGATGGGCTCGCGGTCGCCGTACACGGCTCCACCGGACGATGAAAAAATAACTTTCTGAACCCCTACATCTTTCGCGACCTCAAGCAGATTGATGAAGCCGAGAATATTGACCCGCGCGTCAAACGTTGGATCGGCCACGGAACGACGCACGTCCATTTGCGCCGCGTGATGGTTCAATATGTCGGGTTTGATCTGCCGGATCAACCGGGCGGTTTTAGGCTCTGCGATATCCAAAGAGTGAACCGTGGCCCGATGATTGAGATTCTTTTCCTGACCCGTCGAAAAATCATCAATGACATGAACCTCGTGTCTCTCGTTGATGTAAGCGTCGACAATATGCGAAGCAATGAACCCCGCGCCGCCGGTAACAACGATTTTCACGCCTTCGACTCCTGCAGGCGGGCACGAAAGTATTCGATGGTCTTTTGCAACCCGTCTTCGAGCTTTACTTGCGGTTCCCAAGCGAGAATTTTTTTTGCTTTGGTGATATCGGGCTGCCGAACCTGCGGATCATCCTGCGGCAGGGGCTTGTATACGATGGAACTCCGGGAACCGGTGAGATCGAGAATTTTCTTGGCAAATTGCAGGACGGTCATCTCATAGGGGTTGCCGATGTTGACCGGTAAGTGCTCTTCAGACTCCAGCAGCCGGTGGATCCCTTCGACCAGATCGTCGATATACTGAAAGCTCCGGGTTTGTTCCCCTTCGCCGTATACCGTTAAGGGGTCCCCTTTCAAAGCCTGAGTGATGAAATTCGGCACGACCCGGCCGTCCTGCATACGCATTCGAGGTCCGTAGGTGTTGAAGATTCGGGCGATGCGGGTATTCAAGTCGTGATATCGGTGATAGGCCATCGTCATGGCCTCGGCGAAACGCTTGGCTTCATCGTAGACGCCGCGCGGACCCACGGGGTTCACGTTTCCCCAGTACTCTTCATGCTGTGGCCGTATCAGCGGATTGCCGTAAACCTCGGACGTCGACGCGAGGAGAAAAGCCGCGTTCTTGGCTTTGGCCAATCCCAGAGCGTTGTGGGTGCCGAGCGAGCCCACCTTGAGCGTGGGAATGGGAAGCTCGAGATAATCCACCGGACTGGCCGGCGAGGCAAAATGAAGAACGTAGTCCAAAGGTTCTCGCACTTCGATATAACGGCTCACGTTGTGATCCATGAAGCGGAAGCGAGGATTTCTGGCGAAGCTCGCGATGTTTTCTCTGGCGCCGGTCGAAAAGTTATCCATGCAGATAACCTCGTGCCCTTTCTTAAGAAAACTCTCGCAAAGGTGAGAGCCGATAAAGCCCGCGCCGCCGGTAATCAAGTATCTAGCCATGATTCCGTCCTATCGAATAGTATTTAAAGCCGACCTTTTGCAGGTCTGCCGAATCATAAATATTGCGCCCGTCGAATATGACAGGATTTTTCAGCAGCTGTTTGATGCGCCGAAAATCCGGCCGGCGAAATTCATTCCACTCGGTGAGAATCAGCAGAGCCGACGCTCCGGCGAGCGCATCGTAATTTCGGTCGGTGTAGTGAATTCGATCGCCAAAGACTTTCCTCGCCTCTTCCGTCGCCTCCGGGTCAAACGCTTGGACTCGGGCGCCGGCCTTCAGAAGCTCCTCGATGACCGTGATCGACGGCGCGTCTCTCATGTCGTCCGTCCGCGGCTTAAAGGCAAGCCCCCAAACCGCAAAGGTCAAACCCGAAAGATTCGCGCCAAAATGGCGTTGCACCTTTTCCACCAATATCCCCTTCTGCCGCTCATTCACTTGCTCCACCGCCTTGAGCAACAGCATCTCGGGCGCGTCTCCGCCCATGCTGATCATGGCGCGAATGTCTTTGGGGAAACACGAGCCGCCATAGCCGACACCGGGAAAGATGAAATGCGCACCGATGCGACGATCCAATCCGATGGCTCGCCGCACTTCCGATATGTCGGCCCCGGTCTTCTCGCACAGGCGCGACACTTCGTTGATGAAAGAAATTTTCGTGGCGAGCATGGCGTTGGCGGCATATTTACTCATCTCTGCGCTCCGGCTGTCCATCACGAGAATCGGATTACCGGTGCGCACGAAAGGCTCATAAAGCTCCTTAACCGACTCCATGGCTTCCGCGTCGTCGCCCCCTAACACCACGCGGTCAGGCTTCATGAAGTCATCGATGGCCGCGCCTTCTTTGAGAAACTCCGGATTCGAAATAACCGCAAACGGATGGGACGTTTCTTCCGATATCCATTGTTTGATCTGATCGGCTGTACCGACGGGCACCGTGCTCTTCGTCACGATGATTTTACGGGAATCCATGACGCGGGCGATTTCCTTAGCCGTCGCCCGCACGTACTCGAGGTTCGCTTTTCCATTGGCTCCTTGTGGTGTCCCGACGGCAATGAAAACGATGGCGGACCTTTTGACAGCGGAGTTCAGTTCGGTCGTAAAGGATAGTCGTTGCTCCTCGGCGTTCCGCTGGACCATTTCCTCCAAACCCGGCTCGTAAATCGGCACTTTCCCTTCTTTGAGCATGGCGATCTTCCGCTCATCGATATCGACGCAGATGACGTCGTTGCCGGTCTCAGCGAAACAAGTTCCGGCGACCAAACCCACGTACCCTGTCCCGACGACAGCAAGATTCATGCGCGTTCACCCCCGTCCAAAATTTCGCCGACCACAAAAACCGGCCGGTCTTGGGATTCGTGATAGGTTCGGGCCAGCATTTCCCCCAAAAGCCCCATGGTGATGAATTGAAAACCGCTGAAGATAAGCAGCACCGCCAGCAAGAGCAACGGTCGACCTCCAATGGCCCTGCCGTAGACCAGCTTTTCGAAGCTGAGATAGGCGGCGAACAAGAATCCCACGCCGCCGCTCACAATGCCAATCGGGCCGAAAATGTGCGATGGCCGCGTGGAATAGCTGATCAAGAATTTCACCGTCAAAAGATCCAATATCACCCGTAAAATTCGCATCATGCCGTATTTCGACTTACCGCGCAGGCGCGCCCGATGATTGACCTTGAGCTCGGCAACCCGGGCGCCGCGCTCGTAGGCAATCGCGGGAATAAAGCGGTGCATTTCGCCGTAGAGCTTTAGATTCTTCGCGACGTCCTTCCGCATCACCTTTAACGTGCAGCCGTAATCATGCAGCTTTACTTGTGTCGTCCAGGAGATCAGCCGATTGGCGATCACCGAAGGCAAACGGCGGCTCAGAAACGGGTCCTGGCGATTAAAGCGCCAGCCCGCCACCAAGTCGTTGCCCTCGTCCAGTTTCGCCAGCAGGGCAGGGATGTCCCGAGGATCGTTTTGCGCATCTCCGTCCATCATAGCAACGATATCGCCTTCAGCATAGGCCAGCCCGGCGGCCATCGCCGCGGTTTGGCCGAAATTTCGTTTCAAACGCACAACTTTAAGCCAGGTGTGCTGAGCGTGAAGCCGAGACAACTGGAAAAAAGTCCCGTCTTGGCTGCCATCGTCAACGACGACGATTTCGTAATTCTTTCGCAAGGGCTGCAGCACGCCGTTGACTTCGCAGATCAACGGTTCGACGTTTTCCTCCTCGTTGTATACCGGAATGACTACGGAAAGCTCCATCGGCTCAGGTGTGAAAATCCGTCAACTGGACAAAGCGCTGGTAGCGTTCCTCGATCTCCGGCAACGATGCCGTGGTCAATCGTTTCACGCCGAAGTCTTCCACGGTAAACGACGCGACCACAGAGCCATACACGATGGCGCGGCGTATTCCGCGTTGGCTCTGGTCTCCGGAGCGAGCCAGTTGGCCCAAAAATCCCCCGGCGAAAGAATCGCCGGCGCCCGTGGGATCAAAGACTTCTTCCAACGGATAGGCGGGCGTGGCGAAGACGGAAGAGTCTGAGAATTGCAGCACGCCGTACTCGCCGCGCTTGATGAGCACGACCTTGGGCCCCATCTTGAGAATCGCTCTCGCGGCGCGAACGATATTGTTGTACCCACTGAGCAGGCGCGCCTCCGAATCGTTGATCACCAGCATCTCGATCCGCTGAAGCACCTTACTGAGCTCCGTCGAACTTTCGCGAATCCAGTGATCCATGGTGTCGCAAACCACCAGCCGCATGCGCCGAATCTGATTCAACACCTCCATTTGCATGACCGGGTCGATATTTCCTAAAAAAACGTACTCCGCATCGCGGTAGCGATCCGGCAGTTGCGGCACAAAACCAGAAAGGACGTTCAGGTGCAACTCCAAGGTGTCGCGCACGTTGATGTCCTCGTGATATCTCCCGCGCCAGTGAAAAGTATCGCCCCGTTCGCGCTTGATTCCTTCGAGATCGATCCCGCGCTGGGAAAAAAGATCGAGGTGCTCCTCGGGAAAATCCTGACCGATGACCCCGACGATACGAACCGGAGTAAAAAAACTCGCCGCCAGCGCGAAGTAGGAAGCCGAACCGCCCAGGATCCGCTCTGCGGAGCCGAAGGGAGTTTCGATGGAATCGAATGCCACCGTGCCGACAACCAAAACGCTCATAGATACTTACCGATAATGGGTTTCAGATTAGCACGAACGTTCTTGGGAATGCGCGTCCGCTCCGTGATGATAGCATCCTTGAGCGACGACTCACAGCCGCAGGATCGAGCATCCGACAGCGCCGTCACCACACGGCGGATCGTCCTCTGCGCCAGCTCGACGTTTTGCTGCAAGACTTTCAAGACCTGCTCGATCTCGACGTTTCCGACCGCTTCGTTCCAGCAGTCGTAATCCGTCGCCAACGCTAAGGTAGCGAAGCAAATCTCCGCTTCGCGGGCCAATTTGGCCTCCTGGATATTCGTCATGCCGATCACGGCGGCCCCCCAACCACGGTAGAGGTGAGATTCCGCCCGCGTCGAGAACTGCGGCCCTTCCATGCATAGATAAGTGCCCCGAGCATGGACTTTGGCACCCTCTTGAGTCGCGGCATCGGCAAGCTTCGCCGCGAGATCCTTGCAGAAAGGATCAGCCAAGCTCACATGCCCCACGATGCCTTTGCCGAAGAACGTGCTGGGACGCTGCGTGGTCCGGTCGATAAATTGATCGGGCACGACAACGTGGCCGGGCGCAATCTCTTCGCGCAGGCTCCCCACCGCGCTCACCGAGATGATCCGCTCGACGCCGAGTTTTTTCATAGCAAAGATGTTGGCGCGGGAATTCACTTCGGTGGGCAACCAACGATGGCCTTTGCCGTGGCGGGGCAAAAAGAGGAATCCCACTCCATCCAAGACGCCTCTGACGAATTTA
>Ga0137370_10000596_pt1 | contig 13885 bp, 18 predicted proteins | sample SagtaG_11_FD_104920 | JGI IMG/M metagenome (GOLD analysis project Ga0137370, IMG submission 104920) | Vadose zone soil microbial communities from Sagehorn Ranch, Mendocino, California, USA - Sage1_R_20_16 metaG | ecosystem: Environmental > Terrestrial > Soil > Vadose zone | place: USA... | reverse complement strand
CGTGAAGCAAAAGCATTTGGAATTCGTTCCGCGGATTGTCGAGTCACGGTGGCTCACAAAGAATTTCTCTATCCACGCCATGATGGATTTAAGCGACGGATTGGGAGCCGATCTTCCGCGACTTGCAAGGGCGAGCCGTGTTGGATTTACCATCGAGATGGAGAAGCTACCGGTTGCCCGTGGCGCGACGATTGATGATGCAATTTCAGAAGGGGAAGATTACGAATTGCTGTTTGCTGTTTCGCGGCGTGACAGAAACCGCTTGGAGGGAGAATGGCGACAGGAATTTCCAAAACTGCCGCTCACTCGAATTGGTCGGTTAGATCCGAAATCCGAAATCCGAAATCCGAAATTGCCAGGTGGCTACGTTCATTTCCAACAGCCCAACTGAGACGGAAGCAGTCGGACGGCAACTTGCCGAAGATGTCCGGGTGGGATCGGTTTTGGCCCTGCAGGGCGAACTGGGAAGCGGGAAAACCTTATTCACTAAGGGTTTCATGGCCGGCATGGGAAGCAACGCAGCCGTTTCCAGTCCTACGTTTACGATTGTGCACGAATACCGAGATGGCCGGTTGCCTGTCTATCATTTCGATTTCTTTCGCGTGGAAAATTGTCAGTCCCTTGCGCGGCTTGGTCTCGACGATTATTTTTTTAGCGACGGCGTTTCGGTAATCGAATGGGCTGATCGCTTCCCGGAATTCATTCCCGAACAAGCGCTCTGGATTCTCTTTGAGATAAAATCGGAGAATCAGCGCGCCATTACTTTCCAGGGAACATGAAAATTCTTGCGCTGGAACTGTCCACAGCCCGCGGCAACCTGGCGTGGTTGGGTGAGGGTGTTACCGATTTCACGCGGGAGTGGCCGAACGATCGAAAAAATTCCGCTCTCTTTTTTGAAAATCTCGACGCTGTAACGGAGAAATTTGGTGCTCCAGACACGATCATCGTTGGTCTTGGACCTGGCTCGTACGCGGGCATTCGCATAGCAATTTCAGCCGCAATCGGATTGCAGATTTCTTCCGGTGCGCGCCTGATTGGCTTTCCATCAATCTGCGCAATGGAGTCCAACTCGCAGGAATACTGCGTCGTGGGGGATGCTCGCAGGAAATCTTTTTTCTTTGCGCGTATCCGCACGAATGATCTGGTCGAGGGTCCAACACTTCTCCCGGACTCCGACCTGAAACCGAAACTCGACGCGATTGAGATGCAGATACCAGTTTTTACGTCGGATTCGCTTCCGCAATTTGACCGCGCCGCCATTTGTTTTCCATCGGCTTTTTTGCTAGCCAAATTTGCTCGAGAACCACAGCGCAGCTTTTCCTTGCCGCCGCTGGAACCGATTTATCTGAGGGAACCACACGTCACCATGCCAACTCGTGGCATCGGCATCCTTGCCGATAAAGAAACTTCGGACTAGAAGCCCGTGCCACGAGTCATGAAAGAAACCTATCGTTGCTGGGCCGAGATCGATCGGAGTGCGTTACATCACAATGCCAAAACCGTGCGCGAACGTATCGGTTCAGCGGAAATGCTCGCTGTAGTGAAAGCGAATGCTTACGGCCATGGTTTAATCGGCGTGGCGGAAACGCTCGCGGGTCAGGTGCAACTATTCGGCGTGGCGAACCTGCAAGAGGCGCTGGCGCTCCGTGAATCGGTTTCTCTTCCAATCGTCATTCTTGGTCCCGCCCTGCCTGAAGAAAGGTCGACGATCGCCCAGCGCGGGTTCGTCCCCACAATTTCCGCGCTCGAGGAAGCAGAAGATTTCAATCGGGTTGCGCACAGCTCGCCGGTCGCCGTCAATTTTAAGATCGATACTGGCATGGGGCGTATGGGAGTTCCCGAAGGCCAAGCTTTGGAAATTCTCAAGAAGGTCTCCGCGCTTCCGAATATCAGGATTCATAGCGTGTCGACTCATTTACCGGCGTCTGTTGAGGATGCGGACTACACGCGTGCTCAGCTTTTGCGTTTTCGCGAAATCATGAAGCAGTTTCGCGCTGCAGTTTCGATCGATTATAAAGCGCATGTACTGCAAAGCGCAGGCGTGCTTGCCTTCGCTGAACACGCGAGCCATTTCGACATGGTGCGCGCCGGGATTGTGCTTTATGGGATTTCGCCACTCCCGGAATTCCAGAAACTTCTTAAACCGGCCATGACATGGAAAACGCGAATTTCGCTTGTGCGTAACATGCCGCAAGGAAGTTCGATCAGTTATGGCCGTACGTTTGTCACTCCTCGGAAAATGCGGATCGCAACATTGTCAGCTGGTTACGCCGATGGATATCCATGGCAACTTTCTAATCGTGATGCCGCTGTTCTGGTTCGCGGTCAGCGTTGCGCTATTCTCGGCCGCGTGACGATGGATTTGACGATGGTTGACGTTAGCGAGGCCGAGAATGTGCAAGTGGGCGACGAGGTGGTTTTGATGGGACGCGAAGGAAACGAGGAAATTTCCTGCGCAGAACTGGCCAGGGCTGCTGGCACGATTCCCTGGGAAATTACGACGCGAATTGGCGCACGCGTGCGGCGGGTTTATGTTTGAGAGCGTTATAGCGTTGAACGGTTGAAACGTTAAACCGGCTCAGAGTCGCGGCAGAGCGATTCAAATCGCATCAACCCTTCGACGCTTTAACGAGAATCATGTTCCAGATCATCTTCAACGAATTAAGCGCGGCCGAGATCTCCGCGCTCCCGAAAAAATTACAGCTAGAGCTGCTCGCGGAGTTTCAAATTCTGCCCGAGGACCTCGACCAACTCGATTCCGAACGGTTTGGTGTGATCGAACGCGAGGGCAAAAAGCTATATCGCTATCGTGCGAAAGATTATCGCATTTATTTCGCCAAGACCGACGAAGGCATCAGAGTCCATCGCGTCCTACACAAGAACACGTTTCGCGATTTCCTTTTTCGGAGCAAACTGCCGGTGTCCGAGGACACGCAGCTAGGCGAAACACGCGAATTCTGGAAACTGATCGAGCAAGGCGAAAAAACCCGGAAAGCGTAGAGAGACAGACAACGTCCAACCGTTGTAGGGCGTTTCTATGAAAGGCCAATTAAAGGCCGGCGTCTGATACAGACGCGCTGCAATTACCTCATCAAGCGCACGGAGCAGCAGTGCTTAATCTCGGTGAGAGTCATTCCGAACGGAGCCAGGGACCTCACAATCGAGACTTGGATCACGCAAACTACGAGCGGAATCAGCGAGGTTGCGGGAGATCCCTCGACTTCGCTCGGGATGACAAAGCAGTGCGTTAACACCCCAGCTTCGTCACTTCATCATTAGCACCGAACGGCTGCGCTTAATCTCGCGCGTAATCTTGCGATGCAGATGCGCGGGCATGCCGGTGACGCGGCGCGGAAGAATTTTGCCGCTCTCGGTGACGAATTTTTTCAGGAGATCAGGATTTTTATAATCGATAGCCTCAATGGCAATATCGATTCGTCGACGGGGCATGGCGCGATTCGCACGGCGAAAAGCGGAACGGCGTTTGGCTGTTTTAGGACCTATCATTTGGTTTCGCGGTGCAACGTATGCCGTCTTAAAAACGGATTGTATTTCTTTTTTTCGAGCCGGTTGGGCGTGCGCGGACTCTTCTTGTTCCGTGTGGTCATGTAACGGGAGACAGGCTTACCCAAAGCCTTGGCCTCCGTGCATTCCAGCGTCACAATTTCCTGTGCCATCTATCCGCGTCACTCCTTCACTTCGGCCGGCGTTGCTTCCTCTTCCTCGGCCTCGCCGCCTTCCTCATCGGTCAAACCGAATAGAGAGGTGACAGACTGACGGACTCGTGAAGCTTTATTTAGCTTTTCCAGTTGCGATTGGCACTCAACCGTGAAGCGCGCAAACGGAATGGCTTCAAGCCGCGCTCGCGGGATCGGTTTGCCGGACATCTCGCATTTTCCGTACGTTCCCAGCTCAATCCGCCTGAGCGCCTGGTCGATTTCGTAAAGCGCGTCCTGTTCTTGAGAGAGCAAGCTCAGCGCGAAATCGCGATCGTACGCATCTGATCCAGCATCGGCCTGATGCATTCCAAAAGCAGACGCCTCGCTGCCTTCGGCGCGCGAGCGCAAAGTATCTTGGGCGACGCCGGCCATGGAATCGACCATGGCGTCCCGGAGATGAAGGAGCTTTTCCTTCTGCTGGCGGATAAATGGATCGAGTCGCCTTTCGCGATGGTTCAGACCCAGCAGGACCGCCGGCGACTCAGTCGTGGTTTTGTTGGAGGACACACGCTTTCCGGCCTTTGTCGTCTTCGCGGGCTTTTTCGACACCGGTCGCTTGACACGCTCTTTGTGTGTCGGTCGCGCCTTACGAGCGGCGGGCTTCTTCGCGGAACTCTTCTTTTTTGTTGATTTTGCCATAGCGTTGAAAGCGCCTTCTAATCGAGTAGCACCCGGAAAATGGACGCTTAATTAAGAACATTTCTCCGACGGTGCAAGCGGATTCGGTCAAAAAGTTTACGCCACCACAAACTGGCTTTCACGCTTAGGCAAAACCACTACCCGGCAACAGTTCGCAGTCACGGTCTACTTCGACAGCTTTGGCCCTTCCGACAGGATCTCACGAACTCGCGCTAGAGTAACGGTTCAGGGCAAATCTCCAGAAACCGCGAGACAGGAGGAAAACAATTGTCGAGGCAGCGATAAGATGCAGCATCAACCACCAGGGCTGTCCCAGTGATTTAATCAACAGGCGGGCTGGGATGTTTGCGATAATGACCACCGGTATAATCCAGCCGAAGATCAAGCGGAATAGCCATGGAAAAATCGCATCTGGATAACGCGCGATGTTTAGAAAATTAAAGTAGCCATAAACCAATCCCTGGGCGCGGACGATCCAGAAACTGACCGCTGCCAGGGCAAGCATGATTGAGTAATGCACGGCAACGCCAAATCCCAGCGCGACCAGGTAAAGGAAAATTGATGTCAAATCCGGGACAATGTTGAGACGCGAAAGCGCTACGCAAACCACTACACCCCCTAGCGCGGCGTTGACGATGCTATCAAGGCCGAATTGTTTCGTGGAAACAGCAAACTGGCTGTCGATCGGCAAAACCAGCAGGGAATCTAATTTCCCCGTGCGCACGAGTTCCGGAATGTTTGCGACGTTAACAAAAAAGAATGCCTGAAAAAACTGGGCAATCATTTGATGCGTGCCGATGAGCAGCACGACCTCCCACTTTGTCCAGTCACCAATGCGATCGACATTCCCGAAAATGATGCTGAAGAAGACAATTTGCCCGCAGAACCAAAGGATCTCCACGACCATCCACAAGAGAAAGTTCGCCTTGAAACTCAGCTCGCGGATGAGCGAGTTGCGCAGCATGATGGAGTAGATTTGGATGTAACGCCGCATCATCTCTTCCTGTCTCCTACTAATAAGCGCAGTCAACCACCGCTCGAATGAAACGTATTGTTCCCTGGCTTGTTGTCATAATTGGGCTGCTTGTTATTGCAGCGGTTCTCCGGCAGTGCCGTAACGGAAGTGCCACAAACTATCAGACTGCAACTATCACACGCGGCCCCATTACCCAGGCGGTTACGGCGACAGGCACACTCAATCCGGTCGTAAATGTACAGGTGGGTAGTCAGGTTTCGGGAAATATCGCGAAATTGTTTGCGGATTTTAATTCTCAGGTAAAAGCCGGCCAGGTAGTCGCTCAAATCGATCCCGCGCTTTTTCAGGCAACTGTCACTCAGGCGGAAGGGGATCTGGCAAGCGCGCAGGCAGGGCTGGAACTCGCGAAAGTGAATGCAACTCGCACACAGGACCTTTTTGCCAGAAAAACTTCCTCTCAAGCCGACCTGGATCAGGCAATGGCAAATCTGCATACGGCAGAAGCCAGCGTTAAAATCAAGCAAGGCGCACTCGACAAAGCACGGGCCGACCTCGATCACTGCACGATTACCTCGCCTATTGATGGCGTCGTTATTTCACGAAGCGTCGATGTCGGTCAGACGGTGGCAGCCAGTTTGCAGGCACCGGTGATCTTTGTGATTGCAAACGATCTTACCAAAATGCAAATCGACGCGAATGTGGCGGAAGCGGATGTGGGCGTTGTTAAGATCGATCAAAATGTCGATTTCACGGTCGACGCTTTTCCAATGGAGACGTTTCGCGGAAAAGTCGTCCAGGTGCGGAACGCGCCGATCACCGTGCAAAACGTAGTTACCTACGACACGGTTATCGGAGTGAGCAATCCAGAGCTGAAATTGAAACCGGGAATGACGGCGAACGTTTCAATTATCGTTGCGCACAAGGACGACGTCTTTCAGATCAAGAACGCGGCGCTGCGCTATCGTCCGCCGGACGCCACGCCAGTCGAGACAAGAAAAACGATCACGAGTCGAGCGGGGCGTCCCGCCGCGGGGCGCGGCGGTGGTGCGCAGCAGGGGGTTCAGCGCACCGTCTATGTCTTGCCATTTGGAGCGGGTCGTCCAGAGCCAAAGCAGATCAAGACCGGAATCAGCGACGGAGTTGTTACCGAAGTGGTCGATGGCTTGAACGAGGGCGACCGCGTGGTGACCGGTCAGATCAGTTCGAGCATGACCGCGCCTTCGCCTCCGGCAAATCCATTTGGGGGCGGTCGGCGCTTTCCGTGAGGGTATGATGAAAGGAAAATTCGGTTTCTCGTTCGCGGACTTTTGTAGCGTCTCTATGAGACGCGTAATGCGCGTATTCCAAACACCTCAGCGCCGCGCTTCGCAGGAGCGAATCGGCTACAACATTCGCCAGGAAGTAGATCCACATGAATAACGGTTCCATCGTTAACCTTATCGATGTTCATAAGACCTATCGCACAGGCGAAATGGAAGTGCCTGCCGTGCGTGGCGTGTCGATCGAAATCAAGCGCGGCGAATTTGTCGCGCTGATGGGCGCAAGCGGTTCCGGAAAATCCACGCTCATGAATATTCTGGGTTGTCTCGATCGGCCGACGACAGGCCGATATATTTTGGACGGCGCAGACGTCTCGGGTCTGGACCGAGATCAGCTCGCCGATATCCGGAATCACAAGCTCGGTTTCGTGTTCCAGAATTTTAATCTGCTGCCGCGCACCTCCGCGCGAGAAAACGTGGAATTGCCCTTGGTTTACAGCGCGCAGCCTCTGACAAGCGCGGAACTTCGCGAAAGGGCGGATCGGATCCTTGCATCCGTCGGCCTGGCGGGCCGTGAAGATCATCATCCGAGTCAGCTTTCAGGTGGCCAGCAACAGCGCGTAGCGATTGCACGCGCTTTGATCAATGAACCGGAAGTACTGCTTGCGGACGAACCGACCGGCAATTTGGACAGCAGGACCAGCGTCGAGATTATGGCAATTTTTCAGCAACTTAACGAACGCGGAATTACGGTGATCATGGTGACCCACGAGCCTGACATCGCCGCTTACGCAAAGCGCAATGTGCTGATGCGCGACGGAGTGATCCTGAATGATCATCTGGTTTCGCGGCGACTGGATGCAGCAACTCAATTGCAAAATGGTAGGGCGCGACCGCCTGGGGCGCCGGACGAAAAATAACCACCCGCACGGAGGATTGATGTCTTATATCGTCGCGGTCGATTGTGGACTAAATCACTCTCACCATTCCACCATCCATCAAGAGGTTCTGGCCTGTTATGTAGGAGCCATCATCAGAAAGGAGGAACGCCGCCGCCTTTGCGAGCTCCTCCAGCCGCCCGATCCGCTTCATCGGAATCGTATCGATGATGGTCTGGTCCACCGTGTAGGAATCAACGAACCCCGGCAAAATCGAATTCACCCGAATCCCGTAGGGAGCCCCGGCCTCGGCATGGACCCGCGTCCAAGCCGAGAGCGCCGCCCGGAAGACACTCGAGATCGGTCGCGACAGCTCCGGTTGCTTCGCTGCGTAGCTGGAGATATTGAGAAATGTGCCGTGCTTCTGGCGAAGCATCACCGGCATGACGAGCCGCGCCAGTCGAATGACGCTGCCAAGAATCAACTCGTAACCCTGTTGCCAATCGGTATCGCTCAGGCTGAAGAGCTCTGCTTTGGCGGGGTGTCCCGTGTTGTTGACAACCGCGTCTATGCGCCCGAAGCGCTCGACGGCTACATCCACCAGCTTCTTGCAACGTGTGTCGCGATGGCCCGGCCAATGCCCTGACTTGCAGCAGTAATGAGAACGACGTTTCTGTCGTTCGTGCCTTCGTTATGCTTGGCGGCGGTATTTCGCATAGATGTAGATGCGCAAGGTCGGTTTCTGAGTCCCGGTTTGAAAAAACATCATGATTGATCTGGTTTCGCAACACTTGAATGCAACAGTTCAGTTTCAAAGAAATGCCGCTTCAACGTTTCGACCAACAAAATGAGAGTCGCACCAACATTTAACGTCGCGCTCCGCGCGTTGCGGCGAAACAAGCTGCGTTCGGTGCTGACCGCACTCGGCATCATCATTGGTGTTGGCGCGGTCATTGCAATGGTTGGGATTGGCAACGGAGCGAAGGCTCAGGTCGAGGCGCAGATTGCCAGTCTCGGACAAAACGTGATCCTCATCTTTTCCGGCAGCACCACTTCGAGTGGAATTCGCACAGGGTGGGGTGGCGCCGGTACGTTGAAGATCGAAGACGCGGAGGCGATCCGGCGCGAAGTGCCGGGCATCATCGGCGTAAGCGAGGAAGTTGTTTCGACCACTCAAGTAGCAGCAGGAAATCAAAACTGGTTTACCCGGATTTACGGAGAATCGGCCGATTACTTTGATATCCGACAATGGCCGCTGGCTGATGGCGCGCCGTTTACCGCGCAAGACGTTCGCAGCGCGAACAAGGTTTGTGTCATCGGTCGCACCACGGCGACCCAGATTTACGGAAACGAAAATCCCATTGGCCAGATCTTACGAATCAAAGAGGTCCCGTTCACCATCACGGGTATCCTGACCCCAAAAGGGTTGAGCACACAGGGCGTGGACCAGGACGACATTGTTATCATGCCGTACACAAGCGCGATGAAGCGTGTGATCGGCGGGACCAATCTTCGCAATATCAACGTGCAAATCGCCGATCCACAGCAGCTCGAAGCGGCCCAGCAACAGATTATCTCACTGCTTCGGCAACGGCATAATATTCGTCCCGGGCGCGACGACGATTTCACCGTGCGCAACCAACAGGAAATCGCGCAGGCCGCCACCGCCACCACTGCAGTCATGACCATTCTGCTTGGCTCGATTGCGGGCGTTTCCCTTCTGGTTGGTGGGATCGGAATCATGAACATCATGCTCGTGAGCGTGACCGAGCGGACACGTGAGATTGGCGTGCGTATGGCGGTGGGCGCACGCGGCAACGACATTCTCACTCAATTCTTGATTGAAGCCGTGACATTGAGCTCGGTCGGTGGTCTGATTGGGATCGTCTGTGGCGTTGGTGCGTCGAAGGTTCTGTCGGCATACGCGAACTGGCCGACCCTGATCTCAATCAGTTCGGTCGCGATTGCGTTTTTGTTTAGCGCTGCGGTCGGAATTTTCTTTGGATTTTATCCAGCACGCAAAGCCGCTGCGCTCGATCCCATCGAAGCGTTACGCTACGAGTGAGAATTTGTTCCCGCGAAACACACAAATAACCCGAAAAGGGGCAGTTCGATTTTCCGAGATTTTGTATCTTTTCGAATGTTTAGTGGGGAAATTTTTGTTGTAGCGATCGCTCTCCTCAGCGGCAAATTAGTATATGATGGAGCACAGTGGTTTTGAAAAACTAGTCGCACAGGCAAAGAAAAACATCACTGAGATTTCTCCAGCGGACGCAGCCGAGAAATCAAAGAGCGGTGAAGCGGTGATCGTCGATGTTCGCGAGAAAGATGAATGGGACGAGGGACATATTCCCGACGCAATTCACATGAGTCGCGGCACTATCGAACTCGATATCGAAGAAAAAGTCCCGGACCTTAACGCAATGATCGTTTGTCATTGCGGCGGAGGCGGACGCTCCGCACTTGCCGCCGAGAACCTGCAAAAGATGGGGTACAAAAATGTCCGCTCGATGGCGGGTGGCTTCAAAGCTTGGAAAGCCGCCGGCTTGCCAATAAAAAAATAGACGGAATCGAACGTCAGCCGGATCTCTTGACTTGGCTCGACATGACAGGGGATGCAGCGAGCTGACGTTGTGTTTAAGTCGCGGGGTCGTTAGACTGGCGCGCATGACTCGGCCGCTGCCTGACATGACCTCGCTGGATTATTACGGCATTGAAGAGCTTTTCACGGAGGACGAGCGCGAAGCGCGCGATCGGGCCAGGACCTTTGTGCGGGAGGAAGTCATGTCTGAGGTCGTGCCTTGCCATCGTGCGGCCAAATTTCCGGAACATCTCATCCCGCGGATGGGTGAACTGGGTTTTTACGCGCCGTATCTCAAAGAGGGCGGTTGTGCAGGGCTCAGTCACACCGCGTATGGGCTCATCATGCAAGAACTTGAGCGGGCCGATTCCGGTTTACGCTCGCTGGCTTCAGTACAGGGGGCGCTCGCGATACAGGCAATCCATTCCTTTGGCTCGCCGGAGCAACAGGCGCGCTGGTTGCCGGGTCTAATCTCGGGCAAACTTATCGGTTGTTTTGCACTGACCGAACATGGACACGGTTCAGATCCCGGCGGGATGGAGACCCGTGCCAAGCGCGAAGGTGACCATTACATTTTGAACGGCAGCAAGTGCTGGATCGGTAACGCGTCCATCGCTGACGTTAAGGTTGTTTGGGCACGGGGCGACGATGGCGGCGTGGGCGGATTTGTTGTAGAGCCGGAAGCGCCCGGCTTTCGCGCACAGGACATCGAAGGGAAGTTTAGTCTGCGTATGTCGCGCACATCAGAATGCTGGTTCGATAATTGCCGGATACCTGCGGGAAATCGCCTGTCCAAGGCGTCCGGACTCGGCGCGCCGTTGGCTTGTCTTTCGCACGCGCGCACTGGCATCGCATGGGGGGTGATTGGAGCGGCCATTGACTGCTACGAGACGGCATTGGCTTACGCCAAGTCGCGCGAACAATTTGGCCGACCGATTGCCGGCTTTCAATTGGTGCAACAAAAGCTTGTTTGGATGGTGCAGGAGATCACCAAGGCGCAATTGTTGGCGTTGCGTCTCACACGCATGATCGAAACCGGCTCGGCGCGTCCCGCGCAGATCTCGCTGGCCAAACGGAACAATGTTTGGATGGCGCTGGAATGCGCACGCAAGGCGCGTGACATTCTCGGCGCCGCAGGTATAACGGATCGCTATCCGGTGATCCGCCATGTCATGAATCTTGAGACCGTCTCTACCTACGAAGGGACCCACGACATTCACACGCTGGTCGTCGGCCGCGACATTACGGGGATCAATGCCTTCGGCGGATGAAAGAAGCAAGCTGTCATCCTGAGGCGCGAAGACGGCGAAGGATCTGACGGCGATTCCAAGAAGTAGGCGAGGTCCCTCGCTTCGCTCGGGATGACAGCGTAAGAAGATCGGGTAAATTTAAGGAGTCATGAACGAAGTTTACATTCTCGGCGGTGGACGCACCGATTTTAAGCGTAACCTGAAGAAAGAAGGAAAAGCCATCCGGCACATCATCATCGAGGCCGGCAAAAAGGCGATCGACGACGCGAAGATTGATCCGGCGGAAATTCAAGCGGGCGCAGTTGGCAATTTCAACGCAGGTCAGTTTACCAAGCAATTACAGCTCGGCGCTTTCATTCCGGAGATCGATCCGAAATTGCGCGGTATTCCAACGATGCACACCGAAGCGGCTTGTGCGTCCGGAGCGCTGTCTGTGCTACTTGGCGCGGAATGGATCATGGGCGGGTTTTACGACGTGGTGCTGGTCGTTGGCGCGGAACAACAGAAAACGATGTCATCGCTTGATGGATCGGATGTGCTCGGAGCGGCTGCCGATTATCACAATGAAAAGCCGGAGTACGGCGATTTCATGTTCCCTAAATTATTCGGACGGATCGCGCAGATTTACATCGATAAATATGGCGTGACCGAAGCCGACCTGGCCCTGGTCGCATGGAAAAATTATGCGCACGCGAAGCTGAACCCGCTTGCTCAAATGCGTGACGCAGATCTCACCCTCGACTGTGCGTCCCAGGTATCCGACAAGAACCCGAGCGTCGCGCCGCCGCTCAAAGTTTCCGATTGTTCCCAGATAACCGACGGAGGAGCATCGGTTGTCCTCGTTTCCGGAAAGTATCTGGACAAAATCGGCCGAGATAGAAACAGCGCTGTCCGACTGTTTGGCTACGGTCACACCACTGATTATTTGCCTCTCGATAAAAAGGACGCGCCAACGTTTTCAATCGCACGGAAAGCGGCCGAGAAAGCTTTCCGCATGGCCAATTTAACGCCGCGCGACCTGCAAGGAGCCGAGGTGCACGATTGCTTTTCCATTACCGAGATTGTTGCCTACGAAATTCTCGGCCTCGCCGAGTCAGGCAAAGGCGTCGAGCTTGTGAAAAGCGGAGCGACAGCGTTACCTCAGGTGCGCACGGAAAAATTCAAAGGACCTTTCCAAATTCCAGTGAACGCAGGAGGCGGCTTAATCGCCGACGGTCACCCTGTTGGAGCGACCGGCGTGCGTCAGGTTTTCGAAGCGTATCAACAGCTCACGGAGCAAGCCGGTGCGCGACAAATCGAGAACGCGAAAAAATTCCTCACGTTCAATATGGGCGGCAGTCTCACGACTTCCGTCGCGATGGTTTGGGGACGCGATTAAGATGGTTTGTCGCACATCTTAAACGAATCTGATTACAGAAGGCCCAATGAGCCAATGTAGGGCAGGCGCCTGGCTTACTTGGTCTGGCGTGAATTGGGATGCGGGCGGTTTGGCAGGCGAAGCGCGTCCCCTGCAACGGCTTTTCATGCCCGGAGCCGCGCTTCGCCCGATGAATGGTTGACGCCTGAGGCTTAAAACTGATCTACGTCCACCGGCTTCATCGCGCACGTTTCTGGGGTATGGTCTCGCTTGCAATTGAGGAACTGCCTTCTGTAATCAAAGAGGATGTCGAGGAGTATCTCGAAAATCATCCGCGCAGCCCGGCTGCGCGCCTGCGGCCAAGAATGGGAATGATCGGGGATACTTGGCTGGCGTTCATCGGAACGGAAGTGCGACGGGGGGCCAGCGGACTAGGAGAGACGCCGCGCGACGCTTTGAACGATTTCAACCGGCATTTCATGGAGCCGCTCATTTCTCGAAACGGCTCCGAACCGCACGACACCGATTGATTTAGGAATTCAACGATTCAGCGCTTTCATGAAAGTGCCATTCACGCTCGGAGAGGTTGGTCACTTCGGTCTGGCTGTGCGCGATCCGAAGAAGAGCGCGCAATGGTTCCAGCGCGCGCTGGGGTTGCGCAAAGAATTCGATTTCAATAATGGAGTCGCGGTGGGCAACGACAACGTGACGATTGCACTGTTCAAAGGTGAACCGTCGCCAGAAACGATCGATCACATGTCGTTTCACCTGCCGAACATGGCGACATTGCGAAAGGCGCTCGCGCATTTGAAGAGCGTCGATGCCGCCATTGAAGATCCCGGCGACGAAATCGGGCCGGAAGCTCCGGGATCCAAAAACATGGGTCTTTGGTTCCATGATCCGGACGGTTATCGCTGGGAGTTAAGCGTGCTTGAGCGCAAATAAGTGTTCGATCGATCACCTCGCGCGGTATCGCAGTTTTGAGTAGGAAGCCGAGAGGATCACCCAATCGGGTGATGACTAACGAGTGCGTAGCGCACGATTAAGTGCCTGCATTGACACGATATTTAAGGTTCTTAACTTTTTCGTCCACAATTGAAAATGATCATCCAAGAAAAAGGGGACGGAAAAGAGTTCATCTCGCACGCGCCCGGGTATTGGCCAGAGACAAGTGAGGAACTCTGGAACGATTGGAAATGGCAGCTCAAGAACAGGGTCACTTCCCT
>Ga0137370_10000590_pt1 | contig 13955 bp, 9 predicted proteins | sample SagtaG_11_FD_104920 | JGI IMG/M metagenome (GOLD analysis project Ga0137370, IMG submission 104920) | Vadose zone soil microbial communities from Sagehorn Ranch, Mendocino, California, USA - Sage1_R_20_16 metaG | ecosystem: Environmental > Terrestrial > Soil > Vadose zone | place: USA... | reverse complement strand
CCGTTCCTCGCAGCCGAGTGGGTGGATGGGATTCCGCTAGTGATGTTGTTGCGGCGGCGCGGTTATTTTTCATGGAAGGAGACGTTGAAGGTCTTGAACGATCTCTCGCCGGCTTTCGATTTCGCGGTCGAACATCAGCTCGAATGTGGCCCGTTTTGCAAAGAAGAGGTATTAGTCAGTTTTCCGGAGGGCGTGTCCCTCGAATCCAAGCTCAATGAAGCTAACAAGAAACAGCTAACCGACTGGCCGGAAGCACGTGCTGTCATCGACCTTTTACCAGTTAACGCGCTTGCGTCTTCCTCCGACGAGAATTCATTATCGATGGCGACAATCCTTCCCGGAGCGGCCTCTCTTAACAGCGCGTCGGGTCAGGTTCCACGGCTGCGTGATATCGCGTTTTTAGTTTACGAACTACTTGGCGGGACAGCACATTCCACTGGTGGACGCTATGTTCCGATCGCCCGGGTGAGCGCTGCCGGCAACGATTTACTTAAGTCCATCCTTGTTGCCCCGGAAGAGGACCAACGTCTCACCGCTTCGCAGTTTGCTTCCGAGCTTAGCGCGACTGGCGGTTTCGATTCTACCGTCAAGCCAGCTAAGGCGACACCGCCTCCGGCGACAGATCGTGCCAGAGTAAAAACTGCGCCGCCGGTCAGGCGTGACACGGCAATTTCCACTCGAGCTCCAACCAAGGTGCCAGCCGTCGCGGAGGAGGCGTCTCCTCCAACTCAGGTTGAGGATTTCTCCTCGCCGCCTGGCAAAAATAAGACCTGGTTCATTTTGGCCGCAGCCGCGCTTGTTTTGGCTATCGGTCTGGTTTGGCTGTTCCTCTCTCGAAAGACGGAGAGGCCGCCGGCAAAGATCGTTTCAGAAAACAAAGCATCGCCACCTGCGAGCACGAGTCCCGCAGCATCGCCGGCTTTGCCGCCGCTGACTGGAAATCTCCTCTCGACCCAATTTTCCCCCAAGCGCGACATCCGGATAGAACAACGCTCAGGTGGCATGATCTACCTCGTTTCGCAGAGTGATGAGGCGAAGCGCTATTCGCTGCAGAAATCTTCGGAGGACATCGCCAGTGTTCTGTTTTCTCCAGATGAAAACTGGCTTGTCCTTAACGAGCGCGCACATCTCAATGATTCCTCGGGGCAGCTATTTTCGCGAACCCGGCCTGACGACGTGCAATATTCGGAAATCGCGAGCCTGAGCAGCCCGAATTCTTCGCTGACAGAATCTGCATGGCGTTTCTATCTCAAGGAAGTTGGGCTGCCGGAAGGAACTTTGCGCGATCAAGTCCGGCTCTCGACGGTGGAATGGAAGCCTGATTCCAGCGCGGTTAACTTACGGTTCGACAGTTTTGGCGCGGAGGGTCAAAAGATCGTTCCGCGGCCTTACGTCTGCGTTTACCAGGTTTCCGACAAGCGATTTACCAGCGAAACCGACGTGGTCGCTATTCGCGCACTCCTTAACACCTCTGTCATAACCTCGAACGTGCCGGCCAAGACTCCTGCGGGCAGTCCTCCGCCGCAGGGGCGGTTGACTCAACAGGAAGCGTTCACCTTTTCCCAGGCCAATGTTAGTGCGATGTCAGCGGGTGACATAAACTCGCTGACGTCTCAGTATGGCACCGAGGTCGATTACCTCGATAAAGGCTTGGTCAATAATGATATCGTTCGCAACGAGCTCCAACAATATTTCGTGCGGTGGCCGCAAACGAACTGGCGCGTAGCTGGGCCAGTTACCGTTCGACCGACGGAATCGTCTAAGTATCAACTCACCTTTCCGGCCTCGTTTGAAGTGACTAATCCGTCAGCCAACAGACGCGCAACCGGGACCGCCAAGGAAACAATGGTCCTGGCGCAAGACTCGACTGGCGCGTGGAAAATCGTGTTTCAACGAGAGACGGTGACGATGAGTAACCGTAGTGCGGAGACCGAACGCAATCGTAAGAACGAGAAAGTTTACAAAGCAAAGCCTTCCGACGATAGGCGGCCAAACATTCCGTTCCAGATTCCTTCTAATCTTCCCTGGCCACCAAAGATACCTCATCCTTAACAGCTACTTTGTTGGATTTGGTTGGCGGCGTGGCCGAAGTGTGGCAAGTAGTTAACCGTCAGCGCTCAGCCGCTGCACATGCGTTTTCTACGTAACAAGCTATGCGCGATGATCTCGAGGCAAGTGCGACGGACCCACGACCGGCAAAAGAAGATTTACGACGCCTGATTCCCCTGCCTCCAAACATACCGTGGCCGACAGGTATTTCTCACCCTTGAACCGGCCTGCCGAAGCTGGCGTAGTTCGGGCATATCTCTGCTGATGATGCCCAACTACTACGATAACTGGCGCGACGAGGAGTTCGATTGCCCTCACTGTAAATGGCACGGGCCGGGCAGCGCGCTTTCGCTGGGCGATTATAACTACGAATGTGCGGAACGTCTGTGTCCCGTGTGCGAGGAATGCATAACGGTCGTGCTGCATCCCACATTCGAGGAGGCTCGCGCCAATTGGGACAAGGTTTCCGAGTAGGACCGCAAAAATATCGCAGCCGCCGAAGCGTTTCAGACGGAATTCAAACGCCGAAAACTGCGCGAGCCTGCACAGCTCCCGGCCATTGCTGAGCCAAGCTTTACCTTGTCATGGGATTTTGTTGATGAAGGTTCGCGCCGAGAAACTCTCATTAAGTGCGGTGGGAAAATTATCTTTGGTGAACCGGCTTTATGGGAAGGCTACAAGCGCTTCGTCGAAGTCGCCGAAATCCTGCGGAGCCGTTACGGGGCTGCGTTGCGCGACCTGATTCCAACGAAGGCAAGCGAACTATACCTTTACGGAGACGCATTAGGCTCGGACCGCGTTGTCGCCGCAGCCCGGGAGAGAATTTTCGATGTCAGGAGCAAAAAAGAAGCTTAACTCGAATCGGGTAAGCATGCGACTTCGCGACCGAAGTAGAGAAAATTCTTGAAGTGTTTTCAGATCAGAATCCACGAACCGGAGCAAGGGTTGCACTGGCGCAATTTTTGCGCTTTGCATTGCTTCGCCGTCATCGAGGCGTTCACAACTTCGGGGCGAAAGCTCTTCTGCTCCTTCTGCCAGTATTTGGAGCATTCCCCACATGGTCGACGGCGGCTGAGCCTGGCGTGTCGACAGGAAGCCAAAGAGATCAGAACCAGTTTGTCACTCAACCTGCGCGGGGACGATTCTGTGTTGCGCTGGACATTGGTCACCTACCAACGGCTGCTGGTGCAATGGGTGCGGACGGCAGGATGGAATACGAATTTAACCGACGCATGGTCGAACTAATTGCAGCTGATCTGCAACAAGATGCCCGGATTCGCGTGGTCATTGTGAACCTCGAGGCGAAGCGCATTAGCCTGAGTGGCCGGGCCGCGGCGGCGAGGGCCGCAGGCGCCCAACTACTGCTTTCGATCCATCACGATTCAGTTAACGACCGGTATTTGGAAGTTCAAAGACAAGCGAACGGACGAGTTGTGCATTTTTGCGACCGGTTCCGAGGCTATTCCGTCTTCTATTCGGGGAAAAACCGCGAGCCTTCGCAGAGCTTGGACTTTGCCCAAGCACTCGGGCTTGCCATGCGCAGCCAGGGACTAACGCCCACGTTGCATCATGCGGAGCCGATCAAGGGCGAAAATCGTGAGCTGGTGAATCCAGAGCTGGGCATCTACCGCTTTGACGATCTGATCGTGCTGAAAAGCGCTGCAATGCCTGCGGCACTTCTCGAGTGCGGTGTTATCGTAAACCGGTCGGAGGAGGCCGAGCTACTGACGAAGGAGCGACAAGAAAAAGTGGTCGCTGCGATTCACGAAGTCGTGACGGCAATGGCGAATAAGGTAACGCAGGATTGAGCTTAGCTAGGCTCGTAGCTTTCGGACGATTAGTTGCTCGATAGTTCGCCGAAATGGAGTTCTACATCGTCAGCCATCATCGACGGTCTTCGTTTTAAAAATCAACGCAAATCCAACGAGAGACTGGCTACCTCGGACTCCATGTCCGGTGCCTGCCAACCCTTTGTTGTGAGGACGAATCGCACCTTCTTCAATTGTGGCTCGTTAAGTTTTTGCGCTTGTTCACTCGCGCGAATGAAAACTTCGTTCAGTTTAAGTAAGGGATCTTGAGAAGAGCCGGCGAAATTAGGTATGCCGATAGTCTGAGAAAGCCGGTACTGACACACGTAACCTCCTGCTTGACCTGGTTGGCAGGGATTCTGATCCGGATGCTCAAGATTATTCAATTCGACATGTTGTATCTGGATTCTGTAAGCCAACTTTTTGGAGCCACCTATTGGAGTGAAGGTAGCGGTATTAGCGCTGACAACCTCGCCTCCACTACTGGCGAACGCTCGCAGCGTCGCTAAAGTGATTTCCTGGGCAGTCGGAGGCTCATAATTGGGAGGCACTGAAATCACGCCAGGACTATCCTTGTTCATCAGGGCAAGTTCTCGCTCCGAGTACTTTGTCTTCTCCTTTTCCCAGGCGATGGCGCGTAAACGTTCGTCAGCAGCACTTCGAATTCGTTTCCCGGGCTCAGTCGCCTGATCATGGTCCGCCCCCAGATATTGCCCTGCGACATTTCTGATCTCGTCCGCGCTGGCCGCGCTTGCAAGCCGACTCTCAACTTCTTTCTCTCCAGCTTCCAAATCCCGTATCCTGCGCTGATCAAAATAATTTCTCGTGTCGTTTATTATCGGCGACGATTTGAAACGCGCCTGATATTTGGAATGGAAGTTTCGCAGCCATTGGGTGCCGTTGGCCAATGCAGTGGCACCGGAGCCGAGCGCGTCGATCTTTTGTCGCTCTCCTGCCATTAGGAGGGTGAGCTCTGCTTCGACCTTATCCTGCACCTGCGCCATCTCACGCTTGCTCACTTCCTCTGGAACGAGCGCAAATAGCTCTTGGTTGCTGGTTACCGTGTCCATTAATTTCACGAGACCATCGTAGCCGCTTGAATTGGAGAGAGCTGCGTCTAGGCGCTCGACCAGAGCGCCCTCAGCCACACGATGCTTCGCTGAGTCGACCGCTTCTTGAAATTGCTTGAATTCCGACGGCCATAGATCCTGGAAAGGTTCCGTTCCTTGTTTTTTCAGAGACAAAACCTTGTCGAACCCAGCCGAAGTCGAAGAAACCGTCGACAGCTGGTCCATTGTCTCGCGCCATTTTTGGTGGACCGCGCGGCGAAACGCGAGCTGCGGCGCCACGTCCGCGTAGGAAAAGCTACCTCGGTCTAGGACAAACGGTCTATTGAGAAAATCACCAAAGCCATCGAGCAACTCTCTCGTCTCGCGTCCCATAAATAACCGCCGCATGAGTTGCTTGACATAGTTTCGGTCGTCCGCTGACATCGCGTCAAAAGGCTTGCCGAATACCGGCACGAAACTGTCGTCGTCAAACAGGCTGACAACCTTCGGAAAGATTTGGTCGAGCACAGTATGATGCAGATCGATGTCAGGATATTCGCTCTTCAGACGGTTGAACCAGCGAACGATCGCTACCCGTCGCTCTTCGTCTGTTTTGGCTCAGGCGAGGCTGATAGGACCTTCTTTTAGTTGTTTCGCAGCAACGCCGCCTTTTGCCTGCAACTCCGCTGTCCTTTGCACGTTGCGGACAAGCTCTAATGTCCCTTCGTTTGGACTAGCCTGAGCCCGGATTTTGCCGCCTGCTAGATCAAAGCTGCCATTCAGGGTAGCCAGGGTAATTCCGCCGGAGGAGACTAATTCCCCCTCAGAGGAAAGCTTGAAACTGTTGCTCTTGGAATCGTACGTTCCCTTGAGCTTGAATGATCCGAGCGGTTCGGTGTTGTTGGCACTCGCAGCGAAGCCGAACCAAGCCCTGAGGCTGGTATCTCCTTCGCGATTGAGGTGAAGTTCAGAGTAGAATTGTCTTTTCTGCGCTGTAAACGTGCCGATATACACACCAGTAATGTCGGCGGGGTCGATCTTCCCCTCGCCAGCAGTGGCGGTCGGTGCCGCATTTTCCCGAGATCGCGGTGTCTCATTGCGCGTTAAAGTGACTGGCACGGTCTCTAGCCCGCCACCGCTGCCGTCCCGCCGCTCTCGTTTTTGGAGCGACAGTGTTCCTGTGAGCGCGGCACCCTCTTCTTCCAATTTTACACTCCAGCGACCGCCGCATGCCTCGGAAGAGTCGGGGGCACTAAATTGAAATTCCCGCTTTGTCTGCGGAGGCGACCGGTCTCCCCGACGATGCGGCTGAGGAGCGTCGCGATATCCTCCCCAAACCGTGATACGGTTGACCGGGGACGTTTCGCCCTTCTTGTAGAATGACAAGATCGCGTCAGCTCCTCCGCTGCTGTACCTTTCGTTCCTGACGATCTCCAGCTCTACTCGCGTCGCCTCGTTGTTAAGCGTGCATTCGCCCGAATACAGGCCAAAAGGGGCATCATCTGCCGTGACATTCCGGAACGGCAGCGCGGCTAAGATTAGCAGCATGATCCATTGACTGTGGGTAAATCCGGGGCGGTGATACACACGTGATTTCATTGGGGCGGCGAAACGGACGAGATTCTCTCCAAAGAGCGGGAGAATTGTAAAGCAACTCTTCCGAAGCCGTCGCCTGATCGGCGCCTACGCCACAAGTCGTTTATTCCGGCGCGGAAGTATTTAGATGCAGCTCTGTGTGAAGAGTCTCAAGTGCTTCTCGCTGGGCTGAGCTCCACGGTCCGGTTTGATCAACGAACCAATGCTTCGCAATCGCAGCGCCACCAATACCAGTTTTAGCGCAACGCCGCTCGATGATTTGGAAATAACGATTGCCAAGTTTCTCATCTCGATCTTTCACCCAAAGGCCGGCCCGATTCACCACGTCGGCCAGTTCCTCGGAATCGTTAGGTAAAAGCGCGGCCGCTTTGATGGCAATCGCGCCGGCAATGATACGGTAGTGAAAACGGACATCGGGTATGATCTTGTTTTGGGCTAGTCGCTCCCGTTCCTGTTTCGAGGGCCGCAGGATCACCGGCATAGTGTGTTCCTCCTGCCCTTTATCTGTCCAGCGCACCTCTTTGTAAGTCCCTGTTTGTCGCTGTTGCGCCAGATCGGGGATTTCAAAATTCCCGCTTTCGGCAAAACCGTCTGGTGCACCCTCGGTTCCCATCAGCTCCATCCCGTCGTAACGCGCCAGCCATGCGGCAGTGAACAAAGCACGAGCGCGGTCAAGTTTGGGGAGTTTATTATCCGCACCGTCGTGCAGGGCTTTCACGTACTTTTCTAAAATCTTATCGTACGGCGGGCACAGGTACCGGCCCGCTTCGGCATAACGATCTTCGCGCACCAGGCGGCGCCCGAGCAAATATCGCAGTTTTGCCAAATCATCCCCACTCGCCGCGCTCTGCTGGGCATCCACGTAAGCTTTCAATTCATTTGTGGTGAGTGCGCGTTCGGCGACGTAGGCCGCGTCTTCCCACAGTTTGCCCTTTAATAAAATGTCGAGTGCTTGAACAAAATCGCCGCGTGCCAGATGTAGCCCTCCGAGATCTCCGCTCGCGCTTTGCTCAAAGGTCCAGCCCCCGCGTTCCGGATAACCTCCGGATTCGTCTTCAACTGGAGTCGGCGCTGCACTCCATCCGGTGTAGGAGGTGGGATCGCGCACAGTTTGCCATGCCTTCGCCATGCTTTGCGCAGCGTCGAACAGCTTTCCGGCACGTCGTTGCAATTTCGCGCGCAGCCAGTACGCCGCCGGCGTATCGCCTTTGCTCAACTCCAGCCAGTGCGCGGCGTTTTTGTAGTCGCCGGTATTGTAGGCCGTCCAGCCAAGATACTCCGCGTCTTCAACCTGCCCGAGGTTTGCTTCTTTGATAACGGTTAGCCAGCGCGAACACCGTTTAGCCGCCGCATTATCGCCGTCATAGATATTCGGCCAGGCTGCCGTCGCTAAAATGTGAACGGTGACTAATCTCCGCAACAGCGGATCCTGCGCCGCTTCCTTCAGTTTCGAGATTTCTTTTTCTTCTTGCTCCCGCTTTTGTTGATCGTCCCGTTTGCGTCTCTCCTCCGGTTCAGCGCCGTAATTCAACATCCCCTCGATCGGTTCGCGATCAGGGATGAGCGCTTTGAGTGAAACGATCGCGCTCTTGTCGCCCAGAGCGAGTTGCGTTAAGAAAAGAGGCGCAGCTTTGGCGGGATGTTCCTGCTTCCATTCACTGCGGCCCTCCCAACCATAGCTATCCGCAGCCATGCCTAATGAATCCGCGAATCCGGCGCCCGCTAGTTGGCGCGTACGCTGGAACCATTCTACCGCCGCCGGATCTCCGAGCTTAAGGGCAATCTTTCCAATCATGAATGTCGCCCATACCGTTCGATAATGTCGATCTTGCTCTGGCCGTTTCAGCAAATCTTCCCAAGCCTGTCGCGCTTCGACCCAATGTTCTTGTCCGCGTCGAAAGGCGAACGCGCCGCGATGATAATCGGCAAACTCCGAACTGAATTCGTCAGGCAATGTCGCGGTTGTCGTGCTGTTCGTTTGAGCGATCAGCGCCCGTGCCGCCTCATGCTGCGCCGTTGCTTTCGTCGGATCGGCTGGTTTGACTTCCCTTGCCTGTAGCGCATCCGCAAAATCTTTCAGGTCGGCTTCGGCGGTGTCCTGGCTCCGAATAGCTCTGGGGTCTCCGTCAGCTTGCGTCTCCTTCCTTTTCGGAACAACAAGTTTCTCCGCCCGGTGAAATTCGCGGGCCAATCGTTTTACTTCCAATTCCCAATAAAATTCCGGAGATGCGTCGACATTTTTGCCGCCCTCATCCAAGTAAACAGTCGGCCCGTAAAAACCGGTCGCGTGCGCACCACCAGCGCAGCAGGCAAGTGTGAGAATTAGCAATGCTATCCGGGCGACCCGCTTCATTCTTTCTTCGCCAACTCCAGTTGAAGACTAACTGGCCGTTCGCAACGGAGCCAGCCGATTTGGCGCTTTCCGCCAGGCGAAAGTCGCATCTGGTGTTCGCCCGCCCTCCTGAAGGTGGCGCGACCATTTGTAACATCGACAGTCCAGCCCGCTAGTGCATCCGCTGCCACCATGGCGGCGCTGTTCCAGGTCGCCGTGACGACCGAGTTGAGCTGTTCGTCGGCTTCTCCCGTATTTACAATCGAAAGATCAATAGGATTTTCGCCTTCTTGCAGAACTTCCAAATGATGCAGCGGTTTTCGTCCCGACATCACCGCCGACAATGTTACCCATCGCCAATTGCGGAGGTCGGTCGCGACCGGAAGACGGTACCAGATAATTTCGCGCAACTGCGGCGGCCGCGCCCGTTGCCATTCCTTTACCAGCATTGCCATCTCATCAACATTTGTAGCGAACTCCAAAACGCGCGTGCCCGGCGGCCAGGCCGGCTGCACACTATCCATCGCGACGCTCAGGAGCTTTCCACTGGCGTCGTATCCGGCGCTGCAACGGTAAGTCGGAAGCGCCACGGAAAATGGCAAGCCAATTCGCGCCGCTTTTCTCACCCATGTCCGCGCCGACTGCGCGTCGCACAAATTCGTGCGGCCATTGACGGTCGAGTTCGGAACCGAATGGACCTGCAGGACGTAGCCATCGGCTTCGCGGACCAGCGGCACAAACTCGGGATCATCGAGCCACGCCGGCAGCGTGGTGATGACAAAACGAAGCGGATGAATAGCCTCACGGACGCTGTGCAGCCAGCCGCGATATGCGCGCAGATTTTTTTGAGGGCAGTCAAAATCGATTTGGAATTCACTTAGTGCGACGCCATGACTTGTGGCAAGATCGGTAAGTGACTTCGCAACCCCGACGATAAATTGTGCCGTCGTATCATCGGGTGAGAAGGGTCCGGGATATGGTGCAATCCGCATGGCGATGCCATACGACGCGCCGTTCGACTCCAGCGTTTGCCAGTTGATACCTGTTTTGACGACTTCTGGCTTTCCCGCAGCCCAGCTAATTTCCGCTCCGAGGAAAATTACGCCGTCGATTCGCGTTTGCGCTTCGAGGACCGCGCCGTTGACGGCGGCTGTCCAATCCCGCTGCCATAAATAACCGCGTTGCGGTAAAGGACCCGACACGGTCGGTGCTGTCCGATTGCACGCTCCAAATAGGATTGCACCGATAACGAGGCCGGTTTGCAGAGCCAAAGCATGCAATCGAAGATTTCGGACCAAATTTGAAACACTCGTTCTGTTGGCAGCGTCCTGAAGATAAAAGACCGGTTTTAACAAGTTGGACACATCGCCGCTAACTGCATTGGCGTGAAGTTCGTTTTAGCGTATTTCGTGTGTTTGGTGGGTCGACATTAGGTTCGCGCCGTTGTCTAGTTCCGAGCCACTTTTGCCAGAATGAACATTCTTTTGCAGACAAAAGAAGAGGTCGAAACGCACTTCGGAAAGAAGGCGACGATGGCGCCGAATCTTTTGGGCATGGTGGGCCAGGGCGAAGAGGCGTTTGGATTCCTCACGGGCGACATGGACGAAGGATTTGAGATCACCGTCGGTTTCTTCAACGGCAAAGCGCGTTATGTCGCCTTCAAGAAGCGGACTGGGACGCCATGGGGCGAGGGCGATCTACGAGCGGCACTCATGCAAATCGGAAAATACTCTAACTGGTCGGTCAAACCCGCCTCGGAGTTCTTCGATTATGCCGAGAAGCGGAAAAAGGGAGTGGTGGGCGAGGCTACTGGCTGGCAAACGCCGAGGCGCCGCTACGCTTTTGTCTATATACCGGATGTGGGAGGAGAGATTGGGATTATGCCGGACAAGACTGCCATCGATCAAAAATTCCCTTTTTCCTGATGGCTTTAGGGTAACGCACGCGTCTCGCAAGAGATGCAACCAAGGCTAATTCCGATCGTCCTTCACGATTCCCGACGCGACTCGCAACAGCGATAACGGCAAAGCGCGAGCAATCGCCATAGCAATCTTCATGGCGATCCCGGGAATCACCAGAGGTTTGTCTCTCTCGATCGCCTCCAAACCAGCGCGTGCGACTTTCTCAACCGCAACATGCACGAGACTGTTCCGCCGCTTTCGTCGATGCTCCTGTCGATTCGCGATCTCGTCGAATTCGGTATGGACCGGACCGGGGCAAAGCGCGGTCACGGTAATCCCGCAGTCGCGTGTCTCGGCGCGGATCGCTTCGGAAAAACTGGTGACGTATGCTTTTGTGGCCGCGTAAGCCGCAATGCCGGGGAGAGGGAGAAATCCAGCGGAGGAACTGACATTCAAAATTGCCCCTCGTTTTTGCGCGATCATCCGGGGCAGTAACGCGCGAGTCAGCGCAGTTAAGGCCAGCGCGTTCACCTGCACCTGCTCATTGACATGAATCGGGTCGGCTGTGGCAAAGGAACCGTGATCGCCGACGCCGGCATTGTTGATCAGGAAATCGATTGGCTCATTCGTGAGCAAGGCAGCGAGTTGCATCGTCTGCTCTAGATTTGAAAGATCGGTCTGGCGGATATTGACAAGCAGCGCCGGATTTCTGGCAACTAATTCTGTACGCAACTGCTCGAGTCGATCGCGCCTTCGGGCGACAAGAACGAGAAGTTTTGCACGGGAGGCTAACTGTCTGGCGAATTCGCGCCCGATGCCGGCCGATGCTCCCGTGATTACAGCGGAGCAATTATCGAGATTCATCGTCATTCCGAGCGAAAGCCGAGGAATCCCGCCGCGCAACCTTAAAGCTACCGCGGCGGCGAGATCGCTCGGTCCGAGCCGGGCTGGCGGTTTTGCTCGAGAGGACGCCAACTTCTTGGACACTCAAGGGTCGCCATTTCCCGCGTGGAAGATCGTGCAGTCTTAGATTGCCGAGCCGAATTCGCGCTAATTTTTTCGCGTGAAATCCGAAGCACTCGAGCATGCGTCGGATCTGGCGATTGATTCCTTGTTCGAGCACGATGCGAAATCGCTTTGGCGAAATTTGCTGCACATGCTTGGCGCGGGCGCGTTTCCCATCGAGAAGAACGCCGCGCAAAAGTCGCTGCGCCAAATCCGCCGTGGCGGCGCGATCAAGGGCGACTTCGTATTCCTTTTCGACTTTGAACCTCGGATGCGTCAGGCGCTGTGCAAAATCGCCGTCATTCGTGAGGACCAGTAAACCTTCACTCTGAGCGTCGAGTCGACCGACGTAGGCGAGCGAAGAAAGTTTCGGCGGCAGCAAATCGTAAATCGTATCGGTCGTGTTTGGATCCCGCCGGGTGCAGACAAAGCCAGCCGGTTTGTTGAGCAAAATGTAAACGGGCGTTCGTTGATGAACGAGCCTGCCATCGACTTTGACGTAATCGGTTGGTGCGGGCTGGAAATGAAAATCGCGACACGGTTTTCCATTCACGGTTACGCGGCCGCCCGCGATCAGTTCGTCCGCGCCACGACGTGACGCCACGCCCGCGGCAGCGAGAAAGCGGTTTAAGCGCAAGGAAACGTGAACCGTGAATCGAGAATCGTGAATCGAGGTTTGTCACGCCGATTCACGATGTAACGTTTTAACGATTCACGCCGCCGATCACACATCCGGCTTGGTTTTCGGCAGCCCAATCACCTTGCTCGTTTCCTTCCATTGCCCGCGTTTCTTGAGCAGATCGACGCGCTCAAAACGTTTCAAGACGTTGCGCTTGGCCGCGATGGTGCTGGCCCCCTTGAGACTACGATGTTGTGACATGGGTGAAGCTGAAAAGTTAAATCGCTAGACAGTTAAATCCTGAATCGTGAAAACAGGTTCGCACGGTAGCGTGTTCCACCTCTTTTTCAAACAGCCCCTACATCTGATTCGAGAGAATGATGTAGGTACCGAAACTCGCGACCTGGTGATAAACATGGAAGTGTTGCACCAGTAGCCCACGCCAGTAAACCACTCGGTCTTCTTCGACGATGAGAAATACCGGGCGCGCTACCCGCCATTGTTCGAGCGCGGCTTTTTCCTCGAGAAAGAGACTGCGCTGCTCGGGAGTAAGCGGCATTCGCGGATCGGGCTCCTGATTAACCATGGCGAACTTGCGCTCGAGGTAAAACCCGAGACTGCTGGCAACGTCAGGCGGGCCTTCAAACAGCACCTGACCGTTCGTGCCCAATCGGCTGTTTAAGAAGCGAGCTGCCTCCGCCAGGGAAAAAAATGGGGCAATTCGCGCGATCCCGCTGATCATGCAAAGACCGACCATGACCATTCCGAAGGCGAGGCCAACCGTTGCGATTTTTTCGCGTCCGCGGCGAAGTAGATAAACCGTGATGACTGCGCCGGTAAGGAGCCCGACTGCGGCGATGGCGAGAAGTGGGCGAAAATGCAGCCAGGTGCTTGCCGGCATATCGGCCAGTGCCTTCCACGCCGTCCACCTAAAATCTGTTTCGCCCCACTCGCTCTCGTTTTTGGGAAGAAACCGCGGAAGCGCTATGGCGATCAAACCGATCGCGATTCCGACGAGCCCAACCGCGGCGGCGCCGAGATTACGCAGAGAATTTGGTGCGCGCTCAAAAATCATCGCGGCCCAAAGCGCAAACGCGCTGAACATGCTCAGCGCGTAGTAATCCTGTCGCTGCCCGATAGCCAAAACCGGTGCCAGCACCACAATGGCCCAGGCCATCGGGAGAGCATCTTGGAAACTAATCTCGCGCGGCCGCATCACCCGCCGCCAGGAAAACATCGGCGCCGGCAAAATCGCCAGCGACCAGGGAAACCACCAGGCGAGATGGCTGGTGAGAAATTGCCAGCGTGGAACGTCGTCGTACCAATTCCCGTTAGGATAGCGGCCTACCAAATGTTTAATCCACTCGTCCGCAACAATGCGATGAAACGGACCGTCAAAATGAATTTCGATCCAGAGATACCACGGTCCGATGATGGCGAGAAAAAGTAACAGATAAGGCCACCAAAGAAGCGAGCGAAACCGCATCCGCGCCTCACGATAAAAGATCGCCAGTGCAGCAAAGGTCGCCGCCGGAAAAAGCAATCCATGTGGACCCTTGGTTAGACATGCCAGCGCGGCGCAAATCCAGAATCCGG
>Ga0137370_10000586_pt1 | contig 13980 bp, 10 predicted proteins | sample SagtaG_11_FD_104920 | JGI IMG/M metagenome (GOLD analysis project Ga0137370, IMG submission 104920) | Vadose zone soil microbial communities from Sagehorn Ranch, Mendocino, California, USA - Sage1_R_20_16 metaG | ecosystem: Environmental > Terrestrial > Soil > Vadose zone | place: USA... | reverse complement strand
TGCTGTCGCGCGCCTGGCTGCGCAACCAGCACCGCGCGAAGGCGGAGATCGCGCGCGGCTGGCTGCAAGAAAACGGCACCGACGGCCTGATTGCCCTCTCCGCGGCGGCGGCGGGCGACGTCGGCCAGGCCCTGCTCTCGGATCAGTCGCCCCTCGCCGAGCGCCTCGCGCGCGACTGGGCGAAGCTGTTTCCCGGCCGCTATTACATCGAGCTGCAGCGCGCCGGTTTCGCCAACACCGAAGCACTGTTGTCGCGCTCGGTCGCGCTGGCGACGCGCGTCGGCTTGCCGGTGGTGGCGACTCATCCGGTGCAGTTCCTCGAGCCCGATGACTTCAAGGCGCACGAGGCGCGCGTCTGCATCGCGCAGGGCTACGTGCTCGGCGATCAGCGCCGGCCGAAGCTGTTCACCGCGGAGCAGTACTTCAAGCGCCGTGCCGAGATGGTGAAGCTCTTCGCCGATCTGCCGCAGGCGCTCGACAACTCGGTGGAGATCGCGCGGCGCTGCAACCTGGAGATCGAGCTGGGCAAGAGCCGCCTGCCGGCCTTCCCAACGCCGCCGGGCGTGAGCGTCGACCAGTACCTCGAGAACGCGGCCGAGGCCGGCCTTGCGCGCAGGCTGGAGCAGCTCGGCTTGAAAGGCGACGCCGCTGCACGCTACCGCGAGCGGCTCGCTTTCGAGATCCGCACCATCGTGCAGATGGGCTTTGCCGGCTACTTCCTCATCGTCGCCGACTTCATCAGCTGGGCAAGAACGAACGGCGTTCCGGTGGGCCCCGGCCGGGGATCCGGCGCGGGATCGCTGGTCGCCTACTCGCTCGGCATCACCGATCTCGATCCGCTGCGCTACGACCTGCTGTTCGAGCGCTTTCTCAATCCCGAGCGCGTCTCGATGCCGGACTTCGACATCGACTTTTGCCAGGACGGGCGCGACCGCGTGATCGATTACGTCAGGGACAAATACGGCGCTGAGAGCGTTTCGCAGATCGCGACCTTCGGCACGCTGGCGGCGCGCGCCGTGCTGCGCGACTGCGGCCGGGTGCTTGACCTCGGCTACAACTTCTGCGACCAGCTGGCGAAGCTCATACCGGTGCAGCCTAACAAGACGATCACCCTCGAGATGGCGCGCGAGATGGAGCCGCTGCTCGCCGAGCGTGAGCGCAAGGAAGACGAGGTGCGCGAGCTCCTCGACCTGGGCGAAAGGCTCGAGGGCCTGGTGCGCAACGTCGGCATGCATGCCGGCGGCGTGCTCATCGCGCCCGGCCGGCTCACCGAGTTCTGTGCGCTGTATGCCGCCGAGGGCACGGCCAACGTCATCTCGCAGCTGGACAAGGACGACGTCGAGGCGGTGGGGCTGGTGAAGTTCGATTTCCTCGGCCTGACGACGCTGACCATTCTCGACTGGGCCGAGCGCTACGTGCGCCGGCTCGGCGAGCAGGAGTTCTCGCTGGAGCGCGTTCCGCTTGACGACGCCGAGACCTACCGGCAGCTGTCATCGGGGAACACTACCGCAGTGTTCCAGCTGGAATCGCGCGGCATGCGCGATCTCATCAAGCGCGCGCGGCCCGACCGCTTCGAAGACGTGATCGCGCTCGTCGCCCTGTACCGGCCGGGCCCGATGGACCTGATTCCGGAGTACATCGAGCGCAAGCACGGCAAGCGCGTCGACTACCTGGATCCGCGGCTGGAGCCGATCCTCGGCCCGACCTACGGGATCATGGTTTACCAGGAGCAGGTGATGCAGATCGCGCAGGTCATCGGCGGCTACACCCTGGGCAGCGCCGATCTGCTGCGCCGCGCGATGGGGAAGAAGAAGCCCGAGGAGATGGCCCCGCAGCGCGACATCTTCGTTGCCGGCGCGCAGAAGAACGGCCTGTCGCGCAGCAAGGCGACGCAGTTGTTCGACCTGATGGAGAAGTTCGCCGGCTACGGCTTCAACAAGTCGCACGCCGCGGCTTACGCGCTGCTGGCGTATCAGACGGCATACATGAAATCGCATCACGCCGCGGCGTTCATGGCGGCCAACCTTTCCGCAGTGATGGACGACACCGACAAGGTGCGCCAGCTGTACGAGGATGCGCTCGCCAACGGCCTGCGAGTCCTGCCGCCCGAGGTCAATGCCTCCGAATACCGCTTCGTGCCGGTGGACCGGCAGACGATCCGCTACGGCCTCGGCGCGGTGCGCGGTACCGGCGAGTCGGCGATCGGCGCGGTCCTCGAGGCGCGCAAGGCGGCGCCGTTTACCGACCTGTTCGATTTCTGCCGGCGGGTCGACAAGCGCATCGTCAACCGGCGCGTGATGGAGGCGCTGGTTCGCGCCGGCGCCTTCGACGCGATCGAATCCAATCGCGCCCGCTTGCTCGCCTCGGTGGGACGCGCGCTGGAGGGCGCCGAGCAGGCCGAGCGCCAGGCGTCGCAATCGAGCCTGTTCGGCGAAGCGGAGGCCCCGCGCGGCGGCGAGCATGCTTTTGTCGACGCGGCACCCTGGGACCTGAGGCAAACGCTGATGGAGGAAAAGACGGCCCTCGGTTTCTATCTCTCGGGCCACCTGTTTGCCGTCTACGAGCGGGACCTGGCGGGGTTCCCGCGCACCCCCTTGTCGGCCCTGACTGCGTCCGAGCAGCGCGTCTGGATCGCGGGAATCGTGGCGTCCGCCCGCGTGCAGATGACGCGCCGCGGACGCATGATGGTGGTGATGCTCGACGACGGCAGCGCGCAGCTCGAGATCTCCGTTTTTAACGAGTTGTTCGAGAAGCACCGCGACAAGCTGAAGGAGGACACGCTCCTCGTCGTGGCGGGCAAAGTACAGCGGGACGAGTTTTCCGGCGGGTTGAGAATGAGCGCCGATGAGCTGCTCGATCTCGAGGCGCTGCGCGGCCGTTACGCGGCGCGCTTGCGCATCGCGATGAATGGGCAGGCAGATGCCAAGCGGCTGCAGCAGGTGCTTGCGCCGTATCGCGCAAGCGGTGCCTGCCAGGTGCTGGTGCGATACGAAAACGGCGCCGCGGCGTGCGAGATCGCGCTCGGCGATGCCTGGCGCGTGCGACCCGACGGCCGCTTGCTCGCCGAGCTCGACGCCTGGCTGACGCCCGGAAACGTACAGCTCGTCTACAACGGCGTTTCGTGACTCCAGCGCACGGCGCAGGGTTCCTGGCCGAACAGCTTGCGGTAATGGAGGTACCAGGGATTCACGATGCGCTCAGCCGGGTCGAACAGGCGCTTCTGCGCGAGAAATGCCCTGAGCTGCGGATAGCAGGCCTCGGTCTGGGCGCGAGTCGCCTCGGGCGTGCACGCAATCGGAAACCCCCCGCCGTGCGCGATCGCGGCATCGATCAGGCTGCGACGCAGCTGCGCCGTTCTCACCGAACCGCCGATGGTGCCCGGCTCGGGGACCCGCAAGCTGATCTCGGCGTATTCGCGGCGTGCCCACCGCAGGAAGGTTTCGTCTTCCTGCATGACATGGCGCAGCGTCGGATCTTGCATGGCAATTCGCCACTCCGTGAAGCGCGACCGGGCGTCGGCAATGAAGGCCGCTGCGCGCTCCGGCGGCAGCAGTAGCCGCATGCCGGGCGCAGTTCCGGTGCCGGAAACGCTTGGCGCGGCTTCGCTGATCGCCCGCGCAAGCGAGTCCAGCTTCAGCGTCACGCTATAGAGCGCGCCGAACAGGCCCTGGCCGCCGACCGAAAGCGCAAACAGCTCGCGATGAGCGCGCCGGCTGACCCGCCGCAGCTCGCCATCCGGCGTAACCAGCATAAGCCCCTCGACGTGCATCACTGTCGGCCGGCCGTCGGGTCCGGCCGCATTCCTCGCCAGGCTCTCTGCCACGGTCGGCATCGTCGTGCGTAGCGAGGCGGCCTGGGCGTTCCCCGGGCGAAGGCGCTCGGCGAGGCTTCTCCAGGTCGTATTCGCCTGCACCTCGACTACGCCGTGGCCCGGCTCGACGCGCAGCACGCGATCCAGGCGCGCCGCATCGATGGGCCGCGCGTTGCGCATCGCCTCCTGCAATTCGTGCGCCGAGAGAGGAAGAGACGAGGTGGCAGGCATGGAATCCTCCGTTGTTGGTTGAAAACTTGGCCGGATTCTTGAAGCAGCCGATGGTGCATTGCAATACATCCATAAAAAGTAGCGAAATCTGATACTGTGCGTCGCATGCCCGCCGGCCGCTTCGTGGAAGCGCTCAAGAAGTGCTTGCGCGCGCGCGGCATCACCTACGCCGCGCTGGCGAGGGAACTGAGGATCTCCGAAGCGAGCGTGAAACGCATGTTCTCGCGCAGCAGCTTCACCCTGTCGCGCATCGAGGAAATCCTGGCCGCGCTCGACCTCGATCTGCACGAGGTGGCGCGCATGAGCCTCGCCTCCGCGGCGGGACCGACCGAGCTCACGCTCGATCAGGAAACGGCGCTGGCCAAGGACGAGCGCCTGATTTCGGTGTTCTGGCTGGTGCTCAATGGCTGGCGCTACGAGCAGATTGCGGAAGCCTTCTCGGTCTCGCGCGCCGAGCTGACCCTGGTCTTTGCGCGACTGGACCGGCTCAGGCTCATCGAATGGGGCAAAGAGGAGAGGGCGCGGCTGCGAGTAGCCAAGGATTTCCAGTGGCGGGCGGGCGGGCCGGTGAAGAAGGCTTACGGTCGCCGCGTCATAGGAGAATTCCTAGAAGCGCGCTTCGATTCGCCGCTCGAGCTGCTGCGGTTCGAGACGCGCCAGCTGTCCCCCGAGTCCGCGGTGCTGCTCAAGCGGCGCCTGGAGAGGCTGGTGGCCGAGTTCAACGACTTCGCCGAGCTCGACTCGGCGGTGCCGGGGTCGCGCAGGGTCGGCGTCGCGTTACTTGCTGCCTGCCGGCCATGGGAATTCTCAGTCGTGAATGCCTTGAAGAAGCGCAGGAGCGCCTAGGTCGTGGGCCAGAACTCGAAGCTCGGGTAGCTGCGGTCGAATTCCGTCGCGGGCGGCGAGGTACGGACTGCCGCCACGAGAGCCGCGGGCGGTCCGCGTCGCGCCCAGTCGATGATCTTCTCCACGGCCTCGGGACTGCCCTGCAGGACGGCTTCAACACTGCCGTCGGCGCGATTGCGCACCCAGCCCGTGACGCCGAATCGCCTTGCTTCGCGCTGCAGCGCATCGCGGAATCCCACGCCCTGCACGCGCCCGCGAACGCTGATTTGCCGGATGATCATGCAGCCTGCCGGAGCGTCATGTTAAGCTGCCGCCGAGGGACAAAAAAATGCGCATCGGCTTGCTGATCGTCGCGGGGCTCGCCCTGATCGGGTTCCTGGTTGTCGCAGTCGTGCTGCCCCACATGCAGGGGACCGAAGCCAAGGAAGCCGCACAGGCGCTGATCGAGGGCGCCGAGCCGGCGAAGCAGCGAGTAGGCGTGGCGGCCGAAAAAACCGGCCATGTTTCTGGCACGGGGATCAAGGTCACCGCGCGCAACGATCCCAAGTACGGCGATATGAAATGGATTGTCTCCGATAACGGCGTCATCCATGGCTGGAACGAGAAAAACGCCATCGAGGTCACGCTGATGCCCTCGGTGCAGGGCGGCAAGGCAAGCTGGAATTGCAAGGGCTATCCGGTGAACGCGATGCCGCCGAACTGCGGCGGGCGCTGACGGGAACTACCGTCCCTTGGCCGTCGTGGTCACGGCCGTCAGGATTGCGCGCATGATCGCCGCCGGGTCCGGCGGGCAGCCCGGCACGGCGACATCGACCGGAATGACGTTCGATACCGCGCCGCAGCTGGCGTAGTTCTCCCCGAATATGCCCTTGCCGCACCCGCAGTCGCCGATCGCGACGACGAGCTTCGGCTCGGGCGTGGCTTCGTAGGTACGGCGCAGCGCTTCCTCCATGTTGCGCGATACCGGCCCGGTAACGAGAAGCATGTCGGCGTGGCGCGGGCTGGCGACAAACTTTATCCCCAGCCCTTCGAGGTTGTAATAAGGGTTGTTGGTGGCGTGAATCTCGAGCTCGCACGCGTTGCACGACCCGGCGTCGACATGCCGGATGGCGAGGGCGCGACCGAGAAGTTGCAGCATTTCTTCGCTCATCCGGGCGGCAGCCCGGCGTAACGCCTCGTCGGGCGGCGGCGCGGGCTCGGTCTTGATCCCTACTCTTGCAATCTGCAGCAGGATCTTGTGCATGGCTAGAGGTCCGCTCCGGCATATGACAGGTTGAACGACTTGTTGATCAGCGGGAAGTCCGGAACGATGTTGCCGATCACGGCGTGCTCGAGCGCAGGCCAGTTCTGCCACGAAGGATCGTGCGGATGGCAGCGGCGTATCCGCCCGCCGGCGTCGGCCTCCACGGCGACCAGCACCTCGCCGCGCCAGCCTTCGATCCAGCCGATGCCGAATGCGCGTTGCGCAATCTCGGGCAGCCGGACGAGCGTCGGCGTCGATGGCAAGGTGTGGAGGACCTTGCGTTGCAGGTCCAGCGATTCGAACGCCTCCTCGAAACGCACGACGATGCGCGCCGCCACGTCGCCGTTCCGATGAGAGCAGAGCCTCGGCCCGAGCTCGCCGTAGGGCGCATGGCCGGGAAACACCCGTGCGTCGATCGCATGACCGCTCGCGCGTGCCGCGAGGCCCACGACCCCGAGGGCCGCGGCGGTGCGGGAGGTAAGGCGGCCGCAGTTGATGCAACGATCTTGCAAGCCGGCGTGGTCGTAATAGATGTCGCGCAGCGTGCGCAATTCATCCTCGAGCCGATCGGCCTCGGCCAGGATCGAGTCGGCTCCGGCGGCGTCGAGGTCGACCGTCACACCTCCCGGGACCACGCGGTCCATCAGATAGCGATGCCCGAACAGGGCGGCGTTGTTTCGCAGCAGGTGCTCCTTCATGCGCGAGAACTGGGCCAGCCCGAACGCCAGGCCACCGTCGTTGCCGAGGGCGCCAAGGTCGCCGAGGTGGTTCGCGACGCGTTCGCGCTCGAGCAGCAGCGCGCGCAGCCAGAGCGCCCGTCCGGGCACTTTGCGCGCCGCGGCGGTCTCCAGCGCCATGGCATAGGCCCAGGAAAATGCCACGCTGCTGTCGCCGGAGACGCGCGCCGCGAGCCGGGCCCCTTCCTCCAGCGACAGCGATTCGAAGCGTTTCTCGACGCCTTTATGCGTGTACCCAAGGCGCTCTTCCAGCCGCAGGACGCGCTCGCCGACCACCGAGAAGCGGAAATGCCCGGGCTCGATGATGCCGGCATGCACCGGACCGACGGGGATCTCGTGCACCCCCTCGCCCTCGACCGGAACGAAGGCATAGCGTGGATCGCCCGCCGGGAGGCGCGCGTCGAGCGCCACGTCGCGGCGCAAGGGGAAAGCGTCCTCGCGCCATGCCCCATGCCGCAGCCAGCCGCGCGTGTCGCGCATTCCAGCGCGCAACCCCATCAGATCCGCGATCGCGCGCTGCATCCGGCCCGCGGCCGGAAAGATGTCCGAAACATCCGCATAGGTCTCGCCATCGAGACGAACATCGACGCAAACCAGCCCTTCGAAGGCGACCAGGACGGCGTGCAGCACAAATCCTGCGCCGCGATCGCGCTCGTCGCTCGCCCAGAGGGCACCCAGCCGCCCCCCGCTGCCCGCCACTGCCTCGCACACGCGTCGCAATCCGTCGCTGTCCACCGACGCACGCCAGGCCGGGACGGCGCCCGGCAGCGGCGCGAGCCTCAAGCCTCCGATGCCCGGTGGCATGCCCTTAACCAATCAGACGTGCCGCCTGGCGGTACCAGTCGGCCAGCGAGGGAGGTATGAATAATCCGAGCATCAGCACTAACGCGAGGTGCGTGAACACCGGCACGAGCGCCGGTGGGTGCGGCAGGCGCGCAGCGGTCGGCTCCCCGAACACCAGGGGCTGCACCTTGCCGAAGATGGCGGCGAACGACACGCCGAGCGAAAGCAGCAGCACCGGCGCAGCCCAAGGCTGGACCGCGATGGTGGTGGTGAGGATGAGGAACTCGCTCGCGAACACACCGAAGGGCGGCATGCCAAGAATGGCGACAGTGCCGAGCATCAATCCCCACCCTACGGTCGGGGTGACCTGGGCCAATCCGCGGATGTTCTCCATGAGCTGGGTGCCGGTTTGTTGCGCGGCGTGCCCTGCGGTGAAAAAGATGGCGCTCTTGGTGAGCGAGTGCACCGTCATGTGGAGCAGCCCGGCAAAGCTCGCGACGGGTCCGCCCATGCCGAAGGCGAACGTGATCAACCCCATGTGCTCGATCGAGGAGTAGGCGAACATGCGCTTCACGTCGCGCTGGCGCGAGAGGAAGAAGGCGGCCACCACGACCGAGACCAGGCCGAACCCCATGAGCAGCGCGCTCGCGAACGGGCGCTCGAGCGCGCCGTCGGTAATCACCTTGCAGCGGATGAGCGCGTAAAGCGCGACGTTCAGCAGCAGCCCGGAGAGCACGGCCGAAATGGGCGTGGGGCCTTCAGCGTGCGCGTCGGGCAGCCAGTTGTGCAGCGGTACCAGTCCCACCTTCGTGCCATAGCCCACCAGAAGGAACACGAAAGCGATCGACATGACGGTCGGCTGCAGCTCGGTCTTGACGGCGTCGAGGTGCGTCCACAGGAGCGATCCGGTTCCCGGGCCGAGCACCTTCTCGGCGGCGAAGTAGACGAGGATGGTTCCGAACAGCGCCTGGGCGATGCCGACGCCGCAGAGGATGAAGTACTTCCACGCCGCCTCGAGCGAGGCATGCGTGCGGTAAAGCGCGACGAGAAGCACCGTGGTAAGCGTTGCGGCTTCCATGGCGACCCACATTACGCCAAGGTTGTTGGTCGTCAGCACGAGCAGCATCGTGAAGCTGAACAGCTGGTACATGCTGTGGTAGAGGCGCATCCCGGGGCCTGTTACCCGCCTGTGATCGCGTTCGACGCGCATGTAAGGCCGCGAAAAAAAAGACGTCGTCATCGCGACGAAGGCGGTGAGCGCCACGAGAAAGACGTTGAGCGAGTCCACGAACAGCTGCTCACCCAGCGCAACCAGCGGGCCGCTTTCGATGACGCGCGCCACCAGCACGGCGGCGGCGGCGAAGCTGAGGCTGCTGAACACGGCGTTTACTTCCGCAGCGCGCGGCCGGTGCCCGACGAGGGCAAGAACCGCGCTTCCAGCGAGCGGCGACAGCAGAAGGGCGAGGAGCTCGATCGGCATCAATGCTCCTTGAGCTTCTCGAGGTGCCGCGTGTCGAGCGTGTCGAAGCGCTCGCGAATCTCGAAAATGAAAATGCCGAGGATCAGCGCCGCCACCAGCACGTCGAGCGCCACGCCGAGCTCGACCACCATCGGCATGCCGTAGACGGCGGCGGTGGCGGCGAAGAACAGGCCATTCTCCATCGACAGGAAGCCGATCACCTGCGGCACCGCCTTGGAGCGCGTGATCATCATCATGAACGAGAGCAGCATGCTCGCCAGCGCGATGCCGAGGGTCGAGCGGGTTACCGTGCCGGCCAGCTGCGAGATCGGCGCGGCCAGGTTGAAAGCGAGGATCACCAGCAGGATGCCGACGAGCATAGTGGTCGGGATGTTGATCAGGGTCTCGACGTCCCATTTCACGTTCAGCCTGCGGATCAGGCGATGCAGGATCCACGGGAGGAGGGTGACTTTCAGCACCAGGGTCACTGCTGCGGAAACGTACAGATGCTTCTGGTCGGTAAGCGCGGCCACCAGCGCGGTCGAAAGGAACAGCACGAAGCCTTGCGCCGCGAACAGGTTGATCAGCGACAGGATTCTGCGCTGTGACAGCATGGCGAACGCGAGCAGCAGCAGGACCGCGGCGAGCAGATTGATGACCTGGGGTCCGAAGTGCTGCAGCATGGCCTCAGCCTTCCAGCATCACGTGGACGAGCATTGCCAGCACCGCGAGCAGGAAAGCGGTGCCGAGGAACTCCGGAGCGCGGAAAATCCTCATCTTGGCGCTCAGCATCTCGATCAAGGCCAGCGCAGCGCCGCCGACGGCCAGCTTGGCGGCAAGCGCGGGCAGGGCGAGGACGAGGCCCAGCCAGTCGCCGCCTCCTGCGATGCCGAATGGAAAGAACAGCGCCAGCCCGATGCACATGTGGACAAACAGCTTCAGGCTGGCCGCCCATTCGATCAGCGCGAGATGCCGCCCCGAGTACTCCAGCACCATCGCCTCGTGGATCATCGTCAGCTCGAGATGCGTCGCCGGGTTGTCGATGGGAATGCGCGCGTTCTCGGCGAGGGACACCATGACAAACGCGACGCCGGCGAACGCCATGCTGGGGTAGATCACCAGCTCGCGGTGCGCGATCGCCGCGACGATGGTGGAGAGCGACGTTGAATGCGAGATGAGCGAGGCGGTGAAGAACACCATCAGCAGCGCCGGCTCCGCGAGGAAGCCGACCATCATTTCGCGGCGCGCGCCAAGCGTGCCGAACGCAGTGCCGACGTCCATTGCAGCCAGCGCGATGAACAGGCGTGCCAGGGCGAGCAGGCCGACCAGCGCGATGGCATCGGCGGCCTCGTTCAGCGGCAGGTCGGTCCCCAGGGTCGGGACGATGGCGGCGGAGAGCGCCAGGCTGCCGAAGATCAGGTAGGGCGCCGAGCGGAAGAGCGGCGAGGCGTTGTGCGCGAGAATGACTTCCTTCTGGAACAGCTTGGCCAGCACGCGGTAAGGCTGGAGGATGCCGGGTGCGCTCTTGTTCTGCAGCCAGGCGCGGCACTGGTTGACCCAGCCGGTCAACAGCGGCGCGAGCAGAACGGCGAGCGCCAGCTCGGCGAATTGGGCGGCGATGCCGGCAGCGCTCACCGCACGAAGAGCAGCAGGAGAAGCAGGGTCGCGAAGCTGTACATCAGGTACACCGAGATGCGCCCACGCTGAAGAACCGTGACCAGCACCGTGACGCGCTCGACGGCGCGGGCGACGGGAAGGTATAGCCAGTACCACAACCGGTCCTCCACGAGGTCGCGGTAGCGGGGCCGGGAATCGAGCGGCGAAGGCGTCTCGAGCGTGACTCTGAAAAAGGGCTCGAAGATATGGCGCACCGGCTGGCCGAAACCTTCGGCCGTGTCCTGCATGCGCGCGTCAAGATGGGGAAAGCCGCAATCCCAGGGCCCGGACCGGCGCACGCGGCCATGGTAGAAAACCCGCACCGAGAGCCAGGTCACTACTACGAGCAGCGTGGCGACGACAAAGAATAGCAGCGGGCTATAGCTCGCGCGCTGCGGCTCGATGGGCGCGAGAAACAGCCAGCTGCCGGCGTGGCTGCCGATGCCGTAGCCGGTCGCGCTGCGCGTGATGGGATCCAGCAGACTGATCACCGTGACGGGCGCGAGACCCAGCGCGACGCAGCCCGCGGCTAGCCAAAGCAGGCCGGTGCGCTCCCAGGGTCCGGCATCGTGCGTCTCGCTCAGCCTCGCCTCGCGCGGCTGCCCCAAAAATATGACGCCGTAGAACTTCACCATGACGTAGCCCGAAAGCGCTGCGGCGAGCGCGATCGCGGCCGCGGCTATCGGCACCAGCATATTCATGTAGGCATGCGGCAACCCCGGGGTGAACAGAAATGCCTGGAGCAGCAGCCATTCGGAAACGAAACCGTTAAGCGGCGGCAAGCCGGCGATGGCTACCGTGCCCACCAGCGCGCACCACGCCACCCACGGCATGCGCTGGATCAGCCCGCCGAGCCGGTCGAGGCTGCGCTCGCGGGTGGCATGCAGCACCGAGCCTGCGGAGAGAAACAGCAGGCTCTTGAAGAAGGCGTGGTTGAGACAGTGGTAGAGCGTCGCTGTCAAAGCGAGGGCGGCCAGGGTCCCCATGCTGAAGCCGCGGAACAGCAGCGTCAGCCCGAAGCCCGACATGATCAGGCCGATGTTCTCGATGGACGAATACGCAAGCAGGCGCTTCATGTCGGTTTGCACGGCCGCGAATACGATGCCGAAAAGCGCGCTCACCAGCCCGGCGGCGAGCGCGATCACGCCCCACCACCAGAGCGGCAAGCCGATGAGATCCAGCGTCACGCGAAGCATTCCGTAGACCGCGGTCTTCAGCATCACGGCCGACATCAGCGCCGAGACCGGCGAAGGCGCCGCCGGGTGCGCCTCGGGCAGCCACACATGCAGGGGCACGACGCCGGCCTTGGCGCCGAAGCCGGCGAGCGCAAGCAGGAAAGCGACCGTCGCCCAGCCCGCCGGCTGCTCGATCCGACGCATTGCGTCGAACGTGTAGTCGCCGGTGCCCGCCTGCAACGCGCCGAAGCACAGCAGGATCGAGATTGCCCCGAGGTGCGCAATGAGGAGATACAGGTAGCCGGCGCGCCGGATCTCGGCGTGCCGATGATCGCTCGTGACGAGAAAGAACGAGGACAGCGCCATCGTCTCCCACGCGACCATGAAGAAATACGCGTCGTCGGCGACCAGCACCGCGGCCATGCTGGCGAGGAAAGCGTGGTAGCACAGGCATTGCAATCCGGGCGGCTGCCCTTCGCCGGCGCGCAGGTACCCGCAGGCGAATGTCGAGATGCCTGCAGCTACAGCGCCAAGGAGGAGGAGGAAAAAGGCCGACAGCGCATCGATGCGCGCGTGAAACGGCAGATCGGGCAGGCCCAGGGGCAGCACCCGCGAGGCGGGCGATCCGAATATCGCCTGGAGCGCTACCGCGGCGAGCGCCAGCCCTGCCACTGCGCCCCCTGGGAAGAGCACGCGGCTCGCCAGCCGCAGGCTGCGCGGCGCCAGCATCCCGGCGAGCCCGATAGCCAGCCACGCCGCTATGAGGAGCAGGGTAGCGTCGAGGCTAGGCAAATAACCCCGTCAGCGGTCGTCGCGTTTCATGACCGCGCGCGCGACGATCAGTCCGAGGACCGCGGCTGCGCCGACCAGCAGCCAGTCGCGCCGCCGCCAACCGATGCGCGGCGGCGGGGGCAGCGAGCCGATCGCCTGGGTCGCGGTTTGCGGTTCCACAGTAGAACCCGGAAGGGTGCTCGCGCCTGGCAGGGCGGCCGCCCCGGTGAGCACGGCAAGGCGCTGCGTCGCCTCGAGGGAATCGAAGGAGTGCGAAAGCCCGCGCGCCGGCGGCGTGGTCGGGTCCTCGGGGGTCTTGTCCTTGTCGCGGGTGCGGTTCAGCGTTTGCGCCATCACCACGTCGTGGGCGCGCGTGTCGACCAGTTCCGGCTGCGGTCCGCTCGCCAGCCCGGTGGGCCGGGGGGGCACGGTGGAACCCGGCGGCGCGGCCAGCTGGCGCTCGCACTCGCGCAGGTCCTGCGCCAGCTCCTGCGCGCCCTGATAGCGCTCCTCGAGCGGCTTGGCGAGCATCTTGGCGACGATATAGTCGAGCAGCTCGGGCACAGCGTGGTTCACCGCGCTCGGCGCGGGGGGCGCGAAGTTCACGATCTGGTACATCAGCGCCGTCACGTTTTCGCCGTTGAACGGGACGTTGCCGCACAGCATCTCGTAAAGGATGATGCCGAGCGAGAAGATGTCCGAGCGGTAATCGGCGCGCTTGCCGATGACCTGTTCGGGCGACATGTACTTGGGCGAGCCCAGCATCATTCCGGTCTGGGTCAGCTCGCCCGAGGCGCGCATGCGGGCGATGCCGAAATCGGTGATCTTCACCGGACCGTTCGCCACCACCATGATGTTGGCCGGCTTGATGTCGCGATGCACGACCCCGTGCTGGTGGGCATAGCCCAGCCCTTCGGCCACTTGCGCGCCGATGGAGATCGCCTGCGCCACCGGCAGCGAGCGGCCCTCGCCGATCATCGTGCGCAGCTCGACGCCCTCGATGAACTCCATCGCCATGTAGGCGATGTCGCCGGCCTTGCCGACATCGTAGACGGTGACGATGTTGGCGTGGTTCAGGCTGCCTGCGGCGCGCGCCTCCTGGTAGAAACGGGCCTCGTAATTGCCGATGCCGGTGCTTTCGAGCGCCATGTTGACCGTCTTGACGGCGACGGTTCGCTGCAGCACCGAGTCGGTCGCCTTGTACACGACGCCCATCGCGCCGCGACCGAGCTCGGACTGGATGACGTAGCGGCCGAGCTGCGGCGCTT
>Ga0137370_10000573_pt1 | contig 14104 bp, 8 predicted proteins | sample SagtaG_11_FD_104920 | JGI IMG/M metagenome (GOLD analysis project Ga0137370, IMG submission 104920) | Vadose zone soil microbial communities from Sagehorn Ranch, Mendocino, California, USA - Sage1_R_20_16 metaG | ecosystem: Environmental > Terrestrial > Soil > Vadose zone | place: USA... | reverse complement strand
TTTCCCCGATCCATGGTTTCCTGGTCTTGGATCTGAACGGAGACGGCTTTCCAGATGTGATCAGCGTCGGCAATTTCTATGATGCCACCGCCCAGCGCGGGAGATACGATGCCGACTACGGGAATGTCTTGATCAATGACGGGAAGGGAAAGCTGCAGCATCTTCCCAACCAGGATATCGACTGGTACTTGGAAGGACAGATCCGGAGAATCGCCCTGATCCGGATCGGAGACATGCCGGTCGTGATCGTTGCGGAGAACGACGGCCCCGCGCGGTTTTTTCGCATCAACGGGAGGCCTGGGGCGCTAGCGGCGCTGCCTCATTGATCTGATCGCTTGGTCTTGATGACGATCACGCCATTGCCCCCGCGCACGCCGTACATGGCGGTGCTGGCCGCATCCTTGAGGACTTCGATGGACGCGATGTCGTGCGGGTTGAGCCAGCTCAGCGTCCCGTTCGGACCCGGGCTGATCGGGACGCCGTCGACCACGAACAGGGGCTCGTTGCTTAGGGTGAAGGACGATCGGCCGCGGATCTGTACTGAGATGCCACCGCCGGCCGCCCGCGTCACCCGCACGCCCGCGACCCGCCCCGCGATCAGCTGCTCCAGCGGGACGGTGGGCTGCCGGTCGATATCCTCGGCCGTCACAGTCGAGGGGGAAGGCGGGGGAGGAGCGGGGTTCGCCGCTGCGTCACGCTGCGCGGTGGCGCGCCCGTGGGCGCAGCCGAGGATCAGTCCGGCAACGATGCCGACCGGCCACAGGACGCGCGCGAGGTACCAGATCATGAGACCCCCCCCCTTTGTCGCAATATAGCCCTTTCACACCGCGCATGGAGATCCGCATGATAAAGGCGTCCCCCCTGTCCCTGGCGCTGCTGGTCGCGCGGCCGCCGCCGCCCAGGCCGTCGCGCGCAACAACGATCGCCCGCTGTTTTTCAGAGCCTCGAGCTCGCGAAAGCCGCTAGCTTTGTTTGGTCCGGATGATGATCACGCCGTTGGCGCCACGGATGCCGTAGGCCGCCGTGGAGGCCGCATCACGCAGGACCTGCACGGTCTGGATATCGTGCGGATCGATCGCCGCCAGGTTGGCGGCGTTCGGCCCGAGCGGGATGCCGTCCACGACAAACAGCGGCTCTTCGTCCCCCAACAACGTCGTGGTGCCGCGCAGGTGCAGTACGGCGTGACCGTCGGAGGCGCGCGTCAGAGTCAGGCCCGGCACACGCGCCAGCAGTAATTGCTCGAGAGTTTGCCCGGGCGAGCGCTGAATGTCTTCTGCCGTGAGGACCGTGCCCGGTGGCCGGTTGGGATCGGTTGGGGGGGAGGAATGCTGCGACGACCGACGTGAGCAGGCTGCGAGCAGGAGTAGCGACAGGAACGCGCGTGTCACCGTTGCCATAGACAGCCCCTTGAGGGAGTCCGCTAGATGAGAATATATGGACGACGCTTCACCCCCGCATCCGCGCTGTTGGCCTTCTTCATCCCCTGCGCGGCGCCCAGCCAGGTGCGCGTCGCCTCTCCCGACGGCCGCAACGCCGTCGTCGTGGAGACGCACGAGGGCAGGCTCTACTACGCGGTGCAGCGCGACGGGCGTCCGCTCCTCACGCCTTCGCTGCTGGGATTCGACTTCCGCGGCGCGCCGCCGCTGCGCGACAGCCTGCGCATCGTGGACTCGAGCCGCAGCACCTTTGACGAAACGTGGACCCAGCCGTGGGGCGAGGTTTCACGCATCCGCGATCATCACAACGAGTTGAAGGTCGGCGTCGAAGAGACGAGGGCGCCGAACCGCAAGTTCACGCTCGCCGTGCGCGCGTTCAACGACGGGGTGGCCTTCCGCTACGAGTTCCCCGCGCAGCCGAGCCTCGCCGATTTCGAGATGATGGACGAGCTGACCGAGTTCGCGATGGCGGACAACGCCCGCGCCTGGTGGATCGCGTCGAACCGTCCGCGCCTCGATCGCTCCGAGCAGCTGTGGTCCGAAGGGCCCGTGAGCACACTCGATAGCGTGCAGACGCCGCTCACGATGGAGCTGCGGGACGGCAAGACATTCGTCGTTATCCATGAGGCGAATCTCGTGGACTACGCGAAGATGGACATTCGCGGGCCGCGCATGGAGAGCCGCACCCTGCGCGCCGATCTCGCGCCCTACGCCGACGGCGTGAAAGTGCGGGGCCACACGCCGTTCGTGACGCCGTGGCGCACGATTCAGATCGCCGAAAAGGTGACGGAGCTCTCGCCGTCCGTCATCGGGCTCAACCTCAATCCACCCCCCGTCCTCGCGAACACCGACTGGATCAAGCCGATGAAGTACGTCGGCATCTGGTGGGGCATGCACATCAACACGATGACGTGGAGCTCCGGGCCAAAGCACGGGGCCACGACCGCGAATACCAAGCGCTATATCGATTTTGCCGCGGCGAACGGCTTCGGCGGCGTGCTGGTCGAAGGCTGGAATGTCGGCTGGGACGGCGACTGGATCCAGAATCGGAATGCATTCTCATTCACCCAGGCCTACCCTGACTACGATCTTCCCGAGCTCGCGCGCTACGCCAGATCCAAAGGCGTGCATCTCATCGTGCACAACGAAACGTCCGGCGGCATCCAGAACTACGAACACCAGATGGACAGCGCGTTCTCGTTGTACCACTCCCTCGGCCTGGACGGGATCAAGTCGGGCTACGTGACGGATCTGACCAGCGAAGGCCACTCGCACTGGGGCCAGTTCATGGTCAACCACTACCGGCACGTGATCGAGAAGGCGGCGCAGTACCACATCATGCTCGACGCGCACGAGCCCATCCACGACACCGGCGAGCGCCGCACCTATCCCAACATGATGAGCCGCGAGGGGGCGCGCGGTCAGGAGTACAACGCGTGGGGCGGCGACGGCGGCAATCCCCCGGAGCACGAAACGATTCTCTTCTTCACCCGCCTGCTCGATGGCCCGATGGACTTCACACCGGGGATCTTCGATATCTTGCGCACGCACACGGGGCCGGCGCGCACCAACGAGGAGCCACGCGTCCGGACCACGATCGCGAAGCAGCTCGCGCTCTACGTGGTCATCTACTCGCCGCTACAGATGGCAGCTGACCTGCCCGAGAACTACGACCACGTGCCGGCATTCCAATTCATCAAGGACGTCGCGGTTGACTGGGACACGACGCGGGTGATCGACGGGAAGATCGGCGACTACGTCATCGTGGCCCGCAAGCAGAAGAGCAGCCCGCAATGGTTCCTCGGCGCCATCACGGACGAGGAAGCCCGCACGTTCAGCGTGCCCCTGACGTTTCTCGATCGCGGGAAAGCTTACGTCGCCGACATTTACGCCGACGGGCCCGGCGCGAACTGGCTGACGAATCCCACGCCTGTCGCGATCTCGCATCGCGCCGTCACCCGCAACTCCGTGCTGCGCATCGCGCTCGCTCCCGGCGGGGGCCAGGCCATTCGCATTCGCCCGGTGGGCGGGGGCGGGGGGGGGAGGACACGTCCATGAAGCAGATCGCCGAGGTCATCAACCTCATTCCGGACAGCTCGCAGCACCTCTGGTCCGGTGATCTGGCGGCAGCACGCCGGGCACTGCTCGACACCGATCCCACCGCCTTGCTCGAGATCAATGGGTCATTTGCACTCGTCGCGCAGGAAGGCGAGCGCGTCGTGCTGGCGCGGAGCCTCGAGCGGCCGCTGCGCTATTTCCTCGCAAAGGCTACGGACGGTCCGGTGCTCGTCGTCGCCGAGCGGATCGATGCGATCGCGGCCGAGCTGGAGCGGCGGGGGTGGAAGGATCAGTTCCATCCGTCCTACACCCGGATGGCGCCGGCCCACCACGTGACGACGCTGCGGCTGATTGGCTGTCCCGATCCCAATCCCGTCTACCACCGGTTCTTTGATCCACCGCGCGGGACGCTGCCCCCGGATCTGGATGTAATCGGACGTCACTATATCGAGGCGTTATGCGGGGAGCTCGGGCCCTGGCTCCGGGCCCAGACTCCTGACGCCCCAATTGGCGTGCCGTTCTCCGGCGGGGTCGATAGCGGGTCAGTGCTGCTGTGCCTGTACAAGCTGCTGCTCGATGAGGGACAGTCACCCGCCCGGCTCAAAGCGTTCACACTCTCGCTCGACGGCGACGGCGACGACGCGCGGCAGGCACGCGAGTTCCTGCGCGCTACCGGGCTCGAAATGCTGGGCGAGACGATCGAGGTACCATCGAGCGCCTTGGATCCCCTGCGCGCGGTCGCGGTCATCGAGGACTACAAGCCGCTCGATGTCGAATGCGCCGCCGTCAATCTCGCGCTGCTGCAAGAAATCCGGGCGCGCTACCCCAAGTGGCGACTGCTGGTCGACGGCGACGGCGGCGATGAGAACCTGAAGGACTATCCGATCGAGGCGAACAGCGAGCTGACGATCAGAAGCGTTGTGAACAACCGCATGCTCTACCAGGAGGGCTGGGGCGTCGATTCACTCAAGCATTCGCTGACCTACTCCGGCGGCTACAGCCGCGGCTGCGTGCGCGGATACGCGTGTGCGAGTCGCTACGGTTTTGCAACGTTCAGCCCCTACACCCGGCCGTCCGTCATCGCGATCGCCGAAGCGATACCGTTCGCCGAGCTCACCAACGGGGGGGGCTCGCACGAGCGCCTCTATGCGCTGAAAGGCGAGATCGTGCGGCGCGGCGTGCGGTCGGTGCTCGGATTCGATATGCCGATCTATCCCAAGCGCCGTTTCCAGCATGGGTCGACCGCGGCTGAAGCCGCGGCTCGGCTGTTCACCGCCGACGAGGCGCGCTATCGCCGCCATTTCCACGCGCTCCACGCCTGACGCGCGGATCCGGGCGCTGCGGCCGACGAAACCCCTCGTCGATCCGTGGAAAGCCCACGGCGCGCTGGTAGAACAGGAGCGCTCTCCCGCGGGCGGTATCGAGCGCGCGGTCACCGTTTTTCTCGCCGGCGCCGAGTGTCCCTTCACCTGTTCGTTCTGTGATCTTTGGCGCTACACACTCGACGGTCCCACACCCGCTGGCGCGTTGCCGATTCAGCTCGCTCGAGCGTTGGAGGAAATTGAGCCGCCGCTTCCCACACGACTGAAGCTCTACAACGCGAGCAACTTTTTCGATCGCCGGGCCGTGCCGCCCGAGGATCTGCCTCGCATCGCGGAGCTCGCGCGAGGGTTCGCGACCGTGACCGTTGAATCACACGCCAACATGATCGGACCACTGACACTCCAATTCGCGGCACTCTTGTCGGGAAGACTCGAGGTCGCGGTTGGACTCGAAACGATTCATCCCGTCGCGATCACGCATCTCAACAAGCGCCTCGAGCTCCCGCGCTTCGACAGCGCCGCCGCATTTCTCGCCCACCACGACATCGACCTCCGCGCCTTCGTGCTGCTGGGCGCACCGTACGTCCCAGCCGCGGAATCGATCGAGTGGACTGTTCGAACGGTGGAGTACGCGGCCTCACGCGGCGCCCGCAGGGTTGCGATCATCCCCGTGCGCGGCGGCAATGGCGAGCTCGAGCGACTCCAGCACCTTGGCGCATTCGTCCCACCCACGCTGGCACAATTGGAGTACGCACTCGAGCAATGCCGAGGGATCAGGTCGGCGGTGGTGACCGCGGACGTCTGGGATATCGAAGGACTTCCAGCTTGCGAGAACTGCCGCCCGCAACGCGTGGCCCGCATCCAATCGATGAACCTCAGCCCCAATCCCCAGCCCCCAGCCCCCAGCCCCTGTTCAAAGTGCGCGTAGCGATTGTCGGCAGCGGTTTCGCCGGCTCGCTGCTCGCGCGTATCCTCGCCGTCCAGGGGCATGACGTCGTACTGCTCGAGCGCGGGACCCACCCGCGCTTCGCGATCGGCGAGTCGAGTACGCCGCTGGCGAATCTCGCGCTCGAGCGGCTCTCCCGGCGCTACGGTCTGGATGATTGCTACGACCTCGCCGCGCACGGCCGCTGGGTCGCACGCTTCCCCGAACTGCGCCGCGGGCTGAAACGCGGATTTACGTTCTATCGCCATCACGCCGGACGCCCGTTCGCTCGGGACGGCTCACGCACCGAGCGGCTGCTGGTCGCCGCGAGCCCGAACGACCAGATCGCCGACACCCACTGGCTCCGCGCCGACGTGGACCATCACTTCGTGCGCGCGGCGGTGGCGGCTGGTGTGGAGTACCGCGATCGGACCGTCGTGACAGCCGACCTGCTGCAGGCGCTGCGAGCTGAGTTCGTGGTGGACGCCTCGGGACCCGGCGGCTTTATGGCTCACCAGCTGGCGATCCCCTCGGCCCTGCACCGGATGCACACGCACGCCGGCCTCCTGTTCAGCCATTTCGACGGCGTGCGCCTGTTCCCCGACGTGGTGCCGGGTCTCCCAGCAGGCCCCTATCCCGACGACTGGGCGGCAGTGCACCACATTATAGATGAAGGGTGGATGTACTCTCTGCGCTTCGACCACGGCGTCACCAGTGCCGGGTTCTTGCTCAGGGATAGAGTGCCAGGGTCACCGGGGCAAATGTGGGAGCACCTGCTCCGCCGCTATCCCACGATCGGTGCGCTCTTTGGGAACGCGAAACCACTCATGCCCCTCGCCTACAAGCCCCGGATTCAGCACCGCCTGACCCGCGCGGCCGGTACAGGCTGGGCAATGCTGCCTCATGCCTACGCGTTCGTGGATCCGCTCTTCTCGACGGGCATTGCGTGGAGTCTGCGCGCGATCGAGCGACTGGGTCTTCTCTTCGAGAAGGAGGGGGGGCCGACCGAGCAGGACCTTGCTCGTTATGACGCCGCGTTGAGCCATGAGGCCGATCAGATCGATACGCTCGTCGCGGGAGCATACCACGCGATGGCTCGCTTTGATCTCTTCGCCGCCCACGCGATGATCTATTTCGCGGCTGTTTCATTTGCAGAGATCCGCCAACGTCTGCAGCAAGACAACGCGTGGTCGGGATTCCTCGGTGTGGGCGATCCACAGCTTGGTGGGTTGCCGCGGGCCAGCCTGCGCCGCTTGCGGCACGTTCGCACGCCCGACGATCGCCGCATGTTCGTCAAATGGGTGCGGAAGGCCATCGCGCCGAGAAATGTCTGCGGGCTCGCCAACCCCGCCGCGCATCACCACTATCCCGTCGATCTCGATGTGCTCGTCGCACGGCACGGCGTGCTGGGCATGAGCCGGGAATCGCTGATCAACGCTCTTCCCGCGCTCCGGGGCGGGGGGGGCGGGGGGGCCTAATGATCCGCGTATTGTACTCCCGCAGGTAACGCTGCCGCGCGGAATCGGCCGGGTATGCGTCGCCAGGCGCGTATGGGTACGACCTGATCGCGTGGTAGGGTAGCGGCCCGACCGTGGTGCCGTCCGCCGTGTTCAAGTCCGAGTCCTTGATCCAGCCGTCAGAATAAAGGAAGAACGTCCGCGTCCATCCGGGCGGCGGTGCTGCTGCCGGTGCGTCGAACGCGACGGTGACTTCGTCGCCCGGCACCATCACGACGTACTGATCCTCCGCACGGTCGAGCAACGGCTTCACGTCCCCGAACCGCGTCGCGGCGCCGGTGATCGGACGCCACGGCGACTCGGTGGTCACGTGGTCGTAGTCGAACCAATGCGGGCCATACCGCCCGCCGCGCCGGTACATCCGCGAGAAGCCGCGGTAATGCAGGAGCCCGGAGACGGGAGCCAGGAACTTGGAGTCAGGAGCCAGGAGCCGGGAGCCAGGGATGTACGTCCCAAGATCCTGGCTCCTGACTCCAAGCTCCTCCGCCACGAACGCCTGGTCCCAATAGATCTGCAGATTGGTCCGGATGCGGACATGATGGTCCCGCGTCGGGAAGATGCCGGCCAGATCGATCACCATCGTCTTGTCTTTGCCTGCCGGGAAGCCGATGCTACCTCGCGAGATCCAGCGACCCTGCGCGTCGCGCACCTCGAGCATCGGCAGCTCTGCGCGCACCTTCTGCTGCTGTGACAAGGCGACGTTGATACTCGCATCGGATGGGAAGATCCACCCGCGCAGCATGAGCAACGTGCCTGGGGCGCCGGCGGCCGCGTCGAGATCGAGGATCAGCGCATGGGGCTCGGTGAGTCCTTGATAGGCCAACGGCGTGAATCCCGAGACGTAGCGAAAGTCGTGATCGCGCAGGTCAGCGAGCACGTCCCGACCATGCTGATCGACGGCCGACAACGGCGGCCGCGCGTGAGTCACCGGGAACAGGCGCAATTGATTCGCGGTGGACGACGGCGGGAACCGCTCATCGACGAAGATTTCCACGGAGTCCGGATGATCGACCGCCACTAGGCGCAGCTGATCGAGGTACGCGGTCTCCCACAGCTCCTCAGTGACCTGGATGACGTAGCGGCCATTCCGCGGCTGCAGCGCCTCGCCGGGGATCCGCACGTACTCGAGCGACGCGCCCGCTGGCGCATAGGCGATCACTCCCCGGCTCCCGGCTCCTGACTCCTGACTCCTGATGATCCCCACCGGCATCCCCAGCGCGCTCTGCCACATGATATCGGTGATGAAGCGGAAGTGCGTACCGTCCCATGTATAAAGGAAAGCGCATGAGCCCTTGAGCTGCTGCAGCTCGAGCACGTCTTGATCTGTGCCCGGGAAGTAGATCGTCTGCGGGACGCCGTTCGTCCACTGCACGCGCAGCACATCGGCCTTGAAGTGGCTGCCCAGGCCAAAGGGCGTCACGCGACCCGTCACGACGCGTGTCTGGTAGAGCTCCCCGGCCCGAACCTCGAGCCGCGAGCCGATACCGAACGTGTTGTTCTTGCCGCTGCCGGCGCGGAGTGCCGTGAGCTGCACCTGCATGCCGAGGTGGGCATTGCCGCCGTCGTTGCGCAAGAGATGCACACCGGTGCGGTCCCCGAAAAGGATGTCCTGGTCGCCGTCACCATCGAGGTCGGCGACGAGCACTGGTCCGATGGAATCGCGCCGCACGTCGGGCGGCAGCGCGGCGCTGGCGTCGTGGAATCTGCCTGCCCGATCGTTGTGAAACAGCGCAGCGCCGTGCGCGCCGGTCACCAGCAGATCGAGCCAGCCATCGTTGTCGTAGTCTACGAACGTCACCGCGCTGGGGGAGACCGCGCGGATGCGCTCGAGCACGGCCAGGGAGCCGCCATCACGTGCGAACCTGCCCCTCCCATCGTTGTGCCAGGGGCCGCTCCCGGCGACGAACAGGTCCAGCGCGCCGTCGTTGTCGTAGTCGCCAATGGCCACCGGACCGTTACCGCGGATCGTGTCGGCCGTGCGCGTGAAGCCGCGCACGCCGTCGTTGTGAAACAGACCGTCGAGACCTGCCTCACTCGCGACGAACACGTCGGTGCGCCCGTCGTCATCCAGGTCGCCGAAGACGGCGTCGGTTCCACCCTGGACGATCCCATCCGCGTTCGGCGCCAGGGTGAACGTGCCGTCCAGGTTGTTGCGATAAACGGCGAGCGACTTGCCGCCCACGAGGAGCAGATCCAAATCGCCATCGTGATCGAGGTCGACGAACAGGGCGCGGCGCGCGCCGTCCACGTCACTCACGCCCGCCGTCTTCGTGACATCCTCGAACTGCTTGCCGTCACGGTTGTGCAACAGATAGCCGCGTCCGTCGGTCCCGATCACGAACACGTCGAGCCAGCCGTCGTTGTCGTAGTCGGCGAACGTCGCGCTCACGGCCGGGACGGACAGAGGCAGGGTCATGCGAGTTCCCGCGTCGGCGACGAAACCCTTGCGCAACGTGTAGAGCCGGACTTGCGGCGACGCGACGAGCAGAATGTCTTGGCCGTCGCCGTCGCCCAGCGCGAGCGCCGTGGGGGCGGCACCGACGTCCGGTAAGCCGGTCTCGGTTGTCACGTCGGTGAACTGGATGACGCTGTCGGCGGCGGGCGCGATGCCGCGCATCGTGATGAGCGATGCCGGATTGAAGGCAATCACCGGCCGGCCCACCAGCGGACCCTCGGTCCAGCTCACCTTGGCGAGCGCCGCCTGGTAGGGCGCGGTGACCTCCATGAGGCGGAGGAATCGATCGAATTCGGCTCTCGCGGCACCCAGGTTCCTGGCTCCTAGCTCCTGAATTGCTGCGTTGAGGTGCGGCTTGGCCTCCCGCGGGGGCTCCGGACGCAGCTGGCGGAAGGCCTCGAGATACCGGAGCGTGCTGTCGGCCTGGCCGAGGGTCAGCCACACGTCGGCGAGCTGAAGCCGCACGGCGAGATTGGCCGGGGCGCGCCCCTGTACCTGGCCGAGGCGCATCGCGTAGCGGTGCTGGCCGCTGTCTCCGCTCTCGCGCTCGAGCTCGGCAAGCGCGTACAGCGCTCGTGGATCTATTGCGAACGGCGTCAGCAGCTGGTGGGCCTCCGCCCACCGATTGGTGAGGGAATAGAGCTTCGTGAGGGTTAGCACGACGTCCACATTCGTGGTATCGAGCCGTCGCGCCCGCTCGAGCTGGGACTCGGCCTCGCCAAAGCGACCGGCGCGCAGGTAGGTGAGCCCCAGGTTGGCGTACCCGAGCGGTTCACGCGGGGCGATCGCGATCACTCGCTTGAACTCCCGCTCGGCTTCATCGAGACGTCCGCGCTGCAAATCGTCGAGACCGACCGTCCGGGCCGTGATCAGCGCGCCCTGATCGATCGGCTTCTCACGGCAGCCCAACGTGACGAAGAGCAACGTGAGCCCGAGCGAGCTGAAAGTTTTCACGCTATACTGGCGCCCCTTGCGAAGACTCTTTGCGCTCACTGTCGCGCTTGCGGCCTGTCGCGCGACCCCTCCCCCCGCGCCGCCGCTATTCACGGCCGTTGCGCCGGAGTCGAGCGGCGTCACGTTCGCCAATACACTCCCGGAAGATTCCGCGGTCAACATCGTCAACTATCTGTACTACTACAATGGCGGCGGTGTCGCAGCGGGAGACATCGATGGCGACGGCTTGATCGACCTCTACTTCAGCTCGAACCTGGGCCGAAACCGGCTCTACCGCAACTTGGGCCACTTCCGCTTCGAGGATATCACGGCCCGCGCCGGCGTCGCCGATTCGGTCGGATGGAAGAGCGGCGTCACGATGGCCGACGTCAACGGCGACGGGCGGCTCGACATCTTCGTCTCCGGCGTGAACTCCCTCGGCATGCCGGGGGGGGGCCGGGGGGGCCGGAACGTGCTGTACATCAACAACGGCGACGGCACGTTCACCGATCGCACGGCCGAGTACCGCCTCGACTTCGCCGGCTACTCGACCCAGGCCGCGTTCTTCGACTACGACGGCGATGGCGACCTCGACATGTACCTGCTGAACAGCTCCACGCTCACGGAGCGAGCCGCGAGTGCCAGCACGAGCCGCCTGGTGCGCAACGCCAAAGCGGGCGATCGCCTATATCGTAACGACCGCGGGCACTTCGTGGACGTCAGCGCCGCCGCCGGCATCTATGGTGGTGTGGAAGGTTTCGGTCTCGGCGTGGTCGTGAGCGACTTCAATCTCGACGGCTGCCCCGACATCTACGTCGCCAATGACTTTCCCGAAAACGATTTTTTATATCTCAACAACTGCAACGGCACCTTCATCGAATCGATCGCGCAAGCGACCGGCCACACGAGCCGGTACTCGATGGGCGTGGACGCCGCCGACTTCAACAACGACGGGCGCCCCGACCTCGCCGTGCTCGACATGCTGCCCGACAGCGAGCGCCTCCTCAAGACGGCTTCGACCGCCGAGAGCTACGAGCTCTTCAACTTGAAGCTCGCGGCCGGCTATCACTATCAGTACGCCCGCAACACGCTGCAGCTGAATCGCGGTGTCACGGGCGGCAAGCTCCGATTCAGCGAGCTTGGGTTGCTCGCCGGCATCGCGGCGACCGACTGGAGCTGGGCGCCGCTGTTTGCCGATTTCGACAACGATGGCCGCAAGGACCTGTTCGTCACGACGGGCATTTATCGCCGGCCGAATGACCTCGATTACATCGCGTCCTTGGACAGCATTCCGATGGGCACCGAGCCTCCCGCTGCGCGCCTGGTCGCGAAAATGCCGCACGCCGCCCACCCGAACTACCTGTTTCACAACAATGGCAACCTGACATTTACCAATGTCGCGGCCGCGTGGGGGGTCGGAGTAGCCGGCTTCTCGAACGGGGCGGCGTACGTCGACCTCGACAACGACGGTGCCCTCGATCTCGTCGTCAACAACGTCAACGCGCCCGCCGCGATTTATCGAAATCACGCACGCCAGCTGGATAGCACGAGTCATTATCTGACCGTAACGCTGCGTGGTGCCGGCGCCAACACCGGGGGCATAGGCGCGAGGGTGATGATCGCCGCGGGCGGGACGCATCAGATGTCAGAAGCGATGCCGACCCGTGGCTTCGAGTCGGCAGTCGACCCTCGGCTTCACTTCGGGATGGGGACGACGACTGCGGTGGACTCACTCACCGTCGTGTGGCCCGACCGGCGCGCTCAGGTGCTCACGAACCTCACCGTAGACCGAACTATCACCCTCGCGCAGACCGATGCGAAGATCCAACCGCCTATCCGCCCATCCGCCCATCCGCCCATCCTCCTGGACATCACCGATCGGGTGCCCATCAGCTACAAACATCGCGAGAACGGATTCTTCGACTTCGGACGCGAGCCGCTCATGCCGCATCTGCTGTCGACCGAAGGCCCGGCGCTCGCCGTCGGCGACGTCAACGGCGATGGCCGGGACGACATCTACGTTGGGGGCGCGAAGTGGCAGGCCGGCGAGCTGTTCGTGCAAGACGGGAGCGGTCGGTTTCACAGTCTGTCCGAGCCGGCCTTTAGAGCCGACAGCCTGCAGGAGGACGTGGATGCCGCCTTCTTCGACGCTGACGGTGATGGCGACCTCGACCTCTACGTGGTGAGCGGCGGCAACGAATTCTGGGAGGGCGACCCGCTGCGCGATCGGCTGTATCTCAACGATGGCCGCGGGAATTTCAGCCGCGCGACCTCCGCGCTTCCCGAGTTCTTTCACAACGGCTCGTGCGTCGTGCCCGGCGGGAACCTCGTTTTTGTCGGCAGTCGCGTGGTCGCGCGCCGCTTTGGGCTCGCGCCGAGAAGCTATTTGCTCCAGAACGACGGCCGCGGGCAGTTCCGGGACGTCACCATGCAGCTCGCCCCCGGCGCCCCCGGACTCGATTCGATCGGCATGGTCACCGCGGCGACCTGGGTCGATTACGACGGCGACGGCAAGCTCGACTTGATCGTCGTCGGCGAATGGATGCCGGTGCGCGTCTTTCACCAGGAGAACGGCCGGTTCGTGGATCGCACGGAGCAAGCGGGGTTTGCCGGCACCACTGGCTGGTGGAGCAGCATTGAGGCGGCGGACGTGAATGGCGATGGCCGCCCCGACCTCGTCCTCGGCAATCTGGGACTGAATTCGATTCTCACGGCGTCACGCGCAGAGCCGGTCCGTCTGTACGTCGGCGATTTGTTCGAGACCGGCTCGCTGGTACAGATTCTCACGAGTTACCACCAAGGCGTCAGCTATCCGCTGGCGGAGCGCGACGAGCTGCTCCAAGTCGCGCCGTCGCTACGCAGTCGTTATCCGACGAACGCGTCATTCGGTACGAGCCGCATTCAGGACATCGTCGCCAGCAAGGCACTGCGGCAGGCGCGCGTGCTCGAGGCCGAGCAGTTTGCGAGCATGCTCGCGCTGAATCGCGGCGACGGTACCTTCGAGCTGCGACCGTTGCCCATCGAGGCGCAATTTGCGCCGATCTACGCGTCGCTGGCCGGCGACTTCGACGGCGACGGAAAGACCGACCTCGTGGTCGCGGGGAATTTCTCCGGCGTCACGCCGGTCCAGGGCCGCTACGATGCAAGCTACGGATTGCTGTTACACGGCGATGGTCGCGGCGGGTTCTCGGCGGTGGACATGGAGCAGAGCGGCCTCGCGATCGATGGACAAGTGCGCCACATGGCTTTGCTCAGGAAGCCGAGCGGAGAGTGGGTAATTGTGGTGGCTAAGAACAATGATCGACTCCAACTGATCGCACCGTCACGTAACACGCACGACGCACCACGCACGACGCACGGTTTCTAGAGCAGGTACCCTCTCTTTATCAGATTCTGCGCCGACGCCGCGTACCCGTCCTTGTCCGGCAGGTGCCACCCCAGCGCATCGGCGAGCCGGT
>Ga0137370_10000572_pt1 | contig 14104 bp, 7 predicted proteins | sample SagtaG_11_FD_104920 | JGI IMG/M metagenome (GOLD analysis project Ga0137370, IMG submission 104920) | Vadose zone soil microbial communities from Sagehorn Ranch, Mendocino, California, USA - Sage1_R_20_16 metaG | ecosystem: Environmental > Terrestrial > Soil > Vadose zone | place: USA... | reverse complement strand
TGGCGGCGTCGGTACCGACCGATGAAGGCACGAGCGTCGCCTTCCGCGAGTACTTCCTCACCGCGATGAAGGGCACGCCGTACGTGAGCGATCCGTCGTATTCGGTCATCACGAACAAGCCCGCGCTCTTCTTCTCGTCGCCGGTGGCCGCGAACGGCGTCGTCGTGGCGGTAGTGCGCACGCGCGTGAACCTCGCGGCCATCTGGGACATCGTCGAGAGTGACGCCGGCTCCGTCGGTGTCGGCGCGCACTCCTTCCTGGTAGACGACTACGGGATCCGCCTCGCTGTGTCTGAGACCAAAGGCCACCGCGATCAGGCCGAGTCCCTCATCTACAAGCCGATCGCGCCGATCGATGCGGACACCGCGAAGAAGCTCGCGGCCGACAAGCGCTTCGGGACGATCACGCCGGACAAGCTCGTGATCGACCCGCTCCCCACGCTCAAGAGCGCGCTCGACACGCTGCCGCGCGGCGCGAGCGGGGACGCCGCGTTCGCGTTCGGGTCGGGCACCGATGAGCAGCGTGGCGTCGTGACACGTCTCGTCAACAAGCCGTGGGGCTACGTCCTCGCCGTTCCACTCACGACCTACACGAGGGCGGCCGACAACGCGACCGTCGACGCGGCGCTCATGCTCGTCATGGGCGTTCTGCTCTCATTCGTGATCGGGATCCTTCTGACCCGCTCGCTCGTGGGACCGCTCCGCCGCCTCGTCGGTGAGGCGACGCAGGTATCGACCGGCGACATCGATCTGCGTGAAGCGCACTTCGACACGCGAAGCGGCGATGACATCACGCACGAGGTCGCATCGGCGTTCGACCGCATGCTGAACGCGCTGCGCTTCTACGCACTCGCCGACGAAGCCGGAAGCGGCGGCGAGGAGTAACCGTGAACGCGCTCGCCCTTGGGCTCTTGGGCGTCGCGAAGGAATACCTCGGTCCAGCCGCGCCCGCGTTCCTATCGCGCGAGCTCCACGCGATGGGCGTGAACGCGAACAACGTCGAACGGATTCACATCCTGGCGCTCTCGGAGCGCGCTCGCCTTGCTGCAGCCAAGGTGATGGACAACAAGAAGGCAAGCGAGTTCGCCCAGGCACTCGCGCAGCAGGGCCGCCCGGTCGAGACGAAGGTCGTCAACGACCATCGCCTCGCGAGCGACGCCGCCGCAAAGCTCTTCGCGAGCGGCCGGCTCCGTCAGGCCGAGACCGCGTACCGCGAGCTCGTGACTAAGCACGGCGATATCGACTCATACGGCGGCCTCGCGCGGACGCTCATCTCGCTCGAAGACCGAGATTCCGCGCTCCTGGCCCTTCGGGAGGGCGCCGGGGCGTTCGCACGGAAGAACGATCGCGTGAACGCCATCGCGCTTCTCGGGATCGCGGTCGAGATCGCGCCCTTCGATCTCGCGGCGCACCGCCGTTTCGCGGCCGCGCTTGCGAACCAGGGGGACCTGATCAGCGCCTGCCAGGAATACGCACGCTTCATCGACACCGCCCTAGCTCAGCGGGACACACGCAGGGCCTGGCTCGAGCTCACCTATGGGCGCGAAACGCTGGGCGATCTGCCGCAGCTCCTCGCGATCGCGGACCGCGTGGCCGCGGCGCAGGGCGGGGCGATGCCGACGCCGCCACCGCCCGTACGCGTCGCGGCCACACCGTCCGCGCCCGCACCGGGGCCCGTGAAGATCGTCTCGGTCACGCCGCCGCCCGCGCCGACGAAGCGCCTTCCCGACGAAGCCGCCCTGGAGGCCAAGCACCGTTCGGCGCTCGCCGCGGCGGTGCAGGCGCGGACACGGCCGGAGGCGAGCTCTGCTGTGGTGCTCAAGAACGCGGAGACGATGACCCATGCCGAGCGCTCCGATCTCACCAATGCCGCCGACCTCCTCGCGCGTGCGGGCCTCAACGGGACCCCGAAGCCCAAAGCCCAGCCTGTCGCCACCCCACGTAAGGTCCCGGGCTTCACGCCACGGCCGGTCGCGGAGCTCGAGGCGGAACTCGCAGGCCACGTCGCCCCCGGGAATCCAGCCGGCGATGCCGCGGTCGCCCACGTACGCGCGACGATTCTCATCGCCGCTCACGACGCGCGGGCAACGGACACGACCCTCGACGCGGCACGCAGGCTCATGGCCCTACATAAGATGCAGGCTGCCTCGGACGTTCTCCTCGATCTCATCGGGGCCGGATTCAAAGACCGCGAGGCGCAGCGCCTTCTCATCGAGGTGGACTGCGAGCTCGGACGACGCGATACCGCGCGTGAGAAGTGCCAGCTGCTCGGCGCTGCCTACCGCCTCGACGGTCAGGGCGCCGTCGCTGAGGACGTGGAGCGCCTCGCCGCGATCCTCTAATAGGGGGTCGAGAAGCGCGATCGCGCGCTCGCCGCGTGATCGAGGAACGGCTTCGAGAGCAGCGTGATCACCGCACCGGCGACGAACCCTCCGATGTGCGCCCAGTACGCGACGCCACTCGTCTGATCGGTCACCGCGATCGCGCCGAGCCCGTTCACGAACTGCAGCAGCGCCCAGAGTCCGATCATCACCACGGCGGGGACGGTGAACGGGCGAAGGATGATGATCCCGAGCGCGACCAGCACCTTGACTTTGTTCGTCGGGAATAGCACGAGGTACGCCGCCAGTACGCCGCTGATCGCGCCCGAAGCGCCGAGGCTCGGGATGATCGAGTCGGGCTGGCTCAGGACGTGCGCGAGGCCGGCGATGATTCCGCAGACCAGATAGAAAATCAGGTACTTGACGTGGCCGTAGGCCTTCTCGATGTTGTCGCCGAAGATGAAGAGAAACAGCATGTTGCCGCCGATGTGCAGCCAGCCGCCGTGCATGAACATCGAGGTGAGGAGCGTGAGCCAGATCGGCATCGGGCCCGGCGCTTCGTCGATCTGAACGGTGGTGCCGTCCGGCGCGACGAGCAGGAACGATCCGATGATGTCCTTGCCCGAGGTGATCTCGGCCGGCACGGTCGAGTAGCCGTTGGTGAAGTTCGGATCGATCAGCTGGTAGAGGAAGACGATGACGTTGAGCGCGATGATGGCGACGTTGACGTAGGGAATGCCGGGCCGGCCGCCCGTGTCCTCGTCCCCGATCGGGATCACGGATGCATTCTCACCAAGCTCGCTGGCAAGCGCCAATTCGGCCTGGCGCGGCCTCGTCCGGCTCGCACGGGTACAGCGCGTGCCCAGCCCGGTCGGCAATGCGGCTTTCGAGGTATTGCGGACGCGAACGACTCCCCGGCGGACGGCGCCTCTGGCACCGACTCGCCCGTCGTGCCGGCTATCGCGGGACCGTCGCCGTGTACGGGTACGGCGTTGGCGGACGTCCCGGTGGAACCCAGCGCAAAGCGGAGCGCACCGGCGTTCAGGACGGGATGGTGCTCGCGGATTACGAGCCAGGCCTCATTCGTGTCTGGCTCCCCTGCACGTGCCAGGCCGCCGACTTCGACGTCGACCAGCTCGCCGAAGACCACGAGGATCCGCTCGCGAGCTTCGCGCACGAGCTCGGCCACCATGTCCAATACGCGCGGCGCCGCACCTACTTCAGCGAGGCTGTCGCGGAGCGGTACGGCCGCCTTCTCCTTCGGGAGTTCGGCGTCCGCTGACGCGGCTCAGGAGACGTGCGTGAAGGTCACCCCCGGGACTTCGGTGGCCTGAACGCCGGGTTGCAAGGTCAAGCGCGGCGCGGGTGACGACGTCGCGCGCGGCGGGTTGCCGCGACGCGATCCCACCAGAGACGGGATTGGTGTCGGCGTCGGCGGGACAGGCGTCGCGACCGCCGACTTCTCGGCGACCGATTTCTCCACCGCGGGCTGCAGCGGGGCGTTCGGGTTCTTGAGGTGCGTCGCCGCGTAGCCGTACCCGCCGACCATGACGAGCAAGGTCGTGACGATCGACCCGATCTTGAGCGCGAGCTCGGACATCAGGCCGGGGCCTTCACGAACGGGACGCGATCGAAGCTCTGCCCGAGGATTTCCTTCGCGTCGACGCCGAGGTGCGAGGCCAGGATCTCCTGGTAGACGGCGCGGAAGTCCACGGAGTACGAGAGGTTGCCGAGCTGGTCGAGCTTCGCGAGGTTCGGCGTCTCTCCGTAGAGCCCGCCCTTCACTCCGTCACCGATGAGGAAGACGGGCGAGGCGGTCCCGTGGTCGGTCCCGCCGCTCGCGTTCTCCTTCGGGCGCCGACCGAACTCGGACCACGTCGCGATCATCACCCGATCGGCCATCCCGTAGGCGGTGAGGTCGTCGTGGAACGCGGTGATGGCCGAGTCGAGGTACGCCATGAGCGCGTCGTGCCGGTTGAGCTCGGTGTAGTGCGTGTCGAACCCCCCGAGCGTGACGTGCAGGACCTTCACCCCCGTCCCTGTGACGATCAGCTCGGCCGCGAGCTGCAGCGCCGCGGCGAGCTGGTTCTTGCTCGAGTAGACGAGCTGCACCTTGTCCGAGTAATTGCCCTTCGGCGTGTACTTCGCCGACGACGTGCGCAGCTGCGCGACGGTGTCGCGGACCGTGGTCATCGCCGTGTCGAACAGCGCGCCGTACATGCCGGGGGTGCCCTTGTAGAGCGTGCCCATCACGTCTTCCACGTTCTGTCCGCCCTGAAAACCGAATGTCTTCACGTCGTCGATGACGGTGAGGGTCGCCTGGAGATCGCGGAGCATGCCCGGGACATTGGTCGTCCCGCAGGCGCAGCCGACGAGCGGATGGCCGGCCGAGTCGTAGTTCTTCGCGATCGCCGACCCAAGCCAACCGTCCTGCTGGCGCCGGGCGGGGTCGGCCGTCTCCCAGACGCGGATCGAGTCGAAGTGCGAGAACGACGGGTTCGTGTACCCGACGCCTTGGACGATCGCGACCTTCCCCGAGTCGTACAGGGTCTTGATGCCCTTCAGGTTCTCGTGGAGCCCGACGTCTTTGTTGATCGGCTGCGCCTTCGCGGCGGCTGCGGAAAGCTGCGGACGGAAGTCGCGGTAGGAGGAGCTCGAGATCGGGATGACCGTCTGGAGGCCGTCGTTGCCACCGCCGAGCTGGATCATCACGAGGACCCTGTCGTTCTGCACCGCGGCCGACTTCGCCGAGAGCACGGCGCGAGCGAAGACGTCCGGGACAGCGGCGTAGCCCGAGGCGAGCGCCTGCGCGCCGACGCCGAACACCAGGCCGCTCCGCAGGAAATCCCTGCGCGAGAGTCCGTTCGTTCCGCCGAGCTCTTTCATCGCCGCACCTTCTTCACTTCAGCTGGAATTCCGGCGACCCGAGCAGGATGAGCCACCGTGTCGCGTCATCCGGACTCGAGTTGAGGAGCTGCGCCGTTGCGGGGCTCACGACCCCGTCGAGATGGGTCGCGTGCGCGTCCTTGAACGCGGGAATCTTCGCCATTCCGGTGAGCGTCGCCTGTGCGAAGTTGACGCGTTCAAGCACGTTGTTGCTCGAGATCCAGCTCGCGTTGGATGGCCAGCCACCGACCTCGGGCGGATCGAAGAGCAGCTGACCCATGCCCTGACCGGCGAGCCCGATGGCCTTCGCCAGCGCCGGCGTCTCGAGTGCCTTCGCCATGTGGACCATGAGCTCGGTCGGCGACTTCACGAGCGCGCGGTAGGTCGAAGGCGCGACGAACTCCGGGCTCATGAACACGTCGCGCATGAGGGACTTCGTGTCGTAGCGCGACTTGCGGAAACCATCCGCGAGCCGCTTCACATAGTCGTCGGACGGCTGATCGTTGACGAACTCGCGCAGCACGTTCGTCACGATGAACGGCGCGACGGAGTCCTGCGCGAGGATCTTCTCGAGCGCGCTCTTCGTGTCCCACTGCCGCGTTTCTCCGAGGAACTTCACTGCGCCGGCATAGGCGCGCTGCTGCTCGAACACGCCGGTCTTCACCGTGTCAGGCGTGACGTTGCGCGGCGGCTGCCGGCCTTGCTCCTGCGCGCGCTTGACGAGCGCCTCGTACATCGCCTGCGAGACCGGCTCGCGCCACCCGGAGAGCGCCTTCGCGCCAGCGCGGACGTCGTCCTCGGTGAACGTCCCAACGCCCATGGTGAAGAGCTCCATGAGCTCGCGGCTGTAGTTCTCGTTCGGGTTCTTTCCAGTGGATGTCCCGAGGTCGAGGTAGCGAAGCATCCCGGGGTCGATCGTGACCTGGTAGAGCATGTCGTGGAGGTTGCCGAGCGACATCCGTCGCCAGGTCAGGTTCTGCCAGTAGATGAACGGGGTCTGCAGATTGACCTTGCGGAAATCGCTCGTGAAATGTCCGTGCCAGAGGAAGGTCATCCGCTCCGCGAACGGGGTGGGCGTGCGCAGCATCCAGTCGAGCCACCAGCCGATGAGGTCCTGTGGTTTGATGGGCTTGTCCTGCGTCGCGTCGTCCGCACCGGCGAGCGCCGGCGGCTCGGCGGCCTTTGTCTCGACGAGCCGGTCGACGGTCGTCTTGAACCCGTCCTTTACTGACTGCTGGTACTCCGCCGGGGTTGCGCCGAATGTCGCGCGACGCAGCAGGTGCGCGACCTGCGCCTCCGGTTTGTCGAGCGGCGAGATCCAGTCGACGCCCGCCGCGGCGGGAGATGGGGTCTGGCCGGGGACGGATTGGCCCGGGAGGTTGTAGAGACCGAGGGCCCTCGTGATCGCGAGGCCGCCTGCGGCCGCGCCGACGCCAACGAGCACGTGGCGGCGTCGTAGGCCGCGTGGCTTTGTGGCGGGCTTCGCGGCCGGTTCGTTCATCTGACCTGTATATCGCGGGATTCCGGCCGCCGGTTCCCCCATACGTATTGGATCGGTGTAGTGATTGTCAGAAGAGTGTTAGGTGTCGTTCCTCGTTAGACTTTGCGACATCGATGGCGACTGGTCGGGCCTTCGGCCCTCAGCGTCGCCGTCGTCGTCGCGCCGGCGAGCGTGCTCGCCGCGCGACTCCTAGGCGACGGTCGCTCCGCTCCGTCGCCGTCCTCGTTCGATCATCCGCAAGTAAACTTGCTTCTGATCCTCACTCGTCGGCGACGTAGCCAAGTGGTAAGGCAGAGGTCTGCAAAACCTTCATCGCGGGTTCGATTCCCGCCGTCGCCTCTGGCGTGAGTTTTCGAAAGGTCAGGGCAGAAGTCTCCCTGAACAGGGCAGAGGTCTGCGGGCCAGAAGTCTGTTTTGGGGTCTAGCGCGCGAGGAGCTCGCGAAGGCCCGCGGTGGGGAAATCCTTGAGCTCGCTCTCGTCGTACTTGCCGATGTACCGGGTGGGCATCGCCTCGCGCTTCCAGCCGCCGATCTGCATGATCACCTGGAGCGGCACGCGCTTTTTCTGGAGGCGCTTGGCCGCGTATCCGCGGGCGCGGTACTGGACGAAGTCGCGGAGGCCGGCCTGCTGAAGCTTGCCGCGAAGGATCTGATTGCGCTTGTTCCATGAGAACTCGGTGAAGCCCCTTCCGTCGCGGTTGATGAAGAGCGGCTCCTTGCCGTCGAGATCCGAGGGGCCGTCGCCGGTCCAGTGCGGTCGCTCGAAGCGGACGTAGTTGCGCAGGGCCGCCTCGGCTTCCTCGTCGAGCGGGATGAGGCGATCGGTCCCGGCCTCGGTCTTTGAGCCACGGATGACGATGTGACCGCGCTTGTCGCGGTCGCGCTCGCGGAAGTCCGCGAGGAGAATGCGCCTCACTTCATCCGGCCGCATCGGTGCTGAGAACTGAAGCGTCAGGATCGCCCGCTCGCGGATGGGGTAAGTCGCCACGCGGGGGATCGCGGCGATGATCTCCTTGACCTCGCGGTCGTCGAAAGGCTTGCGGCCCATCCCGGGCACGGGCGGGAGCTTCACGTCGCGGAGGATCGAGAGGCGCTGGTCGCCGCGGTGCTCGTAGTAGAGACGTTTCTCGGCGAGCCACTTGGCAAGAGCTTTGAGCGCGACGAGCTTGTTGCGCTCGGTGTACCGGCCCGCACGCCGGTCCTCCGGACGAAAGTTACCGGCGAAGGCCGTGGCGTTCTCGGGCGTGAGCTCCGCAAGTGTCGGTCGCTCGATGTTGTTCTTCGCCGCAAGCCACTCGAGGAAGAGCTTCAGCCCCACGTGATAGCCGCGGAGCGTCGTGGCACGAATCGGGGCATCGCTCTCGAAGTCGCGAACGAGGTCGAGGAGCGGGTATGTATCACTCAGCATCACGTCGCCGTCTTCGGTTGTAAAAGTCCAGGCGCGGGGTTTGGCCATGCGTCACCTTCCCGCGCTCCCGGCTGACCGAACGCGAGCCTAGCATCGGCATTGACGCATCTGGGCAGAGAATTCGGTCCGTCGGTCAGCGCAGGACTGCCGTTTACTGGCAGATGGCGTATCGGCAGAGTCGCTCCCATTGGGTCACGTCTTATCTGACTGCGCCTCAGGCAACGTATGACCTGGCTTACACAGACCATGTGCCCGACAGAACGATCCCCAGCACGGAGGCGCTTTGACATCGCAAACTGCGATCTCAAACTGTCGGGCAAGACCGCAGGTCGCTAACCGCAGTCAGATCCATGAGTTAGTCACGCCCGCGTTTGAGCGATTTCTGGCCAGTTTCGTGGGTTTGTTCATTCCGCGATGGGAACGTCGTGGGAACGCCGCGCTCCCGCGCCAGATCGACGAACGCAGGACGTTGTGGAAGCAACGCCGACGGACCAACTCCTCACGGGGACGGCGGATGGGAGAGTCACGCTCGGACTCGGCCGAATCACCGAGAGAGTTCGCCGATTTCGCATTGACCGAAATCAAGCCTGAATCAAGGCTCCGTCAAGCTAGAGGTCGACAACACCTCTATCGAGTAGACCTAGCGGCGGTAGGGCACTCAAGCTGCCTATCGCCCCGGTTGTCTCTCGGGATACCCCTGGCTAAATTGTTCTTGACCTAGGCTTCCGACTAAGCGTAAGGTCGCTCGTCGTCGCTCAGTGCCGCGAGGGGCGATCGACCCAAGCGATGCGCGGCACGGAGGCCGAACCATGGTCGCGCCTGTCGCTCAGGTGATTGTCTGTCTCGCGCTCGTTGCCCCTGTCTGCTTCCTCGCAGCTCTCAAATGGTTTGGCGCTTCGCCGAGACAGAACGCCGCGCGGCCACGCCGCTCAATCGCTGCGACAACGCGGTTCGCGAGGTTATTCGAACTGGCTCGTGTCGGAAGAATCAGATCCTCGCGGCGGGTGAGCAGGGCGGTCTCGTATTTGCTGGTCGTAGCGTTCGTACTCCAGTTCACGCTTGTCGGATTACCGGCCCCCGTGGCTGAATTTGTCAGCCGGACGATCGGCAAGGTGGGCGTCATCACCGCCGCCGCGGCAACGCTTCCCCCGAGCTTCGCGGGCACGACCAATAACGCTTCGGCGCTGCGATGGGCAGGCAAGTCACACCTCTTCACGATGTCTGATGGGGCCCGCGTCGTGATCTATGGAGACCAAATCCCATGGGTTAGCGGGTATCGCATCCTTCCCCCAGGCGGCTCATGGGGCAGCTACGTGGCGCTTGTAGCTCCGACGAATCAAAACGGCACGGCGTGGGTGCAGGTCGGGGACACGATCTTCGGCGCGTCGACCGAAGACAGCGCACCGATCCAGCTGATCAAGCTCACATACAGCGGCGGTGCGATCACGCAGAGCCATGGCCCGGGCTTCCGCCCGGGTGGAAACGGCATCAACCGCGTGAACGGGATCTATTGGGACGCGACCAACTCGTACCTGCACGTCGTCTATCACGTGGCGACCCTGGCAGTTGTCTGGCTGGACGCCTACGACACGAACTTCGTCAATCACATGTCGGTGGACGTATTGGCGTACGGAATGGTGAACGGCCATACAACGAGCCTGGCCGGCGGAGGCGGTGGCTCATTCTTTATGACCGGCTGGGACCTCACCGGCGGGACCGGAACTGGTCAGGTAACCGCCGTCACCGCGAGCGCCAGCGCTTACATGCTCACGCCTGAGACTTCCGTCAGTGCGCTGCCGCCCGGAAGTGGCGGGGCTCTGAACACGATGTGGGACGGCTCGAACCTGATCTTTGCCGCCGGCGTGTCCGTCGCCGGAAGTTCATCGCTCCAGACCATGACACGGAATTCTGCCAATTCCTACAGCGGCTGGCAGACGCTTGTGGCGGATGGCGTCGGGTTTGGACAGCCCGCATTCGTACGCAAAGGAACCGGGCCGAGTTCCGACCTCGCCGTCCTGTTTGTGGGGAGCGTCGATCCGACAACGTTGCACGGGGGGATCGTCTGGAGTCTCCAGCGCATCGCTGGATCCTGGTTCGGCCCGATCGCCATGGCCGGTGGAGATGCGTCTACGGTCACGACCGCGCCCAGTGACCTGAACGACCCGAGCAACATCCCCTTCGCGTTTCTTCAACTGCAGGGTGGCCAATGCATCACGCCTGATCCGCTCTGCAACGTAGTCGTCGCGAGCACGCCGTTCGGCGACTTTGGCAGCAACGTTCCCTACACCTTTGGCTTTGATGCCAACGGCGGGTATTCGCCCGATCCGGTCAACGTCGGCACCGGCTCCTTCACCACGCAGGCTACGGACCTGGCGATGCCTGGCCGGGGCATTCCGTTTGGCTTCGTCCGCTCGTACAACTCGGCCGACACTCAGGTCTCGCCACTGGGTCCGGGGTGGACGCATTCGTTCTTCTGGTCGCTCCTATCGGGAGCCGTGGCCGAGGTCCGCCGCGGCGACGGCCGACGGGACCAGTACGTTCATAACGCGGATGGCACGTACACCGCGCCGCCGGGGGTCTACGACAACCTGGTGAAGAACGGCGACAGCACGTTCTCGCTAACGCTGACAAACCAGACCGCCTACGACTTCAGTTCCGCGGGCGTTCTGACCAAGATTCGCGAGCCTGCAGGTAACCAGATCACGCTGACGTACACCGGCAGCAACCTGACGGGGATCACGGACACCACCGGTCGTGCGGTGACGCTCGGGTACGTGGCGAATCGGCTCGACTCGATCACCGATCCACTCGGGCGCAAAGTCACCTACGGATACGACTCCGCGGGGCGGCTCACGACGGTCACGGATAAGATCGGCAACGCCGCTGGCCAGAACCCTGCCTTACACCGCTGGCTCTACGGCTACGACGGAACCAGCAAGCACCTGACCACGATCACCGATCCGGATGCGCGCGTCAGGGTCACGAACGGCTACGACAGTCTCGGTCGTGTTTACCAGCAGCTCGACGGCAAGAGCAAGCTCACCCAGTTCGCCTACACGACGGGGCAAACCGTCGTCACCAATCCGCGCGGTCATGCGACGACGTATACGTTCGACGACCGGATGCGCATCCTCACCCAGAGTGATGTCGTTGATGCGAACACCTACACCATCACGTACCACTACGATGCCGCCGGCAATCGCGACCAGGTCATCGATCGAATCGGTGCGCATACGGACTACATCTATGACGCGCACGGCAACGTGCTGACCAAGACCGATCCCCAGGTCGACCAGACCACGCCGCGGTATGTGACCCAGAACCTCTACGACGCCAAGAACAACCTGTACCAGATCACCGACCCGCGAAATTTCGTCACAACGTTCACGTACGACCCAGCGACCAATGTCCTCCTCTCGGTGGGCAAACCGATCGACGCGAGTACGGCCGCCACTACGAAGTACGAATACAACGATGCGACCAACCCTGGGCGTCCGACCAAGGTCATCGCCCCGCGCGGCAACACCGGCCCAAGTCCGGACTATGCGTACGCGACCACCCTCACCTATGACGCCAAGGGCAATGTGCTGACGCGCCTCGATCCGGACGCGGCCAAGACGACCTACGGCTACGACGCAGTGGGCCGGATGACGAGCTACGTCGATCCGGACGGTTACGCGGCCGGAGCGCTCGCCTCTGAGCACACCTGGACGATCGCGTTCGACGAAAACGACCAAGAAAAGTCGAAGACCGATCCCCTCGGCAACGTCGTCGGCTCGACCTTCGACGGTGCCGGCAATCTCAGCACCGCCACCGATCGTCTAGGAAACGTGACTACCTATGCCTACGACGCCAATGCCAGAGTCTGGACGGTCAAGCAGAAGCCGGACCCAGTGGGCAACCCCGGCCTCATTTACACAACCACCGTGATTCGCGATGACAACGGGAACCCGACCCAGGTCACCCAAGCAAATAACGTGGTCACCGACTACGTCTTCGATGCCCTTAACCGCACAACGTCCATCACGACCCACCCGACTGCGCAAACCAACCTCACCACGAGTTTCGTCTTGGACGGTGCCGATCAGCCGTTGACGCGCACGGCTGCGGACAGCGTCGTGCTCACCTACGGGTATGACGGCATCTCACGCGTCACGTCGATCACGGCCCCTGGTCTCAGCCCAATCTCGTTCGGCTATGACGAGCTTGGCCATCGTAAGCAAATGATCGACGGGACCGGGACGACCAACTACCAGTACGACGGAATCGGACGCTTGACCCAAGCGGCGGGCCCTGGCGGGACGCTCAACTATGGCTACGACCGCGACGGAAATCCAACCTCCTTGCAGTATCCGACGACTGAGACGGTGACCTATCACTTCACCAACGGCGGCCGTCTCGACTACCTAGACGACTGGGCGGCCCGGCACACCTCCTACGCGTACAAGCCGAGCGGCCTCGTCGACTCGGTGACCCTGCCAAACACGATGCAGACCAAGTACGGCTACGACCGCGCGCAACGGCTGGTGTTCGACGTGAGCGTCTTTGGCTCGACGACCCTGAATCGACAGGTTTACGGGTTGGACAAGGAAGGCAACCGCACCACGCTCGATGAGTACGTCTCCGGAATAACAGCGGTACCCACCATCACCTGGTCCGCCAGCGTCCAGGTCAACGCCGTGGGCACGGGCGTCCAGGATCACCCTGCGATCGCCATCGGCGCGGACGGCGCCACGTACCTGGTGTGGGACGACGCGCGGTCCGGCAACGCCGACATCTACTTCGCTAAGCGCGATTCCGGCGCCGGCGCTTGGGGCGCGAACGTCAAGGTGAATACCGATACCGGTACGCGTATCCAACTTAACCCCGCCATCGCGCTCGATTCATCGAATAACGCCTACGCGGTCTGGCAGGACGAGCGCAACGGCGCTGGCAAGCCCGACATCTTCTTCCGCAAGCGCACCGCCTCAAATCAGACGTGGGTCTCTCCGGACGTCAAGGTGAGCGACGAATCCGGTGGCGGTGGAGGCTCGATCCAACGCAACCCGCGAATCGCCGGCACGGCCGCAGGCGCGCAGACCGCAGTCTGGGTCGACCTGCGCTCCAACCAAAACAACATCTGGTCATCGCAGCTTGCTGCCGGCGGCGCCACTTGGGCCGCCAACAAGCAGGTGACCAGCGGCAACACTGCTGCGCTGAAAGACTTTCCAGATGTGGTCGTTGGCACTGATGGAACCGCGTATGCGGTTTGGCAGGACAGCCGCAACGGCAATCCGGACATCTACTTCTCGAAGCTGCCGCCAGGTCCTGGCGCCACCGCGTGGTCGTCGAATGTCAAGGTGAGCGATGACCCAGGCACTGCCGCCCAGACCAGCCCTCGCCTGGGCATCGACGCCTCCGGCAACCTCATCGCCGTTTGGCTCGACGCCCGCACCTCGCCGGCACAGATTTGGATGAGCCGGCTCGCCTCCGGTACCTCGACATGGTCGGCGAGCACGGCGCTAACCAGCGGAGCGGACCGGCCACAGTCGGTCGCGCTCGCGGTGCGGACCGACGGCAAGGCGTACCTCGCCTTTCACGACAACCGCAGCGGCAACAACGATGTCTATGTACGGGAGTACGACCCCTGGCTGAACCAGTGGAGCGGCTCGACACTCGCGAGCGACGACGCTGGCTCCACCGCGCAGCAGTCGCCTACCGTCGCCTACACGTCGTCCGAAGTGATGCTCAGTTGGCGCGATGAGCGCTCCGGCAACGCCGACGTGCGGGCCCGGCGCGCCGCCCTCGCTGGCGGCGTCGACCATTTTGGCTACACCTACGACGGCCTCAACCGACTGACGGGAGAATCTGGCGCGCTCGCCGAGAGCTTTGTCCTCGACGCGGCGTCTAACCTCAGCAGTCGCACCGGCCCCGGCGCGACCTACTCTTACGACACCTCGAACCGCCTCACGGCGGACGGGGGCGCGCAGCCTTATGTGTGGAGTCCCGC
>Ga0137370_10000562_pt1 | contig 14263 bp, 15 predicted proteins | sample SagtaG_11_FD_104920 | JGI IMG/M metagenome (GOLD analysis project Ga0137370, IMG submission 104920) | Vadose zone soil microbial communities from Sagehorn Ranch, Mendocino, California, USA - Sage1_R_20_16 metaG | ecosystem: Environmental > Terrestrial > Soil > Vadose zone | place: USA... | reverse complement strand
TTGGGGTAGTCCTGCGCGTAGAGCGGGATCGCAGCGGCGAGTATCAGCGCCGCGCAGGCTTTGAGCGCGATTTTCATTTTCTGAATTCTCCTATCACGACACTTCGTAACCCAGCTCCCTGCACTGAGAATGCGCGTAGCGCACTCCCGCGGCGCGCTCCAGTCCGTCTCCGTTCGCCGCGACGACTTTTCCTTCGCGAATGTAGAGAACCATCGGATAGAACCCCTCGTAGGCTCCGCGTCTATCCTTGTCGTTGATCATCACGCACACCGCCCAGCCGTACTGGCGGTCGCGCAAGACGGCTTCCTTCTGGTAGAGAGGCAGGGGTCCGGCCTTGAACTCGATCAAGGCAAAATCGGGCTCCACGAGCCGGGTTCTCAGGTAGTCGTGGACGATTTTCTCGTAATCCTCCGGGCGCGGGCCGAAATCGAGCGCCGCGATTTCTTCGCGAGTCAGCGCAGGGGATTGGCAGCCGGCGAGCGACGCCAGGGCGAACGATGTCGCGGCGAGGATCCCCATCAAGAGGCGCAAGGCTTGATCGATCAGGGTGTCACGAACGGAGCGCCGAGCTCGTTGCACCCGGCGCGCGCGTAGCGCCAGCCGATGACGTTGTCGTCCGCCCCGCCGTTCGCTGCGACGATTTTCTCGTCGCGGATGAAAAACACCATCGGATAGGGGCCGTCGTAGGCGCCGCTCGTGTTCTTGTCGTTGATCCACACGCAGACTCCCCAGCCGTAGCGAAGCGGGCGCAGCGCGGTCTCCTGCTGGAAGAGCTGCTTGGGTCCGGCCTTGAACTCGATGATCGCGTTGCCGGGATCGAGGAGCTTGGGCCAGAGGTAGTCCCGGATGAGCTTCTCGTGGTTCTCCGGGCGCGGGCCGTAATCGTAGGCGGCCATCTCCGACTGAGTCGGCGGGCTCTTGCATCCGCCGGTCAGAGCGGCCGCAGCGCCGAGGCCGAGGATTGCGAGGATCGTCGCGATGCGTTGCATGAGTTCCTCCGTCGTTCCGTCTATTTCGGTTGGGCGACGGTGCGCAGGTACGGCTTGAGCGTCTTGAAGCCCTGCGGGTATTTTTTCCTCGCCTCTTCGTCGGACACCGAGGTCGGTATGATCACGTCCTGGCCGGGCTTCCAGTTCACCGGAGTCGCCACCGCGTGCTTCGCGTTCAACTGCAGCGAATCGAGGAGGCGCAGGACCTCGTCGAAATTTCGCCCCGCGCTCATCGGGTAGACGAGCATCGCCTTCACTTTCTTGTCGGGGCCGACCATGAACACCGAGCGGATCGTGGCGTTGTCCGCCGCGGTGCGCTTCCCGCCGCTCGCGTTGGGATGGATCATGTCGTAGAGCTTCGCGACGTGCAGGTCCGGATCGCCGATCATCGGATAGTTGATCGCAGTGCCTTGGGTCTCCTGGATGTCTTTCACCCAGTTCTTGTGGTCGCTGACCGGATCGATCGACAGCCCGATGATCTTGGTGTTCCTCTTGTCGAATTCGGGCTTCAACTTCGCCATGTAGCCGAGCTCGGTGGTGCAGACGGGCGTGAAGTCCTTCGGATGCGAGAATAGGATGGCCCATTTGTCCCCGATCCATTCGTGGAAGCGGATCTTTCCTTCGGTGGTTTCCGCCGTGAAGTCCGGCGCCTCATCGCCTATGCGAACAGCCATTTCGACCTCCGTCGTGGTAGCGGGCCGGAACGCCCCCCCGCCGCGACGGGGCGCGTTTCCGGTCCTGAGTTGAGAATCCCCTTGAACGTACGGGGAGAAAAAAAATTATACTCCGCCCATGGCTCGAGCTAATGACATTTGAATAATATGCATATTCGAAAGGGCCCGTTGACGAATCAGGGAGGAATACGAGGTGGCGGCTAGCGAGGCGGACAAGCCCGAACGCACTCCGCTGGTGATCCTGTTCGCGGAGATGCGCGGGTTTACGGGCATGTCGGACATGCTCGATCCGGCGATCGTGCTCGCGCGCGTCGGCGAATTCGTGTCCTTGATGGCCAAGGTGGTCGAGGCGCACGAGGGCGCCGTGGTGAATATCCTCAGCGACACCGTGATGGCGACTTTCACCGGGCAGGACGACGCTCAGCACGCGGTCGAGGCGGCGCAGGAGATCCAGGCCGGCTTCGCGGCCCTCGCCGAGGCGTGGCAGCGCGATTTCGGCTTCCGCGCGGCGGTCTCGCAGGGGCTGCATTGCGGGGACGCCGTGGTCGGATTCGCGAAAGAAAGCCCGACACCCGAACAGCTTTTCGTGTTCGGCGATTGCGTGAGTATCGCCAACCGCCTGCTGCACCGCGCCCGCGCGGGCGAGTTCGTGCTCTCGGAGACTCTGATGGGACTTGCGAACGAGATGGGCGTCGCGATCGAAGCAGAAGAGCTACCGCCGCTGGAGATCCCGCGGCGCGATCCCATCAGACTTTTTGGAGTGCTCGTCGATACGCGGCTGGACTTCACCCGCGAATAGGATCCCGGCCTCCCGTCATGAGATGCGTGTCTGCGTAGTCGGGGCCGGGCCGGCCGGGCTGCTCTTTTCTCTGCTCGCCAAGCGCCGCTTTCCTTCCTGGCGGATCGAGGTCGCCGAGCAGAACCCCGAAGGCGCGACCTACGGGTTCGGGGTCGTGTTCTCCGACGGCGCGCTGGCGTTTCTGGAGCGCGACGAGCCGGAGCTTTCGAGGATCCTGCAAGCGTCGATGGAGCGCTGGCCGATGCAGCGCATCGTGCACCGCGACGAACGCGTGGAAATCGACGGCAACGGTTTTTCCGCGATCGGGCGTCTTGCGCTCCAGGAAATCCTGCAGAAGCTGTGCCGGAACGCAGGCGTGACCATCGAGTACGGCCGCGCCGTGACGTCGCTCGACGAGCTCGCAGGCGCGGACGTCGTGGTCGGCGCCGACGGATCGAACTCGCTCGTGCGCGAGGGGCGGCAGGCGCAGTTTCAGCCGAGAATCGAGCTGCTCACCAATCGCTTCGCGTGGTACGGGACGACGCAGCCCTTCGATTGCCTCACGCTCACCTTTCGCGGCAACGAGCACGGCGCGTTTGTCGCCCACCATTACCGCCACGCTCGGGCGATGAGCACCTTTGTCGTCGAATGCGATGAGGCCACCTGGCAAAAGGCGGGGCTAGCCCGGATGGACGACGCTCAGTCGCGCGCGTACTGCGAACGGGTATTCGCAGCGGACCTCGACGGGCATCCTCTGGTCTCGAACAAGTCGTTGTGGCGGCAGTTTCCGCTGCTGTCGAACCGGCGCTGGTCCTCGGGAAACCTCGTGCTGATCGGGGATGCGCTGCGCACCGTGCATTTCTCGATCGGCTCGGGAACGCGCCTTGCGTTCGAGGACGCGATCGCGCTCGATCGGGCGCTCGGCGAGGCGGGCGAGGACGTGCCCCGCGCGCTCGCGGCGTTCGAGCGCGAGCGCAGGCCCGTCGTGGAAAAGCTGCTTGCCGCGGCGAATGCGAGCTCGTACTGGTACGAGCGCTTTCCGGAGAAGATGCGCGAGGCGCCCTGGCGCCTCGCCTACGACTACATGACCAGAAGCGGACGCATGACCGACTCGCGCCTGCGCGAGCTGGCGCCGAGATTCATGACAAGAGTCGAGGCGGAGAGACGGGGCAGGAGCTGATGCGCGGCGTGCTACACTCGCGGTGAGCGACGGGACCCGAGAATGGACTTGGCTACGAAGGAGCAGTCATCGAGTAGCGCCATCAGCGAGCTGCAAAAGCACCTGCGGGACGGAAGTTTCGTCGTGACCGCCGAGGTTTCCCCGCCGGTCTCCACCGACCCCGCCGAATTCGTCGCTCGCGCGCTCGCGTTGCGGGGACTGGTCACCGCGATCAATGTGACCGACGGTGCGGGATCCAAAGCGCACATGTCCAGCCTCGCGGCCGCGCACTTCCTGGTGCGCAACGGCGTCGAGCCCATCCTGCAGATCACCTGCCGCGACCGGAACCGGATTGCGCTGCAGGCCGAGCTGCTCGGTGCCGCCGCGCTCGGCATACGCAACATTCTCGCGCTGCGCGGCGACGACCCGAAGCTCGGGGACCAGCCGGACACCAAGCCCGTTTTCGATCTGGATACGACGGCCTTGCTCGCGACGGCGCAGCAGATGCGCTCGGAGCACCGTCTTCCCTCGGGCACCGAGATCAAGGGCGACGTGCAGTTCGTGCTGGGCGCGGCGGAGTTGCCCGTCGATCCTGCCGCCGACTGGCGCCCCAACGGCCTGCTCTCGAAGATGCAGGCCGGAGCCGAATTCATCCAGACGCAGTTCTGCATGGACCTCGAAGCGGTGCGGCGCTACGCGGCGCGGCTGCTCGATCTGGGCGTGGCGCAAGACTTGCCGATTCTGATCGGCGTCGCCCCGATTCCTTCTGCGCGCTCGGCGCGCTGGATGAAGGAGAAGCTCTACGGAGCGATGATCCCGGACCGCATCGTGGACCGGCTGGAGCGCGCCGCCGACCCGAAAGCCGAAGGCAGGAAAATCTGCGTCGATCTCCTGCAGCAGCTCGCCCAGACCCCGGGCGTGGCCGGCGCGCACGTGATGGCGCCGGCTTTCCACTCCGCGATCGGACCCGTGATCGAGGCTTCCGGCGTTGCGGGAACGAAACGCGCGGCGGGCGCGAGGCGCTAGCTCACGGCCGCCGCGGAACGCTAGCCAGCTTGAGCTCGTAGACGACGAGCGCCACTCCAAGGGCGCCGCCCAGGACGTTCAGCCAGCCGTTGATCGCCGAAGCCTGGAACGGCATCAGGAGCAGGAGGCCCGCTGCGCCGAATGCGACCCGCATCGGCAGGCCCATCACCCGCATGGCATAGCCCGTGAAGGCGGCGCACACGAACCAGATGCCGGCGATCGACAGGATCATCACCAGTCCGATTTCGAGCGCGCTGCCCCGCATGATCAGCGCCGGCGAGTACACGAAGAGGAAGGGCACGATGTAGGAGGCCCAGCCGAAACGCATCGCGGTCCAGCCGGCCGCCATGGGATCGGTCTTCGCGATGGTCGCGGCGACGAAGGCGGCGGTCGCGATCGGCGGCGTGATCAGCGACATGATGCCGAAGTACAGGATGAAGAGGTGCGCCGCCATGGCCGGCACGCCCACCTTGACGAGCGCGGGCGCGACCAGGATGGCGAGCATCACGTACACCGCGAGGGTCGGCAGGCCCAGGCCCAGCACGATATTGGTGAGCGCGCAGATGACAAGGAGGAGGAGCAGGTTTTCCGCGCCCAGATTGACGAGGTAGGCGGTGAGCGCGAACGACAGCCCGCCGATCTGGAACAGGCCGAGCACGTAGCCGCCGATGGCGCTGATGACGATGATTTCGCACACGCCGATTCCGGTCTCGATGATCGCGCTCCAGATGTCGGCGAGCTTCATGCGCGCGCCGCGATAGCCGATAGCGAGCCCCAGCGCGATGATGATCGCCGATGCCAGCACCGCGGCGGGCTCGGGCTCCCAGTTCATCCAGAACATCGCGCCGACGATGGCGGCGAACGGCGCGAGGAAGATCCAGCCGGTCTTGAGCACCGGGCCCATGCGCGGGATTTCGCTGCGGTCGACTCTGCCGATGCCGTAGCGTGCGGTCTCGAGATCGCACTGGATGAACAGCGCCGCGTAGTAGAGGAGCGAGGGCAGCAGCGCGGCGAGCGCCACCTCCCGGTAGGGCACCTGCAGGAAGTCCGCCATGACGAAGGCCACCGCGCCCATCACCGGCGGCATCATCTGCGCGCCGTTGGCGGCGCAGGCCTCGATCGCCGCGGCGAGGCGCGCGGGTATGCCCGACCTCTTCATCAGCGGAATGGTCACCACGCCGACGGCGAGCGCGCTCGCCGCGGCGATGCCCGAGATGCTGCCGAAGAGGCTGGACGCGACCACCGAAATCTTGGCGGCGCCGCCGCGATATCGCCCCATCAGGCCGAGCGCGAAGTCGTTGAAGAAGCCCGAGCCGCCCGAGCGCGCGAGGAGCTGGCCCATCAGCACGAAGGCGACCACGATGGTGCAGGCGATCTCGAGCACCAGGCCGAGCAGGCCGTTGTTGTCGAAGCTGAGATAGATCGCGAGCGTTTTCGCCTCGACCTTGTGCGTCTGCAGCTGCCCGGGGACGAGATGCCCTATCAGCACCCACACCACCAGCGCGAAGGTGATGACGATCAGCGAGTACCCCGAGGTGCGGCGCGTCCCTTCGAGCGTCAGGAACGCGAGCGCAGCCGCGAGAACCAGCAGCTCGGCGCTGACCGTTCCGGCCTGGGCCGTCAGGCGGGGGAAGGTCGCCGCCACATACAGTCCGACGGCGAGCCCGGCTACGGCGAACAGCCAGTCGTGCCAGGGAATATCGGCGCGCGCAGTCCCGCGCCGTGCCGGGAAGCTGATGAAGAGGAGCGCGAGGCACACGCCGTAGATGGCGGCGAGGAATTGCTCCGGAAAAAGCACCAGGCCCGCGGCGCGGGTGAGACCGACGCTGTAAGCGAGCGAGCCCAAGGTCAGCAGCGCGGCGAGCACGACCTGGGCGAATCGGCCGGCGGCGGATCGCGGCGGCGCCGCGGCCGATAGCTCCTCCACCTAGCGCAGACCGGTTTCTTTCCAGTACTTCTCGGCCGCCGGGTGATAGGCGAGTCGAGGCTGCATCTTGCCCGAATGCGAGGGATCGTAGGCGTTGAAGTTCGGGTGGCCCTCGGCCAGCGCCTTCTTGTTGGTGTGCACCGCCTTGATGAAGTCGCGCACCACCTCGTCCTTCACGTGCGTGCCGACGCCGATGATGAAGTCGATGGTCTGCACCTTGGTCGGCTTGTCGATTCCGGCGATATGCGGCGCGGGATTGACCGTGGAGAAGTAATATTCGGGGCGGATCTTCTTCATCCGCGACTCGGAGTCGGGCAGCACCTCCATCGGCAGGACGCGCAACCCGCCGACCGCGGCCGCGATCTCCTGCACCTTGGGCGCGCCCACTGCGAAGAAGAACAGGTCGATCTTGCCGGATTTGAAATCCTCCGAGGCGCGGATCACGTTCACCGTCGGCACCTTCTGCACGTCGTTCATCGTGACGCCGCCGGCGGCGAGCAGCGCGTTCAAATGCGTGATGACGCTGGTCTGCTGCACCCAGTCAGAGGGCACGTGTTTGCCTTTGAGGTCGGTGATGCTCTGCACCGGTGAATCCTTGCGCACCCAGAAAGCCATTTGAAATCCATAGAGCGTCAGCGCGACGCGCAGGTTGGGCTTGGCGTTGCCCTTCCAGACGTTCTCGCCGCGCTGCGCCTCGGCCGGCTCGCCGATGTCGAGCAGCAGGAAATCCGCCTTCTGCGAGTTGACCGCGTCGATAACGCCCGTATCCCCGCCGTAGCCGATGACGCGCACCTGCAGCTTGGAGTGATCCTGGACCACCTTGGCGATCACCGAAGCCTGGGCGTTCAGCAGCGTGCCCGGCTGCAGCGTGGCGAAACCGATGGTCTGCGCGCTCGCTGCGCACGCGAGCGCCGCGAGCGCGGGCAGACTCAGTGTCCGGATCAGGGTCAGCATGCGGGTCTCCCGGTTTTTACGCCATGAAAATGCCGCCGTTCACGTCGATGACCGCGCCGGTCATGTAGCCGGCCTCCTCAGACGCGAGGAATGCGATGGCGGCCGCCACTTCCTGCGGGGTGCCTGCGCGCCCGAGCGGAATGTTCTTCGCGATCTCCGCGTTCTTTTCGCCGCCGTGCAGCGCCGCCATCGCGGTGTCTATATAGCCGGGCGCGACGCAATTCGCGGTTATTCCTTCGCGACCGAACTCTCCCGCGATGGAGCGGGACAACGCGAGCAGCCCGGCTTTCGCCGCCATGTAGCTCACCCCCGAAATGTAGGTCCGCGAGCGCCCGGCAAGCGACGAGACGCAGACGATGCGTCCCCAGCGCCGTTCGCGCATGAAGGGAATGAACGTGCGGCACAGTCGCAGCGCCGCGGAGAGATTGACCTCCAGCACCGCGTTCCATTCTTCCACCGTCATCTCAAGAAGGCCCGCGGTGTGTCCGTCGCGGCGCGGAGAGGGGATGCCCGCGTTGTTGACGAGTATGGTCACGGGCTCCCAGCGTTTGCGCACCGCTTGATCGAGATTTCCGCCTGCATCCGGGTGAGCGACGTCCTGCACCAGCGCGAGAACGCGATCCGAAGGCAGCTTGCCTGCCGCCGAGCGCACGGCGTCCGCGTCCTTGTCCACCAGGGCGACCCGGTGTCCTGCAGTGAGAAGAGCCTGCGCGGTCGCCAGACCGATTCCGCGCGCTGCGCCGGTGACCAGGGCGGTGCGCGGATCGCTGGGTTGATCGGTGGCGGCCATGGGAGCCGCCATGATGCCCGATCAGGGCGAGGCGTGGTAGACGAGCTTGTCGAAAGATCGTTCCTTGATGTGCTGGTCGAGACCCCAGCGCTTGACCTGCTCGAATACGCTTTCGAACTCCTCGCGTGGGATCGGCTTGTAGACGAAGCGCTCGCCGCGGGAGAAGCGGCTGGTGTCCCATTCCCGGTCCTGGAATTCGGGCGGGACGCAGTGTTTCCACAGCGGCAGGTATTTCCGCAGATCGGCCTCGAGCGCGCGCTCGGCGCGGTCTAGCGCTCGAAGATAGCCGCGCACGCCTTCCATTGGCGCGGACTCCGGCACCCACCACAGCGTATGGAATTCGTCCGCGATGATCTCGCGCAGCCCGAGCTGCTTCGCCATGTCGATCTGCGGCGGCAGCAGGCTCGCCGCTTCGATCTCCTTGTCGAGGAGCGCGGCGAGGCGCGCGCCGAAGCCCCCGACGTTGACCGTCTTGATGCGCTCGAGCGGCAGGTACTTCTCCAACCGGAAGGGGACGTTGAAATGGCTCCCCGCACGCATGCCGACCGCGATGGGAACGTCCCCCAGGTCCTCGGGCCTGCGGATCTTCGATTCCGGACGAACGAAGATACCCCAGGGCGACACGCCGTGGCAGTCGGCCACCATGCGGCCCATGCCGGCGCTCGCGTTGCTGATCGTCCCCCACAGGCAGGCGCACTGGACGACCTGCTCGCTCCCGCGCTCGGTATAGGGCTTGTCCTGCGGCCGCTGAAAATAATCGTATTTCTTCCAACTCGACTGCGTGCCGCGAAAGGTCTTCCAGTCGAGCTCGACGGCCACCCCTTCGTCGGCGTAAAACCCCTCCTCGTAGGCGACGAAGTCGTTCAGCCCCATGCCCTTCGGGGCGACCTTGACGTGCAGCAGCTCATCGGCCATACCTGCTTCCTCGCGCGACTGCAACGGCTACTATACGCTCAGCTAGACGGTACAATGAAGCGACGGGAAATATCAGCTCGGAGGGGGCCATGACGGTTCGTTCTTTGCAGCACATCGCTCTTGCCGTTCCGGATGCAACGGTCGGCAAAAAGTTTTACACCGATTTCGGCATGGAAGGCCGCGAGTTCGACAAACGCATCGTCATGCGCTGCCAAGGCCGCGATCAGGACCAGGTGATCCTGGTCGAAGGCAAGAAGAAGCACATGCACCATGTGTGTTTCGGGACCAAGGCCGATGAGCTCGACGCCCTGAAGAAACGGCTCGCACAAGGGGGCGTAAAGCTCGTTGACGCGCCGAGGGAAACTCCGGGCGAAGGCATCTGGTTCCGCGATCCCGACAATCTGCTCGTGAACGTGCGCGTCGCGGAAGCCGCGAAATGGCGGACCGCCGCGGAGTGGAAGATCAACAACCCGGGGCATCTGAACCGGGCCGGCGTTCCCGGCCACCCGAGGCGCGACGTCCAGGTGCGGCCGACGCGCCTCGGCCACACGCTGCGCTTCACGCCGCAGATGGAAAAGATGGTCGACTTCTACACGCGCGTGGTCGGTTTGCAGCTCTCGGACCGCGCGCAGGACATCGTCGCCTTTATGCGCGGGCAGGGAGGGAACGACCATCACGTCTTCGGCTTCATCAAGTCCGACCGGCCGGGCTTCCACCACGCGAGCTTCGAGGTCGGCAACGTCGACGAGATCGGCATGGGCGCCTGCCGGCTGCTCGACAGAGGCTACAAGGACGGCTGGGGGTTCGGCCGCCACGTCATCGGCTCGAACTTCTTCCACTACATCCGCGATCCCTGGGACAGCCTCGCCGAGTACTTCTGCGACATCGATTACATCCCGGCGGATTCGAACTGGAAGCCGACCAACTACCCGGCGGAAGACTCCCTCTACGTTTGGGGCCCCAAGCCCCCGGAAGCCTTTGGGATGAATTTCGAACCGGCCTAGGCCGCGAGAGAAATGATCGAATCCTCGTACTTGCCCGGCCCCATATCGCCTTCGGCGAAGATGCGGCGCTCGGCGATCCATTTGAAGGACTCCTCGAACACCTCCTTGGTGTAAGGCTCGAAGACGATGCGCTCGCCTGGCCCCCAACGGCGCGTGTCCATCTGGTCGAGGAAGCGTGTGGGGAACTCCTTCTTGTAATAGTGCGTGTAGAGTTCCGGCCGCAGGTCGATGTCCCTCTGCGCGCGGCGCAATGCGCGGAAATACTTGCGCAGGTCCCCCGGATCGGGGTCGCCCGTGATCGAGGTGGCCATCATGAAGGTGGTGTCGATCACCTTGCGGAAGCCGAGCTGCTCCAGGAAGTAGTACGGCCCGCTGAAAAGCGAGGCCGCCGGCACTTTGCGGTCGATCAGTTTTTCCAGGCGGCTGAAGAGCAGCCCATCGGCAAAGGAGAGCTTGATGTCGTCGAGGGCCATGTATTGCTCGAGCCCCTGGATGGTGGAGTAGTGGCTGCCCGACTGGTAGCCGACCGAGATCGGCACGCCCTTGAGATCCGCAGGATGCCTGATGGCGGATTCGGCCGGAACGAACACGCCGCAGGGCGCGACCGAGTAGGCGTCGGCGTAGAGCTTGCCGTGGCCGGTCGAGGCGGCGATGTTCACCGTCCAGTGGCAAGCGCCGCTCACGTCGCAGGCCCGTCCCTGCTCGATGCTCTGGTAGGCGCCGATCTTGTTCGGCGTTGCGTGCTTTTTCGCCGCGTCGCCCGGACCGTAGTTGTCGCGGAATTCGTAAGCCAGGCCTTCGGCCTTGAAGTAGCCTTTTTCCTCGGCGACCCATTCCTGCAGCCTGAAGTGCGGGGAAATCACGAACTTGGACATCGACGGCTCCTCGAGAGACTCCGGTCGGATGAAAAATCTACTCCGAGGAACGACGGAAAGCAAAGGAAATTTGGGATTCGTCCCACCGCTTGCGGAATCACGAGCCCCTGTAAAATAAGCCGGTCGCAAAGGGAGCGCAACACCGCATGGAATTCCTGGTCAGCGGCGCGCCGCGCCGCATCGAGATCACCACCCTCATCATTGCCGGATGGACCGGGCGCGACAAGGCCGCGGTCGAACACCACATCGCCGAGCTCGCGGCGATCGGCGTGAAGCCTCCGCGCGTCGTGCCTTGCTTCTACCGCGTCGGCGCAAGCCTGCTCACGACGGCCGGCGAAGTCGAGGTCGTCGGGGAGGACTCGAGCGGAGAGGTCGAGTTCGTGCTGGTTTCGGCGCCCGAGGCCCTGTACGTCGGCGTCGGCTCGGACCACACCGACCGGAAAGTCGAAGCCTACGGCGTCACCGTTTCCAAGCAGATGTGCCCCAAGCCGATGGGCAGGGAGCTGTGGCCTCTCGAAGAGGTCGAAGGACTCTGGGATAGTCTGCTGCTGCGCTCGCATGTGACGCGCGAGGGAAGGCGCCGGCTCTACCAGGAGGGGGCGGTGGACAGGATGCTCCCGCCGCGCGAGCTGCTTGCGCGTCTTGCGGGCCCATCCGGAATTCTTCCGGCGGGGACCGCGATGTTCTGCGGCACGCTGGCGGTGCGGGGTGAAATCGGCGGCGGCGAACGATTCGAGATCGAGTTGCACGACACGGTGAAGAATCGAAGCCTCAGACACGGCTATGCGATTCGCGCGCTGGAGATCGCGGATTGAAGGTCCGGCGAAACAGGAAAGCTTGAACGGAGACCTCATGGCAATCCAGAAGGAGCACAAGGAGTTCTACAAAGTCGACCTCGGCAGGGGCTGGGAAAAGCTGCCCGGTTATCCGGACGGGATCCGGCAGCAGGTGCTCGCGGGATTTCTCGACGAGAAAGAGAAGCGCGGCTTCCGCACGCGTCACCTGCGCTTCGACCCCGGCGTGTATACGACCGAGCCCTTCGTGCACGACTATTGGGAAGAGGTGTATCTCGTCTCGGGCGATCTGATCGTCGGGAGCGACAAGAGCGGCAAAGGCGGAACGCGCTTCGGCCCCAATACGTATGCCTGCCGTCCGCCGGGAACGCTCCACGGACCCTTCAAATCGGAAGCGGGCTGCCTGCTGCTCGAGATGCACTACTACGACGAAGCCCCGAAGCGCTAGCCCCGAGGCGAGACCATGGCCGAAGCCGTCGTCCGTCCGATCGCGGCGCTCGCGCAGGAACTTGCCGCGGGCAAGACCACGAGCCGCAAACTCGTCGAGGACGCGCTCGCGCGCATCGCCGACGCGGGCGGCGAGGGCGGGCGCGTTTTCACCAAAGTGCACGCCCAGGACGCGCTGCTCGCCGCCGACGCTTCCGACCACCTGCGGATGCGGGGGGTCGTGCCGTCTGCGCTGGCCGGCTTGCCGGTCTCCATCAAGGACCTTTTCGACATCGCCGGCGACGTCACGACCGCCGGATCGAAGATCCTGCGCGACGCCGCCCCGGCGAGCGCGGACGCAGTCGCGGTCGCGCGGCTGCGCGCGGCCGGCGCGGTGGTCATCGGCCGCAGCAACATGACCGAGTTCGCCTTCTCCGGAATCGGCATCAATCCGCATTACGGCACGCCTGCCAATCCCTACGACCGCGGCAGGCGAAGGATTCCCGGCGGATCGTCCTCGGGCGCCGCCGTATCGGTCGCCGACTGCATGGCGGCATTCGCGCTCGGGACCGACACCGGCGGCTCGGTGCGCATCCCGGCCGCGCTGTGCGGCATCGCGGGGTTCAAGCCGACTCGAGCGCGCGTGCCTCTCGCGGGAGCATTTCCGCTTTCCACGACCCTGGATTCGGTCGGGCCGCTCGCGCCCACGGTCGCCTGCTGCGCGACGGTCTTCCAGGTCCTGGCGGGAGAGCCGCCTCAGGCGCTCAGCCACGCGGCGCTCGCCGGGCTGCGTTTGGGCGTGCCGAAGAACCGCATGCTCGAAGATCTCGACGTCGAAGTTATGGGGGCGTTTGACGCGGCGATCCAGCGCCTCGCGCGCCGCGGCGGGAAAATCGTCGACCTCGCGGTGCCCGAGTTCGACGAGGCGGCGAAGGCGAGCCTCGGCGGAGGGATTTCCCCGCCCGAGGCCTACTCCGTGCACCGCAAATGGATCGACCGCGAGGAGGAATTCGACCCGCGCGTGCTGGAGCGGATCCTGCGCGGCGGCTTCGTACTGGCGGCCGATTACATCGAATTGCTCGCGACCCGGGCCCGTCTTATGCGGCGTTTCGCACGTGCCAACTACGATGTCGACGTCATGGTCATGCCCACGGTGCCGCGCATCGCGCCACCGATGGAGGCCCTGGAGCGCAACCCAGACAGCTTTCGCCTCGCGAACGGCAACATGCTGCGCAACACCAATCTGATCAATTTCCTGGACGGCTGCGCGCTCACGCTCCCGATCCATGCGGTGAGGGAGGCGCCGGTGGGGCTGATGGTGGTCGGGTTTTCCGGCGAGGACGAGCGCGTCCTCTCCGCGGGGCTTGCGATCGAAGCTGCATTGGCATATCAAGGGCCGGTTCTCGTAGAATAGTTCACCGCAACGGAGGGAGGATCATGAGACACAAAACACTAAGCATCGTCGCTCTCGCCGCAGCGCTCCTCGCGGGACCGGCGCTCGCGCAGCAGAAGCTGAAGATCGGTTTCATCACGACGCTGTCCGGACCCCAGGGCGTCGTCGGTGAGTACATGAAGAACTCGGTCGAGCTCGCGCTCGATCACCTGGGGCGCAAGATGGCCGGGCTCGACGTCGAGGTGATCTACGGCGACGACCAGGTGAAGCCCGACGTGGGCAAGCAGGTCGCGGACGAGATGCTGAAAAAACACCAGGTCGACTTCGTGGCGGGAATCATCTGGTCGAACGTCATGCTCGCCGTCGCGCCCACGGTCACCGACGCGGGGAAGTTCATGATCGGCACCAACGCCGGCCCGCACGAGCTCGCCGGAAAGCAATGCAACGAGCTGTTCTTCACCACTTCCTGGCAGAACGACGACACGCCCGAGGCGATGGGCAAGGTGATGCAGGACCAGGGCATCACCGACGTGTACGTCATGGCGCCGAACTACGCCGC
>Ga0137370_10000550_pt1 | contig 14366 bp, 17 predicted proteins | sample SagtaG_11_FD_104920 | JGI IMG/M metagenome (GOLD analysis project Ga0137370, IMG submission 104920) | Vadose zone soil microbial communities from Sagehorn Ranch, Mendocino, California, USA - Sage1_R_20_16 metaG | ecosystem: Environmental > Terrestrial > Soil > Vadose zone | place: USA... | reverse complement strand
GGGTTGCGATGCGATTTATGTGAATGCGGGGGCGACAGCGCCATTGGATGTTTGGCTAGATGCCCTGCGATTGCATGGTCGCTTGCTGTTTCCCCTTACGCCGGCCGACGGTCCTGGAGGAATGCCCGGTGCGGGAGGCATGATTCTTGTGACGCGCACTGGCACCGACCACTTTGATGCACGATTCGTCTGCGCCGCGATGTTTGTCCCCTGCTTTGGAGCGCGCGATGAGGAGACTGCACAGAGGTTGTCTGCCGCATTCAAGCGCGGTGATTCCAATAATGTGCGGACCTTACGACGTAATTCAAAACCTGACAATAGCTGTTGGTGTGCGGGCAATGGCTGGTGGCTCTCTACCGTCTGATTAACGTCGGACAACTGCCCCGGGCTCCCCGGAAGTCCGCATCGAAGAAGTGAGGTTCAGCTCCTTTTCCACCATTCTGCGAATCTTTGTTAAACGCCGCCAGCGCTTGTCTTTTTGCCGGAATCCCCCGCTGCCTGTTTGGAGGATCAACTACTCTGGTCTTAGGAGTTTCGGAGCACTTCTATCCTGGTCCATTGACTCCACTGAGAAAGCCGCCGAGGTGTCCCGTCAGCGCAACGATGACAACGGCCACAGCCTCGATCGGCAAGCGGTATCCGGGCAGGACCTCTTGTTGTTTTCGCCGCGTTCTCGCATGGATGAACCACACCCCGCAGATCAGGACGGTCGATAGGCATCCCATCACCAGATGCATCAAAAGGATGCCTTTCAGTTTTTGCCCCTCGAGTTCCCACTGCCACGCGAGAATTCCCGTGACTACCACAGGTATGGTTGCGATCGCCGCGACTAGCAAGTTGTAGTAGACCGCTGCAGCCAGCAGGCGCTGGTTCTTCCATTGCGCAAGAAAATCAAAGAGGACACCAATGATGAACAGCGCGATCGGGAAGTGAATCAGCACGACGTGTTGCGCATGCTTCGCGAAAAGAACTGTTTTTACGTCGAACGGATGCAAGGTCGCTCCTCACTCACTGCACGATGACTTTGCCGGTCATCTTCGGATGAATCGAGCAGAAGTACGGAAATGTTCCCGGCTTGCTGAAGGTGAAGGAAAACTGTTCATCTGTATCGAGCACTTTGGACTTGAAGGCCTTCGGATCATCCGTGCTGACAACCGTGTGTGGAATGTCGTCCTTATTGATCCACGTCACCGTAGTTCCGACCGGCACCGTCAGAGCGGCTGGCCCAAACGTGAAGTTATCAATCTTGACTTCCGTCGTCTCCAGCTTCTGCTGCGCGCTTGCGACGAAGCCCGTCTGGCCCGCGCCGAGTGCTCCCAAACCGAGCAAAAACGCTGCTCCCAATCCTGCAGTAAAGACACTTCTCCTCATGCTTTTCTCCTTTTCTACTCATTTTTCTTTCAATTTAGCTTTTTGATCGGGCTAGTTCTCGCTTATGCCAGCGTGGAATCCACCACTGCCAGCGCGTGTTGGCCTTGGACGTAGTTCACATTCGTAATGCCCAGGACGCTCTTGAGCTGCTCCGCGGGCACTTTCATCGGGCCTGGCGAATCCGCCTTACCGGGCTGGGGTTGGGGAAACGCCGTGGACGCCGCGGTATGAAAGGTCACGTTTCCTTCGACCTTCTGCATCGTCTGGTGAATATGCCCATTGAGCACCGTCACCGATCCGAACTTCTTGAGATATGCCAGTGCCTGTGCGCTATCTTCTGTGCCCCAGCCCCATTCCGGATAAACGGACCACAGTGGAATGTGCGCGAACACTACGATCGGCGTGCTCTTCTTCAAGTGCTTCACATCATCTTCCATCCATTCGAGCTGCTCGTGCCCCAGCGTTCCGAGGCCACCGGCCTTCAAATTCATCACATTGACCAGCCCGATGAAGTGCACACCCTTCTTGTCGAAGCTGTACCATCCGCCGCCCTTGCTGCCTTTCCCGTAACGCTCCAGGAACTGCTTCCCGTCGTCATTCAGTACGTCGTGTTCACCGGGCACGTAAAAGACATCCTTGGGCGTCGCGCTCTTCAATATTTGGTCCACCGTATCAAACTCTTCGGGCTTCGAGAGGTGACTGATGTCGCCCGTGTGCAGCATGAATTCTGGTGCGCGCGAAAGGGCGTTAATCTTGTCCACTGCTGCTTTCAGCGTGCCTGCGACGTCCGGATTCGCCGGCTTGTTGAATCCCATGTGGCTGTCGCTGATCTGCACGAAGCTTAGCTCACCCATCATGTCCGAGGTGCTAATCTCCGAGATTCGGCTCAAACTGTACGAGTTCAGCACGCCGCCTTTCATCACACAAAAGGCGCCTGTTCCCGCCCACACCATGCACTTCAGAAAGCCACGCCGGTCAATTCCGTCGTGGTTGTGGTCGTGCAGGAGTTCATCTTTTTTCTTCTCGGACATCCTAGCCCTCCATACCTACTTTTTTTACCCCGTCTCTAAGCTCTGCACGTGCCGTTGGAACTGGCGGCGCGGGATGGTTTGGGGGTTGCCCGCGCCGCCATTGAACGTGCTTGCGTCCATCCAGACCGAGGCGGCGCCTCTCTTATTCCAAATTCTCCGGGTTCATTTCTCTCTTTGCATGTTCGCCCCAACAGAGCCCCCGTCGAGAATAAAATCGCCGGTTCTCTGGTTCTTACGCATGAAGCATCACTGATCAGGGGAAGTCTTTGAACGATTTTGATGCCGAAGACCGACTGCGCTTCGAACAGCTTGTGCTGCCCCATGTCGATGCCGCCTTCAATCTCGCGCGTTGGCTGTTGCGAAGACGCGCAGATGCCGAAGATGTCGCTCAGGAAGCCTTACTTCGCTCGTACCGTTTCTTCCGCGGCTTTCATGGTGGAGATGCGCGCGCATGGCTGCTCCAGATCGTGCGCAATACTTGCTACACATGGCTGGAGAAAAATCGCCCCATGGAGCTAAGCATGGAATTCGACGAAGAGTTACACCTGCAGACGTGCGCCACACCTGAAACGCTCGCTGTTGCCGGTGATGATCGCAAGCGCCTGACCCTGGCCCTCGAGACGCTGCCGCCGCGCTTCCGCGAAATTCTTGTCCTTCGAGAGCTCGAAGGCTGTTTCTACAAGGAGATCGCTGCAATCACGGCGATCCCCATTGGCACCGTCATGTCCTCGCTCTCCCGTGCGCGCCGCCAGTTGTATTCCGCGCTAGCAAATTCTTCTCAAGGAGCCTGTTCGTGAGATGTGACTTTGCCGACTCTTTGCTTCAGGGCTATTTCGACGGTGAGCTGAGTGGCCGCAGGGCTGCGGAATTCGAGCGTCACCTCCGACACTGCGGCCACTGTGCCACTGAGCTCGTGGACCTGGATTTAATGCGCGATAGATTGCAACTCGCCCAACTCTATGAGCCTGCCACCGCCGAGCTGCGGCGGAAGATTAACGCCCCTCTCCACCCAATCGCAGCCACGACTGTTGAGTCGTGGCCTCTCCTTTGGCACTGGCTGGCTGCCGCGGCCGCATTGCTTTTCGTCGCGATCATACTGGTGACAGTGGGTCAAGGCGTTCACACTGACGACTATCAAGCCGAACTTGCCGAAGAAATTGTCGATGCGCATGTGCGCTCACTACAGCCAGGCCACATGAACGGCATCGCCTCCACCGATGCGAGCGTTGTGAAGGGATGGCTCGAAGGCAGAGCGAGGTTCGCTGTTCCTGTCCGCGATTTCGCGAACGAGGGTTTCGCGCTGAAGGGTGGACGCGTAGATGTTATTGAAGGGCGGGCTGTCGCAGTGCTCGTCTACGAGCGCAACGAACATCCAATTAATATATTCATCTGGCCCACACGGGAACGAGACAGTCCAGCGCGGACAGGTTCGCGGCAGCGCTTTCAATGGGTTGATTGGCGAAAAGGCAAAATGGAATTCTGCGCCGTCTCTGACGCAGGCGCTGTGGACCTTGAGCAGCTCCACCAGCTAATGAATTCTTCCGCGTAAGCAAACCACGAACATTATTGGGCAACTCCATTTCCAGGATCGACTTCGAGCACGATCATATGGACGGCAAGCACAAAATCAAGAAGTCGCGCATCCGGTTTGTCCTTCATCTTTAAGCGACGGCACTCCTCACAATGAGGAATAGAACATTCGTGACGGAGGTATTCGGAGATGAAGGCAATTGAAGTACGGAAGGCATCGACAATGTTCAGGACAACAATCGTGATATGGCTTGTGCTACTGACGCTGGCTCTAAATGTAGTCGCCTTCGTGACTCGCATCATTGAAAACTACAGACTGGCCGATCGCTTATCAAAACCCTTAGAAGGAACCGTCTCTGCCGTGCGAACCAGTCAGCCGACGGTATCGAGGCATCAACAGAGCCAGCCGACACACCGGTAGGGTTTGTCTGCTTTACCTGAGCCGATGTTGGGGCACCCACGATCAGGGAACTGTACAACAGAACGTTCGGGGAAATAGGGTGTCAGGGAACAATGCCGAAGGAGGTACGAGAATGGAGAAACAGGCCAGAAAGGGTAGCAACAACTGGGTGATTACGGTCGAAAGCAGAAACGACCAACACCAGGAAATCATTCTGGCAACAATCGCCAAGCGCGCCTACCAGCTTTTCGAACGGCGTGGGTGCGCGCATGGCTTTGATTTGGATGACTGGATCACTGCTGGAAAGGAACTTCTACAGAACTGATTTTAATGGGAACACCTCCCAATTTGATTTGTTCATCGAGTCTCCGGGAGATCCGAAGGTGACCACAATTCTTAGCATGACAACTCATAGCATGATTGTTTTTCGCAGTCATGCTCGACACGCCGGAGAGGTCGGTGGTGGGCCAGATGTAGCATCTGTCCACCTCTTTCCAGAAGGAATTGACACAACTAAGACTGATGTGAATGGCGTGGATGGGCTCTTGCACGTGCAGGTTCCAAAGAAGAATCATAGAAATTCAACCTGACCTCACAGCTTCTTATCGAGCATCTTCAAAGCTGGTTCAGCAGCCTCTCCGCGCGAGACCAATTCCATACCGATAGATAGACTCTCCGGAAACGAAAATATTCCATATGTTTTTCTCTGCGCAAAAGAGGAATAAAGCAGCAGGAAGTTTAGTTAATGCGAACAGAGCATCGTGATTGTGATGCTCGTGGTTTGTGAAGCGCAGAAAACAGAATTCACTGGAGCCTGGTTACAGAACTCACGGAGTCACAAGCAAAGCGCGCCGACCTATCTTGAATGAATGCGAGGATTTCGAAGAATGAAAATAAGGGCAGCAATGGCAATAATTTCGTGCTTTGTCTCTTGCCTGTTTGCAGTAAGCACCGTCGCGGATGAGATTGGCTTCTTGTCTCCGATTGTGGGCTCGAACCCAGGCGTCACCATCGCCGGCGTGAAGAGCGGGGGCGCTCCGTGGGTGGGCACTCACGGGTTCGCAGTCTTGAACGACGAACGGCGTCTGCGCGTGGACTTACGCGGCCTTATCTTGCCCAGTGTGGGAACCGGGCCAGTCACAGCAGGTGCCGCGAGCGTTGTTTGCGGAGACGCAGTGGCTGCGAGGACTGATTCCGTACTACTCAGTGTGGACGGCAACGCCGAGATCCATGCAAAACTGCAGGTCCCGTCTCCGTGCCTTGGTACGATCGTGCTGATTCGTGCAGCAGCTTTCAACGGCACTCCGCTTCCGGCTCCAGGGCCATGGATCGCGGCCACTGGACTCGTCAAGGACTCCGATTCCAATCACGACAATTAGAATCGGGCTCCACTCTGTATCTGTCCTACGGCGTGAACCGCCACAGTTGTGTTCAGAAACGAAAGGAAGCCACTGATGTCCAGAATCTTGATTGTGTTCGCTCTGCTGTGTGCCAGTCTTTCGATTTTGACCTTTGGTTCTTATGCTTCGCCTAATGGCGAGCATCAAGGTGCAAACGACTCCTCTGTTCAACAGGTGAACCCCGTTGTTCAATGGAATAGAACACTCCTCGTAATCGTCCGTACTCCTGGAGCGCAGCCAGCCACGGTGCATCCGACGCGGAGCTTTGCGATCCTGCACGCAGCGATCTATGACGCGGTGAATGCCATTGACAGGACACACCGGCCATACCTGGTCCGCCTTTCCGGCGTGCCGCGAGATGCCTCCCAGGAAGCGGCCGCAGCGGCGGCGGCAAACGAAGTTCTGGTGGCACTGTATCCAGCGTTTCAGGCCACACTCAATACCGCACTACAACAATCTCTGGCACAAATTCCGGATGGCAACGACAAGGTGGAAGGGATCCACGTAGGACAGATGGTGGCAGATCGAATCCTGGCCCTGCGAAGCAACGACGGCTCGAATGCTAAGCCGATTCCTTATGTTTTCGGGACGGCTCCGGGAGACTACCAATCGACACCTCCTAACTTCCCGCCCCAGCCCCAATTCACGCATTGGTCTCGCGTGGCCCCGTTCGCGCTGGAGCGTGCGAGCCAGTTCCGGCCCAGCCCTCCCCCGGCGCTTGCCAGTGATTCGTACGGTGATGCTTTCAATCAAATCAAATCCCTCGGGATCGTGAACAGCACAACGGCCACAGCCGATGAGGCATTGACAGGGCGGTTTTGGAACGGGGCCATACAAAACTATTGGAACGAGATTTCGCAGACGTTCTCAATGGCGCACAGATTGACAACGGCGCAAAGTGCCCGGTTGTTTTCGCTGCTGAACCTGAGTTTCGCCGATGACGTGATCGCTTTTTACGACGCCAAATACACATACAATTTCTGGCGTCCAGTTACTGCGATTCGGGCTGTGGATACCGGCATCAACCCTGAAACCGTGGGGGATCCGACTTGGCTTCCGGAAGTCGGCAAGACCGCTCCCGACCCATCCTATCCGGGCGCTCACGCGGTGATCAGCGCTTCCGGGGCAGAGGTGCTGATTTCCTTTTTCGAGCGGGACCATGCCGAGTTCACCGTGACTTCCGAGGTCCTCCCTGGAGTAGAACGATCATTCACAAGCATCAGCGCGGCCGCCGAAGAGGCGACGTTAAGCCGTATCTTCGGTGGACAGCATTTCCGTTTTGACCTGACCACCGGACAACGGCTGGGCCGCGACGTAGCAGACTTTGTCCTTGATAACTCTTTGACTCCCGCGCATGGGAAAGACGAATCCGACGACAAATGATCGGGTAGGGCGACGATGCGCCACGGATGACCGGATTTAGAGTCGTCAAAGGTTGTCGCTTGTTTTCCGAGACTTAACCTTGCTGGGAGATGGAGCTTGAAACGCGGATTAAGCTCAAGTCAGTTCAGCGAAACGTGTGATGGAAACGATTCGAACTCGATTCTTTAGGTAAAGGGGAAAAATGATGAAGAAGTCGGAAAGCAGTGTAAAGCATGCAACAAACCGGCGTGCGTTTTTGACGAACGGAATGGTGGCAGCCGGAGCTGCAACGATGGGCGCCGCGCTGTTGCCGGGTGCCTCGACGGCCTTCGGCAGAGAAGAGGACGACCACGCGCCAATCACCAAGGGCGACATCGCAATTCTGACGTTCCTGAGCGCTTTGGAGCAAGTCGAGGCCGATCTGTGGATCCAATATGCGGAACTTGGTGGCGCCACGAATCAAGGGCTGTCCACGATCGACCTGGAGCTCAACGGTAAGAAAATCGTCACTGGGTTGGCTCCCAATTACATTACGGCTCTTGAGGTTCTCGATGGCGACATGCCGCAGTACATCGCGGACAATACCGACGACGAAATCAGCCACCACCGGTTTCTCAATAATTACCTTGCGTCGAAGGGCGCCAGGCCCATCGACCTGAGCGAGTTCGCCACTCTGCCACCTAGCAGAGTCAGCGGAGTCCCGCCGACGGGACGCCTGACCAACTTAAAGCAACTCACCGTCGACACGACGTGGTGGACACGCTACCGCAGCGAGACGGCAAACCCAGATTTCGGGGGCATTTTCGAGAACGCCGTTCCGGATCTCGCGAAGGGAAAGCATCCCGCTATCCCGGTGGACGATGGCGACCTGATCCTGAACGCTGACGGCAGCATCCCCAACCACCTGCAGGCCATCGCCAACACTGCGGGCTTCCACTTTGCATTCATCGAGCAAGGCGGCAGCAGCCTCTACCCAGCGTTAGCTCAGAAAGTGACCAATCTAGAGGTCTTGCGGGTTCTGCTGAGTATCGGCGGATCCGAGATAATGCACTTCCAAACGTGGCACGACAAGGCCGGCAATGCTACCAATATCACCGACGGTGATCTTGCGTTTCCGAACCTGAATAGCGGAGTCGACCCGAATCCAAGCGGCACTAGTGCCAACCCAGCTGACGACTTCCAAACCAACCTGATCATGCCGGAGCCAACGTTCTTCCTGAATGGGAAGTTTGGCCCCGTCTCCATAATTCGTCCGACCTCTACAGCTCAGGGTGGCGCAGTGGCCTCCGTTGTCAGCTTCGCCGATGATGGGCTCTTCCTCGACCCAGGTACAAACAAGAACACCGGGATCGTGGACGTGCTAATGCGGCTCGCAGAAGAAGCAGACGAGGCGCGCCGCAGGCTCTAATATCAGAAATTTAGGTATTCGTACGATTGAGAGGGTCAATGAAGAACCTTGCGAAGCGTTTTCCTGTATCCATCGTTCCCAAGTCTCTGCTGGGCCTCGCAATATTTCTTTCGCTATCCTGGTCGGTTCGCGCCCAAGTCCAACCCGCGCAGGTTATCGAAGTTACGGCGAAGAAATACGAGTACTCAAGCTCACCATTTCACGTGAAGATCGGGACTAAAGTTCAACTCAAGATCACAGCTACCGACCACGATCATGGTTTCAAGATTTCGGCTGTTCCGGATGGCGGCCTACCGAATGGCGCCGCTGGATTAATTTTCAGTTTGGCGCAGGACTGTTGGCAGCTCAAGAAGGGAGAAAGGACCACGATTGAGTTCCTGGCTCAAACACCGGGCACTTACACGTTTAAGTGCTGCCACACCTGCGGTCTCGGGCACAAAGGCATGAAGGGCCAAATTATTGTCGAGCAGTAGGATGTTGCCTTCCAGGATGGAGATAAATGCTTGAGTGCGCGGCAGTGGCCAGGGTGAGTGGTGGAATAGAACCGAAGGAAGTTCAGTCGTCGTTATAGAAACGAGCCATTGATTCCGAAATTTGAATCCTCACCTAAATAGAAAGAAGGGAACACTATGCTTTCACGTTGGATAGTACGGTTTACTGGAATTACGACACTTTGCCTGGCCATGTGCGCCGCTGCGTCCGCCCAGTATGGCGGAGGCGGTGGAACAGGTGGTTCAGGAGGGACTGGTGGGACTGGGGGATACACCGCGCCCCCGGGAGGATACAGCTCCGGCAAAGCAATTGGAATTGGCGTTGGCGCTGCGGCTGGCGCTGCTGTCGGCATCGCTCTTCTTGTCCGACACCATCATCACGCTGCGAACAAAACACAGACCTATGTCACCGGCTGCACTCAGTCCATTCAGGACAGAATCAGTCTAACGAGCGAAAAGGACAACCAAACGTACTCGATCATGTCCGGTAGCAACTCCCTGAAGGCAGGTGAGCGAATGACCCTTAAGGGGGTTGTAGTGGCGACCGACGGATCTGAAAATCCAAAGTTTCAAATACAAAGCTTGATCAAGGACTACGGGGCTTGCGGACAAGCATCGGCGTCTAGCTGGATGTCTCCGAGCTCAAGGTCCCTAAACTGAACGACGAATTTGCGGCGGCGTTGCCCAAGTTCGCGAGGGGCCTTTGCCAGATCAAGTACCAATTGGACGGACTGTTTCGCTTGACCGATGCTGTATTTGAAACGATACGCGTTCGTCGCCAAGCGGCGGACTCTTTGAGCCGTAAACGGAAAGACATGACGAAATATGTTGTCTTGCTGAGCTTGGCATCACTTCTTTTCTCTTGTCCACTCCTCGCGCAAGAAGAACATCACCACACTGAACCGCTCGAGAAGATCGACAGAGTTTCGTTTCCCATCACCGGCGACCACTCAGTTCAGAAGGAATTTGAGCGCGGACTCGCCCTTCTCCATTCCTTCTGGTACGAAGAAGCCCAGAAGAGTTTCGAGGAGGTACTCGATCAGGACCCTCATTGCGCCATCGCCTATTGGGGCCAAGCCATGAGCATCTATCGTCCCCTCTGGAACCGTCCCTCCGCTTCCGATCTTCAGAACTCTTCAAGGAGGAACCCAACCATCCCGGCGTGGCCCACTATTTAATCCACGCTGCGGACAATCCACGTCTTGCCAACTTGGGGCTGCCGGCTACGCACCGTTACGCGCAAATCGCTCCCGCTTCACCTGATGCCCTGCACATGCCCTCTCACATTTTTGCTCGCCTCGGCCTCTGGCAAGAAGACATTCAATCGAATCTCGCCTCCATCGCTGCGACGAGCCAATCCTCTGGAATGCACATCGGAGCCGAACATCAGATTCACGCCATGGATTTCTTGGAGTACGCCAACCTGCAAATCGGCAAAAACAATAAAGCGAAAGCAGTCGTCGATCATTGGCTACCATACACGCGGACGATGTCGATCCGGGTCTCGACGGATATCTGGACAGAATGCGCGCGCATCTCCCCGCGATGTATGCACTCGAAACGCATCACTGGAAGGAAGCACTGGCGCTCCAGCCTCCCGCAGGCGCTGAACCCAGCAGCCAAGCGATCACCTATTGGGCACACGCCGCCGCCGCGGGTCATCTGCGCGATGTACCCGCCGCCCGTGCTGCCGTCCAGCAATACGACGCCATGCTCGACACGGTTCGGAAGTCGAGCCGTCCCCATCAAGCTGATTACATGAGTACGAACAGCGTTGAGGCTCATGTCTGGCTAGTTTTCGCCGAAGGAAAAATTGACGAAGCGCTTAGCCTCTTGCGTTCCGTCGCGGACAAACAGGACGCGGAAGGCAAGGGAGAAGTTGAGCTGCCTGCGCGCGAAATGCTCGGAGACATGCTCTTGGAAATAAATCGTATGCGGGGGGCTCTCGCCGAGTATGAGAAATCGTTGAATACTGACCCTAACCTTTTCAATGGTCTCTACGGTGCCGCTCGCTCTGCCGAATTACTCCAACAACCACGGACCGCTACTCGCTACTATGCAGAACTCCTCAAAAATCGTGATGCGCCCTCTCAGCGCCCCGAACTGTCGGACGCCAAAGAATTCCTCGCCAGGAATTAATCGCATCCGAGCCTTGGTCCCCAAGTTTTCGAGTTTAATGATTGAGACCAATGCGACGTACAAGCTCCTGGAATCGCGGATCGGAGCGGAGGGGATCGAAGCCAGGACGCAGGAGGACACCTGGATTAAATCGTTCTTCAAAGCCTTTTTCGAGCCAATTCATGGCTTGGTCCGTATCACCGAGAGCCGCATAGATCACGGCAATCTCTGAACCGTGCGAGTAAGTGGCGTTTGATCGCTTCTTCAGACCGCTCAAGAGTTTTATCGCTTCACCCCTCTTGCCGGATGCAACGTAGGCACGAGCAAGATTCGCCATGACCGTCGGGCTTCCCCCGGAGAGCTGTGCTGCTTTTTGCAGTTCTGCAACCGCTTCGTCGTTCATGTGCTTCTGGAGGTAGGCCTGCGCGAGTTGATTATGTGCGAGAGCGAAATTAGGGTCCATTTCAATCGTTTTGCGGCTTTGTCGTATGGATTCGTCATAAGAATGTGCAAGGACAAGAAGCTCCGCCAAATCGGCGTTGATGATGAGAGATAGCGGATCCAGGTTTTCCGCTTTGCTCATTTCCGCGATCGCTTCGTCATACTGGCCCAGCAGACTCAAATGCCATGCATACCAATGGTGAGAGGTCGCGTAGCTTGGGTTCAGTTCAATGGCTCGCCGGAATTCTTTTCCGGCAGCGTCAAAATCCCAGTCAAAGCCATCCAAGCAGAACGCAAGCGAGTTGTGGGCTTCGCCAAGTGTGCTATCCAATTCCAGTGCTTTGAGCGCCGCGGCCTTGGCTTTTGGGAGTGCCTCCTTGGGAGTCATCACCGCATACTGCCAGTCTCCCAACAGAGCATTCGTGTCGGCTAAACCAGAATAAGCTGGGGCATATTTCGGATCCTCGTCGATGGCCTGATTGAAATAAGCTAGAGCAACCTTTAAACCATCCGCCGTTCGCTTATTCCAGAAGTAACGCCCTTTGAGAAAGGACTCGTATGCTTGGGGATTAACGAGCTTCACGCTTTTCAGCGCAGCTTGTTCCTGGGGGTTCACGTTGATTCGAATTTGATCTGCGATCGCGCTAGCCACACGATTTTGAAGCGCCAAGGTATCCCGCAATTCACCCTGATAGCTCTGGGACCATAAGTGCTTGTCCGCAGAGGCTTCGATCAACTGCGCCGTGATGCGGACCTGGTCGCCAGAACGGAGCACGGTGCCTTCGACCACAGCGTCCACGTTCAGTTCGCGGGCGATCTGCGGCAAAGGCTTGCGCGAATGTTTATAGGCCATCACTGAGGTACGCGAGATCACACGCAGCGCACTGATCTGGCCGAGATCCGAAATCAACTCGTCGGTCATGCCATCCGCGAAGTAATCCTGAGACGCATCGCTCGAAAGGCTTTCGAGCGGAAGGACAGCCAAGGAGCGAATGACAGGAGACGGGCGGTTCCAGGAATGAAGCTTCCAGGCGACGAGAGATACCATGAGTAGGAGCAACGCGAACGCTGATATCTTCCGCGCAAGTGACGGCAGAAGACGTTTGGACAGCGCGAGTTTCTCGGAGACATTTGGGCGGTCACTAACTTCTGCGGTGGGATGAGGCTCAGTTGCTAGGTCCGGGCTGCGAACAGGGGCTGAATCGGCAACTTTGACCTCCGCGAGGAAGCGGTAGCCGCGACGAGCAACGGTTTCCACAAAGCGGGGACTGTCGGCGGAGTCGCTGAGGGCCTCCCGGATTTTGTTAATCGCTTTGTTGAGCCCGTGATCGAAATCCACAAAAGTGTCTGCGGGCCAGAGTTTTTTCTGAAGTTCCTCCCGAGTTACGACCTCGCCCGGGTGCTCGAGCAACATCGCGAGGAGTTGGAAGGGCTGTTCCTGCAGCCGGACGCGTAGGCCGTGCTTGCGCAATTCGCCGGCGCGAGGATCCAGCTCGAAAACCCCAAAACGGAGCCGCACGCGAGGGTGAAGGTCTTCTTCCATGGAAAGGTGAGTGCCCAACGAAATTGAGTGTACCACCTGGCATGAGTTCACCGGAATTCGAGGCGGGGACATCTTCCTGTAAGTCTTTTATAGAGTGGAGCATACCAAGGGACCACCACTCCAGCAGGAAAGAACCGCCTGTCCATTGAATCGATCTCAAGTGCGAACCATAGTGATGCCGTCAAGCGAAGTGCTAGGACTCTTTCGGTCGCAGGGGGTTCAATGTTCGAGCAGAATCAGCTTCCGAATTTTGAGCAGGAAGTGCTGCCGCATCTTGATGCCGCCTACAACCTCGCGCACTGGCTGACTCGTAATGACCAGGACGCACAGGACGTTGTTCAGGAGGCATACTTACGCGCTTTCCGATTCTTTCCTGGTTTCCGAGGTGGTGACGCGCGCGCATGGCTCATGAAAATTGTCCGTAATACTTGCTATACCTGGTTGCATGCAAACCGGCCACTGCAAGACGCCGCCGAATTTGATGAGAACTTCTTCCCCCCTGATTCTCGCGCTCCCAATCCAGAAGAAGTTGTACTCCAAAACGACAGCGCGGCTCTATTGCGAACAGCCCTGGAAAAGCTGCCGCCGAATTCTCGTGAAGTCCTCATTCTGCGCGAACTCGAGGGGATGTCATACAAGGAGATCGCAGATATCACCGGCATGCCCGTGGGCACCGTGATGTCGAGTTTGTCGCGTGCGCGGGGCCGCCTTCGTCAAGTTCTGAAGATTCTTATGAACGGAGACACGGTGCCAAGCTCACGGCGGATAGCAGCTGTGAACGCTTAAGTGCGTGGGCGCAAGCGAAAGCTTACAGATCTGTAGTCATTGTTGCAGCGGTGCCGGCAAACCTCAGGGTTATCTGCCTTTCGATCGTGAATTGATGTGGCCGGAACGCTTGATGAAAGGCAAGGACGCATAGAGACATTTTCCTCAGTGCCTTGGCTACTCGGGTGCGCTGAGAAAAACGGTCATAACGTGGCGACCGAAATAGTTACGATTTTATTCCCGTCCCCTGAACATCTTTGAATCAAGGAATTATCCGAGAGCATTCGTGGTCTTACACGCTGAAGACAATGAAATGTCTCACAATTCAAAACCGCATCGAACAAGGAGATTTCAGATGATCTGGGCTCGACATTTGAAATTACTTACGAAGTTAGGCGTGGCTGCTCTTGCGCTGGGCGCCTTGGCGACTAGCGGGAACGCGCAAAATGCATACCAAGGCAAGTTCACGCTGGCAGTTGAGACTCACTGGGGAGGCGCCACATTGC
>Ga0137370_10000545_pt1 | contig 14393 bp, 14 predicted proteins | sample SagtaG_11_FD_104920 | JGI IMG/M metagenome (GOLD analysis project Ga0137370, IMG submission 104920) | Vadose zone soil microbial communities from Sagehorn Ranch, Mendocino, California, USA - Sage1_R_20_16 metaG | ecosystem: Environmental > Terrestrial > Soil > Vadose zone | place: USA... | reverse complement strand
TCAGTCACAAGAGAGTAGTATCCTATCGCTATGGCTACGGATTCTGACCCCGACCTCCAGTTGCGTGGTCGGCTCATACGCAGTCTCGGGCAGCTTCGCGAGATGCTGCCGGGCTCCGTCGTGCAACGGAAACGTGCCTGTGGGCGGCCCAACTGCCATTGTGCGGACGGCAAGAACCTGCATACCCAATACCAGATTTCCGTTCTGGTCGACGGCCAGCCAAAAACCTTTCATATCCCTGCGGCCTTAGTCGAACAAGTGCGCCAGAAGATCAAGCTGCGACACCGTTTTGAGATTGCGGCGGCGGCCATTTGTAAGATCAATTTACGGCGTTATTTGAAAGAAAAGGAAAAACCCTAACCTTGCGCCGACACCCGTTCGAGACCTATCTCGATAAGGTGTTTGATTTCTCCTCAAAAGTAGGCGCTTTGCCCTGCTAGCCAGTCGTCTACAGCTCATGTGCGTTATTTAATTTAGATTAACGCATAAATGATTTACTTTTACTATCTATCGAAACGCTTATATGCTCTATACTATGGCGACATACAGCGTAAACGATATAATAATCCAGCTCCGAGAGGCGCGCAAAAGCCAAGGACTATCCCAAGTAGAACTGGGCAAACGCCTCGGAGTTACCCAGTCTCAGATTACCCGGATCGAACGCGGTGCCAGTGACATCCGGCTGTCAACTCTTGTCGAAACGGCGCACGCCCTCGGTTTGGAACCTGTGCTCATCCCCAAACCCCTTCTCCCGGCTGTTCGTCATCTGCTCGCGAAGCAAAAAGGTGGAATCGAATCCACTCTGACCACACCGCCCAGGCGGCTCCTCGGAAGTGAACCGGAGGATAGCGATGCCGAAGTCGGATAAAAAGAGTCCCACCGTTCTCGAAATCTGGCTTAACCAGACTCGTGTGGGCACTCTTACGAATCTGCCCTACGACCAGAATCTGTTCGTTTTCGACGACGACTACATTCGAGCAAGTGACCGGCCGGTATTGAGCCTCAGCTTCTACGATGAAAATCGCAACCTCATCGTCGAACCGGAACAGGTGCAAACCAAGGTTCCGCCTTTTTTCTCCAATCTTTTGCCCGAAGGTCGTCTCCGCGAATACCTGGCCGAGGCCGCCGGAATCAAGCAGGTCCGCGAATTCTTTCTACTCTGGCTGCTCGGCACCGACTTGCCAGGCGCGGTTCTTGCTCAGGATTCAGAAGGTGAGCCCCTTCCTCCGGAAGATGCCGGCGCCGGGGAAAAGACAAAGCGACGTCAGGAACACGTCCTCCGCTTCTCACTCGCCGGAGTACAACTGAAGTTCTCCGCGATCGGCAGCCCCGGCAAACAACTCGCCATTCCTGCCGAGGGCCGCGGCGGAGCTTGGATCATCAAGCTCCCGGCGCCCCGATTCGCCCTTGTTCCCGAAAATGAATATTCCATGATGAAACTCGCCGCCGCAGCAGGCATCGATGTCGCCGAAGCCGGACTCATCCCCACCAATCAAATCGAGGGTCTACCCGAAGAATTTGCCGAAGAAAAAGCCAATTCTGTCTATGTGCGAAGGTTCGACCGCACACCAGCAGGTGGAAAGATCCATATCGAAGACTTCAATCAGATCTACCACCAGTTTCCGCACGATAAATACAAGCACTACAGCTACACCAACATGGCGCGCGACATCTCCAACTTTCTCGGAGCCGAAGCCGTGTCGGAATTTATCCGCCGCCTTGTCTTTAACGCAGCGATTGGCAACGCAGACATGCATTTGAAGAACTGGTCTGTCACCTATCCGGATACTCGTACACCGCATCTCGCGCCAGGATACGACTTCGTTTCTACGATCGCCTACATCAAAGACCGCGAAATGGGCTTGTCCATCGCCAGAGAAAAAGACACAAAAAAATTGGATCAGGCTCTTCTTGAAAGGTTTGCAGTCAAAGCAGGCCTGCCAAAGCACATGGTCGTCGAAACGGCCTCTGAAACTGCTGAAAAAACTGTGCACGTATGGTCGGAGTTAGCTCGCGACCTCCCGTTAGACAATCATGCGAGAGAACAAATTGACGAACAATTGAAGCAGGTTCCGCTCACGAGGCAGTTCCTACGCTCGGCAGCGGCCAGAACTCCCGAGACAGCTGCCCCTCAAAAAGGACAAGACAATATGCGAAGGCGCGACCGAAAAACGAGAGGTTGATGGTTCGCGAGTCTGCTTAACCCTGGTATTTGGAGTCGCGCTTCGGCCAGCAGGTGGTCTCCAGAACGGTAGGGAACGACCAAGACTTCGAGCAAGGTTAGCGCCGATGTAACCAACTCCTAGCGGCCCTCATTCACTTCTCTGAAAAGAGGCTCAACCAGCGGAAGAAACCTTAGGATGTTCTTCGATGAAGTAGATGAAGATGGCCGTGTCCACTCCTACAGGGCCGCCGCCGAGATCGGCCATCAATCCCATGAGGCTCGTTCTCGCTCAACATGTTTCGAAGGGTCAACTCCTCTCCAGTGCTCTTTGCCCAAACCCTTGAGATCAAGAATCGGCAGAGGTTTCGGCGTTTCCAGAGCATCGCTGAGAAGATGAGTAACCTTCTGAGCGACCGATCGGTGCTGACGCTTCGCTCTAGCCTGGAGCTTTCTGTAGAGAGAGTCGGGGAGATTTTTGATGTTTAGAACTGCCATATGGCTCCTCCTAAACTCCTCCATAATGGAGGAATTATCAGCGATCTGTCGAGGCCATTGTTGGCGCCAAAAAACTTCCGCAAGTGTTTGCGGTCATGTAGTTCCAGCCACTTATCTCCGTTCCCGAAGAGACGGCCCAGGCGACCACCACTCTTGACCTGTATCGGCCAGCGATGGATGAGTCGAAACTGGTGACGCCGAGAGATATCGCACTCGCAATTACGGGCGGAACAGTCGCAAACTAGAATGGCAGTATGCAGTCCGGAATCAGAACTAAACAGCCTCTCGGCGCGCCAGCTTCCGTCCGCTCCAGAAAGCAGCCCCAGGTCCAGCGGCTTCCTTGACTTCGTCGACGGATCTTACGAACTTTGAAGTGGTGGTGAGTGCCGAATGAAGAGATTATTTCCTTAGCGCGAGTCAGCGCGAGTATGGGATTCACTCTGGCCTTGGGACTGGCTTCTTGCACAGCGCCACACTCCAACCAATCTTGTTTCAAAATCGACGGAAGACGCTCGCGTTGCCGTGCAAATGTGCAACAGGTTGCCAATAAGTGTAGTAGAATCAATGTGGAGGAGTGGCAGAGTGGCTGAATGCGACGGTCTTGAAAACCGTTAGGCTCGAAAGGGTCTCGGGGGTTCGAATCCCTCCTCCTCCGCCACTGCTCAAAAATGCAGTAAACATGCGGTTATTTGTGGCTTGCTACTACTTTTTGTAATGTTTACTCTGATTGGTAGAGCTGTTATAGTAAAGACACCCTGAATCGATCAGTCTGCAGGACGTAGCAAAGCACGATCCCTCAAGCTGCAAAGCCGCTTGCCTTAGCCTAGATTAGATTGGAAACACATAATCCAAGCGGGATGAAAATTACGATACTCGCCATCGCGGTCATCTGTACCCTTGCTCTTCTTGTTCAAGCTCAAGAAAGCCCGAAAGCCCCGTGCTCCAAGTGACCTAGAGTTTCGGAGGGCGCCTTCAACTGTGGCACCCGCGGAGAAACTCCGACCCTAAGTGTTGCCCGACGGAAGACTGATCCTTAGTGTCGCCGCCCGACGCGGACGGAGGACTCACTTTCCAGACGAATCGAATCCAGAAGAATGCCGTCCTACCCATCGTCTCTGCTCGTGAGTGTCGGGTACGGGGCAGCCTCTGGATTCTTCAATCGAACGGAATGCGGATTCTGTTGAAAGCCCGATATGAATCAGCGCGGAAGCAACAATCATTGACGAACGCCCGATTCCGGCCCGGCAATGAACTGCAACCGCTTTTCCTTTACGCAGGAAATCAGTAACAGAATTGACTAGTTCAGTAAATTCAGCGGACGAATTCGGAACGGATCTGTCTTCGATGGGGAAGGAAAGAAACTCGATGCCTCTGCTTTGGCGCAACGACTTTCCTCGACGAGTCCCAACTCCTCATTTTCGGCGGCCGTCAAGGCAGAAACGACTACGTCAATTCCTGCACGCTGCAACAAACTAATGTCATCTGGAAGCCAATCTTGCCCACTTGGACGCGGTATTATCGCAAGGCGAACTCCCTCAGTTTTTATCCAGTAAGGATTCACGAGAGATCGTCCCACAAACTTGCCGTGCTGCGATTCCAGCAACCGCTGATTCGGCGTCTCACTCGATAGCCAAACGCAGAGCCGCTATGGATTGTCACGAACGTGACGAGATGCTTTTGCTTTGCTGCCCGGCATTTCATCACCTATACGCGGCGGCTTTCCGCCGCGCCGTTTCATGAGCTTGTCAAAGACCTTGAAATCTGCGCGCGCTTTACGGTCAGCAAAGAACTCCGCCGTTTGCAAAGCTGAAAGCTTTTCAGCCACTGCTGTGGCGACGAATTGGTTTATGCTCGTGCTATCTTCCTTGCTCTGTCGCTCCACCGCTCTCTTTAGCGAACGTGGCAACCGCAGAGGGTATGTCATCGTCTCCGTCATCGTCTCATCCCTCGCGTCACGAGGGATCATCACTTCGATCCCGAATCGCGCAGGCACGGTCCCAAAGTCCCGCACGTTGAATGTGACCAATGCGTCGGCGCGCCCATTGACCGCCGTTTCCAGCACCATCTCATCGCCAGGATCTCGCAGTTGCGGCCTCCACAGAAAGTGTGTTTCACCGGCTCCGCCATCGCCACCACCGCATCCAGGAATATTTCTACTTCTCGTTCGCTCAACCCCGCCGCCAGCCGCTGCTAATGATTCCGACGGTAATCTTGTCGTTTGCCAGCAGCGATATGTCCTTACGCTCGACCTTTCTGAATCCTGGGGCCGTAATGATGAGATCGTATCGGCCCGGAAGCAACTGCGGGAACACGAATCGCCCTTCGGGGCCCGTCTTTGCCGTGAACTGCGTTTTCCTTTCCTGCTCAGTGAGGATAACCGTTGCGTTCGGGACCGCGCCGTCCTGAGGGTCACGCAGGCCGCCCGCAATCGAGCCACTGCTGGTCTGCGCGGCCAGCGGTGGCGCAGACAACGTCGTCGCCATCAAAATGATCGAGAGCATTTTTGAGGAATGCATTGTTTTCACCCCCTGTTGGAGAAACTGCTCCGGCGGTACGCGGACACGCGGGTTTCCACGGAGAGCCCGCAGCGCTCAAAGTAATATATGTTAAGTGGAATAGCCGAGAGTACGGTTCGCTCGCCGACGTTTACGCCATTAAAGCATGTCTGGGTTTCGCTGGCTACCCCCGGAACGGAGGCCTGCGGCGCCGGAGGCGGCGCGCTTAGGCCGAAGTGGAGGGAGGAGCCAGCGCGAGGTATTAGGCGGGTACTATCCCAGCGGGTGGCCTTTGCCATGCTGCTGGCTGCGCTCTTGCATTATGCCCGAGTTGCCCGTCATTGGCAGAGATGGTGATCGACCGAGTTCAATGTGAGGACACCTGAGCTGCAGTCGAGTTCTTCTCGTTTTCGACTTGTAGTTCGCGCAGCCCGCGCCAGCGCTTGTACTGCTCGGCTTTGGCAGGGTCGGGATCTTCGTAGTCTTGCAGCCAGAAGCGGAACCAGTCCACGGACCCTCCTTGCGAGGCGAGGCGAGCTGCTGGATTAGTCAGAATATGCTCCTGAGCCTTAAACACCATCAAATCGACCGGCTTCTTCAAGTAATGCAGCTCAGCATACGGCGACCACATGGTGAGCGCACCGGCTCGGCCAGACAGTGCGTTTACCAGCAGGGGCGTGTTCACTTTGTCAAGATTGAAGCTCGGCGAACGTTTCAGCCATTGTTGTAAACCTTCGCCTACTGGCTTCGCACCAATCATCTTCTCAAACTCATCATTGGAAAATAGCGCCCAAGAGACATAGTCTGCCATGACGCCATCGGTGATCGATGCGGCTTTAAGATGGAGTGAGTTTGTCGTGAGCATCTCCATTACGTAATAGCAGGTACGGCTAAAACCAACGACGCCGATTTTTTCCGCATCTACTAGTCCGTCGGAAATCAACTGCTTTGCCGCAGATTCAATCAACCCCACACTACAAGGCGCCTCGTTGGGAGTGTCCATCTCACACTCTCGGTCCGAATACGCGGCTTGTAGAACCATGATTCCTTGGGCAGCCAATTCCTGGGCGGCAAGCGCCGTCGAGAAGAAACCTGCCGGGGAGAATACTGACTTCACGAAACCGTGCGTCTGAATGACCAAAGGATAGCGTTTTCCCGGTTGAAAGTGAGTCGGCTTATAGAGCCCCCCTTCCCAATCTCGGCCTTCCAAGTCTTTCCACTTGTAGATACTCACCTGAGACAGTTCGATGTTCTTAAGCTGGGGATTCGGGTCCCAAAGAACTCGCGACATTTTCTCCTTGCTGACGATAAGTAGAGGAGGCTCGCTGAAACTTTCCTTAACTTTGACCTCGAGGCCACTTGAGCTAGTTTCGCCTTGGCCAATGGTCTCGCCGATGGTCTGCCAAGTGCCGTCAGCGCGGCGTCGGTAGTGCATGGTTCTTCCAGGGGACTCATCCGCGGATGCAAACGTAACCAGGATATTCGATTTATCATCAGAGGAAAATTTAGTAGCAGCAACGACGTCGGAAGGAAGGTGGTAGTTGTCAGTAGGTTCCGTATCTTCGCCGTAGCCTACTCGCAACCTTGCAACACAGTCGGTGGTTCTTGGAACGAGATTAACGAGAGCGACGCAGGGACGGCCCTGCTCACCCGCTTTCGGTTTTAGAAACGTTCCAGGCAGCAGAATGGTTTGGCCGTCGCTCGACCACACGGGGATATAGCCGGGCGTTGCCATCATTCCCACGGCATCGACAAATGGCGAATCTGTCAGCGACTCCGCCGAACCTGATTCCAAGTCGAGTCGTACATACTGATTCGCGGTTCCATGACCGGCTTGGATGGGATGTTGCGGATGCCAGTCCCCGTAAGTTAGGAGTTGAGGTGGGGGATATAGTGTCTCCCAGGACTTGGGAACCTCATCGACTCGAGCTACAGTCGCGAGCGACCTGCCATCAGGCGATAGCGCCATGAACTCCTGCTGAAAATCTGGTGTTAGGCCCCCATGCTTTACTTGAAATCGCTTGCCATCGATGACTGCCCAGAGCTCTCTCGTCGAGGGCGCTGCGTACCCTTGAATGACGGGATCGTCCGGGAAAAAAAGCACATGCCAGTCAACTCCCGTTCCGACAGAGGCTTCAGATTGCAAATCGGCCTGCCTCTTCTTGCGCCAATCGTCGTGGTTGGCAGTGTAGTAGACGAAATGCTGGCGGTCCCGAATATCGAAACCCCGTACCTCCTCCGTCAGCGCCGTAAGAGGCTCGATTGTCTTTTTTTGCAGGTCGGCGAGAGCGATTTGTTCCGTGAAACGGTCCGCTCCGTACGTATATCGCAGAAATGCCGCGCCGCTAGAGTCCGCCAGCCAGCGCCATTTATGAATGATGGGCCACTGCCTACCGGAAAGATTGAGTGTCCAGGTCGGCTTCAGCGGTTGCGATCCACTATTTTCCAAGAAGGCTTCGATTTCTGAGCTGCGATAAAACCGCAAAGAATCCTCGACACAGTTCATATCCAGGTGCGCGGTCTCGGTCCAGACGGCTAGGTATTTACCATCCGGCGAGAAATGTACCTCTGGGTCGCTTCCGCCCGGAAGCTGAAAAAGCGTTAAACCAATGTCATCTGCGATCGTAAAGGGCCGCTTTGTTTCTTGCGCGGAGACAGTGACAGTAAACCATGTAAGCGTCGCAGCAAATATTGAAATGGCTTGCCATTTATTTGAGAGCACAGCGTTTTATTCTCCTAGTAAGACTCATCTTGCCTGACGTGAGACGATTACAATCGTTGGATCAGCGCCACAAGTCGAAGTGCCAAAACAATCGCGCTCTGCAAACCTAAAAGATGTAACGCGACTGGCGGTCAATGGCTAAAAAACTAGCTTGACTGCAAACTGCATCGAGCGTGCGCCGCCCGTGGAGTACAGCGCACTCTCGCCGCCCAGTGAGCTGGAAAGTGTTTGTGCGGCCTGGCCAAAGTTGCATCCAGGGAAGTAGAAGTTGACATTGTTCGGATCAGGAGAGCAGTAAAAGGAGGATATGCTTCCAAAGTTTGGGTGATTAAAAACATTGAAGGCCTCTGCCCGAAATTGCAACTTCAATTGCTCGTAAATGGGGAACTCGCGCCGAACCCCAATGTTCATCTGCCAAGCCCCGAAACCTCGGGCAATATTCCGCGGCGCAGTTCCCGCCCCAGTTCCTGGCGTAAAAGCAGCCGGGTTGATTGCGCGCCCTCCTGGGCAGCCCCCCGGCAGAAACGCCCCCTGAAAAGCCTGGTCGCAGCTTGCTCCGGAGAGATAAAGCGGCTGATTTGGAACTATATCGAGTTCGGAGGGCAACAATTTTCCGGTCGCCGGATCAAGGTAGTTGCCTCCGCCGAGGAGCGACACTGGGAACCCGCTCCTCGCCGTGAACCAATCATCCAAACCCCAATGCTGGAGCAAAACACCCGCAAAGCCGTGGCTTCCTATATTCGGCACATCATACGAAAATGCCGCGGAGAAATTGTGCCGAACGTCAAAGTCGCAACTCCCGCGCCGGTATCCGAACAGGTAGTTTTGCGAGCCGTAGTCAATGCAATGCGAGAAAGTGTAGGATCCCAGCGCCGTCAGTCCTCTGTTCAGCCGGCGCCGAAACTGTATTTGCCCCGAGTGGTAATCGGTCGTAAGTCCATTGTCGAAGATGCCGAATTGGGGATTGAAATTTTGGGGATCAAAATTGGGATTATTAGGCGCTGGAACTTTGTTCTGCCGCAGCAGCCTGGCTGCATGAGAACCAACGTAGGAAATAGTCAGGACTTGCGACCCGCCCAAAGCTTGCTCGATACTGCCATTCCACTGCAGCGTGTAGGGCATTTGCAAATGCGTCGGATATCCATACGGCTTACTTGTATATGGGGGCGCAACCGGGTTCACAATCGGAAGAATTTGCGGCAACTGTGGAAACGCAAGGCCGGTCCCCTGGTTAGGATCACTGAGAGCACCATTTTCGACAAAGCCAGGGCCAGTAAAGCCATAAGAACCCAATTGTTGCCCGGTATCGAAAAAGACGCCGCCCCCGGCGCGGATTACGGTTTCCCGGCCCGCTGCGTTGTTGAGTACGTAAGCCGCGCCGAGACGAGGCGCGATGTTGTACCAAGCGGTCTTCCACAGCGCCGTGCCCTGTGGGGCCAAACTCCACGTATTGGGATCCGATGAATTAAAGGCGATCGTATAAGGCCTCACTCCTTGAGTTACGCCGGGCGGCGGATTCACGTCCCACCGCAACCCCAAGGAGAGATTCAAGCGCGAGGATACTTTCCATTCGTCCTGGGCAAACGCCGAGAAGTTCTTGTACAAGGGATAGGCGGGCCCGTTCACTGTACCAATTGAACTTGCCGTGCTCGGATTGTTCGTAACCCAGGTCGGATCGAAGTAAAAGTAGTCCACGAATGGGCTTGCCTGTATGCCGAAGGGTGCGAGCCGCCGGTAGTCGGCCCCGAACTTGAACTGGTGGCGGCCTCGCGAATAACTCAACGTATCCACAAGGTTCCACTGGCGCTGAGCGCCTGAGCTCTGACCTTGACTCGGCTGGATGCAGAAGTCATAACACAGCCCGATCTCGACCGATGCCGCGGGATTTAGTCCAGTCATACTCAACAAATCAATGGCTGTGCTACCGCCAAAGGAATCGAAGAAACTGCGGAAGGTAGTCTCATTTGAACTGTAATTAAGCCGGAACTCATTACTGAGACGGCTGTTGAATAAACTGCTGGCTCCGCCCGTATAGGTCCGCATGGTGTACGCCGCCTTCGTGTTGTTCGAAGGAGTCGAGCCAAAGCCCTGCAACGACGATCCCTTCGCCGACACGGCGGAGCCGGTGTCACTAAACCGGAAGAACAGTCTCAATTTCTCGCTCACAAAATGGTCGAGCCGCACGCTCGTCGAATCAATCGAGCTCGGATTGGACCAGCTTCCAATGAATTGGGCCCAACCGTCTCCTAGGTCTTGCGCATTGGGCACGGGAAACGCGTTAAGTACCGGCTGCAGCGCAGGGTCGGCCGGATTCTCTCCTGTGGCTGCGCAAGCACTCGCCTGGCCTCGGAAACAGAGGTCTGGCACCGGGTTGATCGAGGCTGCCTGCGGCTGCATCAGCCGTAAGCCTTCATAGGAAACAAAGAAGAAGGTCTTGTCCTTCCCGTTATACATGCGGGGGATCCGGACTGGTCCTCCCAGCGTTCCGCCAAAGTCGTTTTGCCGTAGCGCCGGTTTCGTCAAAGTGGGCTGTACCGAGCGAAGATAGTTATTGAACCAATCGCTGGCGTCGAAGACATCATTTCGCAAGTAGTCGTACGCCGTACCGTGCCATTGGTTCGTTCCTGATTTCGTTTCGAACGCGAACTGCCCGCCAGGATTTCTCCCATATTCCGCGGAGTACGTGGAGCTGCTCACTCGGAACTCCTGCAGATCGTCCACCGAAACCAAGGCTTGGGTGGTTCCCAAAGCCGTCGAGCCTGCTACTGAGCCGCTCGCGCCGCCGGTGGTAACGATCGAGTTCCCGGCCACAGCTCCTAGATTTGCGCTTACGCCATCCACAGTGAAATTGTTTGCTTCGGCGCGCTGGCCGTTCACGCTGAATTCGCCCGTTTGCCCAATGCCCGAGTTGCCGCCAACATTTGGGTTATTCTGCGGCGTCTGCGTCACAACACCCGGCGTCAGCAAAATCAAATCCTGGAGGCTGCGGCCATTCAACGGCATGTTCTTGATGTAGCTCTGATCCACGACCGTGCCCACCGCCGCATCCGTCGTGTTGATCACCGGCGCGCCCGCTTCCACGGTCATGACTTCGGAGACGGAGCCAACCCGGAGCACAAAGTTCATCGACACTTCGTCCTGAACGTGAAGGTCGATGTCACCTTTGACGATGCTGGCGAAGCCGTCTTTCATTACATTTGCGCGGTAAACGCCCGGCTGCACCGCGGCGAAACGATAAATGCCATCGTTGTTCGTCTTGGTTGTGTAAGGAATATTGGTGTTCAGATTCGTGAGGATCACCGTCACGCTAGGCACAACGCCGCCGGAGGAATCCGTGACCTGCCCCGAAACCGTTGCATTCGTCGTCTGTGCGCAAGATGGAGACGTGAAGGCCGCCGAACCTGCAAACACCAACGCGACAACACAGACCACCAAAAACAATTTCATGATTCCTCCCCTGGAACCCTTTACCAACCTATTTGCAGAAATGAGGAGGATGTTCTCAGCGAATCGAAAAATAATTGGGTCGGGATGCTTGAAGACTGGCGAAAAGGCGGATATGAAGTTGTTGTCCAGGGGGCCTGACATCTGACTATTTGGTTCCTAAACCGTTGGGACCTTCCAGGGATGATTCGTCTAAGGATGATTCGGGGGCGATGCTAGGTTGGCGTACATCAGCCTTTGGCCGCGGGGAGACGGACTTCCCTTAGGACCTTCCGCGGTGACGAACACGGCGTCGATGTGCTCGAGAACGCGGGGATTATTGATCTTCAGAACCCAGCGGTTCACGGAAGCGTCATCTATGCTGAACAAGCCCAGGTTTTCAGGCTGCTCTTCGTTGGGTTGACGATATCCCCAAGCCTGGAACGCCGCAGCGCCGTGCTTGTGTTTCTTATCCTGCAGGTCAAACGCATAGAAAATGAGGAGCTTTTTCTCTGCGTAATAAACACGACCGTAGGAGCGGCGTGTCTTGCCGTTGTCAGTCACATCGTATACATCAACGATATGCAGATCGCGCGCGCCAAATAAATCCTTGGCCTCTACATCGCTAAAGCCCTGAGCTTCAGGCGTAGTTGTCTTGGCCATCTGTTGAGTCCATTCGAGCTTTGCCTGGAGATTTTCCGCGATTCGTCGCTGCTCCTCGGTTCGCTGGACCGCATTTTGCATGCGTGCTTGCAGCTCACGAAGCTGTCGGTTCGTTTCCGCGGTACCGGCGTTTGCAGCCTGGAGCTCTTGCCCCTGCTGTTCCACCTGAGTGCGGGCGGTTGCGAGTTCTGACTGCAAAATGTTTTGTTGGGCCTGCAGCTGCGAATAACGCGCCTGCGCTTCGAGGAGCGACTTCTGCAGAGTGGCGCGGTCAGCCTCGCTTTGTTTCAATTGCTGTGCAGCTGATTCCTCTTTTGTGGTAGCAGTCTGGGCCCGACCCCTCCAATCCATCACCTTAGACTGAAGATCCGCTAACGTCGGCGAGATCTGCGCCTCTTTTAGTCGGTACGCAGCCATCGCAGCGACAGCGCAAAGCAACAATCCCACCGTGGCATAAGACAAAGCCGGCCTTCGTAACCAGTGCACGAGGCGGTTGACACTGTCCCGCATCGGCTGCTTTACGGCTTCGCCGGGTCGAGCAACAGGAATAGTGGCGTGCTCCCGTTTTGCCCGCTCTAGAAATCGTTTGAGTAAATCGCTTTCGTCGAGCACAGATCCATCGTCTTCGGACAGTTTGTCGATACTGTCGCGGACGGCCACGGCTCCGAGATCATCGGCGGTCATGCGGCGGAAGTCTGCGTATAATTCACGGCAATCGCCGCATTCCGCGAGATGCAGCTGCAGCTCGTCAAACTCGGCGCCCGACATCTCTCCTATGGCTGCGAGAGCACAGAGCTCCTCGTACCAGTCGTTATTGGGGTGTTTAGGATTCGAAGCGATACGCATCGTTATCCAACACGGTCCTTTCGTTCTCCTGCACCGTTCTGAGGTTGGCCTCAACTCTCAAGGAACTGCGCAGAGCTTTCAGGCCTCTATAATAGTAATTTCTCGTATTGGCAAAACTTTCTCTCACAATTTCAGAAACTTCTTGCAACGTGTAGCCTTCAAAATGAACCAGCTCGATGACTCTACGTTGCTTTGGATTGAGCGCCGCTATGCCCGATTCCACGTAATGCGCCCATTCCGTGGAACTCATGCCATGCAATTCAGCCGAAGGCATACGGCGCGTTTCGCTTGATTCCGAAGCCTCTTCTTGCTTGTAGAAGTTGCGGATTCGCAGATACCTGCGCCGCAGCAGGGCTTTGAAATAAGCGAATTGAAGAATCCACGTCCTCACGCTGCCGCGCGCGGGATCATACTTTTCCAGTTGTAGATAAATCGACAAGAATACTTCTTGAAGGATGTCCTCGGTTTCCGATTTGTCCCGAAGAATTCGATATGAGACAGAAAACACTTGTCGACAGTAGCGATGAAACAGAATGCCGAAACAATCGGCGCACCCTTGCCCGATCTTTCGTAGTAGTTCATCGTCCGCGAGCGAAGCGAGATGCTCGTGGTCTGGCATTTTCGATAGCCAATTATAGGCGTCGGCTATGCGCGCAAACAAGCCACACCAAGAAGAATATCTTCTTGCGCCGATGACACAAATCGGTCATCTCAGGAAACACGCTGGAGTCAACCAAGGTTCGTGCCCTAGCGCACGGGTCGCCCCGCCTGGATTAGTTGGAATCGAGACGCTCTCCGAGTTAGATGCCGTCGTTGGCCGAGGGGTCTCGTGGTAAGCCCCCGGCAGACTGCAACGCTCACCCGTGCCGACGTCAAGACATACCGCACGGCTATTTCGAACCGCTCTTCACTTCTCTCTGACTTCCGCACGCTTGTCTATGCACGATTTAATCGAGTTCAATCGGCTGTCCCTTTTTCTGCCGCTCATTTTTCTGGGCACGCATTATAAAAGGGCGCCCCTTTTGGAGTAGGTTTTGAGTGCTGAGCTCGACCCCTACAGAAAGGAACGCCGTTCATGACTAGCCGCAAATATATCGGGATGGATGTGCACAAGGAAACGATTTCGATTGCGGTGATGAACGCTGCCGGGAAGTTTGTTATGGAATGTGTCATTGAGACAAAAGCGAGCACGATTCTGCAATTCATCCACGGCCTGCGCGGCGACTTGCGAGTCACCTTCGAGGAAGGAACCTGGGCGGCCTGGCTGTATGACCTGCTGAAGCCGCATGTCACGGAAGTGCTGGTGTGTGATCCGCGTAAGAATGCTCTGCTGAAACAAGGTAGCAAGAGTGACAAGATCGACGCCCGCAAACTGGCCGAACTGTTGCGCCTCAAGCATCTCAAGCCGGTCTATCACGGAGAGCACGGAGTACGAACTCTGAAGGAGCTGGCGCGCAGTTATCGCTTCTGTGTACAATAGCTTTTATCCCATTTTATCCCAATACGCTGCCAGGTGTGCCCAAACCGTCCAGAGCGAGCCGAGCGCCGTCTAGTGTTATCATTAGTTTAGGCTGGAGCCGAGGCG
>Ga0137370_10000544_pt1 | contig 14403 bp, 15 predicted proteins | sample SagtaG_11_FD_104920 | JGI IMG/M metagenome (GOLD analysis project Ga0137370, IMG submission 104920) | Vadose zone soil microbial communities from Sagehorn Ranch, Mendocino, California, USA - Sage1_R_20_16 metaG | ecosystem: Environmental > Terrestrial > Soil > Vadose zone | place: USA... | reverse complement strand
TAATCGCAAACCGGATGTCGATGGAAGACATCTGCAAATATCTAGGGGTCGATAGTCTCGGTTACCTCGATGTCGAAGGGATGGTACGCGCAACGGGAAAACCACTGAACAGTTTTTGCCTCGCCTGTTTTACTGGTGATTATCCCCTTCCCTTCGATCCCGCATTGGACAAGTTCATCATGGAAAAACGCGAGCAACGTGCCAAAGCGCTCGCCGACCAGGAAGCGCAGCCGAGGTTGTTTGCCGATCTAAAATAAAGATCGACATCCACAGATTACGCAGATTTACACAGATTCAGATTCTGAATTTAATCTGCGAAAATCTGTGAAATCTGCGGACAAAAAAACAAAGGCATACGCATCTGCGGGCGTAGACATCGATCTTGGGAACCGGCTTAAACGACAAATTCAATCGCTCGTAAAGCAAACGCATGGCCCGCAGGTTCTCGGTAAAATCGGCGGCTTCGGCGGGTTGTTTCGCGCGAATTTTCCCGGAATGCGCGAGCCGATGTTGGTCGCAAGCATTGACGGCGTCGGCACGAAGTTGAAGGTGGCATTTGCCACGGACAAACACGACACCGTTGGCGCCGATCTCGTAAATCACTGCGTAAACGATATCGCGGTGTTGGGTGCGCATCCGCTGTTCTTCCTCGATTACATTGGTTGCGAGAGACTCGAGCCCCGCGTGTTTCAACAACTACTTCGTGGTCTTTCTCGCGCTTGCCGATCCGCGGGCTGCGCGCTGCTCGGCGGTGAAACGGCGCAATTACCCGGGATGTATCGCAAGGGCGAATACGATCTCGCAGGCTGCATCGTTGGGGTCGTGGATCGAATGAAAATCATCGATGGCAGCAAGATCACTGCCGGCAACGTCGTTCTCGGCCTCGCTTCCAATGGACTGCACACCAATGGTTACTCGCTGGTACGAAGAATTTTGTTCGACGAAATGCGACTCAAACCGACTTCGTGTCTACCGGGGTCGGCAATCACGGTCGGCGAAGAATTGCTGCGCGTGCACAAAAACTATCAGCCGCTTTTGGCAAAAATTCCCACCGGCACTATCAAAGGTCTCGCCCACATTACCGGCGGCGGTCTCATCGACAACGTACCCCGAATTCTCCCTCTGAATTGTGATGCGCTAATCCAGACGAAAAACTGGCATGTACCGCGCATTTTCAAAATCCTCCAGCAAGATGGAAGGATCGACGTTCGAGAGATGTATCAAGTGTTCAACATGGGCATCGGCATGGTGGCGGTTATCGCGGAGGAAAATGCACAACGCGTCATGTCGAGATTGAAGGCCAAACGAATTGGCCACATTGAGCGCGGTTCAGGCAAGGTGCGCTTGCAGTTCTAATTATTGTAGCCGCGATCGGTGGGCGCGGCCGCCGGAGTCAGCGACTCTGGCTGCAGTTCAGTAGATGGGCTACCCAGGCAAATTTGGCGACGCCGGATCGGCGACGTTCACCGCTACCTCGACCTGGGACACTGCGGTTGTCGGAGCGATTCGAGCTTTTCGCGTTACCCGCTGCAGACCCGCGCGATGCGCTGCCAGATCGACAAGCTCTGCTACTCTTGACTTCAGTGCCCGCGACCGCGTCCACAGGAAAAACAGAAAAAGCAGGTATGCACCAATGGACCAAAGATCAATATGCGAAACGTTAAGCTGGCGATAGATCAACAAACTCAGTGCAATGAGATTCAAGATAATCGTCGTCGTAACCAGCCGGTTACGAAGCCGAACACGGGTCAAGCATTTTCCGGCGCCGTGATATTCAGTGACGGTCTGCAGCGCTATGCTCCACCAAAAGTTGCCGTAGATTTGAATGTCCCACTCATTCCAACCGCTATCCGCGGAATACCGCCAGCCCTCCTCTTCGAGCAACTGGAACATTTCGCCTAGGAAATAGTGGCGGTCCCTACCCTGCTCGCTCCAGAAAACGCGGCGACTCAGACTGCTTGCAAAGCGGGCGCGCTCCGGCAAATGCTCGTGCCGCCGAATGACGTTGGCCGGTGTGCGTTTGAACCGCAGCCAGGTGAAATATCGAGAAAATCCGCGTACCAGCGGCTGCACAAACGCCAGAATAATCACGAGCAGTCGCGCGCGGACAGTGTCGAATTTCGGCTCGATCTGAGCGCGCACCATGTAGGAAAGCGCGACGCAAAACGTGCCGCCCAGCATCAGGTACGGAACGATTCGGAGCGCCGGCAGAAAGATGCCCAGGCCAAAAAGAAAAACCGTCAGCGCAAACCATTCAATGCTGCTGAGGTAAGCCGCTACCTCCGACTGCGGCGTGGGATAAATCGATTGAAAAAATCCTTCACCGAAAATCCCGTGATAAATCACCGGACGATTGACGAACCAACTGAACCGCGTCGCGCCATAAATCTGGCCGCGCCATTTCGCTGTGCCGGTCGGTCCGAAAAAGATGAGATGCTTGAAGCGTAGTAAAGATTCTGCCTCGCCGTAACCGTCCTGCTGTTTGAGGAACGCGCGAAGGGTGAACCGTCGATAATGCCAGACAATCGCGGTTGGACTAAACGCAATGACCCAGCCCGCTTGTTGGATGCGCCAGCAGAAATCGACATCGTCCCCAGCTTTGCGGTATTCGGGATCGAAGCCGCCCATGCTTTCGAACGCCCACCGATAGAACGCCATGTTACAGCCGGGAATGTGCTCGGCGACTGTGTCAGTAAGCAAGACATGACTCGGTCCGCCGGGCGCCGCCGCGACGCATGCTTGAATCCAATTTTGCGCGGGTGGCGTAATGTTCGGTCCCCCGACTCCGGCGTAATCACCGCTTGAAAGCGTGCCGATGAGGTAATAAAGCCAGTCGGCGTCTGCCATGCAGTCAGAATCCGTATAGGCAAGCACTTCGCCTTTGGCAGCAACGGCCCCAGTGTTGCGAGCATGACTTAGTCCCTGATTGCTCTGATGAATGTAGCGCACCTCCGGGAACTGGGCTGCAACGTAGGCTGTGTCATCGGTCGAACCGTCATCAACTAAAATGAGTTCGTACTCCGGGTAGTTCAGTTTACCCAACGACTCGAGGCACGCCGCAAGGGTGCGAGCCCCATTGTACGAACACACAATCACCGAGACGAACGGCGTCCGCGGCAACGGCAGATGCGGGACGATTGAATCCCTTCGCGCCAGTTTTTCCTCAAGCGTGTAGAACGCTTTCTTGGGTTTGCGCTCGCGCGTGACGATCCCAAACGCCCAATCTGTGATTTCCTCGCCACCGGTAAACCATTCATCGGTCCAGGTAAAAAAAACGGTCCCTGCAAGGCCGCATTTTACAACACTGTCGATATGCCAGCCGAGCATTTCCGCCTGCTCATCCTGCGAATGCCGGATCGTGTCCATGCCGAATTCACCAAGAATGAGCGGCTGCTCGCCAGAGAGATTTTGCAGCCGCAGCAGATAGCCCTCGAAATCCCGCTGATTGTGGAGGTACACATTGAAACAGCAAAAGTCGGCATTCTGCGGCAACAGATATTCGGTCGGCGGATAGGTGGCATAGGAAAACAGAGCATCAGGATCGATGCCGCGCCCGATCCGAATTAATTCCTCCACAAATTCAATCACACGACGCGCGCCGAGCCAGCGCGCCATGGTGCTGGGAATCTCGTTGCCCACCAGGTAGCCAAAGATCGCAGGATGGCCCGCGTGTGCCTTCACGGCAGCGCGAACGTTTTCGGCAATTTGTTTCCTCGTGGATCTTTCGCGCAGAAACTCGATATGTTTTTCCCAGGGAAGCGTTACCAGCACACGCATATCGGCAGCAGCACAAAGATCCAGAAACCAGCGTGGCGGCGCATGATAAATCCGCACAAGATTCAGACCGGCCTGGCGCATAAGCGCGAGGTCAAGATTGACCTGCTCAGGCTGGCCAAGATAGTTCCCTTCGGCATCCGGCTTAAACGGACCGTACGTCACGCCTTTGGCGAAAAACTTTTTGTCGCCATTGAAAAAGAATTTCGCAGCAGGACGAATTCGTGAGTTGGCGGTCGTTGTCATGTCGAGCGAAGTCGAGACGTCTGTGAATTCAATCCTCTCCTTGTTTAGAGCAAGAGGTTCCTCGACTTCGCTTGGAATGACAAAGACGAAATACGCGAACCGTCAAAGCTTGCTAAGCTCCCTGCGAAGGTGGTCGCCTCTTAAAGCTCCGCCAGTGCTTCGCGTACAGCTGCTCCCGTGGCCTCGATATCGTGCGGCGTGTGCGAGGTCGAAATGAATCCGGTCTCAAACTGAGACGGCGCGAAACAAACGCCGCGTTTTAGGCAAGCATGGAAAAACTTGGCGAACATTTTCAGGTCACTTCGCTGCGCACTCGCTAGATCAACGATCGGACCAGCGGCAAAGAACACACAAAACATCGAGCCGAGCCGGTGAAACGTGATGTCGATATTTGAATTGTTGATCGCGTCGCGGGCGAGCTTTTCGTATTGCGCACCCAGTTCTTCTAGCAATTTCCAGCCGTTGATCCGATCGAGCTCCCGCAGTTGTGCCAGTCCGGCAGCCATCGCAAGTGGATTGCCGGACAACGTACCGGCCTGATAAACCGGACCATTTGGCGAAAGCTGATCCACGATTTCGGCGCGCCCGCCAAACGCGCCAACCGGTAACCCGCCACCGATTATTTTGCCCAATGCACTCAAATCAGGTTTGATTCCGAAAACTTCTTGCGCGCCACCGCGCGCCACACGGAACCCTGTGATCACTTCGTCAAAAATCAGAAGCGCACCGTTTCGTTCGCATTCCTCGCGCAAAACAGGGAGGAAATTTTCTTCTGGAAAGTAGAGTCCGGCGTTCGCCGGAATCGGCTCGACAATTACAGCAGCGATTTCACTGTTGTTTTCCCGAAACGCTTTTCTCACCACTTCGGCGTTATTGAAAGGCAACGAAATTGTGAGATCGACAAATGCTTGCGGCACACCGGCGCTACTCGGCTGCCCATGTGTGAGCGCGCCGCTGCCGGCTTTTACCAGCAAGGCATCGACATGTCCGTGGTAGCACCCGTCGAACTTGACGATCTTGTCGCGTCGCGTGAACGCGCGCGCGAGCCGAATGCACGACATCGTCGCTTCCGTGCCGCTATTCACCATCCGCACTTTCTCGATCGACGGCATCCACTCGCAGATCAGTTCCGCCATTTCCACTTCGAGCGGATTCGGAATTCCAAAGCTCAACCCGCGCGCGGCAGCGTCGCGCACCGCGTCCACGACCACTTTCGGCGCATGCCCGAGAATTGCCGGTCCCCAGCTACCGACGTAATCGACACATTCATTCCCATCGACATCCCAAATTCTTGCGCCCTCGGCTCGCGCGACAAAAAATGGTTCGCCACGAACGTTACGAAACGCGCGTACTGGCGAATTCACCCCACCAGGAATCCGTTTCTGCGCGCGCGCGAAAAATTGCGATGACTTCGTCACGCCGTCACGATAATCGGATTCGTTGAAGCGTTAAAGCGTTGACGCGGCAGAGTTGTAGAGGCGTTCGCCGCGGCGAAAACATATGTATCTACGCTCGGCGCTTGATACAAGCGCCGCGACAACGATATTGTCCGCTCTCGCAGAAACGGCGGGGTAGCCAAGTGGTAAGGTCGCGGTCTGCAAAACCGCTATTCGCGGGTTCGATTCCCGCCCCCGCCTGTTTGATCGCAAGTGCGCACCTCCCCGAAAGACAGGAACGACAAGCGGAATTTTGTCGAAAGAAAATCAGTCACTCGGCTGTTAACGCGCAGCGGCAACGCATTACACTGGCTGTATCGGAGCAACGAAACCTGTGAGCAGAGTGAGAAAGCTCCTGTCACGCAGGCGAAACCGCCTGCGTCTCGTGGCTGATACAGTGGTTATCGCGCCACTGTAGCAGGCACTTGTTTCGCAGGATGCGCGATCGAACCGTTTCCTATGACGATCGCCTCCCCGGCAAACGGTGGTGCCGTTTTCGCCGGAAAAAGCGGTCGTAATACTGCGGATGCTTGCGAAGCAAACGCAAGGGAAAGGACTAGGATCGCTGCTGCTGCACATCTCATGGACGGCGCTTTTATCAAAATCAGCCAGGATGACAAGTACAATTTTTTCCTAGTCCCGATCGCCAAGAGCGGCCGAGCAGCTAAGGGAATGGTTGGCGAAGCCACTTTCAACTTTGCGATTTCGCGTTTCGGGATAATTTTCCACGGCAATGCCACAGTTTAGCTATCGTGCTCGCAACGCTCAGGGCGAGCTGGTTGAAGGCGTCCTCGACTGCGCAGATCGAGCCGTTGCAATTCAACAAATTGAATTACAACGCTGCATTCCCGTGCGGATCGAATTGTTGGGCGCGGAACCAAAAGGTCCAAAAGTGGTCCGCCCACCTGCTGGGGGGGCACTGGAAGCTCCCACGCAAAATCTAAAAATCCCGCATGGCCAGTTGCTCATTTTTACCGAGCAACTTGCTCATTTGCTGAAAGCGGGGATGACGCTGGACGAAGCGTTGTCGATTTTAGAAAAACGCTTGAAACAGCCGCGCGTTCAGCAAATGACGCATTCGCTGCATCAGTCCCTGGTCGACGGTCGCAGTTTTTCACAGGCTTTGAGCGAGATGCCGCGGATTTTCCAGCCGCTGTATGTGAATTTGGTGGCCGCGGGCGAAGCAAGCGGCGCGCTGCCGCAAATTCTCCTTCGCCTGGTCAAGCATTTGATGCAGGCAAAGGACCTACGGGATCGGGTGCAGCAAGCTTTGATTTATCCGGCATTTCTCGCCCTCGCTGGCGCCGTTCTCGTTACAATTTTTATCACGTTCATGGTACCCCAGTTGAGCGGGTTCATGGCGCAAACTGGCGGCGCGCTTCCATTGCCTACGCGGATCCTGCTTCAAATTCATCATGCGATTACGAGCTATTGGTGGGTCGGCGTGCTGGCCGCGGTGGGTTTAATCGTTGCTTTCCGCTCCCTTGTCCGCAGTGAGGAAGGTCGGGTTGGATGGGATCGCTTTCGGCTGTTGATCCCTGGCTATGGACGGGTCATTCGCCACCGCTACTACGCGCAGTTTGCGCGCACACTGGGGACGTTGATGGAAAATGGCGTTCCTCTTCTTCGTTCACTTGACCTTGTCACGGAAATCGCCGGCAACCGTTTTCTCGAAGTTAAACTTGGGGAGGTACGCAAAGCAGTGATCGACGGCGCAACGCTGTCTGCTGCTTTGCAGGAGCAAAAAATGTTTCCGGATTTGTTTACGGATATGATGGCGGTCGGAGAACAGACCGGACATTTCGCCGAGACAATGCAAGCCATTGCCGACGTTTATGAGCGCGAATTGGACCGCAGCGTGGGCGTAATCTCACAATTGATTCCGCCGATCATCATCGTGATAATCGCGGTTGTGGTTGGTCTGATTGTGTTCAGTATTCTATCGGCTGTGTTTGAGATGACACACAGCTTGCAATTCAGAGCGCATTAGAACTGAAGACTTGCAAAGCACGTTTTGCGCGAATAATCTCCGCAGCCCAATGTCAGTTCGCCTTACCCTTGCGATTTTCCTCGCCGCGGCTTGCCGCGTATGCGCGCAGGAAGCTTTCACCGACGCATTGCCCTCACTGGCTGAAATGATTGCGCATCCGATTCCCGAAAGCGCCTGGCTCGATCTCCGCCAAACTGCACCTCGAAACTCGAAACCTCAAAATGCGCCAGCATGGGTCGAAGCGCTCGCGCTCTTGCCGGCGGAGACAACCGAGACCGGAGGCACGTCCAAGAGCATCTTTCGCATCCGCGTGGCGCAGCCAGGGCCCGAATATCACGTACTCTTTTTTCGCTTGTTCTTCGATGATAAGGTGAATCAGCAACCCGAATTGGTGGCGTGGGATGAATCTGGGACACACGTTTTGCGCTCGGGTACCCTTGGCGTGGGGATGAATCTGCCCAGTTCAGATTCCGTCCTGATCCCGATGACAGGCGCCTCCGCTATCGATATCGAAGTTCCAGGAGATGGAAAAACGATTCGGGGAGCCTATCTCGACTGGATGACGAGTAGTGAAGTAGTGCATCCTGTGAACGCAGAACATCGCGATGTGATCCCCGAGCCGTTCTCATCGGTACCTGCGCTGCACACCCCGCCCGAAGACATGGAGAACTTTGGAACCGTTACGGCAACTCTCGCTGCTGACCCGGTCCGAATTGAGGAAGGAGCTCAGGCAAATGCCGTGTTTCAATTTCCAATTGAGGCGCAACCGCTGACAGCGTTGCTTACCTTCGAAATCGGCAATCCCAGCATTGATGCTCCGCCGGAAATTTTCGTTAATGGCCAAGACATTGGCCCGGTTTCACTGACGCTGCCGGATTTAGCTGACCCTGCTTACCGCGGCGAAGTGGAATCGCTTACGCCTCAAATGCATTTCCATTATACCGGATGGCTGCGAGCTCAGAAAATCGTGCCGCCCGCGATCCTTAAAGTTGGACAGAATGACCTGGCTGTTGCCAATGGAGTTGGCGGCGGATCTTCGGCAATCCGCGCGACGCAGATTCAACTAAAATATATTTGGGACAAGTCGGATTATCTTCTGCGCGCAGGGCACTAGCAATTCCTGCAAACCAGCGTAGCATAATCGCTCACGGGACAGAGTGTTACTGAGGATTCAAATGAGAACGAAAAGAAAACAGCAGGGCTTCACGCTACTGGAGATCATGCTCGTGGTGAGCATCATTGTGATCATACTGGGAGTGGCGATTTCAAAACTTGGCAATACCACTGCAATCGCCAAGACCATGCGCGTTCAAGCTGATGTTCAGGCTATCAAGACACAGCTACAATTGTATGAAAGCATGAACGGATTTTATCCTACGACGGACCAGGGTTTGCAGGCATTGGTAGCGCAGCCGGCGGGCGACCCGCGACCTACTCGCTGGTATCAGTTGTTCAAGGAAATGCCAAAAGATCCCTGGGGTAGCAATTACATTTACCGCAATCCTGGTCAGAAAAACGCCGGCGGATATGATCTGTTTTCGGCCGGCCCCGATCGACAAGCCGACACGGCGGACGACGATTGGGGAGGCGGTTAGCCGCTGAGCGCTAATCTTCGCCTCTAATTTTTCGCAGGCGGCGGCGGTGCAGGTGCTGCTCCCTGGGATGGCGCTCTTGACGTTCTCGGGTTGCGCTGAATCAACCCACGCGAATGGGGCCGAGGCACGTCTTTGCCAGTCGGAATCAACTGCTGCAATTCCGGCGGCGCGCCGGGTGGTAGTTTCGATAAAGCTGGATTAGGGTTGACGGGATTAAGAGCCGGCAGGGCTGCCGGCGCGAGCATTCTTGGAGGAACGCCTGCATTTGGCCCCCCCTGCGTCAAAAGCGCCTGATTAAATGTAATAGTCGCAAAGTTTCCGTCCTTGCTGATTGTTACCTTCGTCGCTCCTACTTTGTCCGACCATTCGATGTTGGCGATGCCGTAGCCATCTACTGGCTCCCTGGTAGTGAGATATTTCTTAAAGTTGTGGTCGGAAGTGGAAGCCAGCGTCACCATGTCGCCGTCGGGCGAACGCGCGGCATTGGCAATGTAAAGGTCCTTCGCAAAATCAGGTGTCGCCGCCGGAGCCGCGACTGAGGTGGCGACTGCGAACGGCGAATGATCCACCATCTTTGTGTAGCGCTCGAAATTAAAATGTGGCGGCAGAACCTCCTCGGCTTCACTGCGGAGCGCCCCAAGAACAAGGATGACAGTTGCGAACGCGATAGAACATTTCATACGAACAATCATCAAAGTTTCATTCTTACTTGGTTTTTTGCGCCGGTGCAAACCACCGGGCGACTTTAAATTTGCCGCGCATCATTGTCGGGTCGCTGCCGTCGATGGCCAAATTAACATTTTCAAACACGATGAACGCATCCGGTCGTTGCAAGTCATAAAGAAAATGTACGAGCGGTGGCCAGGGGCTTTTAGTTTCAATGGAAGCGAAAACCGTTTGATGATAAGGCGTGGTCTCCCCCGATCCAATTACAGGATTCTCAATCTGGATATCGTATTTGCCGGCGACTTCTTTCAACTGATCAAGCAGCGCTGAGGCTTCGGCGGGATTGTTGAGCGCCGGTTCATGCTTCCCGATCCATTCATCACGTTTCGTCCAGAGATCCCGTTCTTTCATGTAAAGAGCTTGCTCGGTCAACTTGCCTCGACGCGTCGCCACTTCTTTCTGTGCAGCGCCAAGCGCACCGAAAATCCAACTGATTATCCACAGATTGAGCAACACGAAGACTGTTCCAACAACTACCCACGAGAGCACACGTTCGCGGGCATTCATTCGTTGGTACCACGCCGGCATCATTTTGCTTTTCCCTCCAATCGAAACTGCGCATGGTCGTTGGGCAAAATACGAGGCGCAGCCATGTCGAATTGAAACGCTCGCAAATCTGGATTCTTCTTTACCTTCTCAATAAATTGGTAAACGAGAGCAGCTGTGTTCGCTTCCCCATCGACGGAAATCTGTCGAGCCGACTGGTTGTAACCTGTGATGCGCACGTCCGCAGAAGGCAGACTTTCAAAAAGATGCAGCAAGATTTCGACGGGATAATAGTGGGCGTCAATCGCGGGTGCGAGCGCTTTCCATCTTGCGTCTGTCGCGCGTACGAACTCAGTCCCCGGGGCGTCGTGCGCTATACGTCGGTCAAAAAGGCCTATTTCAAAGCGCAAGATACTCAAGTACGTGAGCAAGAGTAAGACAAGCCCCACGTAACCTCCACCGATCCAAAGCAGCCTTTTTCGCCATTCTGCTTGCCTTGTCAGTTGCAAACGGCGTCGTCGCCAGCTTTCTGGGAGAAGGTTCAGTTTGACTGGCGCGGGCGGCAGCTCTATCCCAACAATCTCGGTCGGGCTGGACAAAATTCCCTGAACTGTATCGCGCATTCCATAACAAGTTTCGTCCAGCAGCACATTCGGCGATCCGGCATCGATTCCCTGCAGTTCGGCGCTCAGTCGCAGCTGTGGCAGTTCGATTTGCAACTGATCGCCATTGCCGCCTTCAAAGACTCTGGCAAGGCTGAGCTTGCCGTTCTCCGTCACGGCATAAACCAACGTCTCGCCTTCCGGATAAATTAAAACAGCATTGCCACTCGGAGCATGGGTCGTCGCCCGCTGTGCAGCATATACCGTGATTTGGCGCGGGATGTAACCGCGCTCCAATAGCGGTGAAGCGATCTCGGCAAGTTGCTCGTTTCTAATCGCGACGGCTGAAACTACGCTCTCGCTGTCGCTTTGCTCGATCAGTTCAAAATCGGTGGTTACTTCATCGGCGGAAAACGGCAGCAGCTTTTCGATTTGGATTCGGATCATTTCCGCGAATTCCGCCGGATCAACGCTGGGGAGACGAAATCGCTGCGCTAGCACAGCCGAAACAGGAAGGCCAAGAACAAATTCGTCAGTGGCAGCAAGTAGCGGCACTGCTTCCGCCAGCGTTTCCAGTTTGCGCACGTTCCACGAACCATTTTGCTGAGCGCTGCCCGCAGCAGCTTCGCGCCCGCCTTCGCCGGCAGTGCGGGCAGGAACCGATGCGGGCGCGGCCGAGCGGACGAAATTCCATCCGTGCGCGGTTGGAAGTATGAAAATGGATGGAGTCCGGGGGTCGATACTAAAGCTCCTTCCAGCTAAATACCTGAGGCCGACCGACGGCAAGGGGGGCTGCGCCAACTGCTGGCCCACCGGGCAGCGTTTGCTTTAGCACAACCATTTCCACCGATCGCGTAATGTCGCCTGACTTGCCTACACTGACGATGCGCAACACAGGGCCTTTAAATTGCACGAATGGCTGAATCTGCTGAAATTGCTGCGGATTTAAACCTAACGCGCCTTGGACTTCAGGCGGCACCGTCGTTCCAGCAGTTGTGTTGAATTGAAAGTCATCCTCCGTGCCATCAATTCCGTCCGGCCCCTGCCGTAGTTGCAAGAACCGGTCGACGAAATCGTCGCCTATGCCCAAAGCCCGTAAGACATCACGCGAAGCCCAGGCGATGTCGATGGCCCCACAGTTGGCGACGACGGTGAAATCTTGGTCCCAGTTGGGCTTGGAAGTAAAGTCAGCCCAGCCAAAAACTTTTTTGAGCTCATCCACGGAATTCAAAGGCGCGTGGGGCGGATGATAGTCGTCGCTCTCCTCTGGCGCGTTCATGTGATGCAGGCCCTGATTTTGCGACACCCAATCGAGCAACGAATCTATCATCGTATCCTGGTCATTTAGCTCTACGCCTTTTAGATCAAGATAGCGCCGCAAAATTGCGAGTTTCCTGGGATCCTCGCCCTGCGCGAGGAAATTCAAATTCAGGCGGCCACACTCGCCTGTCATCCGAACGTCGTAACTTTCGTTGCCCATTTTTCTGTGCAAGTTTGGAGAGCTCGGCGAGACTTCTCGAGCTAAAGCCACCTCGGCTCCCGAAGACGCCATTGCTTCAGCTTGCAGAACGTGGTTCGCGTTGCTCGACACTATCAGACCTGAATTGATCGTGAGCGCCCATCCGATCACCATCGCGCTGAGCAAGAGTAGCGCCCAGAGTGCCAGGAGCAACGCAGCTCCGGCGTCTGATTTTGAAGTTTCAGAACGTCTCTTCATCGGATCGACCTTGCTCAATACGGTGTTCGTCTCAGCGGAATAACCGTTTCCCATGGAACCGCTGAATCGGGCCGTCCCACTTCAATTTTGACGAGCCACGGTAACCGGCCGCCACCTGGCCATTTCGGCAGCCATGTGTTCGTGTTCGAGTCGAAATAACTGATTTGAAGGCTGGTCACGTTTTTAATCAAGGGCACCCAGCTCTCATTTACTTCACCAAGATCTGAAGCCTTCTGCGGTTTTCGCGATAAACCAAGATCCAGGTGGTCGCCTTTTTTTTCCGGTTCCAGCCGCAGCGTAACGGTGAAGTCGGTAGGCGCGTATCGGGTGAGCATTCCCGGTCCTGCGCTACAATTCCACTTTATCTCATCGCGTTCGCGGTCGCTTAACTTGAACACTTCTCCTATCATCGCCGCTCGAGTTGGACTCAAGCTTTGCCAATGCGCCGTGAGCAAATCACGCAATCCGTCATACTGCGCATCCGCGGCGACTGTTTCCGATGACAAAGAAAGCGCAGTCAAATTCGCTTGCACGAAGCGAAAAATCGCCAGCGACATCATTCCAAGGATTGCCACAGCCAGCATGACCTCCAGCAATGTGAAGCCGCGCCGATTGCTCGCTTTATGCCGAGCGATAAACATAAAATTGAATCTGCTTCGATTGCGGGATACCGGCGTGCTGCCAGTAAACAGTCAAAATCACAAGATTGATTCCGCTGAGGACCGTGTGATCCGGTTCGACCAATTCAGTGGGTCCGCTTTTCTGGACAAGTCTTACAACGCCATAATTGCTTTTGATCCTGAATTCTTTTTCTGCCTCGGGCACACCCGGCGCAGCCTGAATCACCGCCATTCGATCCGATAAAATCTGCCGCACAGCTTTTTCTTCCGCGCTGATCGTGCTGGCATTGAGACAATTCTCGACCGCGCGGCCAAGCGCGATGACGCCAATGGCAAAGACCGCCACCCCGAGAAGAACCTCGTAGAGGGCAAAAGCGGCCTTGGACGTTATGCGAAGCCTATCTTTCGTAACGCGCATTACTGGAGTGTTAGAGTCTTGGAGTGCTGGAGCGTTGAAAATCCCATTACTCCATTACTCCCCGGTCGGTCACCTTGCCGCATACTGAATGACGTCGGGCAGCGTGGTCAGGGGCGAGTAATTCGCCGTCCAAATACCAGGCGGGCCTCTGAATTGAACGGTCGCGGGTTCGCAGTTTCCCGACGGCCAGAATATCCATTCCCAAGGGTGGTCATCCGCTAACGCGGCTGGCAAGGAGAGTCTCAGCGATGTTCCCTTACTGAGGCGAAATTCCGCCGTTGCTTTGACCTCCTCGTCTTCCGCGAAGACTTCCGGACGTAGATAGACGGAGTTTTTTCCCCAAGCAATCAAGTAAGGACGACGCTCAGTCACGCTTCGCTGCTGTGCCAGGCGCACAAGGTTGTTAAATCCATCCAGAGACTGCTTCAGTCGCCTGCTTGCGCTTACTCCAGTCAAGCTAGGCACAGCCAGCATCAACAGTAGCATCAGGATGAAAATGGACAGGGCAATCTCGATTAACGTAAACCCACGGAACCGTTGCACCGCCGAAGTTACTCGATTGACGCAAAATCACAACCTGCCTGCGATTTGCGCGCACTTTACTCACACGGCGGGCGTGCACCGCGGTAAAGGCGATCGTCTGCATCTTCGGAGCCGCGCCCCCAAACCGCGCACAGCGCCGTGGCTGCAGGGCGTGCGGATTTATGAAACGACTTCTAACCAAAATGACGAATCAGTTGTTTTTCGCACCAGCAAATAGTCGCTAAAAAAAAGCAATCCATCGCCAGCAGGC
>Ga0137370_10000541_pt1 | contig 14420 bp, 7 predicted proteins | sample SagtaG_11_FD_104920 | JGI IMG/M metagenome (GOLD analysis project Ga0137370, IMG submission 104920) | Vadose zone soil microbial communities from Sagehorn Ranch, Mendocino, California, USA - Sage1_R_20_16 metaG | ecosystem: Environmental > Terrestrial > Soil > Vadose zone | place: USA... | reverse complement strand
CATAGTGGCGCAGAACGGTTTTTGCATTGTACGGAGCCACTGTTGCCGACGGCCCAGTGTAGGCATAGTTGGGCACCATCTGGTCGCCCAACGAAGTGATCGTGAGGGTACCACCGGCCGCGCTCACATAGGGTCCGATTCCATTGCTGCTATCCACTTCGCTGATCGCTGGCGTGGCATCCGGGTAGGCGCAGTCCGGGTTGTTGTACCCGGCGCCTACGAAGGCGGACGTGGGCGTTACCGGAGTGTCCATGTACTGGGTTTGTCCCGGCATGAACGGGATCTCGTAGCAGAACTGGCTGTATTGCGGGTTGAACAGGGGATCGGGGATCAGCTTGCCACCCGGACCTGGAATCGGTCCCGGATCATTCATGCACGTGACCATCATCGTGGGCGCGTACCCAGTCGGGTTCGGCGGGTTGACTTCCCACGTCGAGTAAGTTAGGCCGTCGTAGGTTCCCCACTGGTCGGTATACACGCGGGATATTTCGGTGCCAGTCCAATCCTTGATAGATACCGGCAGGCTGGCAGGCGAGAACTTCTCGCCGAACTGTGGTGAGAACGGATCGAATTCCGACGTGAAGTCGTCCGTGATCACGCCAGTGAAGTGCGCGGCCACGTGGGCCGAGGTGAAGACCCAGAACTTCGCCAGCGCCGACGCCTGTTCCGTGAGTGTCACTTCCTTGCGGTCGCAGAGATTGCGAGTAGCTCCTGCAAACGGCGCTACTTCAAGAGACTGTGGGAACAGGCTGATGTAATCGGGAACGATACGCGTCGCCCCCACGCAGGGCCAGAAGATTTCGACGCTTCCGGTGTCCCCCTCGCCTTGTGGAAAGGTCGGTCTGCCGAAATCCTGCGTCGGATTCTGTACGTTGTTGGCGTTGTAGGTGGCGCCGATCGCGGCCTGGTCGGGAAGAATGTAAACTGACCCTGCTAGGCCAGGGAACTGCACGGTGACCGGAGCAATGTAATTGTCGCCGATCAGGATGTTCTTGTCCTCTTCCTTCACCAATTCGTAGCCCGGAGGCACAACCACTTCTACGACATACTTGCCGGCCGGCAGCATGTCTTCCTTGCCGAAACGGAAGGTATCGGTGGCGTCAGGATTCTTGACGCAGATGGTGCAGTTTGTGCCGGTGGTGTTGCCGGTGGTCGGGTTTATGCCTGTGACGCTGGGGAACTGGTAACTGCCGTCGAAACGCGCCGGCTGGACCTGATTCCAATTGTGCATGCCGTCGTAGCACTTGAATTGCGAGTTGTTCGGCACGGTGTGCAGGGGTGTCCCGTTGTGCATGTTGTTGTACACGTCCAGGTAATCCGGCTGGTCAAACAGTGTGAAGTAGAAGAGATCGGCGTTCGTACCTGTGCCGGCGCCCTGGCCCGGGCAGCTCATGTTCGGGTTGCCGCTTGTGGCGTTGAAACCCTGAGCCCAATCGTCCCAACTGCTGGTCGTGGTGTGGTCAACCAACGTGAGGGTTGGCGTAACCTTATCGGCCGCCGTCCCCTCCTGATACAGGTTCATGGTGACTCCCGGCACGTCCGGCGTCCAACTGGTGTGGATGAGCAAACTAGGATCGTCGAATGGCCGAGTCGAGGCGTAGATCACTTCGCCATGAATCCCGCCATTCTCGTTGGCCGCGAAGGGCTTCTTGCCGAATTCGATGAAACTGTTCTGGCCAGCGAAACCCTGCCAACCCTCGGTGCCAGCCCAGGGCGGATCGACACGTCCGGTAGATCCACCTGCTGTGTCTCCAGGGTTACAGTCCGCCGATGCGCAATATCGTGCGCCCGGTACCCGCAAGGCAGCGGGCACAGGGATCTGTTCAGCAGTGTTCGCCAAGCTTGCGGCGATGTTGGAGTTGCCGCATACCGTTCCGGTGGTTGCCCCGCAAGTCGAGCCGTCGGACGGACCGCCCGCGTCGTAAACCACGTGGGTCCCCGTGTTCTTGAAACGCGTCGTATCCGTTTCAACGACGTACCAGCTGAACAGCGGGAAGATCTCGTTGAAGCCCGCGTTGCCAGCCAGGTCGGTGTTGTTGAAGTTGGAGTAGCTGCCATCGCGGAAACGGATGTTCGTCGGAAGAAGGGTGAGTCCGGGCTGGCTATTGCCAAAGTTCGCGTTGCACCCTGTCGGGACGCCAGTCGCCGTGCATGCCGTTCCGGTATAGTCGGTTGACACGCCGCTGCCGTTCCGATCGAAGAAGCTCTTGGTGTAGATATTCGCCTGCCACTGGTTTGTGGCAATCTGTCCCAAGTCGGTGGTAGTTCCGCCAGCGAGCCTAACAGGCGTCGAAAGGCCGTCCACGAGCATGTCGTTCCATTGGTCAAATACAGTGACTCTCCAATCTCCGTCGGGCAGCCCGCTGAGACTGAAGGAGCCATCGCCGTTGCACTTGGTGAACGCGAAGTCTTCCCCGTCCGGATCTCCAAAGCTTACGTAGCACTGAGTGAAAGCAAAGCTAGAGTTGTCGCCGCTGCTGTAAAGTCTCTCATCCGGCGTGCGGCTCATGCGCTCGGTTGTGACCAAGCCCGTGACGGTATTTCCGCAGCCCGTGACGCCCCCGATGGTAGGATCGCTGCCATTGCAGACAGCCGCTTTGCGGGCATTGATGATTGCTGGATTGGCAAAGCCGATAGCTACGTGGAATCCCGCTGGGCCATACTCCTGGAAGTAGCTTGGTTCTTGAACCCGGAGGAAGGAATCATGTGCCTTCTGGCCGTCCAGGGTGTTGGTTTGGAGCCACTCTTCTCCCCTTGCAATCCGGTCGGCTCCCGGCGTGGCTACGACGCCGTACCTTCCCGGCATCAGGTTGGCAATGACTGCCTGACCTGCCAGCGGGGACGGAGTCAAACCGTCTGATTCGAATACCGGGCAGACCGTGATCAAGCCGGTGATGCCCGTTTGAGTCGGATCGGGTATTTGTAGGAAGTGGCCGGGGTGCGCCGGATCGGGAATCGGACCGTCAATCGTACCAATCCTCGAAATCGCCGAAATCGGGCACGCATCCAGCGTGGTGGTCGGGTCTATCGTGTCCGCCAGGCTGTTCGACAACGGCTGGTTGAACATGTCGTAAGTCATCTGCCCGGTCGCATCGCCCGTGCCACCAGCATCGTCGAAGAGCGTGATATTGAATTGCCCAAGGCCGGGCTCGTTGTTGGCGTTTACCGTGGTCGTTCCGCCGCCGCCATCCTGCTCACCGTTGAGCGGGAAATCGTCCTGGAACACGAAGACGGAGAGCTTCGACGGTGGAAATGGATCGGGTTGCACATAAACAGTGATGGGGTTGAAGACACAAGTAGTAACGGTACCAGCGGTAGTGCACGTGGGTACGACAGGAGTGCCGCCCATACCGTGGCCGCAGACGGATGTATCAAAGCCTGGGGCCGCATTGGCTATACCGTTAACGCAGCCGGCGCCGCCGTATGCGTTACCAAACGGGTTTCCCGCATCTCCCGGCAGGACTGAGAGATAGTAGCGCTTGGTCGGATCCAGATGAACTTGGGCGGGATCTACGGCCGTCTGTTGTGAGCCATCAGTTCTGCAAACGCCATTGCCAACATCGCACACCGTGCTTACGTGCGCCCCAGTGGCTGGGTTGATGACTGTCTGGCCCGATTCGCAGGCCAACGCGCCCGCCGGCCCGGCGCAACCTGCTGCCACGACCGGCATATAGCTAGTATGGAAATTCGTCCCAAAAGTCATGGGAACGCTTGTGCCGGCCGGTGGTGTGCAGCCTGCTATCGCGACGCTCGAGTTCGTCGTGCAATTGGGATTGACATAGAAAGTGCGATCTTCTTCAATAATCCACCGATAGTCGGTTATAACGGTTGTCTTATCTTTGCCGTCCAAAACTGTAACTGAAAGATTGCTAGCCGGCAGGAAGGTCAGCGTCACGGTCGCGGTTGTGCTACTTTGCGTTCCCCGTGAGTTCTTCGCATAGTAAGTAAAAGTGGAGGTACAACCGGCGGTGGCAGCACACGGCGTCGCCAGTGACGCGTTGAACCCTCCATTCGGGTCTGCACTAACTGTCAGGCCGGAGCTCGTAGTAGCAAGCGGCGTAACAACGGTAAGCGGATATCCCGCGTTGTCTTTGTCAACCGATAGGATGCCGGGGGGCGCGATGGCCAGGTGTGCAGCCTGGTTTGACGTGTACGCGATGTTGTTCATCACGATGCCGGCGGCAGTCCCAGCTTCCCCCGCACCCAGTGTCACCGTAGCCGTGAGAGTCGTGGAGCTACATGACGCGACCGTCGTCGTTGTCGCGGCCACGTACGCGTTGTTAGCGCAATAGGTGAAGGAGTCCGAAGTGGTCCCGGCGGTCTGAACATAGGTAAATGTGCCGTCCACGTTCAAAGTCACCGTACCACCGGTTGGCGCTGCCAAGAGATGAACGCCATAGACATTCGAGTCATTGGCGATTACACCTTTGCCTGGATCCGACACGGTCAGCCCAGGGCACGGAGCGGCGGAGCACGCAACCAGGGAGTTGTACCTGTCAGCGTTGGCTGCCGCGGAAGCGAATGTGGGGGCGCTCGGGAATCCGGCGCCATTGATACCGATGTAGGCTAGCATCCCGGCGTCGCGTGCGGTGGCGTTGCCTGACAGACTCAACTGCCGGTCAAACACCGGCAGCGCTGTCCCGACGGTGGCGGGAACATTGATCATCACGTCGTAAGTCTTGCCGGCGGGCAGGAAAACCTCGCTTTGGACGCGTGCAACGCCCGGCAGCGGATTGCCGTCTTCAGCAATCAGCGAAAAACCGGTAGGCGGGACAGTCGCCGGGGCAATTGCGGTCCCTGTTTGCGATCCGACGATCGAAGGCACGTGCATGCGCAGGCCGGCGTTCACGAAGCGCACCAATACGGATCCGGTGACCGGTGTCGTGGCAGCTCCCGTCAAAGCTGGGAACAAAGAGGGATTAGTAGCCGCCGCGGCGGTCTTGTCGAATGCCACGCCGTTGAATAGGTAATACAGCGGCGTATAGTTCACCGCTGGCGGATAGCAGGTGTTGATTACCCCGACCGCTGAACCGGGATTGCCGCATTGGCCTGGCTGCCCAGACCACACTTTGGTTTCGCTGAAACCCGCGGTATTGACCGCAGTGCTGACTGCATTGTTTTGGACGGAGTCGATCTCACTGAGAAGCAGTGGGACTTCGGCATTGTAGGTTACGGCTGGAGTTGTGCCAACAGCTGGATACGCAGTCCCCGTCGCGGCTGCTGTCGGCGCGGTTGTAACCACCAGCATGCCGTACAGGCCCATAGGACCCTGAATTGAGGGGTGCGTTCCTGACTCGATCAGATAGGTGCCAGGCCTGAGAGCAGGCGTCGGGACAGTACAGGTGAGACCCCAGCACAGCGAAGTTGTAGCTCCCGCAGCCACTTCCGTGGAGAAGGACTGCACACGGTTGCCCTGCACTGGCGGCACGCCCACACCAACTGGCGCCACACCCGGCGCGGTGCCGGCAATGGGCCATGTCAATGGCTGGGCGTTGGTATGGTCCGGACTTGTCGTGGAGGTCGCCGTCGTTCCCAGACCGCCGCCCAACTGGCCAACAATCACCAGCGAAGTAGGCACCGTATTGCCATTCAAAAACGAGAGACTATTCGTCAGGCTGATAGTCAGGTCTTGTCCCGCGGGAACGGTAATCACCACGGGCGACCAGGGGGCTGCTGCCGGGGCCAAAGGATTCAACGCAACGCAGGTCTGCGCGCCCGTCGCTAATGCAGTGCCTGTCACAGGCGCGCAAGTGTAGCCCCACATCTGGACCGTTGTGCCGTCGGGCAATATTGTGGTCGTCGGCGCCGCGGTTAGGTTGACCACCTGCTGCGCAAAGGACACACCCGCAGTCAGGAGAAGAGCTGCTACGGCGAGTGTTGCCGCCTTCAAGATTGCTTTGATATTATTCATTCGCATCTTCATCCCTCGTCGTCAGCTTGACTCGTAAAATTACATAGACTCGTCGATCACAAATTCCCGTGAATCAACTAACATCATCATCAACATTCCGCCGGGGAAAATGTTGTTGGTGGTGATTTCGCGCTCGTTGTGAGAGTGCCACATGAACGCAAAGCCGGCCTCCGATGACGGGCTATTCGCAATAGTCCCGGAAGGTGGAGTGCTGCCTGAGGTGGTGCATGAAGTGGTGTTATTGACGCCCGTGCACGTTCCGCCAACCGCGCGGGTGGTCGCGTCCGGACCAAGATAGGGACTGCCGCCGTACCAGGCGCCATTCGTCAGGATGTTGGCATCGGGCAGGGTTGCAGGGCCGCCAGACGCGACATCGCCGAACGGTGCAACTTGAACCGGCTTGTTGTGGTCTTGGCACCATTCGTAATAGTTGATCTGAGTTTGTGCCGCAACGCTGGTGTTGTAGCCGTTGGCATCTGGAGTACATGTTAGCTTGGCGTTAGGGTCGGAAGAGGTTGGATTATGACCGTATGCATCCCAGTTGAGACCCTTGCCGGTCCAGTAGAAAATCCCATCGAAGGCCAACCCCGGAGTCGTCGTGGTGGTGAACAGCAGGGGTCCCGCGAGAGGGGTGGTCTCGCCCGCAGTGGCCGCTGGGCTGAGAATCAAGTTCCCGTCCCGCGCCAGAATGCGCACGTGGTTACCGTGCTCGTGGAACGGGTGTTGCCACCGGCCTTGACCGATGACGCGGATCAGCACCTGCTCGCCTGGATGCATGTGAGGATTGCCGTTGTAGGGCTGGTGCGGATATTGGAACGCATAGTTAGGGTCCATGTCGTCGGGCATCGAGCGTCCATTAATCATGAAGTACCCAGGATGGTAAGGCTCGGTCGCGACATTGAGACTGCATCCCGTAGCCCCAGCCGCACAGCCGGCCGTCGCTCTGACCTGCGCCAACGCCTGGGTGTGAATTCTGGGATCCATTTCGGAGAACTGGAAAATGTATTCCCGGTCGTAGCAAGCATGGTTGTTGTCGTAGGCGGCTCCTACAGCGCCTGAAGCATTCGCGAGCCGGAAATCACTTTCACCCCAGTTCCCTTCCACTGCCACGTTCGCAGCAGCCAACCCGGAGGTGCAGGCGGAGGGGATCGTGGCCGGGAGCACAATGATCGCGCCGTACAGGCCCATCTCGACCTGCAGGTCGCCTTGGGTTCCGCTGTAATAGGCGTGTGTCCCCGGTGAGAAGCCAGTGAGGGTATACATCACCGAACCGCCAGGTGCGGCCTCTTGCGTCATGAGGCCAGTCACGCCGCCCGACGTTGCCACATGAAAGCCGGGAAACAGAATCGATGTGTTGCCGGCAGACGTGGGGAGATTATTCGTCAGCGTCACAGTGACCGTCGATCCTTCCGTAACGATCAGCGTGGGGCCTGGAACTTGCATCGCGTTGCAAAACCCGGTGGTGATAGTCGCCGGGGCAAAGGTCGGCATGAAGCCGGCGCTGCAACCGTATCCCCACGAATAAATCGCCTGCCCATCCGGCTGGGTGAGGTAGGCGGATTGCGCCGTTAGGCTGAAGCTCGTGCCGGTGATGCCGGGAGCCGAGGCGTGCGCCGTAGCCGTGAACAGCGAGGCCAGCGCCAGCATCACAACCGCCAGCAGCTTGGACATCGAGATCGTTTTGTTCATTTTCGTCTCTCTCATTGCCTCTCTCCTAATTAACGTGAACCTCGGTCATGAGCCCGCCGAAATTTTCGGCGTCGTTAGACAGGTGGTCGAGATTGGGGGTGTACAGATAGTAGGTCCCCACGGGAACCGTCGTGGTGCAGGCGCCGCCGACGGCTCGGACAGCGCAGGAATCGAGAATCACGTCGAGCGACTCGCCACCGCCCAGCGTGATCGAGCTGGTGAAGTAGTCGAGGTTGTTTCCCGCCTGATCCCGCAGCAGCTTGGCGTTATATCCGACGACATGCATCGGAATCCCTAGTGAGGCCAAGGTCTGATATTCCGAAACATCGAGGTCCGAAATACGCAGAAGCGCCCTCTGGCCCGCCGTAATGTTGATGATCGAAGGCAGCGGCTGTGAGAAATGATTCACGCCATCCGAGGACTGCGTCTCCAAAGGACCTGACTTGACCGTGTCTGGGTAGCTCCGCCCGTTCAGCAAGAAGTATTTGTCCTTCATGTCCGCGAAACCTTCCGGATTGAAAGTCATGCCGACAAAATGGAAGTTGGGATCGAAGCCGTGAATCTGGATGGGATACTCGACATCGTAGTAGGTCGAGCCGTCGCCATCGTTATACGCATACCCGCTTGTCCCGCCCTGCCGAATAGTTGCTGCCCCTGCCGCACCCGTATTTACAGCGGGCAGGGGGTTGCTGCACAGGATATCGGAATGCACTGTATCCGCGGACGACGGGCAAGCCGTGCGCAGATCGAGTTGCTGATTCTGGAGCGCCGTATAGAGGTCGCCAGTGACTCGATCTTGCCGTGGGCGCACATAAAGTTGCCCGACCATGCCCATCTGCAAGTGCTCGGGAGGCGTAATATGGCAGTGCCAGAAATATGTGCCGGCATCCGGCGCAAGGTAGTAATAGGTGAAGCTGCCGCCGATGTTGATGGCGACTGAAGCGTCCGGCACGCCATCGTAAAACGCTGAAGCGTTGGGATAGCCGTGGAAGTGAACGGTGTGTTGCTCGAACAAGTCCGGCCGCATAATCATGCCCACATTGCTGAGAGTGAGGAAGTACTCGTCATCCTCATCGATCGCCATCAGAGGGGCCGGGATGTTGCCGTTCATCACGCCGACATCCAACATTTGGCGCGGATCCACGTGTCCATTGATGGCGCCTCCGTTGTCGAGGTCGGGTACCTGGCCCACGGCGCCGTTATACGTGAACGAAGCCAAGTTGGGCGTACTTGTCCCGGACGGGTCATCCGTCGTGGCAGGGTCACCGGGTAGAAGCACATTCGAGGGCGGATTGATGGTATTGAACTCGGTCGGGGAGTCCGTGCCGGCCTGCCCGCTCGCAATCTTCGCGAGACCAGACAATGGCCCGAAGGAGAACAGGTACGTCTGCGTGCCGTCGCCCATCGTCGCGTAGCCGTCGCCGCCCGAGATCTGTTGGCATTTAATAGCGCCGTTCACATTCGCAGTCGGCGCCTGAAATGTGGAAGCGGAGGGCGCCGAAAGTGTGGTCGGACCGGTGTACGCCGGTTCGACATCGTTGAGCGCCGCCGGGTGGGTGATGGTGCTGTTTGGACATTGAACCCGGAACGACTGGGCGCTTGCGACCCCTGTCGCAAGACACGTAAAAGCGATGAGCAAACCAATTTGGTGCAGCTTTCTCATGACTTGACAATCTCCTTCCAGACCCGCGGCGCCCGAGATTCACGCTCTTTTCCTGACCAATGAATGAAACAGGTGCGACATGGGCCCGCTGTGATCGCACCCCGCGACAACATGCATGATAGCGGCTCCAATGCAGGAGTCCTTGCCCATTCGCAAACCTGGAAAAAAATATAAAGCGCTGCTGAATTATCCCTTGAACACAAGGAGGAAATGCAATCCGATGTTATTTCTTAAGTTATATAATTTCATATTATACTATATAGTATAACAATGGACTTACGGTAAGGCGCTGGCCGCGCTGCTTCTGTTTGGATTGACGCATCTTTCGATCGGGAAGCTCTTGTTTCCGCTCTCACCATCATCAAGAACTAGCGCGTTTGCCGCAATTATCCCCGGCAAGCAATCCGGGTGATTCTTTTCCAGCCGCGAAAAGCGCCAATCCTTCCGTGCTGACTGTCGGGAAGTCAACGGACGCAGAGAATGAAGCTTCGATACCGATATTCAAGAGTTCCATCGAGGCGGCACGCTTCACGACAAGAAAGATCTAGCTCGAGAACTCAAAGACTGAGAGAAAGAATACGGCGAGCGCCGGCTACATCTTGCATTCGAAGGAAAAACTCCTGTTGCGAGAATTCCAGAATTCGATCTTCCATTCCCTGCCTGCATGGACTCTCTCCCGACTATAACGCCCGGTAATCGCAATCGGCACAGCCCGGCTTCCAGGGTCCCTGACGTTTTGGATCTTTACGTCTTGAATTGCAGGCGACGTGATACAGTAAGCTTATGAAGCGAACGCGAAAGACATTACAGCCGCGCGAAGAGACTCGGAAAAAAATGCGACCGATAACGCGAGATACTTTCACGGCTATTGTCGCGAAAGCGATTAAGACACCTTCCAGGAAGCCTGCTCCAAAATCGAATTGAGCGCCAGATTGCCCCCCTCTTCGTCGATTCAGTCGGATGCTATTCCCACCCAAGTGAGCTCTCTTGTCGTTCTCTCTTCCGCTGTGAGAGAGGCAGCCGATTCCCCTTCTGGCGCAAGACCACATGCCTCTCCATCGTCTATCTTTGCGGTCGGCCGCTCCAGTGCTAGGTCTTCATTGTTGAGCAATCGCCGAACTTCATGCAATGTGCGCCATGCCGTCTTGTAAGTAACACCTGTTTCGCGTTGAATCCGCTTTGCGGATAAGCTGCTGTTTGTGGAACCCATTAGGTATATGACGTAGAACCAAGTCTTGAGTGAAGTAGCGCTCTTCGCAAAAACAGTCCCACTGAGCGGGTAGATGTGATTCCCACAGTGGTCGCAGGCGTACGCCGTACGGCCGGTCACGCGGTGATGTTTACGTTCGATGCTGCATTTCTCGCACTTAGTGACCCCGTTCGGACAGCGCTGTTCTTTGATGTATTCGAGGCAGGCATCATCATTCGCAAATTCGCGGTTAAAATCGTCCACCGAATAGAACTGTTCTTTTGCGATGCTCAGTCTTGGCCTCATGTCCGCCTTCCAGAGATACCGAGCGTATTGCCATACTTGTATTCAAGGGATAGATACAGATTGATGGCTGAAAACCGCGCCAGAAGCAGAATCGATCCTTGCGACTGCAGTTTCGACGGTTCGCCCGCAGATCGAACACCTACTATGGCCGGTCCAGAAATTGTCGCCTCCCTTCGATTAAGTGGCTCCCAGAGCCTGGAGATTATTTAGCCTTACATAGATCCAAGAGCCCAGCGACATTGTGAACCTCGATCACTTCCCTTCGAAGTTTCAGGAGCCCCTGATTTTCCCAGTTGGTGAGTATCCGGCACACCGTGAACGAGGCCATGGATGTCATCTGCGCCAGCGCTTCCTGCGAGACGTTGATTTCAACATGGCTGTTCACCTGGCGACCTATTTGATCAAGCAAACGAGCTAACCCGTGAGCCAGCCGTGGCGCGACCGTTTCAGTGGATACTTCACAAAAACGGCGCTCAAGCTCTTCCAAGCGCTGTTCAAGGATGCGCTTTGCGTTGCGTCGAAGGAGCGGGGTGCGTTCTAAAGCAGCCTCGAACGTCGCTGAATCCCAGGCAAGCACCTCGCAATCCTGGGCTGCTTGTGCAGTCGAGGAGTGCCTGCTCCCCGGCACCAAAGCAAGCTCGGAAATCAATTCGCCAGGGATGCACAGTCGAAGAATGACTTCCGTGCCGCGTTCACTGAATTGGGTTATCTTCACGCGGCCGCTAGTCAGCATGAAAATTTGCTCGATCTGATCGCCCGCGAAATAAATCACCTGGCGGCTCCGGATGTCCATAGGGCGCGCGGTAGATAGGATATTTGTGCAAACAGAACTGGGAATACCCTCAAATAACTCAGTTTTTGTCTCCAATGGACTCTTCTCCCCTGCTTCGGCCATGATAGGTCTCCAAGCACTAGCTGGAATATCCCAGATGGAGCTCCAGTCAGTGCAGCCCGGAAGTTCAATTAAGTGGTTGCTAAGGAAGAACGGCTAGACATCGCCAATCCACAAAGGAGGACGAGGCCAGAAGCCGCCGTTTTGTAATGATTAAGAGAGTTTCAGGCGCGGGAGGGTGTTGGAGGTGCGCGGCCGAGGAGAGAATCTAAGAGGAGACTGCGGAGTGTCGCAAAATCCGGTCGTGGAATGGAGCCCCTTGCCGGGCTAGGATGTAACAGGTATTTCGATCCAGAGAAATCTCCCACAGGCAATCGCGGAGCTTTCGCAACTGTGTCCGTCTGCGGTGGCAACTTACAATTCAGAGTCTTCCCAGACCCGCCAAAGGACGTTGGGAATGAAGATGGATCAGCTAATGAAAAAGCCCCGTGTCCGTCGATGACCAGGACCGCAAGGGGTTCTTCTCGCCAGGCTGAGCTGACAATCAGGTCGGGAATGTCGTCGCCGTTCACATAGCGCGTGGCGATTCGCAGCCCCCCCGAGGGCCCAACCAAATGGATGGATTGCTCGCCAACCGCGCTGAGCTGGAATTGAACTCTGTAAGTTGTACCTGAGGAGTTATTTGAAACCTGCTGAACGCTTGCTAAATCTGGGCGATGGTCTCCGTCAAAATCGTCAATTGCAAAAGGTAACCTAGGCCCAGAAACAGGCAAACTTTGATTACTCGCTTGTGCTGGTATGCTGCCAAAGAAGGGTCCAACAAGAACGAGCAAACAAACCCGCAGCGCCGCAGGTAGTGGGATGATCCGCCTAACCAATTTGCTCCGCCAAGACACGTCTGAAAGCATAATGACTCGCATCAAAACTGTCGTCATTCAACTGCATGATCGGTTCGATTCTAATGGTACTTTGGTACTTTGGTACTTTTATGTCCGAGCACGTACCCCGCCATTGGTCATTTTGGCCGGAAGTCTTTGCATCGAAACGACATTCGCGGTGGAGGGCCCTTGCCAGATGCGTGAATCATCTTGCACAACTTGGCAAAGTTCTCCCTCATTTCTGAATTATTTTAGTACCTCCTCTCTGTCAGGGTCACTGGAGTGACGATGCGGATGGTCTCTTTATCAGGTATGGCCTCCATGGCTTGCCATCTGGATTCATAGTCCCTTTGCTTCACTCAAGGAATCCACTGCGTAACACTTTCCCGGCCAAGGAAAGAGTTGGCTACGGCTGTTCTCCCGAGTTCCAGTCTCCTCGCCTCCGCGATTCTTTGTCCAAAGGAAGTGGGCTTTGATATCCCGTATAGGCAGTTTCCATGCCATTTGACAGGCCCGCATTCCTTATATACCGTGCCCGCCATGACCAGCAAGAAGCCAAGTGTCGCCTCCAGCCCCACGGCGGGCAAGGGAGTCGTGGTGGATCGCGCCGATGACGTACTCATCTTTACCTTGGACAACTCCAGCCACGGCAATGAAGTCACCGGTGTGATGTTTGACGCCATGCTGGCCGAGCTGCGCAAGGAAACCTCCAAACCCCGCGCTCGAGTCTTACGCATTCAAGCGCGCGGCAACGTTTTCTGCACAGGACGCGAGCGCGCGGGCCGCACTCCTGCGGCAATCCGTCGTGAATCGGCTCGTATCATCAAGTTCAAAGCCGCTCTGCGGTCCTCTCCATTGATCAGCATCGCGGAGGTCCAAGGCAACGCGTTCGGCTTCGGCTTCGGTCTCGCGCTCGTCGCGGAGCATGCCTCCCTCGGCTTCCCCGAGATGCGTTCCGGTCTCGCCCCCGTCGCCATCCTGTCCTATCTCGGTGAATACACGCTTCCGCGCTTCGCATTTCCGCTCGTTCTGCTCGGTAAGCCCATCGACCCGCATCGCGCCCAGCAAATCGGTCTGATCTCCGAAGTCTGTCCCACTGATCGCCTCTCCGCCGAAGCCGACGCTCTCGTCGGGCGTATCCTGCGGCTCGACCCTGCCGCCGTGCGCCACTGCAAAAGCTTTTTTCTCAGCGCCCAACAAAACTCTTTCGACCAAAACTGCCGTCTCGCCGTTGACGCTTTGACGAAAGGTAGCCTGGCCTTGCTCGAGAGGAAAAAGTGAACTCCCTCCTGACCGCGGACTCCGGCGCGCGCCTCGATCGGCTCCCCATCTCCAGATTCCATCGCCGCATCATGCTGCTGATCGGCACCGGCATGTTTTTCGATGGCTTTGACATCTACGTCGCCGCAGCCGTTCTTGGCGCCACGCTTAAGAGCGGTTTTTCCACCATCGGTCAGAACGCGCAGTTCATGTCTCTCACGTTTGTGGGCATGATGCTGGGATCTTTTCTGACCGGTTTCCTCGGAGACCGCTACGGCCGCCGCTTCACCTATCAGGCTAATCTCGCCATCTTCGGCCTCGCGTCCATCGCTTCCGCCTTTGCTTCTTCGATGGCCGTGCTGACCCTGCTGCGCTTCATCATGGGCGTGGGCCTCGGGGCCGAGAACGTCGTGGGGTACTCGACGATGACGGAGTTCGTTCCTCCGCAGGCCCGCGGCAAATGGCTTGGCGGCATGAATGTCATCGTGGTGAGCGGCTTGACCGTAGCCGCACTCCTCTGGAACGCTCCTCATCCCGCACTTCGGCTGGCGCGCCATGTTCGCGCTCGCCGGATTGGGTGCGCTGGTCGTTTGGTATCTGCGCAAGGCGTTGCCGGAGTCGCCGCGCTGGCTGGAATCGGTAGGCCGAATCCCCGAAGCTGAAGCCCTGCTGCGGTCCATCGAAAACGAAGT